>MDTD01177175.1_pt1 | contig 116836 bp, 88 predicted proteins | sample 811221 | NCBI WGS metagenome assembly MDTD01 (sample SAMN05326646, study PRJNA326480) | marine metagenome | isolation source: seawater | place: Pacific Ocean: South West | collected 2011 | reverse complement strand
TGGTCGGAAACCGCGGTGCCCTTCTTCCTCGCCAACGAGCCGGCGCGCCGGGCGCAGTTGGCGGCGGCCGTTCCGCGCGGCGGGCGGATGATCGTCGGCGCACCGCGCTTCGCGCGGAACGCCCCCGCGGCGGAGGCGACGGTATGGAACAGCCTGCATGTGGTCGGTCCGGGCGGCGGCATCCTGGCGACCTATGACAAGCGCCATCTGGTGCCGTTCGGCGAATTCCTGCCGTTGCGCGGCCTGCTTGCGCGCCTGGGGCTCGACAACCTGGCGCAGGGCGGCACGGATTTCACCATCGGCACGGCGCCGGGGGTGGTCGCGGCATCGGCGGTTCCGCCCTTCCGTGCCCTGATCTGCTACGAGGGCATCTTCCCGGCGGAAATCTCCGAGGGGGCACAGCGCCCGGCCTGGCTGCTCAACATCACCAATGACGCCTGGTTCGGAGAGAGTTCAGGCCCCTACCAGCATTTCGGCATGACCCGCCTGCGCGCGATCGAACAGGGCCTGCCGCTGGTGCGTGCCGCCAATACCGGGATTTCCGCCATCATCGACCCCTATGGCCGGGTTCTCGCCCGGCTGGGCCTGGGTCGGACCGGCGTGCTGGAAGGCAGGCTGCCGGCACCGCTGCCGACGCCGCCCCCCTATGCCCGCCTGGGCGACTGGCTGAGCCTCCTGCCGGTGCTGCTGGTCTTGGCGGCGCTTCTGTTGGCCGCGCCGCGCGGTATCGCAGGGCGCGGCCGAAGAGAATGAATACCGGGACGACGACCCATCTTGACGACTGTTCGCAGAGAAATTATCCGCCGGGAATATGAGCTGACTTGGAAATTTCCGCACGATGATCGGCAATTTCCCGTACCTACCTACCTCTGGTCTGTTGACCGTGAAGTGTGCGCCCCATAAATCCTCAACCGCGTCGGGCAGTAGCGTGTGGAACGCCCGGGAGAGGATTTTCAGTGGCACAGCGAAAGAACCCCGTAGACATGTATGTCGGCAACAGGCTGCGCCTGCGGCGCACCCTGAACGGCATGAGCCAGGAGCGTCTGGGCGAGGCAGTCGGGCTGACCTTCCAGCAGATCCAGAAGTACGAGAAAGGCGCCAATCGCATCGGCGCGTCCCGCCTTTACCAGTTTTCCCAGATCCTCAGCGTGCCGCCCTCCTTCTTCTTCGACGGCATCGCGGAGCATCTTCAGGCACCGGAAGAGGCGTTCATCGGGACCGGCCTGAAGGAGGTTCCGCAGATCCTGCACCAGGCGAACGGCGAGGATGCCGAGCGCGATCCGCTCAGTTCGCGTGAAACGCTTGAAATGATGCGGGCTTTCAACCGGATCTCCGACCCCTCGGTGCGCAAGCGCATTTTCGAGCTGTGCAAGGCGGTTTCCGACAAGGAGCCGGAGGAGGAGGAAGGCCGCGGAAAGCGTGGCCGGAAGCGGATGGTGGCGCGCCGCTGAGGGGCGACGCGGGATCCCTGTCCGGGACCCTGCAGGGCGGCCGGGCGCGGGCCCGGAAGCCCTGCGGTGCCTTGACCCCTACAGCGATCCGCGCAATAACCCCCCTCGCTCTGCCAAGGGCAGGGCGTCAACCGGGCAGGGTGCCCGGCCGCCTTTCGTCGCACTCACGACGCGACAGTGTCCGCTGTGCCGGTCGGGAAGTGATGCCTTCCCGGGCATATCGACGGCAGGTGCGGCGCCGGTCGAGCCGGCACCGCAACGTCGCGGCTTTCCGACACTGAAGTGCTCGGCACGACGGCGTGCAGTGGATCTGCCGCTTGCATGGACTGTCGTGAGGGAACCTACGGCACTCGCCGCGGCAGGCACCGGCTTGCCGCGCTGAGCCATGCCGGGAGTGGCGACAGGCATGCTGCCGGACATGGTCCGGCAGCGGCCGGATCATGGCGGCTGCACCCCGCCGCGGCGCGATACGGCTTTGCGCCTGGATCTGCCGCGACCGCCGACGCGGTTGCAGGCGATCCTGTGGCAGCGCCGTTCGACGTCACCGGGCCCCGAAACGAACGAAGGAAGAGGCGATGACGAATTCTTACCTGTTTACCAGCGAGTCCGTGTCCGAAGGCCATCCCGACAAGGTATGCGACAGGATCTCGGACGCCGTCGTCGACGCCTTCCTGGCGACGGAAGATCCGCTGGTCCGGGTCGCCTGCGAGACCCTGGTGACCACCAACAAGATCGTCCTCGCCGGCGAGGTGCGCGGTCCCCAGGAACTGGTCGACAAGGATGGCCGGATCAACAAGGACCGGATGGTCGAGATCGCGCGCAACAGCGTGAAGGCGATCGGCTACGACCAGGAAGGTTTCAGCTGGAAGACGGCGGATGTCGACGTCTATCTGCACGGCCAGTCGGCCGATATCGCCATGGGCGTTGACGCGTCCGGCAACAAGGACGAAGGCGCGGGCGACCAGGGCATCATGTTCGGCTTTGCCTGCGACGAGACCGAAAACCTGATGCCGGCGCCGATCGAGTATTCGCACCGCATCCTGCAGCGCATGGCACAGGACCGCCATTCCGGCGCGCAGCCGAAGTTCGGCCCGGATGCGAAGAGCCAGGTCACCCTGCGCTACGAGAACGGCAAGCCGGTCGGCTGCACCGCAGTGGTGGTTTCCACCCAGCATGCCGAGGATGTCGATACCGCAGCCGTGCGCGAGATGGTGCGGCCCTATGTCGAGCAGGTCCTGCCCGAGGGCTGGATGCCGCCGGAGGACGAATTCTACGTCAATCCCACCGGCCGTTTCGTCATCGGCGGCCCGGACGGCGATGCCGGCCTGACCGGTCGCAAGATCATCGTGGACACCTATGGCGGTGCCGCGCCGCATGGCGGCGGTGCCTTCTCCGGCAAGGACCCGACCAAGGTCGACCGCTCCGCCGCCTATGCGGCGCGCTACCTGGCGAAGAACGTCGTCGCCGCCGGCATTTCCGACAAGTGCACGATCCAGCTGTCCTACGCGATCGGCGTGTCGAAGCCGATCTCGGTCTACGTCAACCTGCACGGCAACGGGCAGGTGGCCGAAGAGGCGGTGTCCAAGGCGCTGCAGCAGCTGGTCAATCTCAGCCCGCGCGGCATTCGCGAGCATCTGTCGCTGGTTCGGCCGATCTACGAGCGGACTGCCGCCTATGGCCATTTCGGCCGCACGCCGGGCAGCGATGGCAGCTTCTCCTGGGAGCGGACGGACATCGCCGACAAGCTGAAGGCGATGCTCTGATCGCATCCGGTCTGCAGTGATCCGGACGGCCCGGATCGCCGGCGCGCGCTGCGGTGACGCGACCTGGCGGTCCGGGCCGCTTCGTTTTCGTCCACCAGGATGTCTGTTTCAACGATGTCTGTGTCCAGGGGGATGTCTGTTTCGACGGGGACGGCGGCCGCGATGCGCGACGGCGATCGCCAGTTCTATGGCCGGCGGCATGGCAAGAAGCTGCGGCAGAACCGGGCCGAACTGCTGCACAGCCTGTTGCCGCGGATCGCGGTGCCGGCGGATGCCGCATGCCCTGCCGAACCCGCAGGCGATGCCGGCCCCGCCGTCGATCCGCGCAGCTTCTTCGACCGGCCGGTGCGCCAGGTCTGGCTGGAGATCGGCTTCGGCGGCGGCGAGCATCTCGCCGCACAGGCGGCCGCCCATCCCGATGTCGGGCTGATCGGGGCGGAACCCTATATCAATGGCGTGGCGACCCTGCTTTCGGCGGTGGCGCGGGAGGGGCTTTCGAACATCAGGGTGCTGGCGGACGATGTCCGGCCGCTGCTCGCACGCCTGCAGCCCGCCAGCCTGGACCGGGTGTTCATCCTGTTTCCCGATCCCTGGCCGAAGCTGCGCCACCAGCGCCGCCGCATCGTGAATGCGGAGGTGCTGGACCGGCTCGCGGCGGCGATGGCGCCCGGTGCCGAACTGCGCCTGGCAACCGACCACATGGATTATGCGCGCTGGATGATGGCGCAACTGGCCCGCCATCCGGACTTTGCCTGGACGGCGGAAACAGCCGCCGACTGGCGGCTGCCGCCGGCGGACTGGTGTGCGACCCGTTATGAGCGCAAGGCCCGTTCCGCCGGCGCCCGTCCGGTGTTTTTGCTGTTCCGGCGCCGGGCCGCGGCTTGAACTCCGGCCGCAGACCGGTAATATTGGTACAAGCCGACGATTAGCTTCCTCGTGCGCAGGCAGCAGGCGCCTTCGGTCGTACGGTCCGGACCCGGTGCGGGACCGGATTGGCGCCGGCCGCACAGCCGGGCTCGACTGGGCCGGCCCGCACCCTGGGGTGCGGAAGGGCAGGACCGACAGGTCCGGCAACCCTGCGGTATTGTCGCTAGCGCGCCGAGGAGGAAGGTCGGGCCTCCGGTGATGTTCGTTGAGATGAGCGTCGCGGGGCCGGTTCGGATCGCGGTGCGGATCGTCCGCCGGCCGCGCTCCCGGACCGGTTCGCGCGGCATGTTGTTTTTGGCTCCCTGTATCGGATCCGGCGGGATCTGCCGGCCACGGCGACAAACCCGGTTTCGGCCAGATTGGTTGTCGGGGACGGGCCGCGGCGCAGCAGCCCGTCGGTGCGGGAGATGGCGGTACAGGAGATGGCGGTGCAGGAAAACTGGGCCGCGACGCATGATTGAAGGCGCATGGACGTAACGGAACGGGTCGACGCACTGATCAGGCCGAGCCTTGAGGATATGGGCTTCGACCTGGTGCGTGTGCATTTTTCGGGCGGCGGCCGGGCGGTCCTGCAGGTGATGTGCGAGCGCCCCGACGGCAGCATGACCCTGGACGACTGCGCCGAGGTGAGCCGCACCGTCTCTGCGCTGCTGGACGTCGAGGATCCGATCCCGGGCGCCTACGAGCTGGAGGTCTCCTCGCCGGGGATCGACCGGCCGCTGACCCGGCTGCAGGATTTCGACCGCTATGCCGGGCACGAGGCAAAGGTGGAACTGGCGGCTGCCCTGGAGGGCCGCCGGCGCTTCCGGGGAATCGTCAAGGGAACCAACGGCGACGATGTCGTGATCGCCGGGGATGACGGAGATGTCGCGCTGCCCTTTTCGCAGATCAGGGCGGCGAAGCTGGTGCTGACGGACGCGTTGATCGCCGCCCATACGGCGGCGCATCCGGACGACGGCAACGGTGCGGGACAGGAAGAGGAATAGATGGAACAGGTCACCAGTCTGAACCGATTGGAGCTCCTGCAGGTCGCCGATGCCGTGGCGCGGGAGAAGGCCATCGAGCGCGACATCGTGCTGGGCGCCATGGAAGAGGCGATCCAGAAGGCGGCGCGGTCCCGCTACGGCCAGGAGAACGACATCGTCGCGGAAATCGACCGCAAGTCGGGCGAGATCCGCCTGGCCCGCCACCTGGAGGTGGTCGAGGAGGTCGAGAACGACTCCCAGCAGATCCGGCTGGAGGATGCCCTGGCGCGGAACCCCGACGCCCAGGTCGGCGACTTCATCAGCGAGCCGCTGCCGCCGCTCGATTTCGGGCGGATCGCGGCACAGACCGCCAAGCAGGTGATCGTCACCAAGGTTCGGGAGGCCGAGCGCGCCCGCCAGTACGAGGAGTACAAGGACCGGATCGGCGAGATCGTGAACGGCCTGGTGAAGCGGGTCGAGTACGGCAACGTGACCGTCGACCTGGGACGGGCGGAGGCGGTGCTGCGGCGCGACGAACTGCTGCCGCGCGAGACCTTCCGCCAGGGCGACCGGGTGCGCGCCTATATCTACGACGTGCGCGAGGAGCTGCGCGGCCCGCAGATCTTCCTGTCGCGGTCGCATCCGCTCTTCATGTCGAAGCTGTTCGCGCAGGAAGTGCCGGAGGTCTATGACGGCATCATCGAGATCCGCGAGGTGGCGCGCGACCCGGGCAGCCGCGCGAAGATCGCGGTGCTGTCGAACGACAGCTCGATCGACCCGGTCGGCGCCTGCGTCGGCATGCGGGGCAGTCGCGTGCAAGCGGTGGTGAACGAACTGCAGGGCGAGAAGATCGACATCATCCAATGGTCGCCCGATCCGGCGACCTTCATCGTCAACGCCCTGGCCCCGGCCGAGGTGGCGAAGGTGGTGCTGGACGAGGATGCGCAGCGGGTCGAGGTGGTGGTGCCGACGGACCAGCTGTCGCTGGCCATCGGCCGCCGCGGCCAGAACGTGCGCCTGGCCTCACAGCTGACCCACTGGGAGATCGACATCCTCACCGAGGAGGAGGAGAGCGAACGCCGGCAGAAGGAGTTCCGCGACCGCAGCCAACACTTCATCGACACTCTTGAGGTCGACGAGATGGTCGCGCAGCTGCTGGTGACCGAAGGCTTCGCGGATGTCGAGGATGTCGCCTATGCCTCGATCGACGAACTGGCCTCGGTGGAGGGTTTCGACGACGAGCTGGCGGAGGCCCTGCATGAGCGGGCCGAGGAATATCTGGAGCGCATGGATGCCGAGCTGACATCGAAGCGCCAGGAGCTCGGCGTGACGGACGAGGTGGCCGGGGTCGCCAACATGTCGCCGGCAATGCTGGTGCGGCTCGGCGAGAACGGCGTGAAGACCCTGGATGACCTGGCGGATCTGGCGGGCGACGAACTGGCGGAGCTGCTGTCGGACTGGGACGTGTCGATCGACGACTGCAACGCCATCATCATGGCCGCGCGGGCGCATTGGTTCGACGACGAGGATGTCGACGGCGAGTCTGCTGCAGACGATGGCGAGCCCGGCGGCGACGCCGCAGAGGAGACGCCGGACGAGACGCCGGACGAGACGGGGGGCGCGGAGCGTCCGCAGGACTGACCGGCGCGCGGGCCCGAGGCGAAAAGATGCCCCGACCGCGGGAGGTCGAGATGCCGGAACGGCGCTGCATCGTGAGCGGCGAGCGCGGCGATCCTGCGGGCCTGCTGCGTTTCGTCGCCGGCCCGGACGGCACGGTGGTGCCCGACCTGGACGGCGACCTTCCCGGGCGCGGCCTCTGGGTTTCGGCGCGACGCTCGGCGGTGGCGGAGGCGGTGCGGCGCAACGCCTTCTCCCGCGCCGCTCGGCAGCGGCTGCAGGCCGCACCGGAGCTGCCGGCACTGGTCGCCGACCTGCTGCGGCGCCGGGCGCTGGCGCGCCTGGGGCTTGCGCAGCGCGGCGGCGCGGCCGTCACGGGCGCCGACAAGGTGCGCGACTGGGTGACCCGGGGGCGTGCCGGGCTGCTCCTGCAGGCCTGCGACGGCGCGGCCGACGGCCGGCGGCGCCTGGCGCATCTTGCACAGGCCCTGCCGCTTGTGGCCTTGTATGCCGGCCCGGAGTTGAGTTTGGCGCTTGGCCGGGAAAATGTGGTACATGCGGCCATCGCGGCGGGGGGCGCGGCCGATCGGATCCTGCAGGATGCGCGACGTCTGCTGAGCTACGAGGAGCGCGGCGAGGACGGCGCGACCCTGCTTGCCGGCACCGGGGCGGGGATCCGCCTGCCGGATGCGGCAGGCGGGAGGGACGCGGGCCGCGAGGGGGGCATGACCCCCGAGGACGCTGCTGCGGGAGCTGCACCGTCGACACGGAGATGAGCGTCGGTCCGGCCCGGATGGCCGCAACCGACGGATAGCACCCGCGGCCGGACGGGCCGCCGGGATCGGTTCACCGGATGGCTCCGCAGCGCGGCGTCGGGCAGCCACCATGAGACGACCTGATGGGTCGATCGGACACCAGATGGACGACCAGAAGAACACAGACGATCAGAAGACCTTGTCGGCCGGGAAAGGGAAGCGGTTGCAATTGAAGCGTAACGTCGAGTCAGGACAGGTTCGCCAGAACTTCAGCCACGGTCGTTCGAAGACCGTGCAGGTGGAAGTGAAGAAGACGCGGAGCGCGAAGAGCCGCAGCATCGCCGATGGCGGCGTGGCCAAGCCATCCGTGGCGCCGTCCCTGAAGCCGAGTGTGCGCCCCGCAGCATCCGCCGCGCCCGCCGCGAAGCCGGCAGCCGAGGCGCCCGCCGCGCCCGCGCCCGCCGCGCCAGCGCCGGCCGAGGCGAAGGCCGCCGCGCCCGAGGCTGCCCCGGCTGCGGAGAGCGCCGCGCCGGCCGCACCGGCAGCGGAGGCCCCGCCGGCTGCCAGCCCGGCCCCCAGCGCACCCGAGGAAAAGCCGGCCCCTGCGCCGACCGCACAGGAGGCTGCGCCGCCGCAGCAGGCGGCCCCGTCGCCGGCGCGCGAGACGGCCCCGCCGGCACGTGCCGCAGCAACTCCCCGTCCGCAGCAGCCGGCCGCGCGCGGCCCGGCGCCGCGCAGCGAACGGCCGCCGGCGACCGTGCGCCGCCAGACCCGCGGCCGCGCGGTGCTGAAGGAGCTGACCGACGAGGAGAAGGCCCAGCGCATCAAGGCGCTGGACAATTCCCGCAAGCGTGCCGTCGAGGCGCGTGCCCGTGCCGAGGAGGAGGCCAAGCGTCGCGCCGAGGCCGATGCCCGCGCCGCCAAGGAGCGCGAGGCCGCGGAGGCCCGTGCCCGCGAGGAGGAGGAGCGCAAGCGCGCCGACGCGGAGATGCGCAAGCGCGCCGAGGAGGAGGCCGAGCGCCGCCTGCGCGAGCAGGAGAAGGCGCGCCAGCCCGAGGGCGAGGCCGCGAAGCCGGCCGCCGAGGGCACGGAAGACGCCCGCCCGCGGCCCGCGGCCGGCGCACCGAAGGAGCGGACCGCCACCGCGGAGGAGGATGACGAGCGCGGTCGCCGCAGCCGCGGCAAGACCCCGGTCCCCGCACGTCCCGGACCGACCCGCAGCCGTGGCGGGGAACGCCGCCGCGGCGGCAAGCTGACCATCAACCAGGCGCTGGACGACAACGAGCGGCAGCGTTCACTCGCGGCGATGCGCCGCCAGCGCGAGCGCGATCGTCGTGCGCATCAGGGCGGCGGCCAGCGCGATGCCTCGCAGCGGATCGTGCGCGACGTCATCGTGCCGGAGACGATCACCGTGCAGGAACTCGCCAACCGCATGGCGGCCCGCGGTGTGGATGTGGTCAAGAGCCTGATGAAGATGGGCGTGATGGCCACCATCAACCAGGTGATCGACGCGGACACCGCCGAACTGGTGGTGTCGGAGTTCGGGCACAATACGCGCCGGGTGGCGGAGTCCGACGTCGAGATCGGCCTGGCCGGCGCCGACGACGCGGATACGGACCTGAAGTCGCGGCCGCCGGTGGTCACGATCATGGGCCATGTCGACCACGGCAAGACCTCGCTGCTGGACGCGCTGCGCAAGACCGACGTCGTGTCGGGCGAGGCCGGCGGCATCACGCAGCATATCGGCGCCTACCAGGTGACCACGAAGTCGCACCACCGGATCACCTTCATCGACACACCGGGCCATGCGGCGTTCACGCAGATGCGGGCCCGTGGCGCCCAGGTGACCGACATCGTCATCCTGGTCGTGGCTGCCGACGACAGCATCATGCCGCAGACCATCGAGGCGATCCGCCATGCCAAGGCGGCCGAGGTGCCGATGATCGTGGCGATCAACAAGTGCGACCTGCCCAACGCCAATCCGGAGAAGGTGCGGCAGGAACTGCTGCAGCACGAGATCGTCGTGGAATCGATGGGCGGCGACGTGCAGGCGGTCGAGGTCTCCGCCAAGTCCGGCGACGGCCTCGACGAACTGGAAGAGGCGATCTCGCTGCAGGCGGAACTGCTGGAGCTGAAGGCCAATCCCGCCCGGCCGGCCGAAGGCGTGGTGGTGGAGGCGAAGCTGGAGCGCGGCCGCGGTCCGGTCGCCACCGTCCTGGTGCAGCGCGGCACCCTGCGGGTCGGCGACATCTTCGTCGTCGGCAGCCAGTGGGGCCGTGTCCGGGCGCTGGTGGACGACCGTGCCGAGAACGTGACCGAGGCGGAGCCCGCCTTCCCAGTGGAGGTGCTGGGCCTGCAGGGCACGCCCGAGGCCGGCGACACCTTCCACGTGGTGGAGAACGAGGCCCGCGCCCGCGAGATCTCCGACTACCGCCAGAAGAAGGATCGCGACGCGCGGGCGGCCGAAGGCAGCCGCGGCACGCTGGAGCAGATGTTCGCCTCCATCAAGGCGGGCGAAGCGAAGGACCTGCCGGTCGTGGTCAAGGCCGACGTGCAGGGTTCGGTCGAGGCGATCGTCGGTGCCGCGCAGCAGCTCTCCAACGAGGAGGTGCAGGTCCGCCTGCTTCATGCAGCGGTCGGCGGCATCAACGAGTCCGACATCACCCTGGCGGCGGCGTCCAAGGGCATCGTCCTGGGCTTCAACGTCCGCGCCAACAAGCAGGCGCGCGACCTGTCGGCCCGCGATGGCGTCGATATCCGCTACTACAGCGTGATCTACGACATCATCGACGATCTCCGCTCCCTGCTGACCGGCCTGCTGGCGCCGAAGATGCGCGAGGACTTCCTCGGCAATGCGGAGATCCTGCAGGTCTTCAACATCACCAAGGTCGGCAAGGTGGCCGGCTGCCGGGTCACGGAGGGCATGGTCCGCCGCGGTTCGCATGTCCGCCTGCTGCGCGACGACGTGGTGATCCACGAAGGCAAGCTGTCGACCCTGAAGCGCTTCAAGGACGAGGTCCGCGAGGTGCGCCAGGGCATGGAATGCGGCATGGCGTTCGAGAACTACCAGGACATCCAGCCTGGCGACGTCATCGAATGCTTCGATCTGGTTGAGGAGCAGCGGCAGCTTTCTGCCGCCAGCTGACCGGGTAGGAAGGCGGCATCCCGGGGCCGGTCCGGCGAGGACCGGCCCGGCGCATCCCGCCCAGGCCCGATGCCGGCCCCGACGGGGCGCAGCGGCCTATATGGCGGGAGCTGCGCCGCTGCGGGGCAGTCCATATGATGGGACGCCCCGGGCCGGCGACGAACGAACGGACAGGAAAGATGTCACGAGGGCGAACGCGCTCCGCGCGCGGGCAGGCCGCCGCGCCGTCGCAGCGCCAGCTGCGGGTAGGGGAGGCCCTGCGCCACGAACTTGCGGGTCTGCTGAACCGCGGCGATCTGCACGATCCGGACCTTGCCGGACGGTCGATCACGGTCACCGAGGTCCGGACCAGTCCGGACCTGCGCAATGCCACTGCCTTCGTCTTGCCGCTTGGCGGCAGCGACGCCGGTGCCATCGTGGCCGCGCTGAACCGGGCGGCACCGCATCTGCAGGGACAGCTCGGCCGCCAGCTCCGGCTGAAATTCTCTCCCCAGCTGCGCTTCGCCATGGACGACACGTTCGAGCATGTCGCCCGGATGGAGCGGCTTCTATCCGCCCTGCCAGAGCATGAGAAGGCGGATGGACACGAGAAGGCCGACGGCGCGGATGACGTCGACGCTGGCGGGAAGAGCCGCTGATGGCGCGCCGGCGCAAGGGCGAGCCGGTGCATGGCTGGCTGGCGGTCGACAAGCCGCAGGGCATGACCTCCGCGGCGGTCGTCGGCCGGCTGAAGCGCTGGACCCGGGCCGCCAAGGTGGGGCATGCCGGGACCCTCGACCCGCTGGCCACAGGCGTGCTGCCGCTGGCCTTCGGCGAGGCGACGAAGACCGTGTCCCACGCGCAGGAGGGGCGTAAGCGCTACCGCTTCGAGGTGCGCTTCGGCGAGGGCCGCGAGACCGATGACAGCGAAGGCGCCGTCACCGCGCGCAGCGATGCGCGGCCGGCGCGTCCCGACCTGGAGGCGGCGCTTGCCGGCTTCCGCGGCCTGATCTGGCAGCGGCCGCCGGTCTATTCGGCGATCAAGAGCGGTGGCCAGCGTGCCTACGACCTGGCCCGCGCCGGCAGCCCGCCGGACCTTGCGCCCCGACAGGTGCGGATCGACGCGCTGGCGCTGCTGGCGGTCGAGGCACCTGCGGCATCGGCTGACCGCGTCGACGTGGCGGTGCTGGAGGCAGAGGTCGGCAAGGGCTTCTATGTGCGGGCATTGGCGCGGGACCTGGGCGAGGCGCTGGGTGTGCCCGCCCATGTCGGGACCCTGCGGCGGCTGCAGGTGGGTGCCTTCACCGAAGACCTGGCATTGCCCCTGGATAAACTTGAAGAGATGTGCGAGAAGGGCGCCCTTGTTCCGAACCTGCTCCCGGTAGAGACCGCGCTGGACGACATCCCGGCTCTGGCCCTGACCGGCGAACAGGCGAACCGGCTGCGTGCCGGTCAGTCGGTACGGGTGCTTCGCACGCCCGGCCTGCCCGAAGGAGAAGGCGACTGCTACGCGGTCGCCGACGGCAAGCCGGTCGCACTGGCCCAGGTCCGGGCCGGCGAGATGCACCCCTTGCGCGTATTCAATCTTTGAGCCGGCCGGTACGGCTGGGCTGACAGCGAAGGAAAATCCACGATGTCGATCACGTCGGAGCGCAAGTTGGCGCTCGTCAAGGAATTTGCCCGTGCGGATGTGGACACGGGCTCCCCTGAGGTCCAGGTCGCGATCCTCACCGAGCGGATCAACAACCTCACCGAGCATTTCCGGACCCACAAGAAGGACGTCCATTCCCGACGCGGCCTGCTGAAGATGGTGAGCCGTCGCCGCCGTCTGCTGGACTATGTCCGCGGCAAGGACCAGGCGCGCTATCTGGAACTGATCCAGCGGCTCGGGCTCAGGAAATAGCGGCCCGGAAGGGCCCGCAGGAACGGAGCGGCGGGATGGGCGCGTGCCGGACAGGCCAGCGCGCCCCGTGCCGCATGCGGTTTGCGCCAGGCGCGCGGCCGGCGCAGGCCGCCGGTCGCGGCCGCAGCGGCATGCGTATCGCCGCCCAGCAGCAGGAAGAAAGATAAAGGCATGTTCAACGTCCAGAAGATCGAACTCGACTGGGGCGGAAAGCCGCTGTCCATCGAGACCGGGCGGGTCGCCCGCCAGGCCGATGGCGCCGTGATCGTCCGCTATGGCGAGACCGTCGTGCTCTGCACGGCGGTGGCGGAGAAGACTCCGCGACCGGGCATCGATTTCCTGCCCATGACGGTCAACTACCAGGAGAAGACCTTTGCCGCGGGCAAGATCCCCGGCGGCTTCTTCAAGCGCGAGGGCCGTCCGTCGGAGAAGGAGACCCTGACCTCCCGCCTGATCGACCGGCCGATCCGGCCGCTCTTCGCGGACGGCTATCACAACGACACCCAGATCATCGCCACCGTGCTGAGCCACGACCTGGAGAACGATCCCGACATCGTCGCCATGATCGGCGCCTCCGCCGCGCTGACCCTTTCCGGCGCGCCCTTCATGGGACCGATCGGTGCGGCCCGGGTCGGCTATATCGACGGCGAGTATGTGCTGAACCCGACCATGGCCCAGATGGCCGAGAGCCAGCTGGACCTGGTGGTCGCCGGCACCGTGGACGCAGTGCTGATGGTGGAATCGGAGGCGCAGGAGCTCTCCGAGGACGTCATGCTCGGCGCCGTGATGTTCGGCCACAAGGGCTATCAGGCGGTGATCGACGGCATCATCGACCTGGCGGAACGCGCCGCGAAGGAGCCGATGGCGCTGGAGGAGCGGCCGCAGCGCGCCGAGCTGCGCCAGAAGTTCGAGGCCGCGGGCGTGCCAGCGAAGCTGCGCGAGGCCTATGCCGAGCCGGTGAAGCAGGAGCGCCAGGCCAAGGTCTCCGCGGTGAAGGACGAGGCCAAGGCCGGCCTGGGCGCCGACCATGGCTTCGACCCGGTCGATGTCGGCACGGTCCTGAAGTCGCTGGAGAAGGACGTCGTCCGCGGCCAGATCCTGGATACCGGAAAGCGCATCGATGGCCGCACCACCACCGACATCCGCCCGATCGTGGCGGAAGTCGGCGTGCTGCCGCGCAGCCACGGTTCGGCGCTGTTCACCCGGGGCGAGACCCAGGCCCTGGTGGTGACCACCCTGGGCACCGGGTCGGACGAGCAGATCATCGACGCGCTGGCGGGCGAGTACCGCGAGCACTTCATGCTCCACTACAATTTCCCGCCCTATTCGGTGGGCGAGACCGGCCGCGTCGGCGCGCCGGGCCGCCGCGAGATCGGCCATGGCAAGCTGGCCTGGCGGGCGATCCGGCCGCTGATGCCCTCCAAGGAGCAGTTCCCGTACACGATCCGCGTGGTGTCGGAGATCACGGAGTCCAACGGCTCCTCCTCGATGGCCACGGTCTGCGGCACCTCGCTGGCGCTGATGGACGCCGGCGTGCCGGTGGCGCGGCCGATCGCCGGCATCGCCATGGGCCTGATCCTGGAAGACCGCGGCTATGCAGTGCTGTCGGACATCCTCGGCGACGAGGACCATCTGGGCGACATGGACTTCAAGGTCGCCGGCACCGAGAGCGGCGTCACCTCGCTGCAGATGGACATCAAGATCGCCGGCATCACCGAGGAGATCATGCATACCGCCCTTGGGCAGGCCCGGGATGGCCGCCTGCACATCCTGAAGGCGATGGGCGCGGCACTGACCGGGGCCCGTGGCGAGGTGCGCGAGACCGCGCCCCGCATCACCGTGATCGAGATCCCGAAGGACAAGATCCGCGAGGTGATCGGCACCGGCGGCAAGGTGATCCGGGAGATCACCGAACAGACCGGGACCAAGATCGACATCGAGGATGACGGCACGATCAAGGTGGCCGCCACCGACGGCGAGGCGGCGCAGCGTGCCATCGACTGGATCAAGTCGATCGCCTCGGAGCCGGAGATCGGCGTCACCTATTCCGGCAAGGTCGTGAAGATCGTCGACTTTGGCGCCTTCGTGAACTTCTTCGGCAATCGCGACGGGCTGGTTCACATTTCGGAGCTGGCGCCGAAGCGGGTCGCCAAGGTGACCGACGTGATCAAGGAGGGCGAGGAGGTCCGTGTGAAGGTCCTCGACATCGACGATCGCGGCAAGGTCCGCCTGTCGATCAAGGCCGTCCTGGCCGACGAGGGCAAGGATGGCGGCGAGGCCGCCGCCGACGCCGAACAGCCCGCCGAATAGCCGTTCGCACCGTGCTGCGGCCGCCGGTCCGACGCGCGACCGGCGGCCGCTGCGGCGCGGCCGGAATTGCGGCACACGGAAAACCCCGCCCGGGCCAGTCCCGCGGCGGGGTTTTTCATGCCATCGTGCTGTGGTCCCGGCCCGGCCGGGCGCGGCCCGGCTATTCCGACGGCGGCTCGCCGCCGTTGCGTGCCGGCACCGCTGCCGGGTCGCTTTCCGGCATGCCGACGATGTTGAAGCCGGAATCGACGTGGTGCACCTCTCCCGTCACCCCGGCGGACAGGTCGCTGAGGAAATAGAGCCCGGCGCCGCCGACATCGGCCAGCTGCACGTTGCGGCGCAGCGGTGCATGGTCCCGGCTGTAGCGGTAGACGTAGCGGGCCGCCCCGACGGCGGAGCCCGCCAGGGTCCGCATCGGCCCGGCGGAGATCGCGTTCACCCGGATCGCGCGCGGGCCCAGATCGGCGGCCAGGTAGCGCACGCTGGCCTCCAGGGCGGCCTTCGCCACGCCCATCACGTTGTAGCGCGGCATCACGCGATAGGATCCGGCATAGGTCAGGGTCAGCATCGACCCGCCCTGGTCCATCAGACCTGCGGCATGCCGCGCCGCATCGGTGAAGGAATAGCAGGAGATGTCGAGGGTGCGCAGGAAGTTGGCCCGGCTGGTCTCGATATAGGGGCCCTTCAGTTCGCCCTTGTCGGAGAAGGCGATGGCATGGACCAGGAAGTCCAGCCGCCCCCATTTCCGGCCGATCTCGGCGAAGGCCTCGGCCATGCTTTCCGGCTCGGCCACGTCGCAGGGCAGGACCAGGTTGCTGCCCAGCCCCTCCGCCAGCGGTCGCACGCGGCGCTCGAAGGCGGTGCCCTGGTAGGTCACGGCCAGTTCTGCGCCATGCGCCCGCAGGGCCGCGGCGATCCCGTAGGCGATCGAATGGTCGTTGGCGATCCCCATCACGACGCCGCGCTTGCCCGACATGAGGCCGATACGCGGATCCGGCAGGCCGCCGGCCGCCTGCTCCGGCGCTGTCTGGTCTTCAGTCATGAAACCTGTCGTTCCCCCAGAACCGCACCGGGACAAGCCGCACCGGGATAAGCCGCACCGGGAAGAGCCGGCATCGCGCTGGCCCGTCCGGTCCCCGTTCTTGCGCTGCCGGTCCCCGTTCCTGCGTTGCCGGTGCTTGTACCGCCGGGCAGCTTTCTGTCGTTTCGTGCCCGCCCCGGCCGAAGGCGCGGGCGGTCACGCATGATGGCGTTGGAAGACCAGGCAGGCGTTGGTTCCTCCGAACCCGAAGGAGTTGGACATGACGGTGTTCAGGCGGGCATTGTCGATCCGCTTGCGCACGATCGGCACGTCGGCGAAGGCCTCGTCCAGGTTCTCGATGTTGATCGACTCGCCGACGAAGTCGTTCTGCATCATCAGCAGGCAGTAGATCGCCTCCTGCGCGCCGGCGGCACCCAGCGAGTGGCCGGTCTGCGATTTCGTCGACGCGATATGCGGCATCCGGTCGCCGAACACCTCGCGGATGGCGTCGATCTCCACCGTGTCGCCGATCGGCGTGGAGGTCCCGTGGGTGTTCAGATAGTCGACCGGCCCCTCGATCCCTTCGAGGGCCATCTGCATGCAGCGCACGCCGCCTTCGCCGGAAGGCTGCACCATGTCGTGGCCGTCCGAGGTGGCGCCATAGCCGACCAGTTCGGCATAGATATGGGCGCCGCGGGCCAGTGCACGCTCGCGCTCCTCCAGCACCAGCACGCCGCCGCCGCCGGCGATCACGAAGCCGTCGCGGTCGCGGTCATAGGCGCGCGAGGCCTTTGCCGGCGCTTCGTTGAAGCCGCTGGACATGGCCGGCATGGCGTCGAACAGGACCGACAGGGTCCAGTCGAGTTCCTCGCCGCCGCCGGCGAACATGATGTCCTGCTTGCCCCACTGGATCAGCTCCGCGGCATTGCCGATGCAATGCGCGGAGGTCGCGCAGGCGGACGAGATCGAATAGCTGAGGCCCTTGATCTTGAAGGCGGTCGACAGGGTCGCCGAATTGGTCGACGACATTGCCCGCGGCACCATGAAGGGGCCGACCTTGCGGGGGCCCTTCTCCCGCGTGATGTCGGCGGCCAGCAGCAGGTTGCGGGTCGACGGACCGCCGGATCCCATGATCAGCCCGGTCCGGGGATGGGAGATCTCGTCCGGCTCCAGTCCCGAATCGGTGATGGCCTGCTGCATCGCCAGATAGTTGTAGGCCGCGCCGTCACCCATGAAGCGGCGCTGCCGCCTCTCGACCGTGCTTTCCAGGTCGATCTTGACGTCGCCATAGACCTGGCTGCGGAAGCCCAGATCCTTGTACTCCTGCGCGAAGGAGATGCCGGACCTGCCCTCGCGCAGGGCGGCGATCACCTCCTGCGCATTGTTTCCGATGCTGGAGACGACGCCGAGACCGGTTACCACCACTCGACGCATGGCGTATCTGTCCCTTGCTTCAGCTCTCGCCGGCGCCGAAGACGCCGACACGCATATCCTTGACCTGATAGACAGGCTCGCCGTCGGCCTTCATCACGCCATCGGCAATGCCCAGCTTCAGCTTGCGCAGGATGATGCGCTTGATATCGACTTGATAGGTGACCTTCTTCACCGACGGTATCACCGTGCCGGAGAACTTCACCTCGCCCACACCCAGTGCACGCCCGCGGCCCGGCGCCCTGATCCAGCCCAGGAAGAAACCACAGAGCTGCCACATCGCATCCAGACCGAGGCAGCCGGGCATGACCGGATCCCCTTCGAAATGGCAGCCGAAGAACCAGAGGTCGGGTTTGATGTCCAGTTCCGCAACCACCTCGCCCTTGTCGTAGGCGCCGCCGGTGTCGGAGATCCTCGTGATACGGTCGAACATCAGCATCGGCGGCAGCGGCAGCTGCGCATTGCCCTCGCCGAAGAGCTTGCCATGAGCGCAGGCGATCAGGTCGTCATAGCTGAAACTGGTCTGTTGCGCGACGTTCGACATGCAGCTTCCCGACTTGCTCTTCCCACATCCAGGGCCTTGTTTGCGCAACCGGCCGGGGCCGGCTGCCGCGCCGCCCGGGCGCATGATCTACCGGGCGGAAAACCTGTTCGGGCAGCGTTCCGTAAGCCCGATCTGCGCGACAGCCGCAGTCCGGGTCTCGGCAACGGGCCCGAGAATGATAGTGTTGTCGACACCGGCCGGCGCCGCAACCTGAGTGCGGCGCCGCAGATGCAGAATCGCGACTGGCACAGCCGATCCGACCAGCGGTGTTGCAATGCCGCTGCAATCCGATCCGCCGCACTATAGGCGGTGCGTCGGCGGCACTGTCAAGCGACGCGGCGGGGTCAGGGAGGCAGGGCCGGGTGGTGACCCGGGGGCCCCTGGCGGCCGCATGCGGTGATGACGGGCGTCCGGCCCCCGCGGGTACCGGGGGGTACCCGGTGCCGCCGCGGCCGGATTGCCGCGGGCGCAGGGCCGGTCCCTCTTCAAGCCAAGGATTTCCGCCCTATATGGTGGGAAATGGAGACGCATTTGCAGGATCACGAACTGACCACGAGATTGCGGCATGTCGGGTTGCGGCCGACCCGACAGCGTGTCGCGCTTGCGCGCCTGCTGCTGCAGCAGGGCCCGCGTCACGTGACCGCGGAGGCGCTGCATGCGGAAGCCGACGCGATCGGCATCCCCGTCTCCCTCGCGACCGTCTACAACACCCTCCATCAGTTCACGGAGGCGGGACTGCTGCGCCAGGTGGTGGTTGCGCAGGGGCGGAGCTATTTCGACACCAATACGGCCGACCATCACCATTTCTATTTCGAGGACAGCGGCCGCCTGCAGGACATCGACGCCGGTCATGTCGCTTTCGACCGCCTGCCGCAGACGCCGGACGGCACCGAACTGCACCGGATCGACGTCATCATCCGGGTCCGCGAGCCGTCAGCGAAATAGCGGGTCGCCGCGGCCGATCGGCGCTCTGCCTGCAGCCTTCCGACGGCCGGACGGGCGCAGGCCATGGGCCGGCGCCTTTTTATGATTAGAACCTTTCCAGACTATTGACCCCCTCTTCGGCTGTCGCCATATGCTGGTGCAGAAGGGCGGGATTTTGCCAGCCGTGCCTCCTGTCCAATCCGCCAGCCCGGCCGGCCCGATGGCCGACCGGGAAACGGACTGGCCAGCCGGTGCCGATGGCGCCCATCGGTCGCGGACGGCATGCCGCGGCCGGGTCCCTTCGCCACCGACGGGCGACGGCCCGCCGGTCAATGCATCGGTGGGGCGACAGAGCCCCCTGCCGACCTGTTCGGATCAATGGAGGAGAATCATGGCACTTGCGGGCACCAAGACCCACGACAACCTGAAGGAAGCCTTTGCGGGCGAAAGCCAGGCCAATCGCCGCTATCTCTATTTCGCCCAGAAGGCGGATGTGGAAGGCTTCAACGACGTCGCCGCGGTGTTCCGCTCGACCGCCGAGGGCGAGACCGGCCATGCGCACGGCCATCTGGAGTTCCTGGCCGAGGTCGGCGATCCCGCCACCGGTGAGCCGATCGGCGACACCTCCGCCAACCTGAAGGCGGCGATCGCGGGCGAGACCCACGAATATACCGACATGTATCCCGGCATGGCCCGGACCGCGCGCGAGGAAGGCTTCGACGAAATCGCCGACTGGTTCGAGACCCTGGCCAAGGCCGAGAAGAGCCATGCCGGTCGCTTCCAGAAGGCGCTCGACACGATGGGCTGACCTTCGGGTCCGCCTCTGGCAGGCCCGGAACCCCGCACCTCTCGGGATCGGTCCCGAAGGACCCGCCGCGCCGGCCCTGCCGGCGCGGCGGCCGCGGGTCCGGGCCTTCCCTCACCGGCAGTCGCACCGAAGGCGCGCCGGCCCCGGTCCTTGTGCCGCGGCCAGCCTGCAGCATCGCCATCTCGTGCCCGGCCTGCCGCGGCGGTGCAAGCCGCGGCGGGAGCGTTTAGTCTGTCCGGAAAAGAAGAAGCATATCGGATCAGCTGAGGAGATCGCGTCATGACCGAGGGCAGCCTGGACGCGCCGGTCCGCCATCCGCTTGCCTGGGACGACCCCGACTTCACCGATCCGGAGAAGCTCGATGCCGAACTGCGGCGGGTCTTCGACATCTGTCACGGCTGCCGGCGCTGCTTCAATCTCTGCGACAGCTTTCCGCGCCTGTTCGACCTGATCGACGAGTCCGAGTCGGGCGAGCTCGACAGCGTCGAGTCCAAGGACTTCAAGCCGGTGGTCGACGCCTGCACGCTGTGCGACCTCTGCTTCATGACCAAGTGTCCCTACGTGCCGCCGCACGAGTTCGACCTGGACTTCCCGCACCTGATGCTCCGCTACCGCTATGCGGAGTTCAAGAAGCATGGCGCTGCCTTTGCCGACAGGCAGCTGACCGAGACGGACCGCAACGGCCGGCTCGCCGGCATGGTGCCGGGCCTGGCCAACTGGGCCAACAAGGAAGGCAACAGCCTGACCCGCCCGCTGCTGGAGAAGACCCTCGACGTCCACCACGAGGCCGCGCTGCCGAAATTCCATGGCCGGACCTTCAAGGCCCGCGCCGCCGCCGCGCCGCCGCAGGTGAACCGCGAGGCACCGGCCTTCGGGCGCAAGGCGGTGCTCTATGCCACCTGCTTTGCGAACTACAACAATCCGACGATCGGCACCGCAACCCAGGCGGTGCTCGCCCGCAACGGGGTCGAGACCCGGGTGGAATATCCGCGCTGCTGCGGCATGCCGCATCTGGAGCAGGGCGATATCGAGCGGGTCGCCGACCATGCCCGCGAGGTCAGCCGGGCATTGGTCCCGCTGGTCGACCAGGGCTATCACATCGTCGCGCTGGTGCCGTCCTGCGCCCTGATGCTGAAGTTCGAATGGCCGCTGATCCTGCCCGACGACGAGAACATCAAGAAGCTGTCCGCGGCGACCCGCGACGTCACCGAGTATGTCGTCGAAATCGCCAAGAACGAGGGCCTGGCCGACGGGCTGAAGCCACTGGACGGCAAGGTCGCCCTGCACCTGGCCTGCCATGCCCGCGCCCAGAACATGGGCGCCAAGGCGGCGGAGATGCTGCGGCTGATCCCGGATGCCAAGCTCGACGTGATCGAGCGCTGCTCCGGCCATGGCGGCTCCTGGGGGGTGAAGAAGGAGTTCTTCGACATCGCCCTGAAGGTCGGCAAGCCGGTCGCGCGGCAGGCCAAGAAGGCGGAGCCCACCTACCTGTCCTCGGAATGCCCGCTGGCGGGCATGCATATCGTGCAGGGCATGGAGCGGCTGGGCGACGGCCCGGCGCCGGTGCACGAGTCCCGCCATCCGATCGAGCTGTTCGCGATGGCCTACGGCCTCGCCTGAGCCGGGCCTCCCTGAACGGAACCCCGGCACCGAGAGCGCCGGCGGACGGGCCCTTCCCGGGCCCGGCGGCCCTGGCGCGGAAAGGAACGGAGGATGAAACACGAGATCACCCGCGCGGACATCCTGTCCCTCGACGAATTCGAGACGGTGCGGAAGGAGCGCCGCTCAGGCCTGATCGCGCAGAAGCGGCTGCGGCGGCTTGAGGTCGGCCCCTACGCCACCTTCTATTTCGAGAATTTCGACACGATGTGGTGGCAGATCCACGAGATGCTGCGCATCGAGAAGGGCGGCGAGGCGCAGATCGAGGACGAGCTGCGCGCCTATTCGCCGCTGGTGCCGCAGGGCCGCGAACTGGTCGCGACAATGATGCTGGAGGTCGACGACCCGGTGCGGCGCGACCGCCTGCTGCGCCAGCTCGGCGGCATCGAGGAGAAGATCGCGATCCGCATCGGCGACGACGAGGCCCGCGCGGTGGCCGAGGAGGATGTCGAACGCACCACGGCCGACGGCAAGACCTCCTCCGTGCACTTCCTGCGGTTCCCCTTCACCGAAGCGCAGGTTGCGGCGTTCCGCGACGGCCAGGTTCCGGCCGTGCTTGCGATCGACCATCCGAACTACGGGCATATGGCGATCATCTCGCCCGAAGTCAGGCAGGCCCTGGCCGGCGATTTCGACGCCTGACGCGCCGCTGCCCGCGGCCGGCTGCGCCTATTCGTCAGGCGCGACGCCCCAGACCTGCCCGCGCGGCAGGTAGCCGCGGCGGTCGGCGAGGACGACACGGCACCAGCTGTCGTCGCAGCCCTCCAGTTCGCCCATGACGCCGGGCTCCGCCCGCAGCAGGGCTGCCGCGCTGCGGTGCGGTTCCTCCAGCAGGGTTGCGATGCGCCCGGCGACGAGGAAGCTGCGCCGGCCGGACAGCAGGGCATGGTGCACCCAGGCCTCGTCGCCCTCCTGGTCGCGGATCTTCCGCCAGTTCTGCGATTCCGCGACGATCAGGACCGGCAGGTACTGGCGGTGATATTCCCAGCGGATCGGGTATTCCACGCCGGGGCCGGCGCGGGCATTGACCCGTGCCGAGGCCAGGCTGGCGAAGCGGGGCAGCGGCCGGCCGGTGACCGGCCCGACCGACTGGTCCTGTGCCGACGCCGCCGGAACGCCACCCGGTGCCGCCAGCGGGGACAGCAGCAGGGACAGCAGCAGCGCCGCCAGCAGGCGACCGAGGGGCCGGCGCCGTGCGCGGTCATGACGGGCAGGCCATGCCGTCCAGCGATGCCGCCAATACCCTGCCCCGGTCATTCCCGTATCAGTCCTTTCCGCCTGGCTCCCGCTGGCTGGTATCCTGCGACCCCGATGCGGTCAAGCGCCGCATCGGGGCACCGGCCGTGATGGCCGGCGCGGATCAATTGTCCGCCCCGCATTGATCTGCTAGGAGAACGATAACCCTATCCGGGACGGTTGCCGCGGCAGGTCGCGGCAGGCCGGACCAGCGGATCCGGGCAGCTCATCCAGGCGCATGGCTTCATGTTTCGGACGGCTGCAGCGCCGGCCCGCCGCCACCGCGGCGGCTTCCCGGCGATGCGCGCCGTGGCAGGAGGCGGCGCCGGATCCGTCCGGCTGACGGACGGTCCGACCGGTGGGCGGGCGGGAACGACAAGACGCGGCCGAAGGATTTCAAAAGCATGGCATCTTCCAAGAAGCCCCTGGTGATCGTCACCCGGAAGCTGCCCGACTCCATCGAGACGCGGATGATGGAGCTGTTCGACACCCGGCTGAACCTGGAAGACCGCCCGCTGACCCAGGCGGAGCTGGCGGAAGCGGTGAAGGCCGCCGACGTGCTGGTGCCGACCGTCACCGACCGCATCGATACCGGCGTCCTGGCCCATGCCAACCCGAACCTGCGGCTGATCGCCAGCTTCGGCACCGGGGTCGACCATATCGACCTGGCGGCGGCCCGCGCGCGCGGCATCACCGTCACCAACACCCCGGGCGTGCTGACCGAGGACACCGCCGACATGACCATGGCGCTGATCCTGGCGGTGCCGCGGCGCCTCCTCGAAGGCGCCAATGCCCTGCGCGAGCACGAATGGGCGGGCTGGTCGCCGACCTGGATGCTGGGCAAGCGGATCTGGGGCAAGCGGCTGGGGATCATCGGCATGGGCCGGATCGGCCAGGCGGTGGCGCGCCGCGCGAAGGCCTTCGGCCTGTCGATCCACTACCACAACCGCAACCGGGTGGCGCCGCAGGTGGAAGAGGAACTGGAGGCGACCTACTGGGAGAGCCTGGACCAGATGCTCGCGCGGATGGACATCATCTCCATCAACTGCCCGCATACCCCGGCGACCTACCACCTGCTGTCCGCGCGGCGCCTCGACCTGATCAATCCCGGCGCCTACATCGTGAACACCTCGCGCGGCGAGGTGATCGACGAGAACGCGCTGACTCGCAAGCTGCGCAAGAAGGAGCTTGCCGGGGCCGGGCTGGACGTGTTCGAGCATGAGCCCGCGGTCAATCCGAAGCTGCTGGAACTGCAGAACGTGGTGCTGCTGCCGCATATGGGCTCCGCCACCCTGGAAGGCCGCATCGACATGGGCGAGAAGGTGCTGATCAACATCAAGACCTTCGTCGACGGCCATGCCCCGCCCGACCGGGTGATCGCCAACCTGCTCTGACGGCCAGACTGCGGCGGGGGCCGGTCAGTCGGCCGCGCAGAGCGGGCAGGCCGGGTTGCGCCGCAGGCGGATCGTACGGAATTCCGCGTTCATCGCGTCGTAGAGCATCAGCCGGCCGGCCAGGCCGGTGCCGATCTCCAGGATCTCCTTCAGCACCTCGGCCGCCTGCAGGCTGCCCATCACGCCGGCCAGGGCGCCCAGGACACCGGCCTCGACGCAGGCGGCGTCCAGCTCTTCGGGCGGCGCTTCCGGATGCAGGCAGCGATAGCAGGGCTGGTCGGGTCCGGCATGCGGCTTGAAGGTGGCGAGCTGGCCGTCGAACTGCTGGATGGCGGCGCTGACCAGGGTCCGGCGCGCCCGGAAGCAGGCATCGTTCAGCAGGAAGCGGGTGGCGAAATTGTCGGACCCGTCGGCGACGATCTCGTAGTCGGCGACCAGCGCGTCGACATTGTCCGGCGCCAGCCGCAACGCATGCGCGATCACCCTGCAATCGGGGTTCAGCGCTGCCACCCGGGCGACGGCGCTTTCGGTCTTCGGCCGGCCGATGCCGGCGGTGTCGTGCAGGATCTGGCGCTGCAGATTCGAGAGCGACACCGCATCGTCATCGACGATGCCGATCGTGCCGACCCCGGCGGCGGCGAGGTAGAGCGCCAGCGGCGAGCCCAGGCCGCCGGCGCCGACGACCAGGACCCTTGCCGCGAGCAGCCGCGCCTGGCCCTGCCCGCCGACTTCCTTCAGCAGGATGTGGCGGGCATAGCGTTCCAGCTGCTCGCGACTGAGCACCGCCTACAGGCCCTCGAACAGGGCGGTCGACAGATAGCGCTCGGCAAAGGACGGGATCACCGTCACCACCACCTTGCCCTTCATCTCCGGCCGCGTACCGACCTCCAGGGCGGCGGCGATGGCGGCGCCGGAAGAGATGCCGACCGGCAGGCCCTCCATGCGGGCGGCCTTCCGCGCCGTCTCGAAGGCGGTCTCGTTGCCGATCGTCAGCACCTCGTCGATCAGGCCACGATCCAGGATGCCTGGCACGAAGCCGGCGCCGATGCCCTGGATCTTGTGCGGCCCGGGATTGCCGCCGGACAGGACGGGGCTGTCCTCCGGCTCGATCGCGATCATCTTCAGGCCGGGCTTGCGTTCCTTCAGCACCTGGCCGACCCCGGTCAGGGTGCCGCCGGTGCCGACGCCGCTGATCACCACGTCCACCCGGCCCTCGGTATCGGCCCAGATCTCCTCCGCCGTGGTCACCTTGTGGATTGCGGGGTTGGCCGGGTTCTCGAACTGCTGCGGCATCACCGCGCCCGGCGTCTGGTCGATCATCTCCTGGGCGCGGGCCACGGCACCCTTCATGCCCTTCGCCGGATCGGTCAGCTCCAGCTCGGCGCCCAGCAGCTTCAGCATCTTGCGGCGCTCGATCGACATGCTCTCCGGCATCACCAGGATAAGCCGGTAGCCTTTTGCCGCCGCGACGAAGGCGAGGGCGATGCCGGTATTGCCCGAGGTCGGCTCGATCAGCACCGTGCCTTCGGAGATCTTGCCGTCGCGTTCCAGCGCCTCGATCATCGACACGCCGATGCGGTCCTTGACCGACGCCAGCGGATTGAAGAATTCCAGCTTTGCAAGGATCTCCGCGCCGGCGCCGGCATCCTCCGCCAGGCGCCGCAGGCGCACCAGCGGGGTGCCCCCGATGGTGTCGATGATGGAATCGTAGATCCGCCCGCGCGGGGCGGTGAAGCGATTGTCCATGGCCGCTCTCCTCTGTTCCGAAGTGTCGGGCCGGCCCTGCGGCGGCCGGCTGCCCTTACAGGTCTGGCGACGGGCGGCGGTTGCGGCCGCCCGGGCCGTCAGATCGAAAAATCGCCCGGTTCGTCGCCATGCGCCCGGATGCCGATCCCGCGGGCGCGGGCGCAGAGCTCCTCCAGGCTGATGCCGGCAAGCCGGTCCACAAGTTCGGCCTCCACCTCGTCCCAGAGCGGGCGCACGACCTTCTGGCCCAGGTCGGAACGGCTCTCGCCGACCTCGTCGCCGCCGTCGCGCTCCAGGGCCTGGATCGCCGTGACGATGTCGGCCACCGAGATCCGGCGTCGTTCCCGCGCCAGCACATAGCCGCCGCGCGGCCCCCTGACGCCTTTCAGGACGCCGGCATGAACCAGCTGCTGCATCACCTGCTCGAGGTAGCGCGGCGGGATCCCCTGCCGACGGGTGATCTCCTTCGCCTGGACGGGGTCGGGCCGTGCGTTGAAGGCGATGTCCACCACCGCCTCGAGGGCATATAGCGCCTTTCTGGGAAGTCGCAGCATCGCGGTCAGCCCTGCTTCGTGCCGCGCAGGCCGGTGGAGCCGAAGCCGCCACCGCCGCGCGCCGTCTCCGGCAGAACGGCCTGCTCCGACCAGGTGGCGCGGGTCACCGGCGCGACGACAAGCTGGGCGATCCGGTCCCCGGGCTGCAGCTCTACGTCCGCCTCGCCCAGATTGACCAGCAGCACCTTGATCTCGCCGCGATAGTCCGCGTCGACGGTGCCCGGGGCGTTCAGGACGGTGACGCCCTGCCGGGCGGCCAGGCCGGAGCGCGGCCGGACCTGCGCCTCGAAGCCGTCCGGCAGCGCGATCGCAAGGCCGGTCGGCACCATCGCCCGGCCGCCGGCCGGCAGCGACAGGGGGCTGTCGATCGCCGCCATCAGGTCCATGCCGGCCGCACCGGCGGTGGCATAGGCGGGCAGCGGCAGGCCGGCGCCATGCGGCAGCCGGGTGACCGGCACGACGATCGCGGGCCTCTCGCCGGTCACGGCGTCACCTGCGGCGCCGCCGGTGGTCCCAGGGCCGCGGCGATCCGTGCCGCCAGCCGCGCGGCGATCGCCGCCTTGTCGGCCTTCGGCCAATGCTCGTCGCCCGCGTCGCTGATCAGATGCACCTCGTTCTGGCTGCCGCCGAAGGTTCCGGTCGCCGGGCTGACATCGTTTGCCACGATCCAGTCGCACCCTTTCCGCTGTCGTTTCGCCCGCGCCGCGCCGACGACGTTCTCGGTTTCCGCCGCGAAGCCGACGACCAGTCGCGGCCGCTGCGCGTGGCGGCTGATGGTGGCCAGGATGTCAGGATTTTCCGCCAGGGTCAGGACCGGCGGCGCGCTGGACTTCTTGATCTTCTGCCCGGCTTCGCTCGCCACCCGCCAGTCGGCGACGGCGGCGGCGAACACCGCGGCATCCACCGGCAGGGCCGCCTCGCAGGCGGCCAGCATGTCGCGCGCGCTTTCCACCGCAATCACGCGCACGCCGGGCGGATCGGGCTCCTGCACCGGGCCGGAGACCAGCACGACCTCCGCCCCCCGGGCGGCGAGCGCCGCCGCCACCGCATGGCCCTGCTTGCCGGAGGACCGGTTGGCGATGTAGCGCACCGGATCGATCGGCTCGTGCGTCGGGCCGGAGGTGACCAGGATCCGGCGGCCGGCAAGGTCCCGGGAAAGCGCTTCGGAGGGCGCGGGCGCGGCCAGGGCCTGCAGCCGCGCCTCGACCGCGGCGACGATCTCCAGCGGCTCCGCCATCCGGCCGGCGCCGAACTCGCCGCAGGCCATCGCGCCCGCGTTCGGGCCGACGAAGGCGATGCCGTCCCCGGCAAGGGTCGCCATGTTCCGCCGGGTCGCCGGATGCTCGTACATCCGCACGTTCATTGCCGGCGCCGCCAGCACCGGCGTGTCGGTGGCCAGCAGCACGGTGCTCGCCAGGTCGTCGGCCAGGCCGGCGGCCATCTTCGCCATCAGGTCGGCGGTCGCCGGCGCGACCACCAGCAGGTCGGCGTCGCGGGACAGCTGGATGTGGCCCATCTCGGATTCGTCGGTCAGGTCGAACAGGTCGCGATAGACCCTGTCCTCGCTCAGTGCCGACAGCGACAGGGGGGTGACGAATTCGGCGCCGGCGCGGGTCAGCACGCAACGCACCCGGGCACCCCGCTCCCGCAGGCGCCGGACCAGGTCCAGGCTCTTGTAGGCGGCGATGCCGCCGCCGACGATGAGCAAAATGCGCCTGCCTGTGAGCATCCCCCCTCCTGCACCGGTCGCGGCCCGCCGTTATAGACCCGCTGTCCGCCCGCAACAATCGAAGGGGGCCTCCGCTCCGACGTCTGCCGTCAGAAGAAGATCGCCAGCAGCAGCAGGGCGAGCGCCGCGGTCCAGCCGGCATAGGCCGCCATCATCCAGCCCGGACCGGGGCCCGGCGTGCCTTCCACCAGCCGCCGCAGGGTGTCGGGATGCAGCCGCAGGCCCTGGGCGCCGGCCTGCTCCGCCAGCCCTTCCAGGGCCTGCAGGGTCTGCGGCAGCCGCGGCAGGGCTTCCGCCAGGCGTGCGGCGGTCTCCCGCATCCGTGCCTCCGGCCCCAGATGGCTGCGCAGCCAGGCCTCGACCACCGGCTGCGCGGTGGCCCACATGTTCATCTCCGGATCCAGCGACCGCGCGATGCCCTCGGCGCTGACCATCGTCTTCTGCAGCAGGAGCAGCTGCGGCTGCGTCTGCATGCCGAACAGCTCGGTGATCTGGAACATCTGTTCCAGCAGCCGCCCCATCGAAATGCCGGCGGCGGTGCGGTCGCGGATCGGCTCGCCGATCGAGCGCAGGGCCATCGCGAACTCGTCCAGGGACTGGCCGGCAGGGACATATCCCGCCTCCAGATGGGCGCGGGCGGCGCGCCGGTAGTCGCGGCTGATGAAGCCGACCAGGATCTCCGCGAGCGTCCGGCGGGTCGGCCAGTCCAGGCGCCCGACGATGCCGAAATCCACCGCCGTCAGGGTGCCGTCGGGGGCGACGAACAGGTTGCCCTGGTGCAGGTCGCCGTGGAAGAAGCCGATCTCCAGGGCCTGGTGCAGGAAGCCCTGGATCACCTCCTGCGCCAGCCGCCGGCGGTCATGGCCGGCGCGGTCGATCGCCTCCAGGTCGTCCACCGGGATGCCGTCCACCCAGCCCAGGGTAAGGACGCGGTCGGAACAATGGCTCCAGACCACCTCCGGCACGCGGAAGCTGACCGGGCTGCGGTCCAGCGCGCCGAATTCCGAGGCGGCGGCCGCCTCGAAGCGGAAGTCGGTCTCCATCCGCACCGTGCGGGCGAAGGTCTCCACCACCGCGACGGGGCGCAGCCGGCGCAGCACCGGCCGGGTCCGCTCCGCCAGCACCGCCAGCCAGTGCAGCAGTGCGATGTCGCGCGCGAAGGCGCGCTCCAGGCCCGGCCGCAGGATCTTGACGGCCACCCACCGCGGCGGGCCGCCGGCCGGATCGGCGATCTGCGCCCGATGCACCTGCGCGATCGAGGCGGCGGCAACCGGCGTCTCGCCGAACGCGAGGAACAGGTCCTCCAGGCTGCCGTCCAGCGCCGCCTCGACGGTGGCGCGGGCCTCTGCCGTGGCGAAGGGGGGCAGCTTGTCCCGCAGCCGGCCGAGGTCGCGCGCCAGTTCGTCGCCGATCAGGTCGGGGCGCACCGACAGGGCCTGGCCGAGCTTGATGAAGCAGGGACCCAGGGCGGTGAAGGCCTCCGCCAGCCGCTCCCCCGGCTGGGTGCCGCGCCATTTCCGGCGTTCGCGGGGGCGCGCCAGAAGCTTGGCGGCGAGACGCAGGCCATGGCGCAGCAGCCGCGGCAGGGGCGCCAGGTCGAAGACGAACATGGCGTCGTGCCTGGCCAGGGTGCGCATGATGACGAACAGCCGGCCGAGATGCAGGGCGCTGGCGGCGGCGATCCCGCCGCCAGGCGGCAGGAAGCGTGCCGCGCGCACCGTCCCGGCGAAGGAGGATGGCCCGAACGGCTGCGGTTCGAATGGCTGGCCCGACACGGCGTGCCCCCCGACCCTAGATCGCCCAGCCGGAATGCAGGGCGACGATGCCGCCGCTCATGTTGCGATAGCGTACCTGCCCGAACCCGGCCTCCCGCATCATCGCGGCCAGGCGTTCCTGCGGCGGGAAGCGGGCGATGCTCTCCGCCAGATAACGATAGGAGTCGGCATCGCGGGTGACGACCGCGCCCATCGCGGGCAGCAGGTGGGTCGAATAGCGCGCATAGAGCCGGTCGAGCACCGGCAGCACGACGCGGGAGAATTCCAGGCAGAGGAAGCGTCCGCCCGGCTTCAGGACGCGCCGCGCCTCGCGCAGGGCGCCCGGGATGTCGGTGGCATTGCGGATGCCGAAGGCCAGGGTGACCGCATCCATCCCGGCGGTGGGCAGGGGCAGCGCCTCCATCATGGCGCAGACCCATTGCAGCTGTCCGGCATAGCCCCGGTCGATCGCGCGGTCGCGGCCGACAGCCATCATCTGGGCATTGGCATCGGCCACCACGATCTGCGGTGCCGGCCCGGCACGGCCCGGGCGGGCCGCATCTGCGACCGCATCGAACCGGCCCAGGATGGCGAAGGCGATGTCGCCCGTGCCCCCGGCCAGGTCGGCGATGCGCCAACCCGGCCGCGGCGCCAGCCAGTCGATCATCCGCGCCTTCCAGAGGCGGTGCACCCCGAACGACATCAGGTCGTTCATCAGGTCGTAGCGGGCGGCGACGGAATCGAACACCTCCCGGACGAGCTGCGGCTTCTCCGCCGCCGCGACGTCGCGGAAGCCGAACGGCACCGTGGACGGTCGCGCGCCCCGGCCCGGCATGTCTGCAGGATCGCTCATTGTGTCGCCTTCGGCGCGAAGGCCAGGGAGGCCAGCAGCGGGAAATGGTCGGAGCCGATGCTCGGCAGCACCTCCACCTCGGCCGCCCGGAAGCCGGGATTGACCAGGACATGGTCGATCGGCAGACCCATGAAGGGGAAGCGGCTGAACCAGGTGGGGTGGATGCCGCGGCCCAGCGAGACGTCGGCCAGGCTGCCGGTGCGTGCCATCCGGCCGAACGCGGTCGACCAGGGGGTCACGTTCAGGTCGCCGGCCACCAGCACCGGCCGCTGCCGGTCGCGCGCGGCGATGCCGGCCGCGGCGGCCATCTGCCGGTTGCGCAGGCCCAGATTGCCTTCGCCCAATGGCCGCGCGGCGTGCAGCGCGACGACGCTGTAGCAGGGCGGCCCGTCGGTTTCGGTGGTGACGAGGGCCTGGGTGGCGCAGAGCCGCGCATCGAGGACCGGCAGGTATCCCGTGGTCGGATAGACGAACTGGTAGGCCATGATCCGGTGCCGGCTCAGCAGAAGGACGTTGTAGGGGCTGTTGCGCAGCTCCGCGGCCCGGAACGGATACAGCGCGTCGAGCTCGCGCAGCGCCGCCTCGGCGGTGCCGGAGATTTCGGTCACGACGATCAGGTCGGGCATGCGCTTGCGGGCGATCTCCACCAGTGCCGCGGCGCTGGTCGGCCGGCCCTGCAGGTTGACCACCAGGACCGAAACGTCGCCGCCGGCGGCGACCGGCTCCGCCGCCGGATAGTAGTAGGGGAACAACGGCCAGCCGTTGGCCAGGCAGGCCAGGACCGCCAGGATCAATGTCCAGCGGCTCCAGCACAGCAGGCCGATCGCCAGCAGCAGCACGGCCGCCACCAGCAGCTGCGGGCGGAAGTTGGCCATCAGCTCGGCCACGTCGATGGCCTGGCCCAGGAAGCTGAACGCGGTGACCGCCAGCAGCACCACGGCGCCAATCGTGAAGAAGATCCTGACCCAGCGCATTGTCGTCCAGTCGCCTCGCAATTGCCGCACAGGAGCCGGCGGCCGCCGCGGTCCGTCGGCGCCGGTGCATGCGCCCCGGGATCGCGCCCGCAGGCCCGCCAGGTGCCCTTCTGTCAGCGAAACCCGGCATCTCCGGCCCGGGGCAGGCCCCCCGGATCCGGCGCGTTGACAGCCCCATGCGGCGCGCGCACCATGCCGTTGTTTTGCGCACCGCCGCAAGTGGGCCGCATGGTCGCGGCCGCGGCGGCGGGCGCCGCTCCCGCCATCCTGCATGCCGCCGCCGCACTGCCCGGCCGGATCGCCCGGACGGGGCGCCCGATCGGGTCGGCCGTGCGGCCCTGCCAGAGCGACCGAATGCCGGAACTGCCTGAGGTTGAGACCGTGCGCCGCGGTCTGGAAAGGCGTGTCCTGGGCCACCGCCTCGCCCGGGTGGAGACCCGCCGCGGCGACCTGCGCTGGCCGCTGCCGCCCGGCTTTGCCATCGCCCTGCAGGGGCGGCGGATCCTCTCCCTGCGGCGCCGGGGCAAATACATCCTCGCCGACCTGGATGCCGGGCCGCATGACGATGCCGGCCGGGTCATGCTGCTGCATCTGGGCATGTCCGGGCGCATCGTGATCGGCGGCGAGGAGACGGAGCTGCCGCAGCACGAACATGTCGTGTTCACGATGGACGACGGGCTGCGCGTGCGCTTCCGCGATCATCGCCGCTTCGGGGCCATGGACCTGTTCACCGCCGCGGAGGAGGCGCGGCACTGGCTGCTGGCCGGCCTCGGGCCTGAGCCGCTGGAGCCCGGTTTCACCGCGTCCGTCCTGCATGCCCGTCTGGCGGGCCGCCGCACGCCGCTGAAGGCGGCGCTGCTGGACCAGAAGATCGTCGCCGGACTGGGCAATATCTACGTGTCCGAGGCGTTGTTCCGCGCCGGCCTGTCGCCGCGTCGCCTGGCGCGTTCGGTCGGGCCGCACCGGGCGGAGCGCCTGGTGGCGGCGATCCGGGCGGTGCTGGAGGAGGCGATCGCCGCCGGCGGCTCCAGCCTGCGCGACTATGTCGATGCCAGTGGCGAGCTGGGTTATTTCCAGACGCGTTTCAGGGTCTACGATCGGGCCGGGCGGCCTTGTCCGAGCTGCGCAGCGCCGGTGCGGCGGATCGTCCAGTCCGCCCGCTCGACCTTCTATTGTCCGGCCTGCCAGCGCTGATCCGCGGGATGGCAGGACGGAAGCCGGTGTTGGGGGCCGGGCTTGACGCGGCGGCCGGATTGGCGTTTCTCGCGGCGCATTCCGCGGACAAGCCAGTCGGCAGGCGACAGCAAGGAGAGGAATCCATGGCGTACGAGAATATCCTGGTCGACCAGAAAGGCGCGGTCGGGATCATCACGCTGAACCGGCCGAATGCGCTGAACGCCCTGAACGGCGCCCTGATCGAGGAGCTGAACGACGCGCTCGACCGTTTCGAGGCCGATCCGGAGGTTGGCGCCATGGTGCTGACCGGCTCGCAGAAGGCTTTTGCCGCCGGTGCCGACATCAAGGAGATGCAGCCCAAGCACTACATGGATGTCTATTTCGAGGACTTCATCTCGCGCTGGGAGCGCATCTCGCGCTGTCGCAAGCCGGTGGTGGCGGCGGTGGCCGGCTATGCGCTGGGCGGCGGCTGCGAGCTTGCGATGATGTGCGACATCATCCTGGCCGCCGATACGGCGAAGTTCGGCCAGCCGGAGATCAACCTCGGCACCTTCCCCGGCTCCGGCGGCACCCAGCGCCTGACCCGGGCGGTCGGCAAGGCCAAGGCGATGGACATGATCCTGACCGCCCGCATGATGGATGCCGCCGAGGCGGAGCGGGTGGGCCTGGTCAGCCGGATCTTCCCAGCCGACGAACTGCTGGACGAGGCGGTGAAGACCGCGGAGAAGATCGCCGAGAAGTCGCTGCCTGCCGTCATGATGGCGAAGGAGTCGGTGAACCGCGCGTTCGAGACCACCCTGGCCGAAGGTGTCCGCTTCGAGCGCCGGCTGTTCCATTCCACCTTTGCCCTGGAAGACCAGAAGGAAGGGATGGCAGCCTTCGCGGAGAAGCGCGAGCCGCAATTCAAGGACCGCTGATCAAGGACCACTGAGCCGGCGGCTTGCGGGCCGGCATCGGCAGGATGAAATGCCGCGGCTGCCGATTGCATGTTGACGGCCGGCCGCAACGCCGCTACAAGCCGCGCCTGTTTTTCTTTCAAGGCTAGAGTGTCCCCTCATGGCAAACCATAAGCAGGCGGAGAAGCGCAATCGTCAGCGCATTCGGCGCACCGCCGTCAATCGCGCACGCAAGTCGCGCATCCGTTCGGCCGTGAAGAGCGTGGAACTCGCCGTGGCGGCCGGTGACCAGAATGCGGCGCTGGCAGCGCTGCAGCAGGCCCAGCCGGAACTGGATCGGGGCGTCAACAAGGGCGTCCTGCACCGCAACACGGCCTCCCGCAAGCTGTCGCGGCTGACGGCACGCGTCCGGGCGCTTGGCAGCTGATCGGCCAGCCCGGAACATCCGGCAGCCGGGCGCACCGGCATGCCGGCACGGATCGAGAGGGGAGCCACCGGCTCCCCTTTTTCGTTGTCGGGGCCGTTGATCCTTCTCGTCCCGCGGCCATCGGCTTCACTGCCATGGTCCTTCGGGCGTTCGCGGTCCGACTGGAGAGAAGTCGTTGTCGGGCTTCGCGCGTGGACCCCGCTCGACCAGCAGGGCGGAAGCCGCGAAGCTGGCGGAATGGCTCCCGGCCCAAGGCCTGGATGACGATTGCAATGGCGAAGCCGAATCCACCCGGACCGGCATCGCTGCGGCTCTGTCATGCACGCCGCAGCCTGGCCGTTGGTGCCGCCTGTCCATGCGACTGAAGCCGGCCCTGCCGGGGCTCTCGGGCCGGTCTGGAGCCCTGAGGTAATATAATACCTTTTTTGCGGTTCCGTCGCGGAGCGTGGGCAGATCTAGTGGCCGCGGCATGCGGCGCCCTTTTGCAACCGATCGGTCACAAACGCAGGACTGCAGTCCGGTGAAAAAAATCGGGACCGGTTTTTGTTCGCCCGCCACGGCCGGGCCTGACGCAAGTGCTCCGGCAGGACGATCCGGAATCGCGGATTCAGCCGCCGGCGCGGCCGATCATTGTTCGGTCGCGGCGGTCGGGACAGCAACGAAGCGCAGATGACAAGCGGTTTTTCGGACGTCGGGCGGCCGCCGGCGCGGTTGCGGCTCGCGGGTGAGTCCGACTAATCTACCCACCTCGCACGGGCACGGGCCATGGGCCGCCCAGTCCTGAAATTGAGCCTCTTTCCGGTGGGGGAACAGCGTTCCCGCGCACGGGAAAGTCGTGCCGCTCATGAACGGGACCGCGCGTGCATGCACCGGCTTGGGGTGGCCGGGGCCAGGATGCGTATTTGATTGAGGGCTGCAGCTTCCGGAGCGTCGACAGGGTCGCCGCCGGCCGCCGTGGTTTTGTGTGACCGACAGGAATTGAGGGCAAGTTGATGACGACATCCGCGACAGGAAGCGGGGCTGCCGGTCCGGCGGGCGCCGCCGGGAGCTACGCAGGCGATGTGACGCCGCGCGAGGCCTGGGAGGTTCTGTCGTCGGACCCGGATGCCACCCTCGTCGATGTACGCAGTAGCGCCGAATGGACCTTCGTCGGCCTGCCCGACCTGCGGGGGATCGAGAAGGAGCCGCTGCTGGTCGCCTGGCAGGACTTCCCGGGGATGACGCCCAATGCGGCATTCCTTCAGAGCCTGGCGGACAGGATTCCTGGCCGCGATGCACCCGTCTACTTCCTGTGCCGTTCGGGCGGCCGTTCCAGGGCGGCGGCGATCGCCGCCACCGCGGCGGGCTTTGCGGCCTGCTTCAACGTGGCTGGCGGCTTCGAAGGCAATCTCGACGAAGCCGGCCATCGCGGGCAGCGCGAAGGCTGGAAGGCGCAGGGCCTGCCGTGGGTCCAAAGCTGATCATGGATATGCGGCGCGACCATCGATCCGACCCGGCACCCCTGGATGGCGAGGCGTCGGATGCCGACGCACCTCTCGAGCAGGAGCCTGCCACCGACTGGAAGCCTGCCACCGACAGGAGGAATGTCGAACGCGCGGCCGCCGCAGGCGGCAGCGCCGGCGATGGCGGCCAGCGTGATTGCGGGCAGGGCGAATGCGGGCAGCCTGCCGCGCGGGCGCCCTCCGATGCGGCCCTAGCGGCCTGGCAGCGGGTGCGCAGCCGTCTGCGGCGGGAATATGGTGAGGAGGCCTTCGCCTCCTGGCTGAGCCCGATGGCGCTGCTCTCCGCCGAGGCGGGGGAAATTGCGATCGGCCTGCCCAGCCGCTTCATGCGGGACTGGGTGCTCAGCCACTACAGTGAGCGCGTGAAGGCGCTCTGGCAGGTCGAATGGCCATCGACCCGCAGCCTGGCGTTGCGCGTGCAGCCCCCGGCAACCGCCCCGGCGACCGCCCCGGCGACCGCGATGGGGGGACGCGAAACCGCCGGCGCGCCGGCGCGCCCGCAGGCCGGATCCGTCCGTACGGTGCGCACCGCCGCGGCATCCGGGCGGGCGGTACCCGGCCGGGCTTCGGCCAGCCGGGCGGCAAATGCAGACGGGGCGGCCGCCGCCGCGGCTGCCGGGCCGGCCGGGCGGACGCTGGGCCAGGTGGCGCCGATGGTGATGGCCATGGCCCGACAGCCATTGCCGGCGGGCTCGGCCGGTTTCGGGCCGGGGCGCGGCGGCAATGGCGGCGCCCGGTCGGCGGCGCCGGCCGCTCAGGACAGGGCGGGCCCGGCCGCACCCGGCGGTGCCGGCTGGTCGTCCGGCTGGTCGCCCAGCGGCGGCAGCGATCGGCCGGAGGGGCAGGACCCCTCTGCCGCGAACCGCGGGCCGTCCGCGGCAGGCACATGGCCCGGCATGGTGGGCGGGGGCGCCCTGGACCAGCGCAATACCTTCGACAGTTTCATTGTCGGGCGCTCGAACGAACTGGCCCATGCGGCCGCCCGCCGGGTGGCAGAGGCGGCCTGGGGCAAGGTGCCGTTCAACCCGCTGTTCCTGTACGGCGGGGTGGGGCTGGGCAAGACCCATCTGATGCACGCCATCGCCTGGCACATCCGGCTGCGCGATCCCAGCCGCAAGGTGATCTACCTGTCCGCCGAAAGCTTCATGTACCAGTTCATCACGGCGGTGCGGTACAAGGATACCATGGCATTCAAGCAGCAGTTCCGCTCCGTGGACGTGCTGATGATCGACGACATCCAGTTCATCGCCGGCAAGGATTCCACCCAGGAGGAGTTCTTCCACACCTTCAACGCGCTGTGCGACCAGAACCGGCAGATCGTGATCTCCGGCGACCGCTCGCCGGCCGACCTGGAGGGGATGGAGGAACGGATGCGCTCCCGCCTCGGCTGGGGCCTGGTGGCGGACATTCATCCGACCGACTATGAGCTGCGGCTGTCGATCCTGCAGTCCAAGGTGGAGCAGCTGGAGATCGACGTGCCGCGTCACGTCCTGGAATTCCTCGCGCACCGGATCACGGCGAACGTGCGGGAGCTGGAAGGGGCCCTGAACCGGGTCGCCGCCTTCGCCAGCCTGGTCGGCCGTCCGGTGGAGATGGAGATGGCGCAGGAGGTGCTGCGCGACCTGCTGCGGGCGAGCGACCGCCGGATCACCATCGAGGAAATCCAGAAGCGGGTGGCGGAGCACTACAACATCAAGCAGTCGGAGATGCATTCCGCGCGCCGCGCCATCGCCGTGGCCCGCCCCCGGCAGATCGCCATGTACCTGGCGAAGCATCTCACCACCCGGAGCCTGCCGGAGATCGGCCGCAAGTTCGGCAACCGCGACCATACGACGGTGATGCATGCGGTGAAGCGGATCGAGGAGCTGCAGGGCCGCGACCCCGATCTGGCGGAGGATATCGTCCTCCTGAAGCGCACCCTGGAGAGCTGACCGCCTGCGCACCGGCCGGACCGCGGCGGCTTCTGCCGCGGCTACCGCTGGCCCCTTGGAATCGTTTAGAATTCTCGCCTCCGTGGAACGGATCTGCTACATTCCACTTCCCCCGCAAGCCGGGGGGTGATCCTTCCCGGCGTCGGGCAGCGGCAGGTGCCAGACCGGCGTGATTCGGCGGGCGGCACCCCGATGCCCAGCCTGAGGATCCGGCGGGAGAAGGCCGGTCCGGATCTCAGGCTTCGCATGGCGTTCCAGGCAATCCGCTTTTCCGATCGCCGGGGCCGACAGGTCGGCAGCCAGGACGGGGAAGGAGTCTTCCCGGAGCGGTCTTCCGGGGCGCGGTCTTCCCGGGCGCGGTCTTCCTGGGGCGGGGGTGGGGTTTGGCCGTCCGGACCGCCGGCAGCGACGGGCAGTCGTTCCGCCGCCCGGCTGCACGGACGAGAACGAGGTTGGGCGTACCAGATGGAAGTCGTGATCGAGCGCGCCGCGCTGCTGAATTCCCTGAACCATGTCCAGAGTGTCGTGGAGCGGCGGAACACCATCCCGATCCTCGCCAATGTCCAGATCGAGGCGGTCGAAGGCGCCGTCGCGCTGACCGCGACGGATCTCGACATCGCCGTGGTGGAGCGGCAGAAGGCCACCATCGTTCAGGACGGCGCCACGACGGTCTCCGCCCATACCCTCTACGACATCGTCCGCAAGCTTCCGGACGGATCGGAGATCCGGCTGGCGATGAAGGGCGGCGAGGGGCGGCTGGCGCTGTCGGCGGGCTCTTCCGCCTTCAAGCTGCCCTGCCTGCCGAAGGAAGACTTTCCGGTGATGGCGGAAGGCGATCTCGGGACCCGTTTCTCGGTGACCGCCGCCGACCTCAAGCGTCTGATCGAGAAGGCGCGCTTCGCCATCTCGATGGAGGAAACGCGCTACTATCTGAACGGCATCTACCTGCACGCGGCGGAGAACGAGGGTGTCGCCGTGCTGCGCGCGGTGGCGACCGACGGCCACCGGCTGGCAAGGGTCGAGATGCCGCTGCCCGACGGTGCGGGCGGCATGCCCGGGGTGATCATCCCGCGCAAGACGGTGGGCGAGCTGGTGCGGCTGCTGCCCGACGGCAGCGAGACGGTGGAGATCGCCCTGTCGGACACCAAGATCCGCTTCGAGTTCGGCGACGTCGTCCTGCTGTCGAAGCTGATCGACGGCACCTTCCCCGACTATGAGCGGGTGATCCCCAGCGGCAACGACAAGGTGATGGAGGTGGATGCGGCCCTGTTCTCCAAGGCGGTCGACCGCGTCTCGACCATCTCCAGCGAGAAGTCGCGGGCGGTGAAGCTGGCGCTGGAGCCGAACAAGCTGGTGCTCAGCGCCACCTCGGCCGAGCAGGGCAGCGCGACCGAGGACCTGCCGACCGTCTATGACGCGGATCCCATCGAAATCGGCTTCAACGCGCGCTATCTGATAGACATCACGGACCAGATCGACGGGGAAAGCGCCCGTTTCCAGATCGCCGACGGTGCGGCACCCGCCCTGGTGCGCGATGGCGGCGACGAGTCCGCGCTGTACGTGCTGATGCCGATGCGGGTCTGACCGCCTGCGGGCGCGGCATGGGCGTGGCGCTGCCGGCGATAGCGAACGGCCCCCCGGTGTCACCGGAGCTGGGGCCACCGGAGCAGGGGCCGCCGGCGGCGCTGTCCGGCGCGGCCGCCCGCTCGGCGCCCGGGGCGCATCCCCTGGGCATCGTCGATCTGCGGCTCACGGCCTTCCGCAACTATGCCGCCGCGCAGCTGCGGGTGACCGCCGGCCGCGTCGTGCTGGTGGGTCCGAACGGGGCCGGCAAGACGAACCTGCTGGAGGCGGTCTCGCTGCTTTCCCCCGGCCGGGGCCTGCGTGGCGCGGCATTGGGCGAGATCCTGCCGGGCGCGCATCTTCCCGCATCCGCGGCAGCTGGAGGTTCGGCCGGTGACCGGGACGGGGAGGCGTCGGGCTGGGCGGTCAGCGCCCGGGTCGCGATGCCGCCGCCGGCACCACCCGGCGGCGGGCCCGGCGGCGGGCCCGGCGTGGCGCCGCCGCTGGAGGTGCAGCTGGGAATCGGCCTGCGCCGCATGCCGGATGGCAGCGAACGGCGCGAGACGCGGATCGACGGGGTGGCCGGCCGGCCGATGGCGGAATTCGCCGACCGCCTGCCGATGCTCTGGCTGACCCCGGCGATGGACCGGCTGTTCGTGGAAGGGGCGTCCGCGCGCCGGCGTTTCCTGGACCGGCTGGTCTATGGCTTCGACCCGGCCCATGCGCGCCGTGTCGCCGCCTTCGAGCAGTCGATGCGCGAACGCAACCGGCTGCTGAAGGCCGGCCGCGGGGATGCGCGCTGGTTCGCCGCGCTGGAGGCGCGGATGGCGGAACAGGCGGTGGCGGTGGCCGCCGCCCGGCGCGACGGCATCGACCGCCTGGGGGCGGCCCTGGCAGAGGCCGAGGGGCCCTTCCCGCGGGCCCTGGTGGCGCTGGACGGCGAGGTCGAGACCTGGCTGGACGAGGCGCCGGCCGTGGCGGTGGAGGATCGCTACCGCGCGCATCTTGCGCGGTCGCGGCCGGTGGATGGCGAGGCGGGGCTGACCCGGTCGGGTCCGCACCGCACCGATCTGGTGGTGCACCAGGCGGAGAGCGGCGCGCCGGCGGCCGGCTGTTCGACCGGCCAGCAGAAGGCGCTGCTGATTGCCATCGTGCTGGCCAATGCGCGCATGGTGCGGCAGGCCCGTGGCTGGGGCCCGGTCCTGCTGCTGGACGAGATTGCCGCGCACCTGGACCGGGTGCGCCGTGCAGCCCTGTTCGCCGTCCTGGCCGAACCGGGCATGCAGACCTGGATGACAGGCACCGATGCCGCCCTGTTCGAGGAGCTCGCGGGCGATGTGCAGGTGCTGCAGGTCCAGGATGGACAGATCGCGGCCGCCGGTACCGGCGGCGCTGCGGTGAGTTAGGGAAGTGCTAGGCCATGAATGAATCCGCGCGTCCGACGGACCAGGGTGAGAACTACGATTCCAGCGCCATCTCGGTCCTGAAGGGACTGGAGCCGGTCCGCAAGCGGCCGGGCATGTATATCGGCGACACCGACGACGGCTCCGGCCTACACCACATGGTGTACGAGGTGGTGGACAATGCCATCGACGAGGCGCTGGCCGGCTATTGCGACGCAATCCAGGTGCTGCTGAACGCCGATGGGTCCTGCACCGTCCGCGACAATGGCCGCGGCATCCCGGTCGACATCCATCCGGAGGAAGGCGTCTCCGCCGCCGAGGTGATCATGACCCGGCTGCATGCCGGCGGTAAGTTCGACCAGAATTCCTACAAGGTCTCCGGTGGCCTGCACGGCGTCGGCGTGTCGGTGGTCAACGCGCTCTCGACCACCCTCGACCTGACGATCTGGCGGGCCGGCAAGACCTGGAGCATGCGCTTCCACGACGGCGAGCCCGAAGGCCCGCTGCAGGAGCTGGGACCGGCAGACGGCAAGCGCGGCACCGAGGTGCGCTTCCTGCCCTCGCCCAAGATCTTCACGAAGACGGACTTCGACTACGAGACCCTGGGCCATCGCCTGCGGGAGCTCGCCTTCCTCAACGACGGGGTTTCGATCACCCTGCGGGACGAACGCGGCATCGAGCCGCAGGAGATGCAGCTGCGCTATGAAGGCGGCGTCTCCGCCTTTGTGCAGTACCTGGACCGCAACCGGACGCCGCTGCATGCCGGGCCGGTGGCGCTCGGCGGCAGCCGCGACGGGATCGAGGTGGATGCTGCGCTGCAGTGGAACGACGGCTTCCACGAGAACGTGCTCTGCTTCACCAACAACATCCCGCAGCGCGACGGCGGCACCCATTCCGCCGGCTTCCGCGCGGCGCTGACCCGCTGCATCAACAGCTATGCCCAGTCGTCGGGCATCCTGAAGAAGTACAAGGTGGCGCTGTCGGGCGAGGATGCGCGGGAGGGCCTGACCTGTGTCCTGTCGGTGAAGGTGCAGGACCCGAAATTCTCCAGCCAGACCAAGGAGAAGCTTGTCTCCAGCGAGGTCCGTCCGGCGGTGGAATCGCTGATCGCGGAGCGGCTGGCGATCTGGTTCGAGGAGCATCCGAAGGAAGCGCAGGCGGTGATCGGCAAGGTGGCCGAGGCGGCCGCCGCGCGCGAAGCGGCGCGCAAGGCCCGCGAGCTGTCGCGGCGGAAGACGGCGCTGGACGTCGCCAACCTGCCGGGCAAGCTGGCCGAATGCCAGGAGCGCGACCCGTCGAAGGCCGAACTGTTCCTGGTGGAGGGCGATTCCGCCGGCGGTTCCGCCAAGACCGGCCGCGACCGCGGCTTCCAGGCGGTGCTTCCGCTGCGCGGCAAGATCCTGAACGTGGAGCGGGCGCGGGTCGACCGGATGCTGTCCTCGCAGGAGATCGGCACCCTGATCACGGCGCTGGGCACGGGCTTCGGCGAGAACGAGCTGGATCTCGACAAGCTGCGCTACCACAAGATCATCATCATGACGGACGCCGATGTCGACGGCGCCCATATCCGCACCCTTCTGCTGACCTTCTTCTATCGGCACATGCGGCCGATCATCGAGGCGGGGCACCTCTATATCGCCCAGCCGCCCTTGTTCAAGGCACGCCGCGGCCAGTCCGAGACCTACCTGAAGGGCGAGCGCGAGCTGGAGGATTTCCTGATCGGCGACGGGCTGAACGGCGCGATCCTCACCCTGGACGGCGGCGCCCAGCGGGCGGGCGCCGACCTGCGCGAGGTGGTGGAGCAGGCGCGCGGTGTGCAGCGGATCCTGGACAGCATCGCGATGCGCTACAACACCCGGATGGTGGAGCAGGCAGCGGTGATGGGTCTGCTGGACCCGGAGGGACCGCTCGCCACGGCCAAGGGGGCAGAGGACGCGGCGGCGGTCGCGGCCATGCAGGCCCTGGCGGCCCGCATGGACGACCTGGCCGATCCGCTCGACCGCGGCTGGCAGGGGCGGCCGCGCGAGGATGGTGCGGTGCAGGTTTCCCGCACCCTGCGTGGCTATACGGAAACCTACATCCTGGATCGCGCCTTCCTGAACAGCGCCGAGGCACGGCGGCTGCACAACCTGTCGCGCGAGTTCGAGGACCTGTTCGACCGGCCGTCCGTGCTGGAGCGGAAGGAGGACCGGCGCAGGGTCGACGGTCCGGTCGGCCTGCTGGACGCGGTGATCGCGGCCGGCCGCAAGGGGCTCAGCCTGCAGCGCTACAAGGGCCTGGGCGAGATGAACCCCGGCCAGCTGTGGGAAACCACCCTGGACCCGGAGGCGCGGCGCCTGCTGCAGGTGAAGGTCGAGCATGACGATACCGCCGACAACATCTTCGAGACCCTGATGGGCGATGTCGTGGAACCGCGCCGCGACTTCATCCAGAAATACGCGCTGACCGTCGAGAACCTGGATATCTGAGCATCCGGAACCTGTCGTCCGCCCGGCCTTATCGGCTACCCTGGCGGGCGATGGGGACCTTGGGCGAACAGGGGCGATCGGCCAGGATCGGGCAGCAGGACCGGTGCCGGAACGCGTGCCGCCGGATCAACGTCGGTGCGGCTGTCATCCTGGGTCGGGCGGCGGCCTTCCTGCCGGTTCTGGCCTGCGTCGCGGCGCTCGGTGCCGGCCCGCATGCGGCAGTCGCCCAACAGACTTCCGGCCAGCAGAAATCCGGCCAGCAGACTTCGGGGACGGCGGCGACCGGTGCGATCCCGCCCTGGGCGCTGGATGGCGGTGCGGCGGCTAACCTCGGCAATGCCGCCCCGGCCGACCGGCGCGTGGTCAGCATGTCGCTTGCGGACGCGGTGCTGCTGCTGCTGCGCAACAACCGCAGCATCCGCAGTGCCTACCTGAACCGGATCACGGCGAAGTACAGCCTGATCCTGCAGGAAGACCGCTTCGTGCCCACCGGCTCGATCACGGTCGGGCCCGGCTTTACCCGCAACCGCGACACCAGCGACACGATCAGCAACACCACCACCTGGCAGGTGAATCCGTCGGTCACCTGGAACACCCCCCTGGGCGGCAGCTTCACCTTCAACTGGAGCAATACCGGCACCAGCGCCAACGGCGTGAACAGCTATGCCAGCAATCCGAGCTTCAGCCTGACCCTGCCGCTGCTGCAGGGCGGCGGCATCGACGTGAACCGCATCCCGATCCTGCAGGCCCGGATCACCAACCGGAATGCGACCTGGAGCCTGCGCAGCACCCTGATCAGCCAGATCACTTCGGTGATCCAGAACTACCGCAGCCTGATCCAGCAGAGCGAGAACGTGAAGATCCAGCAGCAGGCGCTGGAGCGCGCCCGCCAGCAGGTGGCGGTGAACCAGGCGCTGATCGATGCCGGCCGCATGGCGGCGCAGGACATCGTGCAGTCGAACTTCAGCCTGGCGCAGAACGAGATCTCGCTGTCCCAGGCGCGCAACAGCCTGGACAATGCGCGGCTCACCCTGCTGAACCAGCTCGACCTGCCGGAAGATGTCGAGATCGTGCCGACGGAGAGCCTGGACACGCCGTCGGTGACCCTGGACGTGGACCGGCTGTTCCAGATCGCGCTGGACAGCAATCCCGGCTACCGGCAGGCCCAGCTCAGCCTGGAGAATGCGCGGCTGAGCCTGGAATCGGCGGAAAACAACTATCTCTGGTCGCTGAACATCACGGCCTCCGGGAGCTATACCGGCACGGCGGACAGCACCTTCGTCCCCCGTGGCGCCGGCTACCAGACGCAGGACAACGAGACGATCGGCCTGACCCTCACCATCCCGCTGAACGACCAGCAGCGCGACCAGACCCTGGTCTCCGCCCGGGTCGGCATGCGCCAGCAGCAGCTGGCGCTGGAAGACAGCCGGCAGAGCCTGCGCACCGACATCCTGAATGCCGTCCGGAACGTGGAGATCCTGTACCGCCAGCTGCAGCAGTCGCGGGTGGCGCTGGAACTCGCCCGCCAGCAGCTGGAGACGGAGCGGGTCAAGCTGCTGAACGGCCGCTCGACCAACTTCCAGGTGCTGACCTACGAGAATTCCTACGTGCAGGCGCAGGTCAGCGAGCTGCAGGCGCGGATCAGCTACCTGAACGCGCTGACCAGTCTCGACCAGTCCCTGGGCCAGACCCTGGACACCTGGCGGGTGGAGGTGCCGTTCCAGACCGGGCCGCTGGACCTCGACCGGCCGTAGCCGCGCCGCCGCCGGCCGTCGCCGGTGCGCCGTCAGTTCGCGGCCGTGACGGTTGCCCGGGAGGCATTGGTGACGATGACCTGACCCGCCTTTAGGCCGGAGGTGATCTCGATGCCGCTGGCGGTGCGCTGGCCGAGCTTGACGTCCACCGGCTTCGGATCGCTTGCCGAAGCGCCGTCGACCACCAGCACCCGGGCATTGCCCGGGCCGCCGAGCACGGCGTTGACCGGGACCACCAGGGCGGTGGGGTTGCGGTAGATGATCACCTGCAGGTTGGCGGACATGCCGACCCGGATCCTCTGCCGTGCCTCGTCGGTCATCGACGTCACGGTGATCGTGGTGCCGAAGGTCGGCACGGACCCGGAGCCGGACGAGGCCTGGGAGGAGACCGAGGTCACCTCGCCATGAAGCGTGGTTCCCGGCAGGGCGTCGCTGGTGACATCCACCTTCAGCCCGGTCTTCATCGCGCCGATATTGTACTCCGAGACCTGCGCGGAGATCGACAGGGTCTGCAGGTCGCCGACCGACAGAAGGATCTGGTTGGCGGTCACCGGGGCGCCGACCGCCAGCATGCCGGATCCCTCATTGCCGCCGGCGCCGCCGCTCCGCCCGCCCTGAACGGGGCGGAGCACGATGCCGCTGACCGGTGCCTTGACCTCCGCCTCCGACACCTTCCGCTTCAGGCTGTCATACTTGAACTTCGCATTCTCGAAGGCCAGCCGGGCGACCTCCAGGGCCTCCTTGCTGCCCTGCTTCCTGGCGGCGTCCAGAGCCTCCTTCGCGCCGCTGACCGACACCCGGGCATTCTGGAAGGTGCTGTTGGCCGAGGTCAGTTCCTGCTGCGAGACGATGCCCTTCTCGTACAGGGCCTTGGTCTGCTGGTAGTTCTGCTGCGACTGGGACAGCGACATCTGCGCCTGTTCCAGCGACCGCTGCGCGGAGGTGACGCTGCTGCTGGTCTGCCAGTTGCGGACCTCGTCCAGCTTCTGCCGGGCCTGGATCAGCGCGGTTTCCGCATCGCGGAGCTGGACCTCGACATCGTCGGTGTCCAGGGACAGCAGGACCTTGCCCTTCTCCACCCGTTCGCCATAGGTGAAGCTCATCTCCTTGATCTGCCCGGCGAAGGGCGCGACCAGGTTCACCACCCGTCCCGGCTCCAGGGTGCCGGTCAGGTTGACGGCGTTGGTCAGCGGCTGCGCGCTGACCGTCATCGTCTGCAGCCGCGTGTTTGCGCCGCCGCCGTCCAGGCCCAGGACATGGTCCAGGTCCTGCACGTTGAGCTGCGTGGCCATCCAGGACCAGCCGCCAACGAACAGGAAGATGCCGATCACCGCCGCCGTGGCCATGATGCGGGAGCGGTTGCCCAACGTCGCCGCGGTGCGCAGTTCCGCATTCTCCGCCACCGACCGGCGATAGGCCTCGGCGATCCGGCGGCTCTGCGCGTCGGTGTCCGGCGCCGCGGCGGCCTCTCCGCCGCCCGCCGCCGCACCGGGCAGATCGTCCGCCGCGGGGCGAATCCGCACCGCCGTCATCCCGCCGGCGATTGCCACCCGGTCGACCTGGAGCGCGCCGCGCGGCAGGTCGACCCTTTGCGCCGCGCCCGGTGGTGGCGCCAGCGGGCCGTAGGCCGCCTCGGCAAAGCGGGCGAAATCGCCGGCCACGCCGGTCAGCCGATGGCCGGCCAGGCGGTCGGCGGGCAGGCCCATCAGGGCCGCGGCGCGGGCGTTGCAGCGCTCGATCAGCCCGTCGGCGTCGCGCACCAGCATGATGCCGACATCTTCCCGCGCGAGTAGGGCCTCCGGATCGGCGCCGCCGTCGTCCGTGTCGACATCGTCCGCGCCGCCGCCTGCTGCGCCGGCCGTCATGTCCGCTGCCCCCCCAGCCGCGGGGCGGCCGGCCCGGCGGCACGATCGCCGCCCAGGGCGGGCGGCCCGCCCGGCGCGGCCCCGTCTTCCGCCTCGCCCCCGTCCGTCTGTTGCCCCGCCCGCAGGCCGCCGATGGCGCGGCCGCTGCGGATGTAGCGCTCGATATGTTCCAGCGATTGGCGGCGCGGTTCCGGCACGACCCGCCAGAGCAGGGCGAGGCCGATCAGGGTGGCGATGCCGTAGGCGAGGAACAGCGGTGCGTTGCCCAGCGAGTCGGCGGCGACCTGGTAGCTGAACACGATCGGCACGTCGAACAGGAAGTTCAGCGACAGGATCACCGGGATGCCCATGGTGCGGACATGCAGCGGCATCAGCTCGCAGGTCAGCAGGACCGGGATCGGCCCCAGGCTGAGGGTCACCGCGCAGACGGCGATCGCCACGATCACCCCCTGGATCAGCGGCGAGGTCACGTACATCAGGGCGCCGGCCATCACCAGCATCGCCACGGCGGCGGCGGCCAGGCCGACAAGCAGCAGGATGCGTCGGCCCACCCTGTCGATCAGGGCGAAGACGATCAGGGTGGTCAGCAGGTTCCCGGCCGCCACCAGCAGCTGGTACTGCTCCACGTTCAGGCCGTCGACCAGGGACGAGTTGAACAGGACGTTGGAGCTGCCGGTGACCTGGTCCATCAGCATCAGCGCGCCGGTCAGGAACAGGACCGGCCGCACCATCGGCGAGAGCAGCCGCAGGCGCTCCCCGGCGCGGACATTGGTGACGATCTTGTCGGCCTTCGGCTGCGCCATGCCGGGCGGCCAGCCCAGCCGGCCCAGCACCGCGCGGCCGGCGTCATGGTCGCCGCGCAGGAACAGCCAGTAGGGCGAGGGCGGGCTGAACCAGGCCGCGACCAGTGACCCGACCGCCAGGCCGCAGGCGATCCAGAAGGCGAGCCGCCATGTCGCGGCATAGTCGGAGAAGATCTGCAGCACGGCCATCGCCAGGATGCCGGTGCCGAAGCCGACGAAGAACAGGGTGACCATGCGGCCGCGATTTTCCGCCCGCGAGACCTCCGACAGGATCATTGGCGCGGCGACCCAGGCCAGGCCGATGCCGGCCCCCAGCACCATGCGGCCGAAGGCCAGGTCGCTGACCGTACCGGCCAGCGCGGACAGCAGGCTGCCGAGGATCAGCAGGCAGGCGGCGCCGATCAGTGCCCAGCGCCGTCCCACGATTTCCGCCAGGGGGCCGCAGAGCAGGGCGCCGCCGAACGCCGCCACCGGGACGGAGGTCGCCAGCACGCCGATGACGAAGCCCGACGTGCCGGCCGCCTGCCGGGCCAGGTCGATCAACTGCGTGGTAGCGGCGAAGGCGAAGCCGGCCGTCAGGCCGATCATCAGGCAGGCAATGACGACCCGGATCATCGGCTGCGGCTCCGCCGGCTCATCGACGCGGGCCGCCTCATTTCAGGAGGGGGTCCTGCATCGCCACCCAGCCATGCCGCTCCATGCAATAGGCCATGGCGTCGCCTGCGGCATCCGGCTTCTCCGCCGCCGCCGAACAGTCCGCCTTCGCCGTGTCCAGCGCGGTCGGATTGGGCCGGACATCCACCCAGACGGGGGACCAGCGGGTGATCACATTGCCGCCGCAGGCGGACAGGAGCAGGGCCGTCGACAGGGTCGCGGTCACGGCCACGGCTGTGATCACGGGCGGAAGGCGCCGGCACTGCCGGCCGGCCGCCATGCTCATGCTCGCACCCCCCACGCCCTGCCTTGGTCATCGCCCCTCGCCGCACGTCACGATGATAATCGTGCCATGCCGGCACGGCAAAGGGCGGGCGCTCCGCTCTGGCCAAGGCCGGGGCGGATGCAGATAATCGCCGCATGGCGCTGCTGGAGCTCGAGGATATCCGCAAGACCTACTTCACCGGCGACATCGCGCTGGAGGTGCTGAAGGGCATCTCCTTCACGGTGGAGAAGGGGGAGATGGTCTCCATCATGGGCCAGTCCGGCTCCGGCAAGTCGACCCTGATGAACATCATCGGCCTGCTCGACAAGCCGACGGCGGGCACCTACCGGATCCAGGGGCGGTCCGTTGACAGCCTTGGCGCCAATGACATGGCGCGGATCCGCAACCGGTCGATCGGCTTCGTCTTCCAATCCTATCATCTGCTGAAGAAGGTCACGGCGGTGGAGAATGTCGGCCTGCCGCTGTTCTACCGCCAGGTGCCGCGGCGGGAGATGCTGGCCCGCGCGGAGGCGGCGCTGGCGAAGGTCGACATGGCAGAACGGGCAAACCACAAGCCGTCGGAGATGTCCGGCGGCCAGGCCCAGCGGGTGGCGATCGCCCGGGCGATCGTCGGCCAGCCGGAGCTGCTGCTGGCGGACGAACCGACCGGGGCGCTGGACACAAGGGTTGGGGACGAGATCCTGGCCCTGTTCAAGCAGCTGAACCGGGAGCAGGGGATCACCGTCGTGATCATCACCCACGACCCGTCGGTGGCGGAGGCCTGCGATCGCCGGCTGGTGGTGCGCGACGGCCTGCTGGTCGACGACGAGGGCGAGTTCCGCCATCGCGCCGCCGCCGCGGCGGCTGGCTGAGCAGCGGCGGGCCGGGTCCGGGATGCCGCGATGAACATGACCGTGCTGCTGCAGCTGCTGGCCGAGGCGCTGCGCAACTTCGCCGCCTCCAAGCAGCGCACCGTGCTGGCGCTGATCGGCCTGGTGATCGGCACCAGCTCGGTGATCGCGATGATGAATGTCGGCAAGATCGTCGCGGTCGAGGCGCTGCGCTCCTTCGAGAAGATGGGCACCGACATCGTGACGGTCAGCGTCGGCCGCAGCTCCGGCCAGAATGCCGGGCCGTTCGGCTTTGCCGATTTCGATGCCTTCCAGAAGCAGGTGCCGCACCTGACCATCGCCGCGCCGGTGGTCCAGTCCGGCGGCACCACCCGCTATAAGGATGTCGACCTGCAGGGGATCGTCACCGGCGCCAGCGACACCTTCGCCGACGTGGCGAAGCTGCGGCTCACCGAGGGGCGCTTCATCTCGCCGTTCGACGGCAACCTGCCGTTCGCCGTGCTCGGCGCCAATGTCTACCAGCGCACCCTGCAGCGCAGCGGCAGCGGCCCGCCGGTCACGCCGCCGAAGCCCGGCGACACCATCCTGATCGGCTCTCTGCCCTTCACGGTGGTCGGCATCCTGGAGAGCTACGACCAGAACCCGATGATCCCGGTCTACGTGAACGGCTCGATCTTCATCCCGATCCAGGCCACGCCGCGGCTGGGCAATTTCGAGGGCATCACGAACATCATCGGGCGGATGTCCTCCACCAATGTCCGCCAGGAGGTCTCCGAGTCCATCAACAGCTTCTTCCAGGGCATGCAGCCGCCGCGCAGCGCGCAGGTGCAGACCGCCCAGCAGCTGATCGCGCAGATGGAGGCGCAGGCGCAGATGTTCACCCTGCTGCTGGGGGCGATCGGCAGCATATCGCTGATCGTGGGCGGCATCGGCGTGATGAACATCATGATCGTGTCGGTCAGCGAACGCCGGCACGAGATCGGACTGCGCATGGCGATCGGCGCCCGGCCGCTGGACATCCAGCTGCTGTTCCTGGTGGAATCGATCGTGCTGTCCTTCTTCGGCGGGGTGATCGGCTGCGTGCTGGGGATGGCCGCGTCGTACGGTTTCGCCGCCTCGCAGGGCTATGCCTTCATCGTGTCGGAGACGGCGGTCCTGCTGGGGCTTGTGGTTTCCGTCATCGTTGGCATCTTCTTCGGATACTACCCCGCGCTTCAGGCCTCGCGGCTGGATCCGATCGAAGCGCTGCGGTCCTGACCCTCCCGCCTGGCGAGCTGCCGATGCCCGACTTCGACCTCCTCCTCACCGACGGCGAGATCGTCACGCCGTCCGGCCGCGGCCCGGCGGCGATCGGCATAAGCGACGGACGGATCGCCGCCATCGGCGACCTGGACCGGGCCGCCGCGGCGGAGCGGATCTCGGTCTCCGGCCTGACGGTGCTGCCCGGCGTCATCGACAGCCAGGTGCATTTCCGGGAACCCGGCGCCACCCACAAGGAGGACCTGGAGAGCGGCACCCGTGCCGCCGCGATGGGCGGCGTGACGGCGGTGTTCGAGATGCCGAACACCTCGCCGCAGACCGTCGACGCCGCCGCCATCCAGGACAAGCTCGACCGCGCCGCCGGCCGCGCCCATGTCGACCATGCCTTCTTCGTCGGCGCCACCGGCGGCAATGCGGACCTGCTGGGCGCGCTGGAGCGCCTGCCCGGCGTCTGCGGCGTGAAGATCTTCATGGGCTCCTCCACCGGGGGCCTGCTGCTGCCCGACGATGGCGGCCTGGCGCGGGCGCTGCGCAGCGGCGTCCGCCGGATCGCCATCCACGCGGAGGACGATCTGCGGCTGACCGCCCGGAAGGAGCTGGCGGAAGCCGGCCGGCCGGAAACGCATCCGGTCTGGCGGGACGAGGAGACGGCGATCCGCGCGACCCGGCGGATCCTGCACCTGGCCAGCGCGGCCGGCCGGCGGATCCATGTCCTGCACATCACGACGGCGCAGGAAATGGCCCTGCTTGCCGGCTTCAAGGACGTGGCGACGGTGGAGGTCACGCCGCAGCACCTGACCCTGGCCGCTCCCGACTGCTATGCCGAACTGGGCACCTATGCCCAGATGAACCCGCCGATCCGCGACGCGCATCATCGCGAGGCGCTGTGGCGGGCGGTGGCGGACGGGGTGGTGGACGTGATCGGCTCCGACCACGCCCCCCATACGGCGGAGGAGAAGGCGAAGCCCTATCCCGGCACACCGTCCGGCATGCCCGGCGTGCAGACCCTCGTGCCGCTGATGCTGAACCATGTGGCCGCGGGACGGTTAAGCCTGGAACGGTTCGTCGACCTGACATCGGCCGGGCCGCAGCGGATCTACGGCATTGCCGGCAAGGGACGGATCGCGGTCGGCTATGACGCGGACTTCACCATCGTCGACCTGGGCGCGAAACGCCGAATCGAGCAAGACTGGCTGGCATCCCGCTGCGGCTGGTCGCCCTTTGCGGGCATGACCGTGACCGGCTGGCCGGCCATGACCGTGATCCGCGGCCAGGTCGTCATGCGCGACGACGAGCTGCTGGCGCCGGGGCTGGGCAGGCCCTGCCGCTTCGTGGAGACATTGCCGACGCGGCCGCTCTGAGCCTTCCACGCCGGGGCGGCAGGACAACCCGCAGAACGAATCTTGGCGGACGGAGGCCGGATGATGAGTGACGCGCAGGTCCGACAGGCCGGGACCATGCCGATCGAACGGATCGGCGCCGGCAGCGAGGGGGTGCCGCTGGCGGAACGGTTCGATGCCGTCCGGCGGCGCAGCCTGCAGCTGGTGGCGCCGCTGTCGGCGGAGGACATGGTGGTGCAGAGCATGACCGATGCCAGCCCCGCGAAATGGCATCTGGCGCATACCACCTGGTTTTTCGAGACCTTCCTGCTGCAGCCTTCGCTGGCGGGCTACGAGCTGTTCGACCCGTCCTTCGGCTATCTCTTCAATTCCTACTACGAAGCGGTGGGTGCACGGCATCCGCGGCCGGCGCGGGGCATGCTGACCCGCCCGCCGGTGGACCGCGTATTCGCCTATCGCGACCACGTGGATGCGGCGATGCGCGACCTGATCGATGCGCGGACCGCCGGTCATGCCGAACTGCGGGCGCTGGTGGAACTCGGACTGCATCACGAGGAGCAGCACCAGGAGCTGCTGCTGACCGACCTGCTGCATGCCTTTTCCTGCAACCCGACCGATCCGGCCTATCTCGATGCCAGCCTGCCGGCGGAGTCCGACGGGCCGCGCGGCGATGGCGGCTGGGCGGAATTCGAGGGCGGCATCGTCGGCGTCGGGCATGACGGCAACGGCTTTGCCTTCGACTGCGAAGGGCCGCTGCACGAGGTGCTGCTGCGTCCCTTCCAGTTGGCGCGGCGACCGGTCAGCAACGCCCAGTGGCGCGCGTTCATCGAGGATGACGGCTATCGCCGGCCGGAATTCTGGCTCTCCGACGGCTGGGCGCGCGCGCTGGAGGAAGGCTGGCAGGCGCCGCTCTACTGGCGTGACGAAGGCCAGGGGGAATGGAGCGCCCTGACCCTGCGCGGCCGGCAGAAGGTGGATCCGGCGGCACCGGTCGCCCATGTCAGCTATTACGAGGCGGATGCCTTCGCCCGCTGGGCCGGGGCCCGGCTGCCGACGGAAGCGGAGTGGGAGCATGCGGCGCAGCATGCCACCCGCAGCGCCAGCCGCGGCCGCGCGGCCGAGGGCAATACCCTGGGCAGCGGCGCGCTGCAGCCGCGACCCGCCGGCGCCCCGGCGGAGGGGCCGCTGCAGCAGATGTTCGGCGATGTCTGGGAATGGACGCAGACCGCCTATGCCGCCTATCCGGGCTTCCGCCCGGCGGCCGGTGCGGTCGGCGAATATAACGGCAAGTTCATGTGCAACCAGATGACCCTGCGCGGCGGCTCCTGCGTCACCCCGGACGATCATGTCCGGCCCAGCTATCGCAACTTCTTCTACCCCCACCAGCGCTGGCAGATGATGGGCCTGCGCCTCGCCAGCGACGCATGAGGCGCCGGTCGGACATGCCCGTCCTGTCCGGCTGAGCCATGGCTGCAGGGGGCAGGCGCCGCGGCGGCCCGCCTGACGGCTCCGGCGCATCCGGACGGTCGCGGCGTGACGGCGGGCATGCGGGACCGGCGTCCAGGCCGTCCGCGACCGCCGGCAAGGCCGCGCCGTCGAAGGGGAAAGGTGCGAAAGGCGGCACCCGTGCCGGGAGGGCGTCGACTGCCGGCACGGCCGCGAAGCGGCCTGCGGCGGCCGGGACGCGGAAGGCGGGCGCGCCGTCCGGCGGTGCCGGCGGCCGCCGGCCGGCCAAGGCACCACCGCCGGGCCGCCGCCGTCGCGGCATCGGCCGGCTGCTGTTGAAATGGGGTATCGTCGCCGGCGTCTGGCTGGCGGTTGCCATGCTGGCGCTGCTCGCCTGGTTTGCCTATGACCTGCCCCGCACCTCGGAGCTGGTGGCCGCCGCCAGCCCGTCCGCCGGGCCGGCGGTGGTCGTCACCGCCGATGACGGCACCGTCCTGGCGCGCTATGGCGCCCTGTACGGCGCCCATACGCCGCTGGACGCGATGGCGCCCCGCTTCGTGGAAGCGGTGCTGGCGACCGAGGACCGGCGCTTCTTCCAGCATCCGGGCATCGATCCGCTCGGCGTGGCGCGCGCCCTGGCGGTCAATCTCTGGGCCGGCCGCATCGTGCAGGGCGGCTCGACCATCACCCAGCAGCTCGCCAAGAACCTGTTCCTGGAGCCGGACCGGACCCTGCGCCGCAAGGTGCAGGAGGCGATGCTGGCGGTCTGGCTGGAACTGCAGTTCGACAAGCGGCAGATCCTCGACCTCTACCTGAACCGGGTCTATTTCGGTGCCGGCGCCTATGGCGTGGGGGCCGCCGCGGCGCGCTATTTCGGCAAGCTGCCGGCCGACCTCGACCTGGCGGAGAGCGCGATGCTTGCCGGTCTGCTGAAGGCGCCGTCGCGCTGGGCACCGACCGGCAACCTCGCCGGGGCGCAGGCCCGGGCCGATGCGGTGCTGGAAAACATGGTGGAAGCCGGCTTCATCGACCGTGCCGCGGCCCGTGCCGCGGCACAGGCGCCGGCCCGGCCGATCGCCGCCCTGGGGGAGACGCGCGGCGTCCGCTACTTCACCGACTGGGTGCTGGAGGAACTGCAGCAGTTCGTCGGCCGGCATGGCGACGACCTGATCGTCCGCACCAGCCTGGACCCGGGCCTGCAGGCCGCGGCGGAGCGGGCGGTGCGCGACGGCGTGGCGGCCGCTTCCGGGCGGCGGGTCGGGCAGGGCGCCCTGATCGCCATGCGGCCCGACGGGGCGGTGCTGGCCATGGTCGGCGGCACCGACCATGCCCGTTCCGCCTACAACCGGGCGACCCAGGCACTGCGGCAGCCGGGATCGGTGTTCAAGCCCTTCGTCTACCTCGCCGCGCTGGAAGCGGGCTATGCGCCCGACGACCTGGTGGCCGACACGCCCCTGACAATCGGCGGCTGGCAGCCGGAGAACTATGACGGCCGCTACCGCGGTGAGATCACTCTGACGGAGGCGCTGGCCGATTCCGTGAATGCCGCGACCGTGAACCTGTCGGAGACGGTGGGGCGCGGGAAGGTTGTCGAGATGGCGCAGCGCCTCGGCATCTCGACGGCGCTGCAGCCATTGCCGGCGATTGCGCTGGGCGCGGCGGAAGCCACCCTGCTGGAACTGACCACCGCCTATGCCGTGTTCGCCAATGGCGGACAGGCGGTGCTGCCCTATGCGATCGCCGAGGTGCGCCGGCGCGACGGCAGCCTGGTCTACGAGCGCGCCGGCTCCGGCCTCGGCCGGCTGGTCGCCGGGGAGGATGCGGCCGAGATCACCGCCATGCTGCGGGCGGTGGTCGACAGCGGCACCGGCCGGGCCGCCCGCCTGGACCGCCCGGTGGCCGGCAAGACCGGGACAAGCTCCGACTATCGGGACGCCTGGTTCATCGGCTACACCGCCGCACTGGTTGCCGGCGTCTGGGCCGGCAACGACGATGGCCGGCCGATGGACGGCGTGACCGGCGGCAGCGTGCCGGCCCGGATCTGGCACGACTTCATGTCGCGCGCCGGATCGTGACCCGGCGCAGGGCCTGACGACGCAGGGCCTTCAGGCCGCCTCGGCCCCGTAGGCGAACAGGTTCGGCCCCTGCTCCCGCAGCCAGCGCCGCGCGGCGTCGGCAGCCGGCATCATCTCCCGCACCAGGGCCCAGAAGGCGGGGCCGTGATTGGCATGGCGCAGATGGGCGACCTCGTGCACGGCGACATAGGTCAGCACCTCCGGCGGCGCCAGGATCAGGCGCCAGGCGAAGCTCAGATTGCCGTTCGGCGCGCAGCTGCCCCAGCGGCTGTGCAGTTCGCGGACGGCCACCCGGCGCGGCCGCCGGTCGATGCCGGCCGCCAGGTCCATGGCGGTGCGGGACAGTTCCGCCCGTGCCTGCGCGCGCAGCCAGTCCGCCAGGCGGCGGGGCACGAATTCCGCCGCCCCGCCGACGATCACCTGCCCCTCGCCCAGCTGGACGGTGCCGCGCAGTGCGGGATCGTGACGGATCCGGACCGGTTCGCCGCGATAGGCCAGTTCCACCCCGTCGCGGAACGGCCGGGCGGCAGGCAGGGCAGCGATCTGGCTGGCCAGCCAGCCGGCATGGCGCTGCAGGAAGATCTCCGCCTGGGCCTGGCGGAAGCCGGGCGGCAGGGTCAGCGCGACGTGGCGGCGCGCACTGTCGACCCGCAGCTGGGCCCGCCGGGCCCGCGGGTTACGCCGGCACACCAGCGGCAGGCGCATGGCGGTGCCGCACGGCAGGGTGACCGCGACCCTGTCGTTCACCAACTCTGCGCGGATCGGCGCGATATGGCCCATGAGCCGCAGTCTACCGCGATTCGCGGGCCGGCCAGAGGGTCCCGGGCGGTCGGGGATGCGGTTCCCTGCGCGGCTTAATGTCCTCTTTGCCTGCGGGGGCCGGGCCGCTATGCGCTGCCGTTCCCCAGCAGCGGCGAAAACGTTTTCGCCACCATCCGTTCCGGGAGCGTCATCGCCATGCCGGTCACCCTGGCGAGCTACAACATGCATTTCGGCATCGGCACCGACGGGCGCTACGACGTGGTGCGTCTGGCCGATGCCGTTGCCGCAGCGGACATCGTCTGCCTGCAGGAGGTCACCCAGGGCTGGCCGCAGACCGGCCATGAGGACCAGCTGGCCACCCTGGCGGCGCGGCTGGACCGGCATGCGGTGTTCGGGCCGATGCTCAGCCTGGACGCCTCGTTCCGCGACGGCGCGGGCGCGATCGCGCAGCGCCGCGCCACCTTCGGCAACGCGATCCTCAGCCGCTGGCCGATCCGGCATGCCCGGACCGTGCCCCTGCCAAAGGCCACCCCGGCAGAGGCCTTCGACCTGCAGCGCGTCGCGCTGGAAGGCGTGATCGAGGTGCCGGGGCTTCCGTTGCGGGTCTACAGCGTCCATCTGAGCGATGTCGCGCCCGAACAGCGCCGCCTGCAGGTCGATGCTCTGCGCGACATCATCGCCGGCGCGGCGGCGGCCGGCCGGCCCTGGGACGGGACCTCGCCGCTCATGGAGTTCCTCGGCCATGGCCGGTTCGAGATGCCGCGGTCGGTGGCGGTGCTGGGCGATTTCAACTTCACCCCGCAGGAGGCGAACTACGCCCGGCTGCTGGCGCCAGCGGCGACGGCCGGACATGACGCGGCGCCGGACGGGAGGTTCCTGGCGGATGCCTGGGACACCGCCCTGGTCCGCGGCGTGGCGCAGGGCGCCGACCGCACCTATGCCCTGGGCCCGGCGGCCGAGGCGCGGATCGACTATTGCTTCCTGGATGGCGGGCTGGCCGGCCGGATCGAGCGCGCCTGGATCGACAGCGCCGCGGCGGGGAGCGATCATTACCCGCTGTTCGTCACCCTATCGAATTGATGGCCGTCATGACCGCACCGACCCCGCTCTTCCATCTCGCCTTCCCTGTCGACAACCTGGCCCGGGCGCGCGCCTTCTACGGTGGCCTGCTGGGTTGCCCGGAAGGGCGCTCCTCCGCCGAATGGGTGGATTTCGACTTCTACGGCCACCAGATCGTCGCGCATCTCGCCCCCGGCGAGGTGCGGCCGGCCGCGCGCAATGCCGTCGACGGCGACCAGGTGCCGGTGCGGCATTTCGGCGTGATCCTGGACATGGCCAGCTGGCGCGACCTGGCCGACCGCCTGCAGGCCGCCGGCACCGCCTTCATCATCGAGCCGCATATCCGCTTCCAGGGCGAAGTCGGCGAACAGGCCACGATGTTCTTCTGCGATCCGGCCGGCAACGCGCTGGAGATCAAGGCCTTCGCCGACATGAGCCAGGTGTTCGCGCACTGAGACGCCCGGCTGCAACCGGTATCAGTCGATCCGGTAGTGGATCGGCTTGAAGGCGAAGTTGTTCGACTGTTCCGCAGAGCAGGCGGTGAGGCCGACCAGCAGGTCGGTCTCCGCCCGGAACACGATGCGGTCGCCGGCGCGGCTCTTCGGCGGCAGCACCTTCAACGCGCCGGTCGTGCCATCGATGTCGACATGCATGAAGATGTTGAAGGCGACGGGGATCCGGTCCTCCGCGATGCGCCAGGGCGCCAGCGCCTCGGCCAGGTTGCCCAGGCAGCCGCGATGCGGCCGGTCATGGCCGTAGATGATGCGAAAGGTGTCGGCGCTGCAGGGGGTCAGCAGGAAGTCGTGGCGTCCGACATCGTCCCGCTCGATCTGCAGCATCACCCGGCTGCGGTTGGAATAGAGCGGGTCGCCGGTGGTCAGGAACAGCCGGCTGGCATAGTCCAGGGTCCGGCCGGAGGAGAGCGCCTCCTCATGGTCGTCCAGGGCGAAGGCCACCATGTCGGAGACCTGCTCCCCCTCCGGGTCGATCACCGTCAGCCGCTGGCCGCGCCGCAAGGCGAAGGCGGTACCGGAGCGCGGCGGAATCACCTGCACCGTCACGCCGAGGCCTCCCGTCCGGCCGGGCGGAACGGACAGCGCCAGCCGGGGCCGATCCTTCGGCCGCTGTACTGGAGCGCCTCGCTCGCCTCCCCGTAGGAAATGGCCATCGGGTTGGGGCCGCCCTGCAGCCCGGCATCGCGGCGCCGGATCGCCTGGCGCAGCGGGTCGAACCTCTGCTGCTGCCGCAGCATCTCGAACTGGTCGTGGGGGTTGAAGACCAGGGTCGGGTAGGGAAAGCGCCGGGCCAGGCGGCTGGCGGCGCCGTGCAGGCCGACGACGAAAAAGCCCTCCGAGCGCAGGCTGAAGCTGAAATGGGGCGAGGCGGGATCGTCGGACACCCGCGGATCCCAGGGATTGCTGCGGCTGTCCAGCCGGTGCATCGACGCCAGGCGCTGCCAGAGGGCGCGCTCGAACGCCGCCTCGCCGGGCAGGCGCGGGCCTTCGAAGATCGCGACGAACGAGCGGAACGGCGTCGGCGCGCGGCGATAGCGCTCGACAAACCGGTATAGCGCCAGCAGCAGGGCGCCATCGTCGCGCCGGTCGGTCAGCGACCGCCCGACATAGAATTCCATGCCGTCGCGCCCCAGCGCCGCCTTGGCGCCCACGCAGGGGAAGCTCCGCTCCTCCACGAAACGTCGGAAGCGGGCGGTCAATTCCGTCCCGCGCCCGGCCGACGACAGGTCTACCGTCAGGGTCATCCCCAGGGCCATCCCTTGCCTCCTTGCTGGAACCGCACTGGCGATGCCGGGCGCGGCGCGGGGATCAACGGGAAGGGCGGTGCTTTGGTTCCATCGGCGAAACCGCGGCGCCGGCTATTGCCGGCGGGCGATCATCAGCGGCTGGAAGAAGCCGCTCTCGTCCGGCATTTGCCAGCTGCACTGGCTGAAGCCTGCCGACCGGGCCATGCGGGCCAGCTCGCTGCGGCGCAGGGCGCGGTAGCGCGTGACGCCGTGATGCACCAGCCAGCTGCCGGGGCCCTCGCGGGGGCCGTCGCTGGTTTCGCCGCCGGCCTGATCGTCGCGCCAGGTGATGTAGAGATGCGCGTCGTAGAGACGCGCGTCCTGCCAATCCCAGACCTGGTAGAGGATGCGGCGCGGCGGGCCTTCGTGGATGAACGGCCCTTCGCCGAAGGGACGCTCACCCTCGTCCAGGCAGCGGTCGAAGTCGCGCATGCTGAGCAGCAGCAGGCCGCCCGGGCGCAGCACGGCGGCCAGCGCCCGCAGGGCGACGATGATCTGGTGTTCGGACAACAGGTGCGGGATCGCATTGTCGATCGCCAGCACGGCGTCGCGCGGATTGCGGATCATCGCGGACAGGGCGCGGATGTCGCTGGCCCGGGCCTGCACCGGCAGGTTCAGCGCCCGCGCCTCGGCCGCCAGCCGCTGCAGCGCGGCAGCGCTGACGTCCGTTGCCGTCACCCTGTAGCCGGCAGCGGCCAGCCCCAGGGCCTGCGTGCCGATGCCGGCGGCGCAGTCCAGGACCGCCGCGCCCGGCGCGATGCCCTGGCCTGCCAGAAGCGCGGCAAAGACCTCGCCCTGGTGGCGGCGGGCAAGCGGCCAGTCCGGATAGATCAGGTGGTAGACCGCCGCCAGCCCGTCATAGAAGCCCTCCGGCGGCGGTGACGGCCGGTCCGCATCGGCGCTGCGCACCGGCGGTGCGAGGGTCCTGCCCGGCGGGCGCCGCAGCTCGCCCGGCCGGCTCTCGCTGCCGCGCGGCGGCGGCGGATGCGGCGGCGGCTGCGGCGGCATCGGGCTCACTCGATCCAGTCGACGATATGGTCTTCCAGGTCGCCGGCCTCATCCTCCGACAGGGTCAGGCCGCGCACCCCGATGCCGGCCCGATGTACCGCCTCGCGGTCGCCGCAGACCAGATGGTGCCAGGGCGGCAGGTTCTGGCCCTCGGACACCAGCCGGTAGGCACAGGTGGCGGGCATCCAGTGCAGGCTGTCGATCACCGCCGGTGTCAGCACCACGCAGTCCGGGACCTTGGCCTTGCGGTTCGGATAGTCGGTGCAGCGGCAGCTGCCGCCGTCGAACAGACGGCAGGCGACATTGGTGTACTCGATCTCCCGGGTATCGGCCCATTCGATCTTGTGCAGGCAGCACTTGCCGCAGCCGTCGCAGAGGCTCTCCCATTCTGCGGCCGACATCTGCGCCAGGGTCTTGCGGCGCCAGAACGGCAGCTCGCCGCCGGCAGCCGGCGGCGGGTCCGGCGGCGGTACGGGGGCGGCGGCTGCGGCCGGGTCGGTCAATGGGGGGCCTGTACGTCGCGGATGAAGGCGGCGATCCGCGGCGCGATCTCGGTGCGCCAGCGGCGTCCGTTGAACACGCCGTAATGCCCGACACCCTGCTGCACGTAGTGCAGCCGCCGCCCGTCGGGGATCGCCGTGCACAGGTCCTGCGCCGCCTGCGTCTGGCCCAGGCCGGAAATGTCGTCCTTCTCGCCCTCCACCGTCATCAGCGCCGTGCGGCGGATGCGTGACGGGTCCACCGGGCGGCCACGGCTGGTCATCGCACCGCGCGGCAGCTGGTGCTCCTGGAACACCTTCTGGATGGTCTGCAGGTAGAATTCCGCCGGCAGGTCCATTACCGAGAGATATTCATCGTAGAAGTCCCGGTGGGCCTGGGCGCTGTCGCCGTCGCCCTGGACCAGGTGCTGGTAGTGCTTCAACTGCGCGCCGACATGGCGGTCCAGGTTCATGGTCATGAAGCCGGTCAGCTGCAGGAAGCCGGGATAGACCCGCCGCATGAAGCCCAGATAGGGCAGCGGCACCCGGGTGATCACCGTGTTCTCGAACCAGGCCAGGCTGCGCGACTGGGCCAGGTCGTTGGGGGCGGTCGGGTTGCGCCTGGTGTCGATCGGCCCGCCCATCAGGACCATCGACGCCGGGCTGCAGGGATGGTCCTGTGCCGCCATCAGGCTGACGGCGGCGAGCACCGGCACCGAGGGCTGGCAGACCGCCATGACGGTCGTGCGCGGGCCGAGGAACTCCATGAACGAGATCAGGTAGTCGATATAATCGTCCAGGTCGAAGGACCCCTCCGACAGCGGGACGTCCCGCGCGTCGCGCCAGTCGGTGACGAAGACGCGATGGTTGGGCAGCAGCGCCTCGACCGTGCCGCGCAGCAGGGTGGCGTAGTGGCCGCTCATCGGCGCCACCAGCAGGATCTTCGGGTCGTGCCGGAATTCGCTGCCGAAGCGCTTGAAATACTTCAGGTGGCAGAAGGGCTTGCGCAGGACGTCGCGCTCCCGCACCGCGACGAAGCGTCCGTCGACCTCCGTCTCGTTCAGGTCGAACACCGGCTTGCCATAGGGGCGGGTGTTGCGCTCGAAGATCGCGCTTCCCGCCGCGATCGCGCGGCCGACCGGGGTGAAGCTGACCGGATTGTATGGATTGCGGAATGCGTAGGTATTGGCTTCCGCGGCCCATCGCCACGGGGTCATCGACGCGTTCTGCCATTCATGCAGGTGGTAGAGCATTGGTTTCGCCTTCTCGTCGCCGCGCCGGCCCGATCCGGACGGCCCTGCCACGCAGCGCCGGGCAATCTATGCCGATCCGTTTCCGTCTGAAAGCCGGACCGCCGCAATCCGGCGGTCAGCGGCCCGTCAGATCACCTCGCGCACCCGGTCGGCAATCTCCTGCGGGTCGGTATTGGGGCGGAAATGGCTCAGGTAGCGGCCATCCGGTCCCAGCAGGTAGACGAAGCCGGAATGGTCCATCAGGTAGCCGACATCGCTGTCCGGCTGTTCCACTTTGGCGTAGTAGACCTTCGCCGCCTTGGCCGCCGCGGCGATCTGCTCCGGCGTGCCGGTCAGCCCGACGAAGCCGTCGTCGAAATGGCCCAGATAGGCCTTCATCACCTCCGCGGTGTCGCGCTCGGGATCCACGGTGATGAAGACCGGCTGCACCGCGTCGGCGTCGGTGCCCAGGATGTCCATCGCCTGGCTGATGTTCGCCAGCTCGGTGGGACAGACGTCGGGGCAGTAGGTATAGCCGAAGTAGAGCAGCATCGGCTTGCCCGCCAGGTCCTGCGCGGTGACGGTGCGCCCGTCCTGGTCGGTGAGGGTGAATTCCGCATGGATGCTGGCGGCCGGATCCTGCATCATCTCCGCACTGGTCAGCCAGCGCACCGCCAGCACCGCCGCCGCCGCGGCGACGATCACGACGACCAGCAGCAGGCCGCGCCGCAGGCCGCGCGCCATCGGACTGCGGGGCCTGCCTCCGTCATCGCCGCCGCCATGGGCTGCGGAACTGCCTTTCGCCTTGCTCACGTCCTGTCCTTCCATAGGTCGTGCATGAAGCAGCCGGCGGCCGTCAGGCGCCCTGCCAGCTGCTGGCCAGAACCAGGGCCGCGGCTGTCCCGGCCAGAAGGGGGCCGATCCCGGGCCGCGCGAGCCAGCGCAACGGTCGCCGGCGCGGCCGATGGCCTGTGAGATAGATGAAGCAGGCGATCGCGCCGATCAACCAGAGCGCCAGAATGCCGCGTTCCGCCAGCGCGGCATCGTCGCGCCACAGGTTCGGTGCGGCCAGCACGATCACGGCGCTGCCGCCCATCACCGCGGCGGCGATCAGGCGTCCGGCACTGGCGCCGGGCGGAAGCCGTCTCCCGCCGGTCATTCGCCCTGCTGCAGCAGCAGGCCGTCCCGCCGCGCGATCCGGAAGCAGCGCAGGAAGGCGAAGGTGCCCAGTGCCAGGTAGACCAGGTTCAGCCCATAGCCGGTCGCCATCAGGTCCAGCCGCACCGTGCCGTCCAGCAGGATGGCGCGCATGCCCTCGAAACTGTAGGCCGCCGGCATCACCCAGGCGACCCAGGCGATCCAGTCGGGCAGCGCGGTGACGGGGTAGTAGACCGCGCTGAACGGCATGATGCCGAAGATGGCCGCCCAGGCGAGCGATTCCGCCCCCTGCCCCCAGAGCAGCACCAGACCGGAAACCGCCAGCCCGATCGCCCAGGCGAAGACCAGAAGGCTGAGGAAGAAGCCCACCAGCGGCAGCCCCAGGTCGTAGATCGAAAAGCCGAAGAAGAAGATCGCCAGCACGGAGGCCGGCACCACACCGATCAGGGTGCGGATCAGGCTCATCGTCAGCAGCGCGGCCACCAGTTCCAGCGGCCGCAGCGGGCTGACGAACAAATGGCCCAGGTTGCGCGACCACATCTCCTCCATGAACGAGATCGCCAGGCCGATCTGGCCGCGGAACAGGATATCCCACAGCAGCACGCCGGAGATCAGCACGCCGAAGGCCTGGCCGATATAGGAGGAGTTCTCCGCCAGGAACATCGTCATGAAGCCCCACATCAGCATCTGGACGGTGGGCCAGTAGGCGAGTTCCAGGATCCGTGGCCAGGATGACAGCAGCAGGTAGGTGTAGCGCCGCACCATCGCCGTCACCCGGCGGATGCTCCACGCCGGCACCGCGACCGGCCGTTCCTCCGCACCCGGCATGTCGGCGATGCCGTCGCGCCGTCCGGGTTCCGCCAGACCGTCGGTCATGCCGCGTCCCCGCCCGCCTCGGCCGCCCGGCCCTGCCGGCGGGCGATGTCCAGGAAGACCTCCTCCATGGTCTGCCGGCCGTAGCGGGCGATCAGGCCCTGCGGCGTGCCTTCGTCGACGATCCGGCCCTGCCGCATCATCAGCACATGGTCGCAGATCCGTTCGACCTCCGTCATGTTGTGGGAGGCCAGCAGGATCGTCGCGCCGGTCTCGCGGCGGTAGCGGAGCAGCCAGTCGCGCACCCATTCCGCCGTATCGGGGTCGAGGGAGGCGGTCGGTTCGTCCAGCAGCAGCGCCATCGGCCGGTTGATCAGCGCCTTGGCCAGCGACACCCGGGTCTTCTGGCCGGCCGACAGCTTGCCGAAGGGGCGACCCAGCAGGGCGGCGAAGTCCAGTTCCCGCGCCAGGTCGGCGATCCGGTCCCGCGGCCGCGGCACGCTGTAGAGTTCGGCATAGATCGTCAGGTTCTGGCGCACCGTCAGACGGTGCGGCAGGTCGACATAGGGGGAAGAGAAGTTCATCCAGGGCAGCACGCGGTGGCGGTCGCGCAGCATGTCCGTTCCCAGGATCTCGATCCGCCCGGCACTGGGCAGCAGCAGGCCCAGCATCATGGACAGGGTCGTCGTCTTCCCCGCACCATTGCCGCCCAGCAGTCCGGTGACGCTGCCGCGCGGCACCGTGAAGCTGACCTCCTCCACCGCGACGACGGTGCCGAAGCGCTTGCCCAGGCCCGACACCCGGATGGCCGGGTCGGCGGCCAGGTCGGGACCCAGGGCGGGACCCAGGGCGGGACCATGGCCGTCGCGCGGGCGCGAAGCTGTGCTGCTGCGGCTGGCCGACGGGCCGGCCGCCCGGGTATGAGGGATGGCGTCCATGCGGCCTATATGCGCCGCTTGGCGTCGCTTGACCATAGGGAGCATGCAGCGGTGCAGCAGGGGCCGGCGGAGAAGCAGGGGGCGGAAGCGGCGGAGGCGCTGCCGCCCCTGGCCGATAGAGGCATTGGCGACGAGCCGTTCGGCCCGATCGAGGATCCCGAATCGGTCGTCGTGACGGCGGCGGGCGGTACGTCGGTCCGGCTGCGCACCCTCGGCGTGATCCGCTGGGTGGCGATCGTCGGCCAGGCGCTGGCGGTCCTGTTCATCCACTACGGCCTGGGGCTGCGCCTGCCGATCGACGCGGCCCTGGGCGTCGTCGCGATCTCGGTCGCGGTGAACCTCGCCAGCTTCCTGATCTATCCCGCCGCGACCCGGCTGAACCACCGGCAGGCCGCGGCGCATCTGGCCTTCGACCTGGTGCAGCTGGCAGCCCTGCTCTACCTGACCGGCGGGCTGGAGAATCCCTTCTCGCTGCTGATCCTGGTCCCGGTCACGATCTCCGCCACCATCCTGCCGCTGCGGGCGACCCTGGCGCTCGGCCTGCTGGCAGTGGTGCTGCAGAGCTTCCTGCTGTTCGTCCACCTGCCGCTGCCCTGGGCGGGGCCCGGCTTTGCGCTGCCGGTGCTCTACATGATCGGCATCTGGGTGAGCCTGGTGCTCGGCCTGGCCTTCCTGTGCATCTATTCCTGGCGGGTGGCGGAGGAGGCGCGCCGCATGTCGGCCGGCCTGGCGGCCACGCAGCTGGCGCTGGCCAGGGAGCACCGCCTGGCGGCGCTCGGCGGGCTGGCGGCGGCGGCGGCGCACGAGCTGGGCACGCCGCTGGGCACCATCGTCGTCGCCGCGGCCGAGCTGCGCCGCGAGGCGTCGGGCGACGCGCCGGACATGGCGGCGATCCGCGAGGATGCGGCGCTGCTGCACGCCCAGGCGACCCGCTGCCGGGGGATTTTGGCGCAGTTCTCGGCCCGGCCCGGGGCGGACCATGGCGCCGATCACATGCGCAGCCTGACCGTCGGCGCGCTGGTGGAGGCGGCGGCGGAGCCGCATCTGGGGCCGGACAAGGCGTTCGAGCTGACGATCCTCACCCCGGGCCCACAGCTGGTCGTCCGCCGCCGGCCGGAAATCATGCACGCCCTGGGCAACCTGATCGAGAACGCGATGGACTTCGCGGCAGGGCAGGTGTCCGTGTCGGTGTCTTGGACCGACAGCGAACTGCAGATCACGGTTGCCGATGACGGGCCGGGCTTCAATGTCGACATCCTTTCCGCCCTCGGCGAACCCTATACCACCAGCCGGCCGGACCAGGGCGGCATGGGGCTCGGCGTCTTCATCGCCAAGACCCTGCTGGAGCGCACGGCGGCGCGGGTGCGGTTCGCGAACATGGCCGCCGCCGGCGGGGCGATGGTGACGATCCAGTGGCCGCGGGACGCGATCGAGGATGCGGCCGGCCGGGAGGGAGAGCCGGCCCGGTCATGAGCGGTCCGCCCGTTCCCGGGCGGCCGTCTGGGCCTGCCGCGACACTTGCGCGCAGAGCGACTTGGCCATATGTCCCGGATTGGTCCATATTCCACCGTTCCAGGCGGTGAAAAGGACGGAACAGGCGTGCCCGGCCGATCCGTGGCCGCCGCCGGTTGGGAGAGAAGATGCCAAGCGACACAGCCGAGGAAGGCCGCGGCGCCGGCCCGGACGAGGCCGCTCTCGGCCGCAGCCTGCTCATCGTCGATGACGACGAACCGTTCCGGATGCGTCTGGCGCGGGCGATGGAGAAGCGCGACTTCCTGGTCCACGCCGCCGCCGGCGTGGAAGAGGCGATCCGCATCGCCCGCAGCGAGCCCCCCGCCTTTGCGGTTGTCGACCTGAAGCTTGCCGATGGCAGCGGCCTGGATATCGTCGAATCGCTGCGGCGCCTGCGCCCCGACATGCGCATCGTCATGCTGACCGGATTCGGCAATATCGCCACGGCGGTGGCCGCGGTGAAGGCCGGCGCGATCGACTATCTGGCGAAGCCGGCGGAACCGGACGATATCGAGGCGGCGCTGCTGGCCGCCCCGGAAGGCAAGCCGGAGCCGCCGGAACACCCGATGTCGGCGGCGCGCGTCCGCTGGGAGCATATCCAGCGCGTCTACGAACTCTGCGACCGGAACGTGTCGGAGACCGCCCGGCGCCTGAACATGCACCGCCGCACCCTGCAGCGCATCCTCGCCAAGCGCTCGCCGCAATAGCGCCGGCACGGCTATAACCGGAGCGCGCGGAACGGCGCGCGGGGCGGGACCGGCACGATCCTTGCGCGCGTCTTCCCGGGATCCGGGCCGCGGATCCGAGGTCAAACCTGCCCGGGGGCAAGTCTGCATGCGCGTTCTCTTCCTGCACAACAACTTTCCTGCGCAGTACCGCCATGTCGCGCCGGCCCTGGCCGCATCGGGGCACGAGGTGGCCTTCGTCACCCAGCGCCAGGGCGGCGCCCTGCCCGGCGTCCGGACCCGGGTCTACAAGCCCAGCCGGCAGGCGGCGAAGGAGACCCACCATTACCTGCGGGGTACGGAAAGCGCGGTGCTGAACGGCCAGGCCGTATGGCGGGTCTGCCGCGACCTTGCCCGCGAGGGCTTCGTGCCCGACATCGTCTGCAGCCATTCCGGCTGGGGCAATGCGCTCTACGTCCAGGACGTCTTTCCGCAGGTGCGCAGCCTCGTCTACTACGAATGGTACTATCGCGGGCGGGGCTCCGATGCGGACTTCCTGCAGGACCCGCCGCTCGGGGCGGACGATCTGTGCCGCCTGCGCACGCGCAACGCCTCGATCCTGCTGGACCTCGCCGCCTGCGACTGGGGCATTTCGCCCACCCGCTTTCAGATGTCCCGTTTTCCCGGCCTGTTCCGGCAGAAGATGACCGTCCTGCATGACGGCATCGACGTGAATTTCTTCGCACCGACAGAGGATGCGCGCGCCAAACTGGCGGCGCTGGCGATCCCCGGCCTGGAGCTGAAGCCGGAGACGGAGATCGTGACCTATGCCACCCGCGGCATGGAGCCCTATCGCGGCTTTCCGCAGTTCATGCGCGCGGCAGCACAGGTCCTGAAGGAGCGGCCGCAGGCGCAGGCCATCGTCGTCGGCGAGGACCGGGTCGCCTATGGCCGCCAGTTGCCGCCGGGGGAAAGCTGGCGGCAGCGGATGATGGACGAGCTGAAGATCGATCCGGCGCGCATCCATTTCACCGGCCTGCTGCCCTATCCCGACTATCTGACGGTGCTGCAATCGTCCGACTGCCACATCTACATGACCGTGCCCTTCGTGCTGTCCTGGTCGCTGCTGGAGGCGATGGCGACCGGCTGCCTGATCGTCGGTTCCGACACGGCGCCGATCCGGGAACTGATCGACGACGGGGCGGAGGGCCTGCTGGCCGACTTCTTCGATACCGACGCGCTGGCCGGACGGATCCATGCGGCACTCGACCTGCCGGACCGCGGCCAGGTGCTGCGGCAGGCGGCGCGGCGGCGGATCGTCGACGGCTATGCGCTGCAGGACCTTCTGCCGCGTCATCTGCGGTTGATCCGGGAGGTCGCGGCGGGGACGCTGCCGCCGCTTCGCGACGAGCCGGCCCTGCGCCGGGCCCCGGATGCCGGTCCCGCCGAGCCGGCGGCCGGCGGCGGCCCAGAGGCTGGCGGCCCAGAGGCTGGCGGCCAAGAGACAGGTGCCCAAGAGACAGGTGCCCAAGAGGGGGATGCCCAAAAGGCGGATGCCCAGAAGGCCGATGCCAAGGGTGACTCCGGGGCGAAGGCGGGCGGCAAGTCCGGCAGCCGCCGCCGGAAGTCGGGCCGCAAAGCAGTCGCGTGACCGGGCTGTGCCTCGCCGCGCCGGACGGGGGCCCGCCGGTCCTGCTGCAGGCGGGCGCCGGCACCGGGCCGGTTCTGGCGCATCTGCGGACGGTGGCGGCCGGCTGGCCGGAGGCGCAGGCGGGTCCCGAGGCGGTCGCCGCCGGCGCCATCCTGTCGGCGGGAACGGGCTACTGGCGGCTCGACTCGCCGGCGCTCGAGGACGGCACCGCCCTGTTCGACAATGCGCTTGCCGCCGCCAATGCCGCTGCCGGCGTCCTGGTTTCGGCATTGCTGCGACAGCGGCCGGACTGGCTGTGCCTGCATGCTGCCGCCATCCGGCCGGCGGGCGGCGGGAAGGCCTGGCTGTTTCCCGGCGACCACAAGGCGGGCAAGAGCCTGTTCGCCGCCGTGGCAGCAGCCCGCGGCGCTTCGGTGCTGGCCGACGATCGGGCGGTGCTGGACCTGTCTGGGGCCGGGCCGGCCGGTGCGCTGATCGCGCTGGGGATCCAGCCGAAGCTGCGCCTGCCGCTGCCGGCCGCACTGCCCGCGCCGCTGGCTGCCTTCATCGCAGGCCGGCTCGGCCCGCAGGAAGGTGAGATGCATTTCCTGGCGCTGCCCGCTGGGGCGGACGGCGGCATGCTCCTGCCGTTCGGCGCCCGCGCGCCGCTGGCGCGGATCTGGTTCCTGGACCGGGCCCCCGATGCCGCGGCGCCGGCCGTCGAGGGGCTGCGACAGGCAGAAGCGGCAGCGCGCCTGATCCCCTATATTTACGCGCCGGGACGCGATGCCTCCGGACGGATCGCGGCAGCGGCCCGGCTTGCCGGGGCGATCCCGGTGCAGGTGTTGCGCTATCGCGACAGCTGGGACGCGGTGGCGATGCTGGACGCGCCACCGCCGGCCGGGCATCGGGACGGGGAATGGGAAGGGGCTGCGCGATGATGACCGCCGACACCTATGCACGCCGGCCCGACCTGGCGGCGACCGAGGTCGAGCAGGAGCTGTTCCTGATCGTGCCGGAGGGGCAGGAGATCGTGCACCTGGACCGCCTGGCCGCGGCCCTCTGGCGCCTCCTGGGCCAGCCGATGACCCTGAACGGCATCGTCGACACCTTCGCCGCCGCTTTTCCGGAGACGCCGGTGGCGCAGTTGCGGGCGGACGTCCTGACCGCCCTGGGAGAGATGGAGGAACAGCGGGTGATCGCGGTGGAGCGGGTCGGCCGCGGCGGGCCTCTCTGAGCAGAGGCCGGCGGTTCGCCGGCCGGCCGGGGCGCGCGCTCAGTTCTCGGTGAAGGCGGTGTCGGTGGTCGACAGGATGCGGTCCGTCAGATAGGCGAGGATCGACTTCTCGCCGGTCTGCAGTTCCACGTCGACCAGCATGCCCGGCGTCACCGGCTGCTGGCCCTCCGCCGCGCCCAGATAGTCGCGGTCGGTGCGGACCTCGGTCTCGTAGTAGATCTGCCCGGTCTTCTGGTCCGTGGTGGCGTCGGCATCGATCCGCGCGACCTCGCCCATCAGCACGCCGTATTTCAGGAAGTCGTAGGTCCGCACCTTGACCCGCGCCTTCTGGCCGACGTGAATCTGGCCGATATCGTCGTTCGGCACCCGGGCCTCGATGATCAGCCGGTCGCTGACGGGCACGATGTTCATCAGCGGTTCCAGCGGACTGATCGACTGGCCGATATTCACCACGTTCAGGTCCTGCACGATGCCCGCCGACGGCGCCGTCAGGGTCAGGTCGCGCAGCCGCGCGGCCAGCTGCTCGCGCTGCTCGGCCAGGCTCTCCCGTTCCGACCGCGCCGCGGTGAGTTCGTCGAAGACAGTGTTGGTGAAGTCCTGGTCGACCAGCTCGAGCTGGGCGCGGGTCTCCTCCAGCGCGGCCCGGTTCGCGTTCAGGCTCTGCATCAGGCGGGCGATCTCGCCCTGTCGGTCGCTGATGTCGCGCTCGATGCTCTGATAGCGGAGCCAGGGGAAATAGCCCTTGCCCGCCAGCTCCTTCAGGCTCGTGCCCTGGCTCTGCAGGATCTTCAGCCCCGACCGCTGCGACGACAGCAGCTGCTCCGTGGAGGCGATCTCCGCCTGGCGCTGCAGGATCGCGTTCTCCGCCTGCAGCCGCCGGTTCTGCAGCGCGTCGGCACGGCTCTGGAACTGGTTGCGCTGAAGGGCGACCAGGTCGGGCCTGTCGCGCACGATCTCCTTCGGGAAGGGGATGGTCGGCTCGCCCAGGGCCTCCGCCTCCAGGCGGGCGGCGCGGGCCGCCACCTCCTGCCAGGCGCCGGTGACCCGGTCCAGTTCGGACTGCAGCAGCTCCGGGTTCAGGCGCAGCAGCGGCTGGCCGTCCACCACGCGCTCGCCCTCGCGCACCATGATCTCCGCCACCCGGCCGCCCTCGGCATGGTTGACCACCTTCACCCGCCCGCCCGGGCGGACCTGGCCCGGCGCGTGGACCGACTGCTCCACCTCGGTGAGCGCCGACCAGACCAGGAAGATCAGGAAGAAGGCGGCGATGACAATGACCAGCAGAGTGGCCACCGGGGAATGACGCCGGCCGCTGATCGCCTCGTGCTCGGGCAGGAAGTCGGTGTACTGGCCGCGCAGCTGCTTCCACGCCATCGCGCTGCCGCGCTGCATCATGGTCGGCCCCCGCGGCTTCGCGCCGGCACCCTTCTTGCCGCCGCCGGGGGTTCCGGCCAGGCGCAGTTCCGCCGGCCGGGTCACCGCGCGGCCCGTCGCGGCAGCGGCATCGCCGCCGTCGCGGCCGGACCCCCTGCCGGGCGGCCCGGAATCCCTGTCGGGGGGGCCTGGCGCCTGCTCCGCCATCAGTTGCCGGTCCCGGCGCGTTCGCTGTCCTGTGCCGGGCTGGGCGCCGAATCCAGCCGTCGCGGACGGCCGTCATTGTCCCAGTCGCCGCCACCGCCATCGCCCCCGGGACTGCGTTCCCCGGCGGCTTCCGCGGCGCGCTCGGCCATCCGCGTGCGGGCGAAGGCGATCACCTCCTGCGGCGGCCCGGCGCGCTCGATCCGGCCGTCGATCACCAGGGCGGCGCGGTCGGCCACCACCACCGGCGCCATGCGGTGGGAGATCAGGATGATCGTCCGGCCCCGCGCGGCACGGCGCAGGTTGCGCATCAGCCGTTCCTCGGTGACCGCGTCGAGGGCGCTGGTCGCCTCGTCCAGCACCAGGATCCGGGGGTTGCGCATCAGCGCCCGCGCGATTGACAGCATCTGCCGCTGGCCGGCACTGAGGCCGAAGCCGCGTTCGGTCAGAACCGTGTCATAGCCCTTCGGCAGGTGCTGGATGAAGTCGTGTGCGCCGACGAAGCGCGCGACCTGGACGACGCGGGCGGGGTCCTTGTCGCCGACCCCGAAGGCGATGTTCTCGCGCACCGTGCCGGCGAACAGCTGGATGTCCTGGGGCACCACGCCGATCTGGCGGCGCAGCGAGGAGGGCGACATGTGCTGCACGTCGGTGCCGTCGATCAGCACCCGGCCGTTGCTCGGCGCATAGAGCCCCTGGACGAGCTTGGCGATGGTCGACTTGCCAGAGCCGCTGGGGCCGATGATGCCGATCACCTGGCCGGGCTCGATCTCCATGCTGACATCCTGCAGCACCTCGGGGCCGTCCTCGTCATAGGCGAAGGAGACGTTCTCCAGGCGGATATGGCCGCGCAGGGTCAGGCCGGGCCCGACCTCGCCCGGCTTCAGTTCCACCGGCTCGTCCATGATCTGGTTGATCCGGGTGAAGGCGGCGCGCACCTCCTGCAGCTGGTACCAGGCCGACACCACCTGCCGCATCGGCGCGATCGCCCGGCTGGCCAGGATGTTGGCGGCGATCAGCTCGCCGATATTCATGTCGCCGGCGATGATCGCGCGGGCGCCGATGACGATGATCGCCAGGCCGGCGACCTGCTGCAGCAGCTGGCCGATGGTGGCGATCGCACCGGACAGGTTGCTGACCCGGAAGCCGGTCCAGGCCGCCAGGCCGAGCCGTTCGTGGAAGCGGCGCTCCACCTCCGATTCCAGGGCCAGCGACTTCACCGTCAAGGCATTGGTGATCGTCTCGTTCAGGGCGGAGGAGCGGGCTGCCTGGCCCATGAAGCTCTGCTCGGCCAGCTTGCGCTGGGTGGCATGGAAGGCGATCGACAGCAGGACGAAGACCGGCATCACGGCGAGGGTGACGAAGCCGAGCATCGAATTGATCATGAACAGCACGAGCAGGAACACGCCGACGAAGGCAAGGTCGACGATGGTCAGCGGCATCTGGCCGGTGAAGAAGGCGCGGATCGTGTCGAGCTGGCGCAGCCGCTCGCCGATCATGCCGGAGGCGGTGTTCTCGAAATGGCGGTAGGGCAGGTGCAGCAGGTGGTGGAACACCTCGCCGCCGATCAGCGCCTCCAGCCGCGCGCCGGTATGGCTTGAGATATAGCTGCGCACCACCCGCAGCAGGGCGTCGAAGACGTAGAGGGAGATCATCCCGATGGCCAGCACGGTCAGGGTGTCGACCGCCTGGTTGCCGATGACCTTGTTGTAGACGGTCATCACGAAGAGCGGCCCGGCCAGGGCGAAGATGTTGATGACCAGGGAAGCGATGCCCAGCTCCCAGATCACGCCGCGGACCCGCGCCATGATCAGCTGGCGCCAGTGCTGGTTCTCCTGGTCCGCGGCGGAGAACGGCTTCAGCAGCAGGATCGCGCCGCCCGCCGCCTCGATCTCGGCGATCAGGTCCTCGCGGGAGACGGTCAGGTTTGCCGAGGCGCGCGGGTCGTAGATCGAATAGTTCGGCCCGTCCTGTTCCAGGACCACCCGCGCCGTGGCCGTGCCATGCTCCCCGTCGGCCAGTTCGTCGCCATCATCCGGCTGCGGGTCGCGCAGCAGCACGAACGGCGCCGGGAAGGTGTCCAGGCTTTCCCGGTTCAGCGGCGCCACGGCGACCTTGTAGCCGAGCCGGCTGCCGGCCAGATGCAGGGCGTCGAGGGTCAGCTCGTCCGGGCTCACCGCGCCTGCGGCCAGGATATCGGTCTCCCCCACCGGCCGGCCGAAGAACTGCGTGACCCGCATCACCGCACGCATCAGGTCGCGCGCGCGCCGATGCCTCGCCCGGCCGGCACTCGCCTCCGCGGCCGCCTTGGCCGCCGCCGGATCCTCCTCGGCTTCTGCCGGCGCGGGCAGCGCGGCACCGCCGGCGGGACCATCCGCCGCGGCTGTCGTCGGATCGCCGGCGAAGCCGGTGCGAGACCGCGGCGGCAGCGGGGTCACGTTGCTGCCGGCCGGGGCCGGCGCTTCCGGCCCGCCGGCGGGCGGTCTGGCGGGGTCGCCGGGTTCGGCCGGCCCGTCCGAGGCAGGTCGCCGGGGTGCCGTTTCGTCAGCGACCGGCGCGTCGGATGTCGGAACGTGAGGTGCCGGTGCGTGAGGTGTCGGTGCGTGAGGTGCCGGTGCGTCGGCGGCCGTGGCTTCGGCCGTCGGTGCTTCCCGGTCCGGCACTGTTCCGGCGGCGGTCCCGGGAAGGCTGGCTTCCGCAGCCGGTGCGCCTGCGACGGGCGATTGTTCCGGGCTGCCGCGGTCGCGGCGGCGCTTCACCCGCACGACCCTTCGGGCTGGTTGGCTGCCTTCTCCGCCGGTGTCCCGGTCCCCGTCGGGCCGCTCGGAATTCTGCTGTACTCGGTCTGAAGCCACTACCGTTGCCTTGCCCCGTCCCGGATCCGGTCCGGCGGGCTTGCCCATGCGCGATTCGTGCCGCCTTCGCGATCCGGACGGCCGGTCCCCGACCAGCAGCTCCCCGACCAGCGGCTCCCCGACCAGCGGCTCCCCGACTGCCGGCACCCGGTACGCCAGCCTGTCTCCGGGCAGGAAGACAGCGTTGACTGTCCGCGTGTCGGGGTGCGGTACGCCCAATGTCGGCCGTGCCGCACGCCTCCGAAGATGGCGTCGCAGACCCGCCCCGCCCGGCAGAGTGAGCGGGCCGGCGCCCTCTGCCGGGGCGGGTGCGGGCAATGCCTCGCCAGGGCGGTTGTTCCGCAGCCACCCCTTGGCACAGATTACCGGGTTCTGGCGGTGGCCGCCACGGACAAACGGCCGGCACCCGCTATTGCAGGTCGGCGAGCATGCCGCGATTGGGCCGCGCCAGTCCGGACAGGCGGGCGATGTTGCGCCACAGCACGGTGCGGAGGGAGGCAGACAGCAGGACCTCCCGCAGCAGCTTGTGTCCGAGGCCGTGGTCCTGTTCGGGATCGCCGAACCGGCCGGAGCCCAGTTCGGCGGCGATCGAACGCAGCAGCCAGGCGCCGGGATCCGATGGCCCCGACCGCAGCCGCGCCGGGACATCGGAAAGGTCGAACCCCAGCATCCCGATCAATGACAGGTAGGACCGCAGTCCGCGCAGGCTGTCGCCGGCCGCAGCGCGACGCTCCACCTCCTGCCAGTCCAGTGCGGTGCCGGCGCCGTCCTGCCGCATCAGGATGAAGGCGCCGTCGATCAGCAGCTTCAGGCTCGGCGGGTCGAACAGGTCCCGTGCGGCATTGCTTGCCGCGATCAGCAGCTGATGCTCGCGGCAGGGCACCCGTATTTCCCCTTCCATCGTGCTGCAGTTCCGGCTGGCTGCCATCACCGCCTCGGTCGACAGGCCCTTGTGCAGGGGCCAGGCGTCGGGGTGCCGGTGCAGGTCGATATTGCTGCCTTCCGGACTGATCAGCGGCTCGGCACTGGCATCGCCGATGAACCCCCAGCTGTGACGGGTCGGCTCCTGGCCCACCGCAAAGCCCTGGGAAAGGAAGAACTGCAGGGCCGGGCCGAGATCCCGCGTGCGCAGCAGCAGGTCGGCATCCGCCATCGCCCGCAGCCCGCTCTCGGGATAGATGGTCGCCGCTGCGGCCAGGCCCTTGATGCAGACGGACTCGATGCCCGCCTCCCGCAGGCGGACGGCCCATCGCCAGCCGCTGGCGATGCGGTAGCGGTTGTAGAGACGGCTGCGGCGCACGTCCGCGCGGTCGGTCGGCAGCCGCATGGCCCAGCCGACCAGCGCCATGCCCAGGATGCCGGCATAGGCTGCGGTCTCCGGCGCCACCGGCATGTCCGGTGCCGTCCGCTCGGCGGCCTCGGACGGCGTCGCCGGCGTGGCGATCTGCTGCCGGAGGGCCTGCCAGAAGGGCGCAGGGTCGGCCGCAGCTGCGGCGGGGGGCTGGGCGGGTCGGGTCAAGGCAGGGGCAATGGCGGTTGTGCCCGAACCGACCCGGACCTGCTGCGATGATGATCCGCAGGCGCTGCGGGAGTCCCGGAATGGAGCAGGATGGAAATGGCGCATCCCATATCAGGACAGTCCTTCCGAGGGCGTCGCTTGCGGCTCAAAGCTTAACGTCCAGATGAGCAGTGTTGGATCAAGCAATTGATTTTGCGGCGAAATAATGGTAATAGTCGGATTCTGGAACGATGAGACTTATATGGGTGTCGGCCCTGTCTGATCCAGTCCGGGTCGGCATGATTCTTGCTCGACTTTAGATCTAATGTCCGGCCCACGGATTGGGAGCCGGGGACAAGGCAGGTTGATGCTATGTCGCGCAAACATCTGCAATCGACAGGATCGGGCGCCATCTTGGGCGAGGATACGGGCCAGGGGAAGGCCGGTCCCGCGCGGACTCGCTTTTTGCCCATCGCGTCCCTGCAGCGCAACGCTGTGACGATCGGCACCGTCCTGCGGCTTGCGGCGGCGGCCTCTGCCATCGCCCTTGTCCTGCCGGCAGCGGATTCCAGTATCGCGCAGGCACAGACCCTTGCACCGGACGGCGTTGCCGCCGCGCCCTCGGCCGGCCAGGGCGGCAGCCCGGGCACAGGCCTCGAGATCGGCGATGTCGGCGTCAGCGGCACGGGCGGGGCATTCGGCCCGACGGCCGATGACGGACAGGGGGCGTTCGGCCCCGGCAGCGCGGCGGGGGAGGTCGGCGGCAGCCTGCAGCAGGTCGTGTCCGCCCTGCAGGGCAGCGCCGAAGGGACCGAGGCCCTGATCGGCGCGCTCACCGGCTCCGAGGACGGGCTGGAGCGCCTGTCCGAATACCTCAACTCGGCAGATGCCGATCCGGACGAGGTTGCGCAGCGGGCCGAAAACCTGATGACGGCCCTGATGGGGGGCAATCTGGTCGACGACCCGGTGGCGCTGCAGCAGGCCATCGCCCGGATCGAACAGAGCGCCAGCACCGCCCTGGTGGCGGCGCCGGTGATGAAGACGGTGGTGACGCCGGACTTCCAGCTGGACGAACGGCGGATCGGTTATGACTTCGGGCCGCCGGACAGCACGGTGATGACCGGCTTCCGCCGGGTCGATATCACCGAGGACGCCTTCCTGACCGAGGACGGCACGCCGCAGGAACTGCAGACCGTGCGCCGCCCGAACGGCGATCCGCTGCTTGTCGACGGGGTCGCCAATGTGCGCGAAGTCACCCTGCCGGCGCCGAACGGACGCTATCGGGTGGTGATCCTCAGCAACGATTTCGGCGACAGCGCCCAGTTCGGCCGCCCCTTCGGCGAGGAGCTGGAGGTGAACGGCGTCGCCACCCGGATCGCCAACACCCAGCCGGACGAGTGGATGGACAGCATCGCGCTGACCAATGCACGCGGCACGGATGTCCAGGCCGGGAATTTCCAGTTCATCGACCCCAACCAGCGCGGCGGCGCGATCGTCATCGACACAGTCGTCAGCGGCGGCCAGCTGCGGATCAAGTTCAAGGCGCGGCCGGGCCGGTCGACGCTGCTCTCCGGCATCGTCCTGGAGCCGTCGGACGATGCCGACAGCATCCTGCAGCCGCAGTCCGAGGAATCGCGCCGGTTCCTGTCGCGCAATCAGCAGACCCTCGACCAATCGCGTGAGCGCCGCCGCGAGGCGGAGAGCCGGATCCAGGATTCCGCCGCACGGGTGCTTTCCAACCTGGCCACCGCAGCCGGCCAGCGCCAGCAGCAGCAGCAGACCGTTGCCGCCCTCCTCGGCCCGCCGGATCCGGTCGTCGACAGGGGCACCACCATCAGCGCGAACTGATCTTTGGGCCCGCTCCCGTCAGGGCCGAGCGGGCGGAGTCCGTCCCTGGCGCCGGGTGAGTCGCCGCCGGACAGCCTCCGGGCGACCGGTGCAGGCGGTCGATGGCGCGGCAGACCGACCGCGTCCGGCCCGGATCGCCGCCGGCAAGCCGGGCGCCGGTGCCGGCATCCCCTTCTGTCGCTGTGCCTGGCGGCAATGCTGGGCGTCGCGCCTTTCTGGCCCTGGCGGACCGCAGCCGCGCAGGATGTGGGCGTGGTCAAGGAGCCGTCGGCGGACCGGGAATCGGTGCGCAACCGCTCGCGACCCGAATACGATGCCCAGGGCCTGAATCTCGGCCAGGCCTTGTTCGGCGCCGATCGCCGTGTGGATCCGGAAACCGGGCTCCGGCTCCACACGCGTGTGGCGGACAGCTTCATCCTGAAGCCGAAGCTGGAGGTCGAGACCGAGTATAACGACAACATCGTCAACTCCTCGATCGTCCAGCTCTCCGATGTCATCCTTCGCCTGAAGCCGCGCCTGGACCTGACCAGCGACTGGGACAACCACCAGTTCCGCACCAGCGTCGCCGCGACAATCCAGCGCTATCGCGAGAACGATTTCGAGGATGCCAATCTGTGGGATGCCGCCGTCGGCGGGCGGCTGGATGTCACCGAATTCCACGAGGTGAACCTCAATGCCCGCCTCGCCCGCACGCAGGAGCGGCTGACCTCCCAGGACCTGCTGACCAGCGGTGCAACCACCCTGACCGTCACCTCGTTCTACCCGATACCGGTCACGACCCTGTACCTGGATGCCGACTGGAACTACCAGCGCGATGCCTTCCTGTCGGAACTGAAGGCGCGCGGGCGGCGCTACGACTATGACAATGTGCCGCTGGCGGCCAATCCGTTCGACCGCAACCAGCAGGACCGCGACCGCTGGGAATACTCGCTGACATGGCGCGCGGGCTATGAGGCATTCGAGGATACGATCCTCTATGTGGAACCGCAGGCCAATATGCGGCGCTACAAGATCGTCCCTGACGATGCCGGCTTCCGGCGCGATTCCCAGGGGTGGCGGGTGCTGGCGGGTCTGCAGTACAACGCCTCCGCCGTCAGCTATCTGGATGCCGCCATCGGCTACCAGGAACAGACCTACGAGGATGCCCGGCTCGCCAACCTCTCCGGCCCAACGGCGCGGCTGGGCGTGGTCTGGAATGCAACGGAACTGCTGACCATCCGCAGCAGCCTGGAGCGCCAGCTGACAGAGCAGATCCTCAACAATGCGGGCGGGCAGACACGCACCATCTTCACCCTCGAGGGCGAACAGGAGATCTACTATCGGACAATCGCCACCGGGGGCTACCGGATGCAGCATGACGTGACCGCCAGCAACGGCCAGGTCGCAGGCTATACCCAGACCACGCACAGGTTCGACGCGGGGCTGAAGCGCTTCTTCAACGAGTACATGATCGGCGAAGCCTTCATCCGGCATTCGCGGGCCGTCTCCCCCACCAGCAGCCTGGAATATACCGGAACCATCCTGGGCCTGAGCCTGGACCTGCATATCTGATCGTCATGGAAGATTCGAGAATGGACCTTTTCGCAGCGCGCCCGGTATCGGTGCAGGACAAACGGCAGGCCAGCTTGCTCCGGCTGGCAGGGGCCGGCGGCAACCGCCGGATGCCGATCCTGGCGCTGCTGCTCCTGATCTTCGGCGCCGCCCTCGTATCGGCCTGCCAGAGCCGGGAGATTCCCCCGCCGCCGATCAGCAAGGCGGGCCAGGGCGAGCAGGTCTACCGGTATCGCCTGGGCGCCGGTGACAAGCTGGCGGTCAAGGTCTTCGGTCAGGACGACCTGTCGGGGGAATTCGAGATCAGTTCCGACGGCCAGCTGGCGATGCCGTTGATCGGCCAGGTCGATGCGGCCGGGCTGACCCTGGCGGAGCTGCGCCAGGAACTGGTGGAGCTTCTGAACAAGAACTACCTGGTTGATCCCCAGGTGACGATCGAGGTCGCCAACTACCGGCCGTTTTTCATTTTGGGACAGGTGAGGAATCCAGGCAGCTTTCCCTACCAGTCCGGTCTGAACATGCGGCAGGCGGTGGCCCTCGCCGGCGGCTATACGAACCGCGCCCTGCAGGAGCCGATGATCGTCATTCGCCAGAACGAGGAAAATGTGCCGACCCGCTACTCGGTCACTCAGGACTATCCCGTTCTACCTGGCGACACGATCGAAGTTCAACGGCGGCTGTTCTGACCGATTGGGGAACAATGACGCTGACAACCAGCGACGCGCCGCTGCGCTCGCGCCGGATCGGGGCATCGGCGGCATGATGGGTGCCATGATGGATCGCCGCGACGGCCGCCCGGCATCGCTTTCGCGGCGACTGGCCCTGCCCCCGCCGGCCCTACCCTTGGGCGACCCGTCTGCCCTAATAATGCCACAGTGTTGGCACGATCTGTGCCAGGATAACCAGATCCGAGGTGAACCGGGGATCTTCCCCTGAGATCAATGGCATGGCGACCGTAACCTACATCGCGCCGCAAGGTCAGGAGCCGGAACCGCACGACGCTCCGACCTATGGGCCGATCGAGCGGCCGCAAGACGCGGAAGCACCGCTTCGCCACCTGATCAGCACGATCTGGCGGCGGAAGTGGATCATTATCGCCACCGTCATCGTTGCCGTGACCCTGGCCACCCTGTTGGTCTTCCAGATCACGCCGCGCTACACCGCCAGCGCGCAGGTGCTGGTCGAGACGCGGCAGCTCAACGTCCTGAACATCCAGGCCGTGGTGCCCGGCCTTGGCGCCGACTACCAGACCAACGAGACCGAGGCCGCCGTGCTCCGGTCGCGGGAACTGGCGAAGAAGGTCGTCGACCTCCTGAACCTCACCGCCAATCCGTCGTTCAACCCGGAGCTCCGGCCGCCCTCGCCCGGCCTGATGACCCGCCTTTTCGGCGAGTTCAGCCTGAACGACATCTTCCTGTCGGTCATGCCGGAGTTCGTCACCGCGCCGATCGAGGAGGCGCGGGAGCGCCGCCGCCTGGCCGAGAGCCGCCTGACGCCGGAGCGCCGCGCCGAGCTGACCCGCGAATGGGTCGTCGACTATTTCCTGGCAAGCCTGAGCGTCACCGCCAGCGAGCGCAGCCGTGCCATCCGCCTCGACTTCACCGCCGAGGATCCGGAGCTTGCCGCCGAGGTGGTCAACGCGCTGGCGGATACCTACGTGCTGCAGACTGCGGAAAACAAGCGCAGCGCCACCAACCGGGCCTCCGACTGGCTGGAACGCCGGGCGGAGGAGGTGCGCAGCCGCATGGTGGAGGCCGAGAGCCGGCTCGCCACCTTCCGCCGCGATATCGGCCTGATCGACATCGGCCAGCAGGTCACCCTGATGACCCAGCAGCTGGTGGAGCTGAACCGGGAGCTGATCGACGCCCGCAGCAAGCTGAACGAGGCGGAGGCGCGCTACCAGCAGGTGCAGCAGCTGATCGCCTCCGATGCCGGGCTGGAGACGGCGGCCGCAGTCCTGCAGTCGCCGCTGATCCAGCGCCTGCGCGAGCAGGAGAGCGAAGTGGCCAGGCAGCTGGCCGAACTCAAGACGCAGCTGCGCGAGGGCCATCCCCGATACGAACTGAAGCTCAGCGAACTCCGCGACGTGCGCGAGAAGATCGGCTCCGAGATCGACAAGATCGGCATCAACCTGCGCAACGAGGTGGAGATCGCCCGGGTCCGGGTCCAGAACCTGGAACGCGCGGTGAACCAGCTTGACCAGACCCTGCGCGGGCAGTCCGAGGCACAGGTCAGGCTGAAGCAGATGGAGAGCGATGCGCGCTCGGAGCGCGAACTCTACGAGCGGCTGCGCGACCGGTTCCGGGAGACCGGGGTGCAGGAGGATGGCGAACTGACCCTGCCGGATGCCCGCGTGATCTCCTATGCCGTGGCGCCGGACTATCCGAGCTATCCGAACAAGAAGGTCATGATCGCCTTCGCCTTCGTGGTCTCCGCGGCGCTGGGGGTGATGCTGGTGTTTGTGGCCGAGCATCTGGATGCCGGCTTCCGCTCGGTCAAGCAGCTGGAAGCCCAGACCGGGATTCCGACGATTGCCGTGCTGCCCCGTGTGGGCGGCGGCCATGGCGGTCCACAGGAACTGGTGCTGTCACGACCAGGTTCGGTCTTTGCCGAGGCGGTGCGCAGCCTGCGCACCGCGCTGCTCCTGTCTGATGTCGATCATCCGCCCCGCACGGTGCTGTTCACCTCTTCGGTGCCGGGCGAGGGCAAGACCACCACGGCTCTGGCGGTGGCGCGGGCCTCCGCGCGGGCCGGGCAGCGGGTCATCCTGGTCGATACCGACCTGCGCCATCCCTCGCTGCACTATGCCATCGGCGTGCCGAACAATGCCGGCCTGGTCTCCGTCCTTTCCGGCGAGGCGCGGCTGGAGGACGTGATCGAGATCGATCCGCGGTCGGGCATGCACTTCCTGACCGCCGGCCCGCCGGCGCCGAACCCGCCCGATCTTCTGGGATCGGCGCGGATGCAGCAGGTCCTGATGCGCCTGAAGGACGCCTACGACCTTGTCGTTGTGGATACGCCGCCGGTGCTTGCGGTGGCCGATGTCCTTGTGCTGCTGCGCCAGATCGACAAGAGCGTCTTCGTGGTCCGCTGGGGGCGCACGCATCGGGAGGCGGCCTACAGTGCCCTGAAGCAGCTGCTTGAGAGCGGCGCCGACCTGGTGGGCACGGTCCTGAGCCAGGTCGACCTGAAGAAGCACGCCCAGTACCATTACGGGACATCGAGCGGCTACTACCAGGGCTACTACAAGGAATATTATGGCGGCGGGTGATCCGACCGCCGTCCGTGCCTCGGGATTGCGGCCGGGGTTCTATGCGCTGGCCGTGTTTGTCGCTGGGGCGCTGCTGGCGGCGGTTTCGTTCCCGCAATTCGTAGCGGCCCTGGCCCGGGTTGCCGGCGATCCCGTCGTGGCCGCGATCGGTGCCGGCGACCAGGTCGACGACCGCCGCGTGGCGCGCGCTCTGCGCAGCCGCGTCGGCGCCGCGAAATGGTGGCCGATACCGCAGGACAAGGCGGATCTGGCGCTGCTGCAGCTGTGGCAGGCCCGGCAGATGGACCTGGACCGGCAGAGCGGGCAGCGCCGGCTGATGCTCGACCGGGCGGTCGACTCGGCCCGCCAAGCCATCGCCCTCGATGCAGGCAATCCCTATCTCTGGATGCGGCTGGCGGAAGGACTGTTCCTGCGCGACGGCCTGAGCCCGGCTATGGCTGCCGCCGTGACCAGATCCATGGTACTGGGGCCGACGGCGCAGCCGATGATCCTGCCCCGCCTGGAGATGGCATTCATGCTGGATGCCCGCCTGACCGACGACCAGCACGCGGTGGTGGCGGAACAGATCAGGCTGGCCGCGCTCTGGCATCCCGACTGGCTGGTCGCCTATGCCCGGCAACGCTATGCCCTGGGCATCGTGCGCCGTGCCCTCGCCGCGACGCCGGATCGCCTGGCGACATTCGACAGGCTCTGGGACGAGACCCGGCCGGGTGGCTAATGCGGGTCGTCAGGCCGGTTGGCCGTCTTGGACTGTCGCACGAACACCATCGCGGAGACGCCCGGCGGCAGGGTCTGCGCATAGCCGCATCCCAGCAGGCTGATCCAGACCAGGGCGATGGCGGGGATCTGGGCGCTGAAATCCACCGCGCTGTGGGCGCCGATCGTCACGGTCGCGCCGATGGCGGTTATACCGTAGCGGCCGCCGACCCGGTTCAATGCGCCCCGCAGCACCTGCCAGCAGAGCCATGCCGGGATCGCCAGCAACAGCAGGCCGAAGGGCAGGCCGAGTTCCACTAGGACCTCAAGATAGGTGTTGTGGGCCTTGTCCACCTGGTAGGCGAAGACATGCGGCTCGTCCTGATAGGCGAAGAAGATGGATTCGTAGGTGCCCAGGCCATGGCCGCGCAGCGGCGCGTCGGCCAGTGCCACCAGGCTGCGCGCCCAGATCTCGCTCCGCCCGGTCTGGCCGCGTCCGTCGTCCAGCCGGTCCATGACCGCGCCGCCGCTGATCAGCAGGATGACCAGCATCCCCGCCCCGACGGCGAGCGGCCAGAGGCGGGCCCCGGCCGACGGCCCGGAAAGGTCGTCGCCGGCACGGCTGCCGCTGGCACGGTAGTGCAGTCCCGCCACCACGGCGGTGCCGATCAGGGTGGCGGCGAGGCCGGCGCGCGAGCCCGTCAGTAGCAGGGCGGTAAAAAGCACCAGCAGGGTCGTCAGCAGCAGGGCAAGCTTGGCGAACCTGAGGTCGCGGATGGCGACGTCGTGGTCCGGCCCGTGCCGCCTGTCGCGGCCCTCCGACAGGAGGGCGGAGACCAGTGCCACGATGCCGATGCCGCAATAGGTGGCAAAGCTGTTCCGGTTCACGAAGGTCGAGGTGAGGGAATCCGGATAGGCCCATTTCTCGTACCACAGGATCGTCGCGTTGCCGGAGAAGTCGACGAACAGGCCATAGACGGCATAGGCCAGCACGCTGGCGATGACGGCGATGGAGAGCCGGTGCGCGTTCGACCGTTCCCGGCAATACTGCATCGCCAGGAAGAAGGCGGCACCGTAGGTGGCAAGCCGGGTGATGCCGGTCAGGGTCTCGCGCGGCACGGCGCTGATCGCCCCGATGGCCGGGTTGCCCAGGGCGTCGACCGCGCCCGTCCACATCCAGTGGTGCAGGAAGGCCGGCGTCCAGGGAAAGGCCTGGATCAGGGCCCAGGCCAGCACGGCCCCGAAGGCGCAGGCCGGCCATTTCCAGAACGGCAGTCGGACATGAAGCTGGGTCCAGTCCCGCCACATGACGAAACCCCAGCCCATCAGCATCAGGCCCATCCAGAGCGCCAGCAGGCTCCACGGTCCCGGGCGATTGCTTCCCAGGGGCAGCGGCGCCAGCGCGATGGCGATCAGCAGGCCGATGAAGGGCAGAAGACGCATGAAAGGCGGCCGTCTAGCGCACGGTTTCCCTGACCTGGGAGGAGAATTCCTGCCACAGCCCCAGCGACATGCCGGGGAACAGGTCGATGCCGATCCAGGACTTCAGGGTGTAGAGGATGCCCAGCAGGGCCAGCAGCAGCATGCCGAAGAAGAACAGGCCGAAGACGATATTGCCGGCCGTGACCAGGGGCTGGCTCCGCCGGTCATAGGAGCGGCGATTCCTGGACCGTTTTTCGCCGCCGATCAACAGCACCATGTACATGCGGCGGAAGGGGATCGGCAGCGAGACGCGAAGATCGACCATATGCGCACCGCGATAGCGCGCGCCGAATGCGCGCTTGATCGCGAACAGCTGGTCCTCGGTGAATGTCGGCCAGGTTTCCTTCGGGATGCGGCCGAAGAAGTCGTGGAAGAAGGGATCCTGCCGGATCTCACGTCGGTGCATGCACATCTCCCCGCCGCCGGTGCGGCAGGGTCAGGCCCGCCGCGGAGAATTCCGGCCCCTGTACTGTCCCCATCCGGGCGTTATGCCGCCCGATTGCCGGTCAGTAGGCGTTCTCGTTCACGAAGCCGACGAAAAGGGTGCGGAAAAGAATACGCATGTCCAGCCATATCGACCAGTTCTCGATATAGTACAGGTCGGCCTGCACACGCCGCTCCATCTTTTCCGGCGTGTCGGTCTCGCCGCGCAGGCCATTGATCTGGGCCCAGCCGGTAATCCCCGGCTTCACGCGATGGCGGCCCATATACTGGTCGATGATCTTGGCGAATTCCTCGTTATGGGCGATCGCATGGGGGCGCGGCCCCACCATCGACATCTCGCCGCGCAGCACGTTGAAGATCTGCGGCAGCTCGTCGAGGCTCGTGCGGCGCAGGAAGCGGCCGATTCGGGTCACCCTGGGGTCCTGCCGGGTGGCCTGGGCCAGGCCGCCGATGCCGGCGGCCTCTCCCGCGATCGCCTGCCCCTCTGGTGGCGGGGCGGCCAATCCCGGCGGCGGCCCCTGGTACATCGTCCTGAACTTGTAGACGTTGAAGATGTTGTTGTTGAAGCCGTAGCGCGGCTGCCGGAACAGCGCCGGGCCGGGGCTGTCCAGCCGGATCAGCAGCGAGATCACGAGCATCGCCGGCAGGAACAGGATCATGGCGATGACGGCCAGCACACGGTCCTCGATCGCCTTCACGAAATAGCTCCAGCCGCCCAGCGGCCGTTCCGCCACGGTGATCATCGGCAGGCCGGCGAACTGGTGGACGCGGCGATCGATCAGCCGGTAGGCGACATGATCGGGCGCCAGGGTGATGTCGGTCGGCGCGGTGCGCAGCTTCGCCATCAGGTTCATCAGCCGCTCCTCGGCATGCCAGGGCAGGGTGATGATGATCTGATCCACGTTGTGCCGGCGCAGGTACTGCATCAGGTCGTCGACCGTGCCCAGCAGCGGGACATGCTCGATCCCGCGCGGCACCCGTGTGACCCGGTCGTCGAACATGCCCAGCACCTTCAGGCCGTGGTCCTGCGTGTGCTCCAGGTGGGTGATCAGCCGGCGTGCATTGTCGTTGGCGCCGACGATGACGGTGGTGCGGGCCAGATAGCCGCGCCGCCGCCAGACGTAGAACAGCACCGCCACCGGAATGCGGATCAGGAAGAACGCGAAATAGGTGGCCAGGAACCAGGTGCCGGCCCACAGCCGGGAGAAGTCCTCCGAGGTCTTTGAGAAGAAGGCCGCCGAGGCCAGGCCGACGCCGACCGCGACCCAGAGGGGCGCCAGGCGGGCCATGTTGCGCATCAGGTGGCGGAAATTGTCGTAGCGGTAGATCCCGCCGAAATGGAAGATCTGCGCCGTCAGGATACAGGCCAGCGCGATGCCGACCCAGTACTGCGTCGGCATCGCCCATTCGTCGTGGCGGAATTCGTAGGCGGCGATGCCGACCAGCAGGATCACCAGCAGGTCGGCTGCACGCAGCAGGCCGAGCAGGATGCTCGGGTCCTTCGCCAGAACGAGAATGCCTTGCCGCATGATGCTGTATTCACCGACCCGCAGCGGTCACGACGCCCGGGTTCCCGCCGGCAGGTGATTCCTCGACCGGGGTTGGACGCTGTTTTGGGCGGAATCTGGCCCTGCCGACCGACCGTGCCAATTCTCCCTTCGGATGATGGCCCGAAGCTGCGGCAGGTCGCCTCTCAGCGATGCAACCACCATGCCGACTCATTCAACGAATAGATCGGCTTGTAGTGCCGGATCGCCGACTGGTCGACCACCTGCTTGATCTGGTTGTCCAGGATCAGGTAGCGGTCGGCGAAGCGGACGATCAGGATCGCATGGGGAATGCGCAGGTTCAGGTCCTGCAGCACCACCAGCCGCAGATCCTCCGGCGGCCAGCCCAGCGCGCGCAGCGACAGATATTTCGCGATCGCGTAGTCCTCGCAGTCGCCGTCCTTGGTCAGGAACTGGCCGGGGGCGGCCCAGTAGTCCTCAATCCCCCAGTTGATCGGGTCGGTGATGTAGGGGCGCTCGTTGAAGAACGCGTTGACGGCGCGCAGCTGCTTGAGATCCTTCTTGCCTTTCAGGTCCGTCAGCATCTTCTGCCATTCCTCCCAGTGGCAGCGGTTGAAGGTCTTGTCGGTGCAGCTGCCGTCGGTGCGGCCGCGTTCCTGGAAATAGCGCTCCAAGGCGGAGGTCCATTTCGGGAACGGCTTCAGGTTCTCGCGCCGGAACTCCCAGGTTTGGAAGAAGCTCTTCGTGCCCTGCGTCGCCGCCATCGCGCTGCCGCCGAGGCCCGCCACGGCGGGTGCGGCGCCCCAGATCAGGCCGGAGAGCAGCACGACGGCGATGAGACGCAGCGGCAGGATGGGATGCATGGTGCGGGGCATCTGTGATGCGTTCAGCTTTACGGTACCAGAATGGGACAATCGGTCCCCCAGGGCCAATCACATTGCGGCCGGCCGCGCCGGTCGGTGACGGCAGTCACAACTGGCCCGAATCTGGCAGGGCGCGTCCTGGATCGGTAGGGTGGGTCCTGGATCGGTAATCTGCCGCCGGTGATCGGACCATAGGGGCAAATCCTTGCCGATCGGTGACCAGGTTCGCCGCCTGGGGGTGAGGGCTGGCGGGTGATGAGGGGGCGATGACCGGGGAAGACCTGTCGAAGGGAGACGCCAGTGCCGGTTCCGCACCTGGCCTGGCGGAAGATCAGGACGATGCCGCGCAGGGGCGGAAAAGCCGCCTCTACATGCTTGGCGCTGCCGTGGTTCTGGCCCTGCTCGCCGTGGTGGGCGTGCTGCTCGCGGTCGGCTTCGTCGATGCGGAGCGCAGCCGGGACCTGCGCGCCTGGCAGACCCGCCTCGGGATCATCGCCGACACCCGTGCTGCCGCGGTGCGCGACTGGGTCATGGACCAGTCACGCGCTTTGCGGGACGTGGCCGACAACGACTCCGTCCGGCTCCTGATGACGGAGCTGTCGTTCGGCGACTGGCAGCTCGACCAGGTCCCCGACGGCGAGGGCCAGCGCGAATATATCCGGATCTTCCTGATCTCCACCGCGAACCTCACCGGGTTCAGCGCGCCGGCGCGGGGGCCGGCTGTCAATGCGAACGTCACCCGGGTGGGCAGGGCGGGCCTGGCGATCGTCACCCCGGACAACGAACTTGTCGTCGCCACGCCGGACATGCCGCCGCTGGACAGCCGGTTGAAGGCCTTCCTGGAGAACCGTCCGCGGGGCGAGCCCGCCATGCTCGACATGTACCGGGCGGCGTCAGGGGAGGTCAGCATGGCCTTCGTGCAGCCGATCTTCGCGATCCAGTCCGACCCGTCGGCGGAGGCGGAGCTCGGTGCTGTCATCGGGATCCGGCCGGTCCAGGCCGAGATCGAGCGTCGGCTGGTGCAGCCGGGCGATACCAGCCAGACCTCCGAGAGCCTGCTGGTCCGGGCACAGGACGGCCAGGCCCAGTACCTGACGACCCTGGCGGACGGGGCGCAGCCGCTCGAGCGGTTGCTGTCGCGATCGGATCCGGAACTGGCGGCGAACCTGGCGCTGGACCAGCCCGGCGCCTTCGGCCAGCAGGTCGACTACAGCAACCAGCCGGTGGTGATGACCTCCCGCGCCATCGAGGGCACGCCCTGGGTGCTGGTCCGCAAGATCGACGAGGCGGAGGCGCTGGAGGAGACCGAGTACCGCGCCCGGGTCCTGCTGGCGACCCTGATCGGCGCGATCCTGCTGGTGGCGATCGTGGTGGTCGCGGTCTGGCGCCACGGCACCTCGATGCGGGCGGCGCAATCCGCCGCGCGCTACCGGCGGGTCGCCGAGCGGCTGGATTCCCTCTCCGGCTTTCTGCGGGTGGTCACCGACAGCCAGCCGACCGCAATCACCGCGGTGGACGATGGCAACCGGATTTCCTTCGTCAACCGGCAGGCCGCCGCCGCTGTGCGCCAGGATCCTGCCGACCTTGTCGGCAAGGAACTCGGCGCCGCCCTCGGCCCGGCCCTGGGCGAGGAACTGGGCAACCTGAACAGGCAGGCCCGCAAGGCCGGCGCCACCGTGACGGAGATCCGCCGTCGCCACATTGCCGGCAACGGGACCAGTGCCGGCGAGGACCGGATCCTGAAGTCCGACCACATTCCCCTGCCCGGCGGTGCAGGCGGCAATGTCGGCACCGGCGCGGTGCTGATGGTGGAGACCGACATCACCGAGGTCGAGCGCGAGCGGGAGCGTCGCGAGCAGTCGATGCGGCAGCTGGTGGAGACCCTGGTGGCGCTGATCGACCGGCGCGATCCCTATGCCGCGAATCATTCCAAGCGGGTCGCGCAGGTCGCGGCCGCCACCGCCCGGGAGATGGACCTCACCGACATTGACGTGATGACGGTGGAGATCGCCGCGGCGATGACCAATCTGGGGAAGATCGCGGTGCCGGAGCATATCCTGGCGAAGACCGACAAGCTGTCGGAGGACGAGCTCAAACTGGTGCGCGATTCGATCCAGATGTCCGCCGACCTGCTGGAGGGGGTGGAGTTCGACGGGCCGGTGGTCGAGACCCTGCGCCAGATGCAGGAGCATTGGGACGGCACCGGCCGGCCCAAGGGGCTGTCGGGGGAGGCCATCCTGCCCACCGCCCGGGTGGTCGCCGTCGCCAACGATTTCGTGGCGATGGCCAGCCCGCGCGCCTGGCGGGCGGGACTTGATTTCGACACCATCACGGTGGAATTGATGAAGAATGCCGGGACCCGGTACGAGCGCAAGGTGGTGATCGCGCTGGTCAATGTCCTGGACAATCGCGGCGGTCGCGAACGGTGGGCCCATTTCGGCGAGGCGGAGCAGCGGCAGGGCGATGCTGCCGGCCCCGCATGACCCGGCAGAGCGGAAAGTCGTCAGTCTGATGTTCAAGAGGTTGCGCAGGCAGGCGTCGCGCCAGGGCCAGGACGGGGCGCGGCGCGCGGCACCGGCCGCCGCCGGTGTCCGGGGCCGCGTGCCGGACGGGCGCCGGATCTATGCCATCGGCGACATTCACGGCCGTTCCGACCTGCTCGACCGGCTGCACGAGATGATCCGCGAGGATGCCCGGCGGGCCGGTGAGCCGGACAAGGTCATCGTCTATCTGGGCGATCTTGTCGACCGCGGCATGGACAGCCGGGGCGTGATCGAACAGCTGCTCGAGGGTCCGCCGGACGGCTTCTCGGCCGTCCACATCCTGGGCAACCACGAAGCGGCGATGCTGGATTTCCTGGAGGATTCCTCGATCGGCCCGCACTGGATGGTCAATGGCGGCGACATGACCCTCTACTCGTACGGCGTGCCGGTGCCGCGCAACGCCGTCGGCGGCGGGCCGGAATTCGTGGATGCCCGCAAGGCGCTGATCGAGAAGCTGCCCGAGGCCCATCTGCGCTTCCTGAAGGACATGGTGCTGGCGCATGAGGCCGGCGACTATCTGTTCGTCCATGCCGGGATCCGCCCCGGCGTGCCGGTGGCGCAGCAGGACCCGCAGGACCTGCTCTGGATCCGCGAGCCGTTCCTGTCCTCCACCGCGGATCTGGGGCGGATCGTCGTGCACGGGCACACCATCACCCCGGAGGTGGAGGAGCGGGCGAACCGGATCGGCGTCGACACCGGCGCCTATCACACCGGCCGCCTGACCGCGCTCGTCCTGTCCGGCGACCGGCGCAGCTACCTGCACACCTGATCCAGCCCTGCCGCAGCGGCCGCCGGCTCTGCGGCGACCGGCAGGCGGCCGGGCGGGCCCTCAGCGATCGGCGGTCGGATTCAGGACCGCCCTTCCTGCGCCGATCTGCACCGCGTTGTTGCCGATCTCCAGGCGGAAGCCGCCGCCCGGAAGCGCCGTCAGGTCGCGGACCGGCATCGCCCTGCAGTTCAGGCGCAGCAGGGCCAGGAACTCCGTCTGCCGCAGCCTGTCCCGGGTGGCAAAGCGGGCATGCCATTGCCGCGGCAGGTCGGCGCGTGCCGGCGGCCGGTCGGGATCGCCGAAGCGATCGGTCTGCGTGAAGTCGATCTCCTGCGGTGCCAGCAGTTCCACGCACAGGGAGGTGTTGTCCTGGGCGATGCCCGCCGCATTGGCGGCATAGCGCACCATCTCGACATGGCTGTGCAGGTTCCATTCGAAGCTGCGCGGCGTGTCGCTGGCCACCCGGTCGTAGACCAGGACGATGTCCGGGCGCAGCAGCGCAATGGTCCGCACCGCCGTCTCCAGCGCGCCGTCATAGGCGGCGGTGGCGTCGCCGGTGACGCTGGCCAGGCGCCCGTCGTCGGCGAAGGCGGTGATCCGGCCTGCCAGGTCCGCCCGCTTGATCGGCTGGCCCTGGCCGCCGTCGAAGGTGATCGCATTGTGGGCCTGGGTCCGCCGGGTCCATCCCAGCATGTGCGGCGAGTCGTAGGTGACGTAATAGCCGCTGTCGATCGCCATGCGGCGACGGTTCAGATCGATGATGAAGCTGTTCTGGTCGGCGTCGTTGTGGCCGTCGGAGCCGAACGGGCCGGAGCGTAAGAAGATCGAGGCGCGGTCGCGGCTCTGGATGTCGGAATGCAGCGCTGCCCAGCCGATCGACGGCAGTACGGCGGCATCCGGCAGGGCTGCCGGATCCGGCCCCTCCGTCGCCAGGGGGCCGGCCGGCGGCGCCGTCAGCTCCATCATGTGGGGGATGGGATAGCTCTGCGGCACCTGCAAGCTGTACCAGCGTGCCAGGCGGCTGCCGGTCCGGGCATAGAGGCTGCGCATCACCGTTCCGGTCAGGCCGGCATCGCCGTGGCCGGAGCCGTCGCCGAAGGCGAAACGGCTGCCCGGTCCCTGGAAATAGCTGGCATAAAGCGGGAAATGGCGGGCCCAGGCACTGTCCGCCGGGTCGATGCCGATGCCGTTGCGCAGGGCGTCCCAGCGCGGGATCAGGTCGACCATGTAGTAGAAGGCGTAGTTGCCGCCATTGCCGGAACCGCCATCGTCGCCGCCCCAGGGATGCGGCATCGCCAGCAGCAGCGGCACCGCCGCCTCGAACCAGCTTTCCGCCTGCGCCAGCTCCCCGGCAAAGATCACCGACAGCGCCGCCAGGTTGGCAAGATGGCCGTAGCCGTGGCTGTTCTGCGGCCGGGCCTGCATCCGCGCCTGCGGCCGGTCGGAATTGTCGAGGAACCAGCGATAGGCCGGGACCGCGCTGGCCGCAACGGCGGCGGCGGCCCGGGCGCGCTCCGACGGCGACAGCTGGTCGTAGAGCAGGTCGTAGGCCACCGCGATCCCCCAGGCATGGTCCATCGCCAGCTGGTCGTTGCGATGCAGCGCGACGGCGCCATCCGCCGGCCAGGACAGGACGTTCTGCAGCCGCGCGCGGGCATCGTCGAGGATCGCGGGATCGCCGGTCACCTTCCACACCATGGCCGCCCGCTCCAGCGCCTCGAGCTCGCCGCGGTAGCGCTCCTCCCCGGGCTGCGGCCACCAGCCCGGTTCCATATCGCCCGCGGGCAGCGCCCGGCGGTCCTCCGACGGGGGCTGGAAAAGCCGGCCCGACCGGGCCGTCACCGCGTCCTGGACGCGGGCGAACAGCGCCGCGCGGCGGCCCTGAAGCAGGTCGGCGCGATGCCGTGTCCAGGCCTCGCCCCGCGGCAGAAGCCGCGGATGCGGCGCCGCGCGTGCCCGTTGCCACAGGGTTGCGATATCCGGAACCGGAAACGGCACGGCGCCCTCCGGGACCTCGAAACGGCGCTTGGCGCTCCAGCCCTGTCCGGACTGCCCGGCCACCGCCACCTGCCAGTCATAGCTGCCGGCCGGCAGGACCCGGTCGAGGAGGAGGGAGTTGCGCGGGCTGTCCCGCTCGACCGTCAGGCCGTCCGGACCGGACAGACGGAAGCGGTAGCCTGCGGCCGGCGCGACATCCGGCCAGGTGAAGCCGGGCGGCGATTGCAGGACGGTGCTGCCATTGGCGGGCCGGACCGGCATTTCGGTCGGGTCGCCGGCGGTGAGCCAGTCCTGCACCGGGACAGCGGCCGGCAGGCGGGTGATCCGGTCCAGCACCGGCTGGCGTTCCTGCGCCGCAGCGGTACCGCCGGCGGCCAGCAGCGCGATCGGCAGGAAGAGGCAGGCCGCGAGGCGGCGTAGCGGGGCAAGGCGGTGCGGCATCAACTGGTCCCGGACATGCGACGCGGCCTATTCTGCGGCGATGTCCGGCGCCTGCAAGGGCGGGCGCCGCGTAGCCGGGCTGAACCAGGGAGGCAGGGGCCTGCATGTCGCCACCGCGGGAACGGGCGCAACCGGCCGGACGGACCCGCCTGCGCGACCTGCTGCGACCGGACCGGTTCTCTGGCGCCGCGGGCTGGACGATGGCCCTGCGGCTGGTCGGACTGCCGTTTCAGCTGCTGCTCTTCCTGCTGGTCGCCCGCCTGCATCCGGTCGCCGATGTGGGCCTGTTCGCGGTCGTCCTGGGTCTCTGGCTGGCGGTGCGTTCCCTCGGCCCGCTCGGGTTCGACCAGGCCGCCATGCGCTTCATTCCCGCGTTCCGGGCGGAGGGACGCAGCTGGGCGGCTGCTGCCTTTGTCCGAATCGCGCTGCTCTGGATCGGCCTGCCTGCGGTCCTGGCCGGCGCGATCCTGGTGGCCGGCGCCATTCTCCAGGGCTGGAGCCTTCCCTCCCTGGCTGCCATCGGAATGGGTGAGGGACAGGATACCGGCGGCGGCAGTGCCTTCATCCTCCTGTGCGGCCTGGGCCTGCCCGGCTATGTCCTGATCGGCTTCCTGGTCGGGGTGGTCCGGGCCCGCCGGCAGGTGATCGCCGCCCAGCTGCCGGAACTCGTGGCGCAGCCGCTGCTGAGCCTGGCAGCGGTCGGGGCGGTGGCCCTGGCGATGCCGGAGAGCGGCGTGCTGGGCTCCCTTGCCGCGGTGGCCGTCGCGGCCTGGGCGGTGGCGCTTGCCTATCTCTGGCTGGCGCGGGGCGTGCTGCGCCGCGGGCCGTCGCTGCCGGCGGCGGAGCGGCGCGCCATCGTCCGGACCTGCCTGAGCATCGGCCTGTCGAAGGCGGTCACCATCGTGACCCTGCGGGCGCCGCTCTTCATTCTGTTCCTGCTGGCCGGCGCGGCGGCAGCGGCGCTGTTCGAAACGGCGCAGCGCCTGGCCCTGCTGGGCACCCTGGGGACCTGGGCGATCATTGCCGCGGCCTCGCCCATGATCGCGGAGGCCCATGCCGCAGGGCAGGGCGAGCGGCTGCGCCGGCTCGTCGCGGGCAGCATCGTGATCGCTGCGGCGCAGACCCTGGCCGTGCTGCTGGTGCTCCTGGTGCTGGGGGACTGGCTGCTCGGGCTGTTCGGGCCTGCCTACACCGCTGCCCGCTGGACCGCGGTCATCCTTTCCCTGGCTTTCCTGGCGAATGCCGTCGGCGGTCCGGTCGGCAATGCCTTCTTCATGATCGGCCGGGAACGTCTGCCGCTGGGCTTCAACATCGCCGGCCTTGCCGTGATGGCCGTAGCCGTCCCGGCGGGCACCGCGCTGGCAGGGCCAACCGGCGCGGCGGCCGGCTTTGCGCTTGCGCTGCTGGTTCGCGACGGCGGCATGGCCGCAATGGCTCCCGGCATGCTGGGCCTGCGCCCCGGCGACCTGCATCCCGGTCGAATGGCGGCGGCCCTGCTCGCCCGCCGGGGCGGGGCGCCGGACGCGACGGGGCCGGCCGGCGCGCCGGTCAGGTCCGGTCCGAAGCCACCCTGACCGCAATCAGCGACTTGACGAAGCCGAACCGGTATTCGCGCAGGATCTCCGCATCCGGAAACAGGGTCGCCAGCTCCGACGCCGTCAGCAGGTGCCAGTCGGGCAGGGAGCGCTTCGGCCAGAAGCGGCCGAAGAAGGCCATCACCCGCTTTTGCACCGGGCGCGGCAGGAGGACGATCGGGAGCGGCAGCCAGGTATGCGATTCCACCGGGAAGTAGCGGTACGGGGTCTGCACGAAATAGCTGCCGCCGATGCGCCGGATCTCCGCCGCGAACTGCGCCTGGTGTCGGCGGGCGACGGCACGGAACTCGGCATCCGTCTCGATCGCCAGCACGGCTGCCTTTGGCCCCGTGACATGCTCCAGCACCGAGGAGCAGAAGACGATGTCGAAGGCGCCATCCTCGAACGGCAGCCGTTCCGCACCGTCGATCCGCTGGGTCCGGAAGCCGTGATGCGCGGCGGCGCGGGCCAGGTCCGTGGCCGACAGGTCGGCGATGGTGACATTGTCGCGGAACGGGAAAACGGCGGCGAAATGATCGCCGGTGCCGCCGCCCAGATCGACGATCCTGTCTTCCGGGCGGGGCCGCAGGCGGTCGATGAAGACAGCGGCCCGTCGCGCGCGGGAACTGCGCGACATCCAGTGTGCCAGGCGCTTCAGCATGACGGCGATGGCCCTTTCGGGGCGAGCATGCCCGCCGGCCTCACTGGCGCACGCGCTACCATCCGCGCGGGCCGATCGTGCCGGGCCGGCCGCGCAGGGCCGGCCGGTGGCGTCGCGACGTCTGCCTGGCGGCCCGGGCCTGCCGGTCGGCAGCGGCCTGCGCGAAGCCGCGCGGATAGCAGGCGGCGATCGCCACGGCGAGGCCGATCAGCGGAACATAGAGGTCGGAGGTGAGGGTCGGGGCGGCAACGGTCTTCACCAGGGCGGTCACCAGGACGAAGCTCGCGAACAGGTTCTCCACGGCGGGGGATTTCAGTGCGGCCCGCGTGACCCGCACGGCGAGGAAGAGCAGCAGGCCCAGATAGGCGGCGAGGCCGATCCAGCCGCTCTCGCCCAGCACCTTCGGCCAGAACACGTCCTGCAGGTAGTAGGGGTGCAGGCGCGACGCGCCGTAGATCAGCGACAGCCCGGTCTGGTCGTAGATCGGGCTGAAGAAGGTGGTGAACGAGGTGAGGCTGCCGAAGGTCCCGATCCCCGCGCCGAGCGGGAAGTTGTCGGCCGCCAGGTCGAACGAGATCAGGTACATCAGGGTCCGGACGGCGCTCTCGCCATCCTGGACATAGTCGGTCACCTGGCCCTGGATCACCGGCAGCGCCAGGTCGGCGAATGGGACGGCGAGCAGCAGGCCCAGGGTGACGGCCGCGGCGCGGATCAGGACCTGCGTGTCCTTGCTGCGGAACCGCATCGCCATGACCGCGATGCCCAGCACAAGGACCACTGCCACGATCTCCTTGGCGACGATGTGAAGCATCGTCAGCAGGGCCAGCAGGGCGGTGAGGCCGGCCCACAAGGCCGTCTTCCGGATGCCCCAGAGCGCCGCGGCGGCCATCGTCGCCATCAGGTGGATATCGACGCTCGCGGTGGCGTGGTGGTACAGGCCCTGCGGCCGGTACATGCCGGCACGGCGGTCCATCGGCTCGCCGTAGATGTTGATCCCGCTGTTCAGTGCCAGGTCCCGCAGCAGGAACGGCAGGTTCACCAGCGCCACGCCGATCAGTGCATAGAGGAACGGTGTCATCACGTCGGAATCCCTGGCCTGCGACAGGCAATAGGCGAAGGCCAGGGCCAGGATGATCGGCTTGGAATCGAGGGCGATGGTCAGGCCCGTCACCGTCGCGAAGGGGTAGCCGCCGATCGGACTGAACAGGCCCGAGATGGTTCCCATCGCGATGTAGATGCCGAAGCACAACGGCACCGGCCAAAGGCCGTGCGGCATCCGGAACAGCGCGGCCGCCGCGAACGGGGCGGCGAACAGGACCGTGATTTCGTCCAGATAGCCCGACAGCTTCTCGGCGGTGCGGATCAGCACATTGTCCACCAGCAGCAGCACGTAGTAGATGCCGGCTGCCCACATCGCCAGCCCGGGCAGTTCGAGCGGCCGGCGGCGTGCCGGCGGACGGCCGATTCGCTGCGCCCGCATCCGGTTCGCCGACATCCTGTCGCCGCGTCGCGGCAGCGGGGCGCTGGGTGGCTTCGGGGTCACGCGGCCCGGGGTCCCTGTCCTCATCGATCCTTCGACTTCCGGGCCGGCGCCGGCCCGTCCCGCCGAACCCCGCCCACAATGTCCCCATGGACCATCGGCAAATGTGTTACACGATATATGCCAAAGCAGCGATTGGCCGCGAAGTGCTCCGGACCCGACAGCATGGCGACCGCAACTGTATCGTATTCGGACAGGTCAGAGCATTGCCTTATGCGTCATCTGGTCCGTATCGGCCGGGCCGCAGGACTTGGCGCGCTGCTGATGACCTTGCCGCTGGCCGCCCTTGCACAGGACCGGCAGACGGATCCGGCGCCGGACCAGAGCCTGGGCGCGGCGGTGCTCGAATGTGCGGAGATCAAGCCGCTGTTCGACAGGCTCCGCTGCTACGATCGCCTGGCCCGCGACGTCGACACCTTCGATGCGGTGGTGCGGGAGACCTGCGGCACCTCGGCCACCGGCCGGCTGGAGGATCCGGCGCTGGAAGAAACGCGCCTGCAGCAGTCCGTCCAGGGCGCGGTTGCCGCGCTGCGGCAGGGACAGCTCGGCGCCGCGACGCCGCAGCAGCTGGAGGTGCGGCGCAACGTCAAGGTCGAGGGGATCAACTTGACTCCGAACTGGACCGTCGATGAAGTCCGCGACGGCCAGGGCATCCTGGTCGAGGTGCGCCTGTCGACGGTGGCGACCGGTGCGCTGACCGAGGGCGGCGCGAAGCCGAGCTTCAACATCCTGTGCCGGCAGGGCAACACCATGGCCTGGTTCGAGACCGGCCTGTCCGGTGCCGGCGGCACGACCCCGGTCAGCCTGGTGTTCGGCGGCGATGTCGAGCCGATGGCGCTGACCCTGGACAATACCCAGAATGGCAAGGCGATCGGTGTCTGGAACGAGGCAGAGACCATCCTGCAGCCGCTGCTGGACAAGAAGGCGATGAGCGTGCGTTTCACACCCGAAGGTGCCGACAAACCGGTCGCCGCGGATTTCAATCTGAGCGGCTTCGAGAACGCGATCGAGGTCATCCGCCTGCAATGCGGGTGGTAGCCGCCGTGCCGGTCGCCGCGGATCGGGGGGCACCGCCTTCCCCTGTCGAGATCACCCGGGCGCTGGCGCGCATCGGGACGGTGCACGTCATGGTCGTCGGCGACGTGATGCTCGACCGCTTCGTCTATGGCGATGTCTCCCGGGTCAGCTACGAGGCGCCGATCCCCGTGCTGAACGTGGCGCGGGAGAGCGCCATGCCCGGCGGCGCCGGCAATGCGGCGCGCAATGCGGCGGCCCTGGGCGCAAGGGTCAGTCTGGTCGGCGTGGTGGGCGACGATGCTGCCGGCGCCGAGCTGCGGGAGATCGTCGCCGGCATTGCCGGCCTCAGCGACCGCCTGATCGTCGAGGCCGGGCGCCCGACCACCCGGAAGACCCGCTTTGTGGCGCAGGGCCAGCAGCTGCTGCGCACCGACCGGGAGACCCGGACGGCCCTGTCGGATCGGGTCGCCGAGGCGCTTCTGCACAGGGTCGTCGAGGGCCTGGCGGACTGCCAGGTGATGATCCTGTCGGACTATGCGAAGGGTGTGCTGGGCGACACTGTCCTGCGGCCGCTCCTGGATGCCGCGGAGGCCGCCGGCGTGCCGGTCGTCGTCGACCCGAAAGCGACCGACTTCGCCCGCTATCGGGGCGCGGCGCTGATCAAGCCGAACCGCCAGGAAATGGCCGCAGCCTGCCGCATGCCCTGCGACAGCGACGCGGAGGTGGAGGCGGCGGCGCGCCAGCTGCTGGCGGCGACGGGCATCGGCGCCTTCGCCGTCAGCCGGGCGGAAAAAGGGCTGAGCCTGGTCCGGCGGGACGCGCCGCCGATGCACCTGCAGGCGCTGGCGCGGGAGGTGTTCGATGTCTCCGGCGCAGGCGACACCCTGGTGGCGGCGCTGGCGCTCGGTCTCGGCGCCGGACTGGATCCCGCCGTGGCGGCCTGGCTGGCGAACATGGCCTCCGGCCTGGTGGTGGAGAAGGTCGGGACAGCCGTCGTCCATCCCGACGAGATCCTCGCCCGCGCCCACGAGCAGGAGGTACTGGACACCGATTCGAAGGTGATGCCCCGCGCAACGGCCCTGCAGAGGATCGCGCGATGGCGTGGCGAAGGCGCGCGGATCGGCTTCACCAACGGCTGCTTCGACCTGGTGCATCCCGGCCATGTGTCGCTGCTGCGCCAGGCGCGGGCGGCATGCGACCGGCTCGTGGTGGGACTGAACACCGATGCCTCGGTGCGGCGGCTGAAGGGGCCGGACCGGCCGGTGCAGCCGGAAACGGCGCGGTCGATCGTGCTCTCCTCCTTCGCGGCGGTGGACATGGTGGTGCTGTTCGACGAGGACACGCCGATCGAACTGATCCGTGCGGTGCGCCCCGACGTCCTGGTCAAGGGCGCCGACTACCGGCCGGAAGAGGTCGTGGGCGGCAGCTTCGTGGAGAGCTATGGCGGGCGCGTGCTGCTGGCCGACCTGATCGACGGGCAGTCCACCTCCAGCATGATCGCCCGTGCCGGGCATCTGCGGGCATGATCCTGGTCACCGGCGGTGCCGGCTTCATCGGCTCCAACATCGTTGCCGCCCTCGCCGCGGCGGGCGAGGAAGTCGCCGTCTGCGACTGGTTCGGCACCGACGACAAGTGGCGGAACCTGGCGAAGCACGACGTGGTGTCGTTCGTCGCGCCGGAAGATCTGCCGGACTGGCTGTCCCGCGCGCCCCGGCTGACCGCCGTCGTGCATATGGGGGCGATCAGCGCCACCACGGAACGCGATGCCGACCTGATCGTCGCGACCAATATCCGGCTCTCCTGGAGCCTGTGGGAATGGTGCGCCGCCGCCGAGGTGCCGTTCATCTACGCCTCCTCCGCGGCGACCTACGGCGATGGCCTGGCCGGCTTCGACGACGACAACGACGCGCAGGCGATGGGGCGGCTGCGACCGCTCAACCCCTATGGCTGGAGCAAGCTCGCCTTCGACCGCCGGGTGATCCGGGCGATCCACGGCCGGGAGCCACGCCCCCCGCAATGGGCCGGCCTGCGCTTCTTCAACGTCTACGGCCCGAACGAGTATCACAAGGGCCGGATGCAGAGCGTCATCAGCCAGAACTATCCACGGATCGCCGCAGGCGAGGAGATGCGCCTGTTCCGCTCCTACCGCAGCGACTATGCCGATGGCGGACAGCTGCGCGACTTCATCTATGTCCGCGACTGCGTCGATGTGGTCCTGTGGCTCCTGTCCCATACGGAAACAAGCGGCATCTTCAATGTCGGCACGGGACGTGCAAGGTCGTGGAACGATCTGGCACAGGCGCTGTTCGCCGCGGCCGGACGCGAACCGCGGATCAGCTACATCCCGATGCCCGAGGATCTTCAGCAGCGCTATCAGTATTTCACGGAGGCGCGGATGGACCGGCTGCGCGCCGCCGGCTATCCGCATGCCTTCACCTCGCTCGAGGACGGCGTCGCTGCCTATGTGCAGGGCTTCCTGGCCAGCGATGATCCCTACCGCTGAGCGCATCATGGCCGATGGCGGCGCCTAGTCCTGCGCGCCCGCCGGACCGGGCTACGCCGGCAACCGGTGCCTCGGGTCTTGCGGAGCGGCTGCTCTGGTACCTGCACCGGCTGCGCGCGATGTCCCTCCAGGAAGTGGCGCATCGCCTGCGCGAGCAGCGGCGGCGGCATCTGTCGCGACGGCTGACGCCGGCACCCGCGCGATGGCTGCTGCCCGAGGCCGAGGACCGCCTTCCGGATCACCCGTCCCTGCGGCGCGGCCTGGTCGCGCTGGCTGCCGCAGCCGTCCCGGTCGCCGACCGGCTGGCCCAGGCGGCCGAAGCGGTGGCCCGGGGGGAGGTCGAGGTCTATGGCCGAAGGTGGCACTGCCCCGACGGCGCCCTGCCGGACTGGCCCCTTCCTGACTGGCACTGGGATCCCGGCTCCGGCACGCGCTGGCCGGCCGATCGCTACTGCTTCGACATCCCGTTCCGCCATGTGCGCCTCGACGATGCCGAGTCCGCGGCGGGCCGGGGGCCGGGCGAGGCACGGTTCGTCTGGGAGTTGAACCGCCTGGCCTATCTGCAGCCGGTCGCCGCCCATGCCTGCCTGAGCGGGGATCCGGCGGCCCGCCAGCTCTGCCTGCGGCACCTGGAGGACTGGCTGGACGCGAACCCGCCATTCCTCGGCATCAACTGGGCCTCCGGGATCGAGCTTGGCACCCGGGTGATCAGCCTGGTGGTGATCCTGTCGTTCCTGGAGGCCGGGACATTGCCCAAGGCACTGCGCCGCCGGCTGGCGGAGAGCCTGGCGGCCCATGGCTACTGGCTGCATCGCTTCCCGTCGCGCTTCTCCTCGGCCAACAATCACGTGATTGCCGAAGTGGCGGGCCTGTTCCTTCTGGGCAGCCTGTTCGGCGGTCTGCGCGACGCCGCCGCCTGGGAGCGCGAGGGGCGGCAGGGCCTGGAACGGGAGGCCCGACTGCAGATCCTCGACGACGGCGCGGGGGCGGAGCAGTCGCCGGCCTATGCCGCCCTGAACCTGGAGATGTTCGGCATCTGTGCCCAGGTCGCGGCCGATCTCGGCCGGCCGTTCGGCGCCGCCTATCTCGACCGGCTGGCGCTCGGCGCGGAATGGCTGCAGGCGATCGGCGATCGCGACGGCCATGTGCCGGATCTCGGCGATGCCGACGGCGCCAGCATGTTCGCGCGCGAGGGGCCGCAGGACCGCTACCCGGCCGCCATCCGCGGCTGCATCGCGCAGCTGGTCGGGCGGCCGGGCGTCGCCCCGCCGCAGCCGGAGCCGGCCTTGCGCCACGCCCTGTTCGGCCTGCCGCGGCCCGGCATGCCGGGGGCCTGCGGGATGCGGACCTTCGCCACCGGCGGGATGACGGTGCTGCGCTGGGATCCCTCCGGCGCCGCCGCCGGACGCGAAGCGTTGCTGGTCTTCGACCACGGGCCGCTGGGCTATCTTTCCATCGCCGCACATGGTCATGCCGACGCGCTGGCGGTCTGGCTGCATCTGGACGGGCGGCCGGTCCTGGTGGATGCCGGGACCTGGATGTATCTGGGCGCGGGGACCTGGCGCAGCCATTTCCGCGGCACGGCGGCCCACAACACGCTTTGCATCGACGGTGCCAGTTCCAGCGCGATGTCCGGCCCCTTCAACTGGCGCAGCAGGGCCGAGGCGGCGCTGCTGGAAACCGGCGAGGACGGCGAGGGCTGGTATGCGGTGGCGGAGCATGACGGCTATGCCGCGGCCTACGGCGTCCGCCATCGCCGGCGCCTGCATCGGCAGGGCGACCGCCGGATCGTGATCGAGGACATGCTGGTCGCAGGCGGCGGCGCCGCCGCCGCGCAGGCCGCGGTCGCCCCGCTGCCTGTCGAGATCGGCTTCCAGTTCGCCCCCGACCTTGAGCTGGAGGAGCGCAGCGACGGCTGGCAGGTCACGCGCGGCGGTGCGGCGGTGCTGCATCTTTCCGGCGCGGCGGGCATGACAGGCACCCTTGCGGCAGGCGGCACCGATCCGCCCGCCGGCTGGGTATCGACGGCTTTCGGCGAACGTCAGGCGGCGCCGCGACTGGGCTATCGCGGCCGGCTGCGGCCGGGCGAGAGCTGCCGCATTACCCTGACGATAGAGTGACGATCCCCTCGGAATCTGCCAAAGCCTGACGGATCGCGGTCAGGAGGACCAATGAAACTCAGCATTTTCGGCCTGGGCTATGTGGGATCGGTGTCAGCCGCGCTGTTCGCCGATGCCGGCCACAGCGTACTGGGCGTCGACCCCAATCGCGACAAGGTCGACCTCATCAACGACGGGCGGCCGCCCGTCGTCGAGGCGGGCCTGTCGGAACTGGTGGCCAAGGCCGCGGCATCCGGCCGGCTGAGCGCCATGCAGGAAGGCCGGCAGGCGGTGCACGACACGGAGCTGAGCATCATCTGCGTCGGCACCCCCAGCAACCACAACGGCTCGCTCGACCTGACCTATCTGCGGCGCGTCTGCCAGGAGATCGGCGCGGCGCTGGCGGACAAGGACGACTACCACGTCGTCGTGATCCGCTCGACCATGCTGCCGGGCACCATGGAAAGCGTGGTCGTGCCGACCCTGCAGGAGCATTCCGGCAAGTCGGCGGGCGATGATTTCGGCGTCTGCGTGAATCCGGAATTCCTGCGCGAAGGCTCCGCCGTGCACGACTTCCTGCACCCGCCGAAGACGGTCATCGGCGAGATCGATCCGCGTGCGGGCGAGCTGCTGGCGCGGCTCTATGCCGGGATCGACGCGCCGCTGATCCGCTGTCCGGTACCGGTGGCGGAGATGGTGAAATATGCCGACAACGCCTGGCATGCGGTGAAGGTGGCCTTCGCCAATGAGATCGGCGTGATGTGCAAGGCGTTCGGCATCGACAGCCACAAGGTGATGGAGATCTTCTGCCGCGACACCAAGCTGAACCTGTCGCCCTACTATCTGAAGCCCGGCTTCGCCTTCGGCGGCTCCTGCCTGCCGAAGGACCTGCGCGCGCTGACCTACCGGGCCCGCCAGCTCGACATCGACCTGCCGCTGCTGCGCTCGGTCCTGCCCTCCAACGACAGCCATCTGCAGCGCGGGCTCGAGCTGATCCTGTCGCGGGGCCGCCGGCGGATCGGCATCCTGGGCTTCAGCTTCAAGGCCGGCACCGACGATCTGCGGGAGAGCCCGCTGGTCGAGGTGATCGAGCAGCTGCTGGGCAAGGGCATGGATGTCAGGATCTTCGACCGCAACGTCCAGCTGGCCGCCCTGACCGGCGCGAACCGGGACTTCATCCTGAAGGTGATCCCGCATATCGCCCGGCTGATGGTCGACGACATCAACGACGTGGTGGAGCATGCCGAGGTGCTGGTCATCGGCAATGGCGATCCGGCCTTCCGCCGGGTGCTCGACATGATGCGTCCCGACCAGGAGCTGATCGACTTCGTCCGCCTGACCGAGCCGCCGCCGGAGCGGGACGGCTATCAGGGAATCTGCTGGTAGCGATGTCGGGACAGACGATACCGGGGGCAGGCATCGGGGGCGCGGCCGCCGCCGATCCGGCGGAGCCGCCGCGCAGCGACCGGGGGCGCGGCCGGCGCGTGCTGATCATCGTGGAGAACCTGCCCGTCCCCTTCGACCGTCGGGTCTGGCAGGAGGCCACCGCCCTGACCCGGCACGGCTACACCGTCTCCATCATCTGCCCGACGGGCAAGGGCTACGAGGCCCGGCACGAGGTGCTGGAGGGGATCGAGATCTTCCGCCACAGCCTGCCGCTGGATGCGAAGGGCGCCACCGGCTACCTGCTGGAATACGGCGCCGCCCTGTTCTGGGAATTCTGGCTGTCGTGGCGGGTGATGTTCCGGCGCGGCTTCGACGTGATCCACGCCTGCAACCCGCCGGACAACATCTTTCTGATCGGCGGCTTCTTCAAGCTGTTCTTCCGCAAGAAGTTCCTGTTCGACCATCATGACATCAACCCGGAACTCTACGAGGCGAAGTTCGGGCGGCGCGACTTCTTCTATAAGGTGATGCTGGCCTGGGAGCGCTGGACGTTCCGGACCGCCAATGTCTCGATCGCCACGAACGAGAGCTACAAGCGGATCGCCATCGAGCGCGGCGGCATGGCCCCCGACCGGGTCTATGTGGTGCGCTCCGGCCCCAGCCTGGCGCGGCTGAAGATCATCCCGCCGGTACCCGAACGCCGCTGCGGCCGCCGCTTCCTGGTCGGCTATGTCGGCGTGATGGGCCAGCAGGAGGGGCTGGACTATCTTCTGGAGGCGGCACGCCTGATCGTCCGCGAGCATGGGCGCGAGGACGTCCATTTCGGTCTGGTGGGCGGCGGTCCCGATCTGGAGCGCCTGCGCGAACGGGCCGTGGAGCTGGGGATCGCCGACTATGTGACCTTCACCGGCCGGGTGCCCGACCAGGACCTGCTGGAGATGATCAACACCGCCGATGTCTGCGTGAACTCCGACGAGTTCAACGAGATGAACGACAAGTCGACCATGAACAAGATCATGGAGTACATGGCGCTCGGCAAGCCGATCGTGCAGTTCGACCTGACGGAAGGCCGCTTCTCCGCGCAGGAGGCGTCGGTCTATGCCCGGCCCAACGATGCTGCCGACATGGCGGAGAAGATCCTGGACCTGCTCGACGATCCCGATCGTCGCCGGCAGATGGGCGCGTATGGCCGCCGCCGGGTGGAGACGGAGCTGGCCTGGCCCTACGAGGAGCCGAAGCTGCTGGCCGCCTACGACCGGCTCTGGGACTGAGCGGCGATGGCCGGGCGCGGCGGTGCGGCGCCCGGGCGGCCGGCGCGGCCGCTTCTGCTGCGGGCCCTTGCGGCCATCCTGCTGGCGGCCGTCACCCTGCTGCTCTATCTCGGCATCGGGCGCTTCGTCGAAAACGGCGCAGAACTCCTGCCGCCGCTGGATGCGTCCGGACCGGGCGGCTGGCAGCGCAGCGGAGAGGTGCTGGCGGACGGTCCCGGCGGGGTGGCGCTGCAGAACGCGGATCCGGCCGGCGCCGCAACCCTGTCGGCATTGCTGCCGGTGCCGGACGGCGCCCGCTTCCTGAGCCTTTCCGCGGAGATCCGCATGACCGGCGTGGCCGGCGGCCGCCAGCTTTGGGAAAGCGGTCGGCTGATCCTCGTGTCGCGCGACGGGCCAGGCGGCGACTGGCACTACGACTGGCCGCATACCGTGGTCCGGGATACCGGAACCCGGCCCTGGCAGACAGTCAGCCGGGCCTTCCTGGTGCCGGAGGGCGGCGAGGTGCGGGTCGGCGCGCAACTGCTGCGGGCCACCGGGCGTCTCTGGGTCCGCAACCTGTCGCTGCGCCGCGCCGAAGAGCGCCCCTGGTTTCCGCCGGCACGACAGCTGCTGATCGCGCTCTGGGTCCTGGGCATGGCCTGGATCCTCTGGCCGCTGGCGCGGCCTGTCGGCCGGATCCTGCGCGGCCGGCGGCCGACCTGGCGGCAGGCGGGCAGGCTTGCGGTGCTGGCCCTGGTCCTTGCCATCGCCGCCGCGGTGCTGGTGCCGCCGGCGGGCAAGCAGGCCTTTCGCGACCTGGCGGATGCCGGCTGGTCGCTGGCCAGGGGCTGGACGGGGCATGCCGCCCGGCCGGACGGCGAGGGTGCGGCGCCGGCGGCATGCGGCCCGGCAGCCGATGGTGCGGCAGATGGCGGGGCCGGGATGCGTCCGCTTCGGCCGGGATCGCCAGATACGGCGAGCGGCGCGCCTGCCCCGGGCGGACGGCAGGATTTCGTGGCGCCGCAGCAGTTCCGCTGGCTGGTCACGGACAAGCTCGGCCATTTCGCCGGCTTCGCCCTGCTGGCCTTCCTGTCACTGGCGACGGTTCCCGGCAACGGCGACCGGCGCCGCTGGCTGGTCCCGATCCTGGCGCTGCCGGGCTTCGCCGCATTGACCGAGGTCTGGCAGGTCATGGCCACAACCCGCGGCGCGAGCCTGGCCGATATCGCGATCGATTGCGCGGGCCTGCTGGCGGGCGCCCTGGCCTGGCTCGGCATGCGGTTGCTGCTGCGGTGGCTGCGGCCGCGTCCCCGCCGCGCTGCCTGAGGACATCGCCGTCCGGCGCTCGCGCCCGACCCGGCCGCAAGGGCCGGCTGGTGGCGGCAGGCTGGGGACGGGCCGCTACGGTGCCAGCGGCAGGACCTGTCTCGCTGTCCGCTCGGCGGCGGTGCGGGCCAGCCGCAGGGTCACGGCGCGGCGCCTGGCGGGGGGCATCCGCCGCGGTTCTGCCGCCCGCAGGATTGCCGCCCCGTAGCTGTCGGCGATCATGAGGCCGCAGCTGTCCGGGATCAGGGCAGCCGGGAAGTCCCGGTCGACCGCGAAATAGAACAGGTCGCAATGGTCCAGGTAGTCCGGCCATTTGCGGTCGCTCTGGAAGTCGGCGACCGAGCTCTTCACCTCCACGATGGCCAGTTGTCCCTTGCGGTCGACGGCCAGGACATCCGCGCGCCGGCCATTGTCCAGCGTGATCTCCAGCGCCGGGCTGAACCCCAGGTCCAGCAGCAGCCGAAGCACGCCCCGGGCGATCGCCTCTGCACCGCGGAATGCCGAATCGGCCTCGCGAATTGCATGTCCTGATTCGGGGCACATGGAGCGCCTATGTATCAAATTGAAACGATGCGGATCGGGGTCGATCGGCGGTTTGTGCGCGCCGTCACAGGAATCCCGCCCTGGCACGCCGGATTCGGCGGATCCCGGATTGCGCCACAAGGCATATCTCTTGCAGCCATACCTGTTGGCTTGCCACGCCCGCATTGTGTCCGGGCCTGCGCAGGCAGGGCAAATGGCAATCTGCCGAGCCGTTTTCCCGAAGTCGTCGCGGCAGACAGGCTGATGCAGGATCGTCGTCATGGGCAAGTACGGAAACAAGGGCGGAAACGGCAATGGCCGCTGGTCCCGGGACGATGACTGGAAGGACGACGACTGGAAGGATGACGACTGGAAGGATGACGAGGACGAGTCCGAGAGCAAGGGCTTTTCCGGCGGCAGTGGCGGCGACTTCTATTCCGGCGAAGACGATGACGAGGAAATCCGCGGCGAAGGCGGCAACGACACCCTGTACGGCGATGACGGCGACGATCTGATCGAGGGCGGTTCGGGCACCGACTACATCCAGGGCGGTGACGGCGACGACACCATCGACGGCGGCGATCACAACGATACGCTGTACGGCAACGACGACGACGATTCCATGTCGGGTGGCGAAGGCACCAACTACATGGAAGGCGGCGACGGCGACGACACGATGACCGCCGGGTCGCAGAACGACACGCTGTACGGCAATGACGGCGACGATGTCCTGGATGCCGGTGGCGGCTACAACGCCGTCTATGGCGGCGATGGCGACGACACCCTGTACGTGACCGACGGCCGCTCCACCCTGCAGGGCAATGACGATGACGACAGCTTCATCGTCCAGGGCGGCGACACCATCGACGACAATCTGGACGGCGGCTCGGGCCGCGACACCCTGTTCTCCGACGGGGATATCACGTTCGACGGCAATGCCCGCCTCTCCGGCATCGAGGCGATCGAGATCGACGGCGGCGGCCGCATCCTGGGCACCGGCGACAGCCAGGGCTTCGACTTCGACGACATGACCCTGACCGGGGTCACGGAGATCGACGGCGGCGCCGGCAACGACACCATCACCGGCCCGGACGGCGTCTCCCTGCGCTTTGTCGGCGGCAGCGGCACCGACCGGATCGAGGCCGGCGACGGCGACGACACGATCGACGGCGGCGACCACAACGATACGCTGTACGGCAATGACGGCGACGATTCCATGTCGGGTGGCGAAGGCACCAACTACATGGATGGCGGCGACGGCGACGACACGATGACCGCCGGGTCGCAGAACGACACCCTGGTTGGCGGCCGCGGCGACGACGTGCTGGATGCCGGCGGCGGCTACAACGCCGTCTATGGCGGCGACGGCGAAGACACGCTGTATGTCACCGACGGCCGGTCGACCCTGCAGGGCAATGACGACGACGACCTGTTCATCGCCCGCGGCGGCGACACCATCGACGACAATCTGGACGGCGGCTCGGGCAGTGACACCCTGTTCTCCGACGGGGATATCGTCTTCGACGGCAATGCCCGGATGTCGAGCATCGAGCATGTCGAGATCGAGGGCGGCGGCCGGATCCGCGGCACCGGCGACAGCCAGCGCATCGACCTGGGCAATGTCTCCGTCCATGGCGTGACGGAGATCGACGGCGGCGCCGGCAACGACACCATCACCGGCCCCGACGGCGTCTCCCTGAGCTATGTCGGCGGCAGCGGCTATGACTGGATCCGGGCCGGCGACGGCGACGACACCATCGACGCCGGCAGCGAGAACGACACCGTCTATGGCGGCGACGGCGACGATTCCATCGACCTCGGCGACGGCTACAACTACGGCGAGGGCGATGACGGCGACGACACCATCACCGGCGGCGCGCAGAACGACACCCTGAAGGGCGAAAGCGGCGACGACGTCCTGGCAGCCGGCGGCGGCTACGACTATGTCGACGGCGGCTCGGGCAGCGACACCGCCAGCTATGCCGGGGCCTCCGGCGGGGTCAGCGTCGATCTGAACAACGGCAACTGGCAGAACATCGGGGCCGACCAGGGGGCCGACCAGCTGGTCAGCATCGAGAACCTGATCGGCTCCAGCCACAACGACACCCTGACCGGCAGCAGCGCCCAGAACCGGATCGAGGGCGGCGCCGGGAACGACCTGGGCGTCATCGACTACAGCAAGTCCGGCGGCGACATCTTCGACGGCGGATCCGGCAATGACACCCTGCGGATCAACCTGACCAACGGCCAGTTCAACGCCAGCGGCGTCTACGAGATCCTGCAGAGCCTGAAGGCCTTCATCGCCGAGCATGGCGATGCCGGCAGCGCCGACGGCCCCAGCTTCACCGCCGCCAACGGCCTGACGATCGCGAACTGGGAAAACCTGGAGGTCTATGTCAACGGCCAGCTGACCCAGATCGAGCTGCCGCAGGCGGATCCCGACCCGCTGTTCTCCAACCAGGACGATTCCGTCGACTTCAACGCGCTGGCCGCCGGCGATTACGAGGATGGCAGCCAGTATGATGCCGGCGCCGGCGACGACGATGTGACCCTGGCGGCCGACGCTGCCGCTGCGGCCGATGCCGGCTATGCCCAGGGCACGGCGTTCGACGCCGGCCAGGGCGACGACACGGTCTCCGGCGGTGGCCTGGACGATGCGGTCGAGGGCGGTTCCGGCGACGACAGCCTGACCGGCGCCGGCGGCGACGACAGCCTGGAAGGCGGTTCCCAGGACGACACGATCGACGGCGGCGCGGGCGACGACAGCCTGTCCGGCGATGCCGGCGACGACCTGCTGGTGGCCGGTGGCGGCAGCGACTCGGTGTCGGGCGGCTCCGGCCGCGACACCGGCGTGGTGGACGGCAGTTCCACCAGCCAGGCGGTGTTCGACGGGGGTTCCGGCCAGGACGTTCTGCAGGTCCGCCTCACCGCGGCGCAGTTCGCCGATGCCGGGGTCCTGCAGGTGCTGCGGGCGCTGCAGGACCATATCGCGGCGCATGGCAATGACAGCTCCTCCAACGGCCCGACCCATTTCGCGTCCGGCTTCGGCACCTTCTCCAACTGGGAGAGCCTGGAGCTCTATGTCGACGGTCAGCTGACGGCGATCCCGGCGGCGGACCTGTTCTCCGATTCCGCCGATTCCGTCGACTTCAACGCGGTCGCGGCCGGCGACTATGCCGAGGGCTCGCAGTACGACGCCGGCGATGGCGACGACGACGTCACCCTGGCCGCCGATTCCGGCGCGGCCGCCGATGCCGGCTATGCCGAGGGCACGGCCTTCGACGCCGGCGCGGGCGACGACACGGTGGCCGGCGGCGGTCTGGACGATTCGGTCGCGGGTGGAAGTGGCGATGACAGCCTGACCGGCGCTGGCGGCGACGACAGCCTCGCCGGCGGCGGACAGGACGACACGATCGACGGCGGTGCGGGCGACGACCAGCTGTCCGGCGGCGATGGCGACGACCTGGTGGTCGATGTCGACGGCGATGACAGCCTGGCCGGCGGTGCCGGGGACGACACCCTGGTGGGCCTGGGCGGCGCCGACACCATCGACGCGGGGTCGGGCGACGATACCGGCGTGATCGGGGGCGAGATCGCGGACGGTGCGGTGTTCGACGGCGGTGCCGGCACCGACACCCTGATGGTCTGGCTGACGGGCGATGAGTTCGCCTCCGAAGGCACCCTCCAGATCCTGCAGGCCCTGGACCGCTTCATTGCCGAGAACGCGGATTCCGGCACCGATGCCGGGGCCAGCCTGGATCTCGATGGCGTCACGGTTTCCAACTGGGAGAACCTGCAGCTCTACGTCGACGGCGTCCTGACGCCGATCCCGAAGCCCGACCTGTTCTCGGATTCCGCCGATTCCGTGGACTTCAACGCGATCGAAGCCGGCGACTATGCCGACGGCTCGCAGTACGGCGCCGGCGATGGCGACGACGACGTCACCCTGGCCGCCGATACCGGTGCGGCCGCCGATGCCGGCTATGCCGCGGGCAGGGCCTTTGACGCCGGCGCGGGGGACGACACGGTCACCGGCGGTGGTCTCGACGATGCGGTCGCGGGTGGTGCGGGGGACGACAGCCTGGCGGGTGCTGCCGGCGATGACAGTCTCTCCGGCGATGCCGGCGACGATACCCTCGCCGGCGGCGGCGGTGCCGACACGGTGCTGGGCGGCAGCGGCGACGATACCGGCATCCTGACCCCTGTCGAGGTAGAAGGCGCGCGGTTCGACGGCGGCCGCGGCACCGACACCCTGCGGGTGCAGTTGACCGCCGAGCAGTGGGCCGAGCCCGGGGTCGTCCAGATCCTGCAGACGGTGGCGCGGTTCGTGGCGGAGAATGCCGATGCGGGCAGCGACGATGGCGCCGAGCTGGAGATCGGCGGTGTGCGCATCGCCAACTGGGAGCAGGTCGAACTCTATGTCGACGGCCAGCTGACGGCGATTCCGCAGCCGGACCTGTTCACCGGGTCCGATGATTCCGTCGATTTCAACTCAGTCGTGGCCGGCGAGTATGCGGACGGCTCGCAATACGATGCGGGTGATGGCGACGACAATGTGACCCTGGCGGCGGATGCCGGTGCGGCAGCCGAGGCAGGCTATGCCGATGGCGCGACCTTTGCCGCCGGTGCGGGCGACGATACGGTGGCCGGCGGTGCGCTGGACGATGCCGTCGAAGGCGGTGCGGGCAGTGACAGCCTGTCAGGCGGCGCCGGTGCCGACAGCCTGTCGGGCGGTGGCGAGGGCGACATCCTGTCCGGCGATTCGGGCGATGACAGCCTGTCCGGTGGCGCCGGCAATGACGTGATCTCCGGCGGCGCGGGCAGCGATCGTGTCGCGGGCGACGACGGCGACGATTTCCTGTCGGGCGGCGATGGCGACGACACCGTATCCGGCGGTGCGGGCAATGACCTGCTGGTCGATTCCGAAGGCAATGACAGCCTGTCCGGCGGTGCTGGCGACGACACGGTCATCGGCACGGGTGGTGCCGACACGATCGATGCGGGCACGGGCGACGATGTCGGGCTTGTCGGCGGTGAGATCGCCGCCGGTGCGCTGTTCGATGGCGGCGCCGGTACGGACACCCTGGTGATTTCCCTGACCGGCGACCAGTACGCCGACCAGGGCACCGTGCAGGTGCTTCAGGCGCTGGACCGGTTCATTGCCGAGAATGCAGACCCCGGCAGCGATGCCGGTGCCAGCCTGGAGCTGGGCGGCGTCACCATCACCAATTGGGAGAGCCTGCAGCTCTATGTCGACGGCCAGCTGACGGCGATTCCAAAGCCGGACCTGTTCTCCGAGTCCGACGATGCCGTCGACTTCAACGCCATTGCGGCCGGCGACTATGCCGAGGGCTCGCAGTACGCCGCCGGCAGTGGCGACGACGATGTGACACTGGCTGCGGATTCCGGTGCGGCCGCCGATGCCGGCTATGCCGCCGGCACGGCCTTCGATGCCGGCGCGGGCGACGACACGGTCACCGGCGGCGGCCTGGACGATGCGGTCGCGGGGGGTACCGGCAACGACAGTCTGGCGGGCGCCGGCGGCGACGACAGCCTGTCCGGCGGCAGCGGCAACGACACGCTGGCCGGCGGCAGCGGAACCGATACCGTCAGCGGCGGCGACGGCGACGATACCGCCATCGTGGCGCCGGGCAGTGATGGCGCGGTCTTTGACGGCGGCCGCGGCAGCGACGTCCTGCAGCTGCAGCTGACCCAGGAGCAGTTCGACGATCCCGACACCCTGGAGGTGCTGCAGGCGCTGAAGCAGTTCATCGCCGACAACGCCGATGCCGGCGGCGACAGCGGTCCCAGCCATCAGGCAGATGGCTTCGGCAGCTTCTCCGACTGGGAGGGGCTGGCGGTCTATGTCGACGGTGCGCTGACCGAGATTCCGGACCCGCTGCCCGACCTGTTCACCGACCAGAACGATACCGTCGACTTCAGCCAGGTGCGCCGCGGCGACTATGTCGACGGCACCCAGTACAACGCCGGTGACGGCGACGATCACGTGACCCTGGCGGACGACCCGCGCGCGGCCGCGCAGGCCGGCTACAGCACCCGCCGGGGCTTCGATGCCGGCGACGGCGACGACACGGTCCAGGGCGGCGCCTTCGCCGACACCGTTGCCGGCGGCAGCGGTGCCGACAGCCTGGCCGGCAATGCCGCCAGCGATTCCCTCTCCGGCGATGCCGGCGACGACACCATCGCCGGCGGCTCCGGCCGCGACACGATTCGCGGCGGTGCGGGCGACGATCGCATCTCGGTGACCGATGACGAGGCCGAGTCCGACCTGATGGACGGCGGTGCCGGCACCGACACCCTGTTCTCCGACGGCGATTTCAGCCTGTCCGGCAGTGCCACCCTGGCCGATATCGAGGCGATCGAGATCGAAGGCGGCGGCACCGTCTACGGCACGGCGTCCGGCGACCGGCTCGACTTCAGCGATATCGAGAGCCTGCAGGGGGTCGAGGCGTTCGACGGCGGCTGGGGCAACGACACCCTGACCGGCCCGGAAACCGTGGCCGCGACCCTGCGCGGCGGTGCCGGCGGCGACAGCCTGAGCGGCGGCCAGCAGGGCGATTCCCTGGACGGCGGCGACGGCAATGACAGCCTGTCCGGCAATGCCGGTGCCGACAGCCTGAGCGGCGGCGCCGGTGCCGATTCCATGGATGGCGGCACGGGCGACGATTCGCTCGACGGCGGCGCGGACAACGACACCATCGTCGGCGGCGCGGGCGACGACCAGGCCGCCGGCGGCGCCGGCAGCGACGTCGTCAGCGGCGGCGACGGCGCCGATACCCTGGACGGCGGCGCGGGCCGCGACACGGTCTCCGGCGGTGCCGGCAACGACCGGATCGTCGTGTCCGGCGACGAGGCGGTGACCGACGTCATCGACGGCGGTGACGGCACCGACACCCTCTATTCCGACGACAGCTTCAGCATTGGCCGCGGCTCCGTCTCCGGCATCGAGAAAGTGGAGATCGGCGGCGACGGCGGCACCATCTCCGGCACCGGCGACGGCGACCTGATCGACCTGTCCGGCGCGGCGCTGGACGGGGTGGATGCGGTCGAGGGCGGCGCCGGCAATGACACCCTGACCGGCTCCCGAACCGATGCGACGACCCTGCGCGGCGGTGCCGGCAACGATGTCGTCACCGGCGGCGACAGCAATGATCTGCTGGAGGGCGGCGACGGCATCGACACCCTGAGCGGTGGCGCCGGCAATGATTCCATGTCCGGCGGCGCCGACAGCGACGTCCTGTCCGGCGGCGACGGCGCCGACACCCTCGACGGCGGCGCGGACCGCGATACGGTCTCCGGCGGCGCCGGCAACGACCGGATCCTGGTCTCGGGCGACGAGGCGGTGACCGATGTCATCGACGGCGGCACAGGCACCGATACCCTCTATTCCGACGACAGCTTCAGCATCGGCCGCGGCTCGCTCTCCGGCATCGAGAAGGTCGAGATCGGCGGCGATGGCGGCACCATCTCGGGCACCGGTGACGGCGACCTGATCGACCTCTCCGGCGCAGAGCTGGAAGGGGTCGAGGCGATCGACGGCGGTGCCGGCAACGACACGATCCGCGGCGGCGCTACCGATGCCAACACCCTGCGCGGCGGTGCCGGCAACGACGCCGTCACCGGCGGCGCCCGCGGCGACCTGATCGACGGCGGCAGCGGCGACGACACGGTCGACGGCGGTGCCGGCGACGATACCCTGACCGGCAGTGCCGGCCGCGACGTGATGGCCGGCGGCGACGGTACCGACACCGCCGACTACAGCGCCAGCAGCGACGGGGTCACCGTCAGCCTGGCGCAGTCCGGCTTCCAGACGGTCTCCGCCGCGCAAGGACAGGACCAGCTGTCGGGCATCGAGAATCTGGTCGGTTCCGGCCATGACGACCGGCTGCAGGGCAATGCCGCCGCCAACATGATCTCCGCCGGGGCCGGCGACGACGTGGTCGCGGCCGTGCAGGGCGCCTGGAACGGCGACCGCATGGACGGCGGCAGCGGCACCGACACCCTGCGGCTGGACCTGACCGCCGGACAGTTCGCGGCGGAAGGCACCCTGGAAGGGCTGCAGGCGCTGCGCCGCTTCATCATCGAGAATGCCGATGCCGGCGCGACCGACGGGCCGGAAGGCAGCTATCAGGGCTTCACCTTCAGCAATTTCGAGGCGCTCGAGGTCTATGTCGACGGCGTCCTGACCGAGATCCCGCTGCCGCTCTTCACCGAGAACGCGGACAGCGTCGATTTCAACACCGTGGATTCCGACCTCTATGACGCGGGCACGCAGTACGACGCCCTGGACGGCGACGACAATGTCATCCTGGCGGAGGACGAGGCGGCGGCCCTGAATGCCGGCTTCGACCCGGCGGAGACATTTGACGCCGGCGCGGGCGACGACACGGTGGCCGGCGGTGGCCTGGACGACCGGATCAGCGGCGGCGAAGGCGACGATTCCCTGGCCGGCAATGCCGGCGACGACCTGATTCATGGCGACGGCCTGTCCGGCGAGGGCCAGGCGGTGGCCGGCGCCGACGGTCTGTACGACGTGGCGGGCCTGTCGGAGGTCACCGTCTCGGTCGACTTCCACTCCAGCAATGCCGGCTACAACAACAGCTATGGCTGGTTCCTGGCCGATGCGAACGGTGCCCCTGTCTCCGGCGCGGTGATCTGGGCGAACGTGAAGGGCCAGGACAGCGCATCCCTGACCCTGGATTCCGGACAGCTGAACGGCGCGGCGAAGCTCGGCTTCTTCATCATTCCCGACGGCGACAGTCTCAATCCGGACCTGGCCGACGGCACCGCCGTCACGTTCCAGCAGGTCGGCGGCATCTGGACCGCCTTCGCCGACGGCAGCCCCCTGGCCGGGCAGTCGGTGGCGGCCCTGTTCTCCGACCCGGCGCTGAACCCGGCCGGCCGCGACTACGACCTCGATACCGGCGCCCCGGGCACCTCCAACTGGGAGGATATCTTCGGCGGCGGCGACAACGATCATGACGACGTCAATGTCACCGTGACGGTGGAGACCCCGGTCGCGGCGACCGGCAACGACACCGTCTCCGGTGGTGCCGGCGATGACAGTCTCTACGGCGATGCCGGCGACGATGTCCTGACCGGCGGCGCCGGTGCCGATGCGGTCGAGGGCGGCGAAGGCGCCGACCTGATCCGCGGCGACCTGCCGGCCGATGGCGGGTCCGCCGGGTCGTCCGACTTCTCCGGCACGATCACGGCTGCCAATGTCCAGTCCACCGGTTCCGGCTTCACCGTCACCGCGCAGCGGCTCGACGGCAGCGGCCAGCCGATGGAGCCGGATGCCGGCGACATCTCGCTGGACGGCGGCGGCTTCGGCGTGTCCGGCGGCAATGCCGGCCCGTCGGCACAGATCGGCCGCAACACCACCACCGGCGAGTCCGAGGCGCTGATCGTCGACTTCGACCAGCTGGTCGGCAGTTCCGGGATCTCCGTCCGCCGCCTCTATGAGAATGAGGGCCAGGGCGGCGAGGTCGGGCACTGGTACGCCTATCGCGACGGCGCCCTGGTGGCCGACGGCACCTTCCAGGCCGCCTCTGGCCAGAACCAGGCCGGCTTCGAGATCGATCTCGCGGCGGAGGGCGGCTTCGACCGCCTGGTCTTCAAGGCCGATCCCTATGCGGAGGCCGGCGCGACCGACGGCGGCAATGACAGCTCCGACTACCTGATCGACGAGATCAGCTTCGCCGGCCTGCCCGGCACCGGTTCGGCCGAAGGCGGCGAGGCAGGCGACGACATCCTCTCCGGCGGCGCGGGCGACGACACCGTATTCGGCGATGCCGGGAATGACACGATCGACGGCGGCAGCGGGGCCGACAGCCTGTCCGGCGGCGAGGGCGCGGATGCCATCGCCGGCGGCGAAGGCGCGGACACGATCGCCGGTGGCGAAGGCAGCGACGGCCTGTCCGGCGATGCCGGCGGCGACTCGATCGATGGCGGCGCGGGTGCCGATACGCTTGCCGGCGGGGCCGGCGGCGACAGCCTGGCCGGCGGTGACGGCGACGACCTTCTGGACGGTGGCAGCGGTGTGGACTCGGTCCATGGCGGCTCGGGCGACGACAGGGCGGTGTTCACGGGCGGGGAGACCTCCGGCGCCGGCGACGTCTATGACGGCGGGACCGGCAGCGACACCTTGCGGATCAACCTGACCTCTGACGCTTAT
>MDTD01076896.1_pt1 | contig 117284 bp, 106 predicted proteins | sample 811221 | NCBI WGS metagenome assembly MDTD01 (sample SAMN05326646, study PRJNA326480) | marine metagenome | isolation source: seawater | place: Pacific Ocean: South West | collected 2011 | reverse complement strand
TAACTGCTATGACTGTTATTCAATACTTGAATAAATTTGTTTTTAACAGGAATATCAATAATTTAAAAGTTAATTTAGCCTAAATGCACAACGGGTTATTATATAATATAAGAAGGATGATGAAAAAAATTATCAACCTTTAATTACTTTAAATCAGAAAAGATTTTTATTTCTTTGCAAAAAATTATCCTTCACAATCAAAATATTATGGTAAAGAATTTAGTAATTGTCGAGTCGCCTGCCAAAGCCAAAACCATTGAGAAATTTCTTGGTAAAGATTACACCGTAAAGTCCAGTTTCGGGCATATTCGCGATTTACCCGGAAAATCATTGGCAGTTGATGTAGAGCACAATTACGAACCCAAATATGTTATTCCGTCAGACAAAAAGAAAATTGTCAGCGAATTAAAAAAATTAGCCAAAGAAGCCGAAACGGTTTGGTTGGCTTCCGATGAAGACCGCGAAGGAGAAGCTATTGCTTGGCATTTGTCAGAAGCATTGGATTTGGATGATGAAAAAACAAAACGAATTGTTTTTCATGAAATTACAAAAAATGCCATTTTAAATGCCATTAAACAACCGCGAAAAATAAACAAAAACCTTGTAGATGCTCAACAAGCCCGCAGGGTTCTCGACAGATTGGTGGGGTATGAACTTTCGCCTGTTTTGTGGAAAAAAGTAAAGCCCTCACTGTCGGCAGGTCGTGTACAATCGGTTGCTGTTCGCTTAATTGTAGAAAGAGAAAGAGAAATTCAAAATTTCAAATCCACTTCTTCTTACAAAGTAACCGCTTATTTATTGACCGATAATAATGAAGTGGTAAAAGCAGAATTACCCAAGCGTTTTAAAGATAAAGAAAGCGCATTGGCATTTGTAAAAGCATGTCAATCAGCCGATTTTATTGTAGAAAACATTGAGTCGAAACCTTCATATCGTTCACCCTCGGCACCGTTTACCACTTCTACCTTACAACAAGAGGCATCGCGCAAATTAGGGTTTGCCGTTGCTCAAACCATGTCGTTGGCACAAAAACTTTATGAAGCGGGTAAAATTACCTATATGAGAACCGACTCGGTAAATTTATCGCAAGATGCCATAAATACCGCAAAAGATGTTATTGTAAAAGAATTTGGAGAAAAATACAGTAACCCACGTCAATATACAACCAAATCAAAAGGAGCACAAGAGGCACACGAAGCAATTCGTCCTACTTACTTGCAAAACAAAACAGCCGGAGAAAGTGCGCAAATGAATAAGCTGTACGATTTGATTTGGAAGCGCACCATTGCCTCGCAAATGGCAAATGCACAATTTGAAAAAACTACGGCAACAATCACCGTTACCACTGCCAACGAAAAATTGGTGGCAAAAGGCGAAGTGCTTAAATTCGACGGTTTCCTTAAAGTATATATGGAGTCGAAAGATGATGACCAAATAACCGAAGAAGACGAAGCACAACAAGGAATGTTGCCCAAAATGGATGTCGGACAGCATTTAAAACTAAAATCGGTAGAAGCTGTTCAACGCTTCACTCAGCATCCGCCACGATATACCGAAGCCAGTTTGGTTCGTAAACTCGAAGAATTAGGCATTGGACGCCCATCTACTTATGCACCAACCATATCTACCATTCAAAAACGCGGTTATGTAGTAAAAGAAGACCGTGAAGGCGTAAAACGCGAATACAATGTAATAAAACTCGAAAACAACGAGATAAAAGAAGAAGTAAAAGTAGAAAACACCGGCGCCGAAAAGAAAAAGCTTTTTCCAACCGACATTGGCATTGTAGTTACAGATTTTCTGGTTGATCATTTCAAAAAAATACTGGATTACAGCTTTACGGCAAAAGTGGAAGAACAATTTGATGAGGTTGCCCAAGGTTTGATAGAATGGTATAAAATGATTGATAATTTTTACGGACCATTCCATAAAAATGTAGAGGAGACACTTAAAATAGAAAAGAAATCTGTCGGAGAGCGAGTGTTGGGTACCGACCCAAAAACCGGAAAACCTGTTATTGCGCGCATAGGTCGTTTTGGTCCGATGATTCAAATCGGTTCTGCTGAAGATGAAGAAAAACCAAAGTTTGCATCTTTACAAAAAAATCAAAGTATAGAAACCATTACACTCGAAGAAGCGCTGAAATTATTTGACTTGCCAAAAGTGTTGGGAGAGTATGAAGGAAAAGAAGTATCGGTAAATATTGGCAGATTTGGACCTTATGTGAAATTCGATAAGTTGTTTGTTTCCATTCCCAAAGAAGAAGACCCAATGAAACTTACGCTTGAAAGAGCTGTCGAATTGATTGAAGAAAAGAAAAAAGCCGAAGCAAACAAATACATTAAAACGTTCCCCGAAAACAAAGATGTTCAGGTTTTAAACGGAAGATACGGGCCATATATCAAAATAGGCAAAAAGAATATTAAAATTCCAAAGGATATTAAACCCGAAGAATTAACTTTGGAACAATGCCTCGAATTGGCAGAAAAAGCACCTGCAAAAAAGAAAAGGTCAAAAAAATAATTTGATAGATGAATATAGCCGATTTTCTTACACCTTATCAAAAAAATGATGATACTTCATATCACCCCGAACAGTTAGGTGCAATTATTCAACCCTTTAATGACGAAGTGTTTATTGAAGATTATGACTTGGCTCTAATTGGTGTAGAAGAGGATAGGGGAAACCCGAAAAACTCAGGCTGTAAAAATGCACCCGATACTATTCGTGAAGAATTGTATAAGTTGTTTTCGCCCCTTGAGCAAGAACTCTCAATTTTAGATTTAGGTAATATTAAAGCCGGTTTTCAAACCTCCGACACATATTTTGCCTTGCAAGAAACCATCATTCAGTTACTTAAAAAAAATGTCATTCCCATTATTTTGGGCGGCACGCAAGATTTAACCTATGCCAATTTTACGGCTTATCAAAAACTCGAACAAGTTGTAAACCTGGTGGCAATAGATAATCAATTGAATATCGGTTATCTTCCCGAGGAAGAACTAAATGCCAATAATTATTTAACACATATAATATTACATCAGCCCAATTTTCTGTTTAATTTTAGTAATGTCGGTTATCAAAGCTATTTTGTTGCACAAGAAGAAATAGAGTTGATGAATAAATTGTTTTTTGATGCATATCGATTAGGAAGAGTGCAGCAAGCCATGGAAGAAACAGAACCGATTGTCAGAAATGCCGATATTGTTTCATTCGATATCTCGGCGGTTCGCTATTCCGATGCTTTTGCCAACGGAAACGCTGTGCCAAATGGATTGTGGGGAAATGAAGCTTGTCAAATAGCACGTTATGCCGGTTTAAGCGATAAAGTGTCTTCTTTCGGACTGTATGAATATAATCCCAAGCTCGACAAACAAAACGTTACGGCACAATTGGCATCGCAAATAATTTGGTATTTTATAGAAGGATTTTATAACCGCAAAAAAGATTATCCTGTAAGCGATATATCCGGTTACTTAAAATATATTGTTCATTTGGATGACGGAAAAGAATTAAACTTTTATAAGTCCGACAAATCCGAGTGCTGGTGGATGGAGGTTCCTTATCCCGAACACAAAGAGATTAAGTTTAAAAGACACTTATTGATTCCCTGTACATATAAAGATTATCAAACGGCATGCAACAATGAAATGCCCGACCGATGGTGGAAAACTTATTTGAAATTGCAGTAATTTTCCGAGATATGAACAGGTTTTCAACAATTAAAAGTTGAAATATTTTTTGGATAAAAAAAAAAATTACTTATTTTAGCGACCTAGTAATGCAAAGTATTTCCTTATTTGAATGCTTTAAGTTACTTGAAAATATTGAAAAACAACTAGTTGTATTTATTTTAAATTCTGATTTATGAAAAGAATTATTACTTCGGTAGCTTTATTGTTAAGCGGATTTGTAGGTTTTGCGCAGCAAGATGCTCAATTCACACAAAATATGTTTAACAAATTATCTGTTAATCCCGGGTTTGCCGGAGCCAATGGTGGAGTGTGTGGTGTTTTATTGTACAGGGCTCAATGGATGGGTTTTAACGGAAATCCTACAACAGGTACTTTTAGTGGAGATATTGCTTTTAACTTTTTAGGGGCTCAACATGGAGCAGGGTTAACAGTTTGGCAAGATCATTTAGGTATTGAAACAACTTCAAACTTTAAATTGGCTTATGCTTACAGAAGAACTCTAGGCCCTGGGGATATTGGAATAGGTATAGAAGGAGGTTTAATCAGTAAGTCGTTAAAACCGGAATGGGTAGCTGTTGATGATTATACATTAGATGCCTCTATTCCCGATAATGGAGCTTCAGATAATACTTTTGACTTTGGAGCCGGTTTATATTATCAAATTAAAAATAAACTATATGTAGGTTTATCGGCTACTCATATTCCGCAAGGAACATTTGAGCAAGCTGCACAATCCGGAAGTTTCGATGGATTAAGATACAACCTTGCACGTCATTATTATGTTATGGCCGGTTATTATTACGATGTAAATCCGCAGTGGCAATTACAACCTTCAATTTTTATTAAATCCGACGGAGCTTCTACTCAATTAGATTTAAATGTTTTGGCTTTATACAATAATTCAATATGGGGCGGCGTTAGTTATAGGATGCAAGACGCAATTGCTGTAATGGCAGGATATAATTTTGGAGGGATTTCTTCAAATTTAGATGGTTTAAAATTGGGGATTGCTTACGATTATACAACATCTAAATTAGGAAAGTACACCAGTGGGTCGTTAGAAGTAATGCTTAAATATTGTAAGCCAATTTCAAGTACACCTAAAGTACTGAAATATCACAGTGTACGATTCTTGTAACAAAAAATAAATTTAATCGTAAAGACAAAATTGTTGATTCTTCCGCAATTGCGGAATCAAATATAGGAGGTAACATGAAAAAATTATTGTTCATATCAATGCTGGCAACTATTCTGTATAGTTGTAGCTCCGATTCAGGAGAGCTTATCGGCGTTCAAGGGCGAGAACCTTGGTATCAGCCCGATCCGTACGGAATGCTTTACATTCCAATGGGAAGTTACAATATGGGGCCAAGCGATCAAGATGTGCCTTATTCACTAACCGCTCAAACCAAAACAGTTTCGGTACAAGCGTTCTATATTGACGAAACTGAAATTTCTAACAACGAATGGCGTCAATTTGTATATTGGGTGCGTGACTCTATTGCTTACAAAATTGTAGGTGAAGAAGTGGATGAAGAACGTTATTTAATTACAACAAATGATTATGATGAGGATATTGATCCGCCTCTTATCAATTGGTATGAAGATATTGAGTGGGATGACCCTGAACAACGCGAAGCATTAAGTGTAATGTATTTGCCGGAACATGAACGTTATTACAGACGTCGTCAGTTTGACGTGCGTAAGTTTAAATTCGATTTCTTTTGGATTAACTTGCGTGAAGCGGCAAAACGTGATAACCGTGATGTAGATTTTGTGTATTCTTCCGATCGTTCAAAATTTATTGTTCGTGAATGGGTTTATGCTTATCCTGATACATTGGCTTGGGTGCATGATTTTACTTATTCATTTAACGAACCTATGACTCAAGCTTATTTTTGGCATCCTGCTTATGATGATTATCCTGTAGTAGGTGTTACTTGGAGACAAGCAAAAGGTTTCTCGGTATGGCGCTCTCAATTATTACACAACTGGTTACGTATGCGAGGTATGACATTAGTGCATGATTTTCGATTACCAACCGAGTCAGAATGGGAGTGGGCAGCTCGTGGAGGTTTGGATTTAAGTCCATATCCTTGGGGTGGACCTTACATAAGAAACAGCAGAGGTTGCTTCTTGGGTAATTTTAAACCATTACGAGGTAATTATATTGACGATGGTGGTTTCCATACAGTAAAAATTTGGTCTTATAATCCGAATGACTACGGATTGTATTGTATGGCCGGTAATGCTGCTGAATGGACAAACAATGCTTTCGATGAGTCAGCTTACAATTTTGCTCATGATTTAAATATGGATTTTCAATATGATGCAACCGAAGATGATGCGCCTGCTCAAAAACGTAAAGTTATCCGTGGAGGTTCATGGAAAGATGTAGGATATTATCTACAAACCGGAACGCGTACTTATGAATTCCAAGATACGGCAAAATGTTATGTGAGTTTCCGTAATGTGATGACTTTCCTTGGAAGAGCAAAGGATGATAATTTATAATGTATTGTTTAATAATTAAAATTTAATTTATATCTTTAACCTATCTAATTTAATAACTTAAAATTTTTGACTATGGGATTTGCAGAATTTTTATTTGAAACAAAAAAAGGAAAGAAAATTATGGCTTTTATCTACGGTATGGGTGCATCCGTAGTAATCGTTGGAGCCTTATTTAAAATTATGCACTGGCCTTTTTGGGATGTGATGCTTATTGCCGGTATGGGTACAGAGGCTATCATTTTCGCACTTTCAGCTTTTGAACCACCACACATGGACCCCGATTGGACATTGGTTTATCCGGAATTGGCAGGAATGGACGAGGAAAGTGGCCATGGGCACGGTCATAAACCTGCCAAACAGCCTGAATCTATTACAGAAGAGCTTGATAAAATGTTGGAAGAGGCTAAAATTGAACCTGAATTATTGGAAAGTTTAGGCGAAGGTTTACGTCGTTTAAGTGATAATGCTGCAAAATTATCAGATATTACTGATGCAGCAGTTGCTACTAATGAATATACAGAAAGTTTGAAAAACGCATCTGTTAAAGTGAGTGACTTGGCGGAAACTTACCAAGAAGCATCTCAAGCATTAACTGGTCTTTCAACAGCTGCTGAAAGCGGTGCTTCTACCGGTGAAGAATTGCAAAAAATGGCACAAACGCTTGAAGCACTTAACCGTTCTTACGAAATGCAATTACAAGGTTCAGAGCAACAAGCACAAACTATGCAACAAATGTATGCCGGAATAACTGAGTTAATGGAAAACCTTAGTGGTTCTGTAGAAGATACTAAACGCTACAAAGAAAATATCTCCGAGCTGTCTAAAAACTTACAAGCATTAAATACCATTTACGGTAATATGTTAACAGCTATGACAAATACAAACATTAATGCTTAGTAAGTAATTATTCAAATTAATTTATTGTTCAATATTTAAAATTATAATAAAATGGCAGGAGGTAAATTACCACCAAGACAGAAAATGATTGGTATGATGTACTTGGTACTTACGGCGCTTTTAGCAATTAACGTATCAAGTTCTATTCTCGAAGCATTTGTAGCAATCAATGAAGGTTTTGAAGAAACTTCCAAAACAATGGAAGGTAAGAATGAAATCTTATATGCTCAATTTGATAAAGCAGCAGCTAATGGAGAGGCAATGAAGATTTTCCAAAAGAAAGCTGATGAAATCAAAAAATTATCAAATGAAACATTTGAATATTTAGAAGAAATCAAAAAAGTTTTAATTAGAGAAGTTGATAAAGTACCACAAGAGGTGGCTGATACACTTACTTTAGAACATGTAAGTTCTAAAGATAACTTTGATGATCCTTCTCGTATCTTTGGTTTGGCAGATCCCGCAAATCCGAAACCATATCCCGGCTTTGAAGATTATGCGGCTCTGACAATGCAAGATAAATTAACTAAATACAGGGAAAATATTCTAAATGTATTTGACAATAAAATTCCAAATTACGAAAAGGCGCGTGAAGAGGTTGATAATAATATCGCTTTACGTTTTCCAAATGTAAAAGACCATGATGGAATGGAGCAACCTTGGGTTGTAGGAACATTTTATCACAAGCCTTTAGCGGCAGTTATCTCATTATTATCTAAATTACAAGCTGATGTTAGAACTGCTGAGGCCGAAGCATTGGCAAAACTTTATGAATATATTGATGCATCAGGTGTGTCTTTTAATAAAGTTGAAGGTTTTGCATATGCAAAAAGAGCGTATGTAATGGAGGGTGATACATTTAAAGCTGAAATTTTTACAGCGGCTTATGACGATCGTATTGCACCTGAAATTTACATTGGAAAATATGACAGTGCTTTAGTTGCTAATGGTGAAACCGACCCAAATAAAATTATGATTGGTACACGTGGTGAAGGTTGGGGCGATGGCGATTGGTTCCAACTTAAAGATGTACATGGAGGAAAAGGATATCTAAAAGTAAAAGAATCTATTGGCCAGCACGAATTTGGGGGTGTAATTATTATTAAAACAAAAAAAGGAAAAAAAGCTTTCCCATTCAAAAGTATGTTTGAAGTTGCAAAACCTTCTGTAACAGTTGCTGCAACAAAAATGAATGTATTTTATGTAGGTGTTGAAAACCCTGTATCAATTTCTGCTCCTGTTCCACAAGATAAAATACAAGCTAGTGGTTTAGGTATCAGAAAGAAAGGAAAAGAATGGGTTGTTAAACCAAAAAGTGTAGGTAAAGGTAGAGGAACAATTGTTGTATCAGCAGAAATTGACGGTAAAAAAGTTACTTTAGGTAAAGCTGAGTTTAGAATTAAACGTATTCCGGATCCTAAAGCGTATGTTGGTAATGTTACAGGTTCAGGTACAATAAAAAAATCTGCTTTGAAAAACATTCCGGGAGTTTTTGCCAAAATGGAAAAATTTGATTTTGATGTAAAACCGGTTGTTAAATCATTTGTATTTTCTACAGTGAAAAATGGAGAAATTGTTGAAGAAAAGGTGAATGGATCAAAATTTAATGATAAATGCAGAAGTTTAATTAATTCATCAAGACGTAATGCGAAAATTTATATTGAAAAGATTATGGTTAAAATGCCTGATGGCTCTGTACGTGAAATTGCACCTGTAAATTTAAAAGTGATATAATAACTACTTTAAATTTTCGTTTAAAGTTTTAAAATAAACTGTTATGAATAAATTAAAAACGACATCACTTGGTTTGCTGATATTTATCTTAAGTATCAGTACGCTATTAGCACAAGATACAGGAGAACCACAAGTTTTAGATGGAGCTTGGGTAAAACATAAAGGTTCAACCAAAAGATTGATACCTTATACTCATGTACGAGAAGATGATGTAATGTGGTCTAAACGAATTTGGCGACAAATCGATTTAAAAGAAAAAATCAATTTTCCATTATATTATCCTATTTCTCCAATTGCTGATCGTAAAAGTTTATTTGAAGTCATTAAAAATGGAATTGAAGAGGGGACCATTACAGCTTATGATGATGATGAATTCAAAGTGAGTTTAACAAAAGCCGAAGCGAAAAGTAAGATGGGCGGATATGAAACTATCCCTTTATACGATGAATATGGTGAACAATATGGAACAGATTCATCATTTGTAGAATTAGAATCGCAAGATATCATGATGTATAATTTAAAAGAAGATTGGTTTTTTGATAAAGAACGTTCTATTATGGATGTACGAATCATCGGTATGGCGCCAGTTAAGCAAATTTTAAATGAAGATGGTACAGTAAGAGGTTATTCTTCATTATTTTGGATTTATTTTCCACAAGCTCGATATGTTTTTGTCAATTATGAAACGTTTAACCGTCATAATGATGCAGAACGTCGTACATTCGACGATATTTTTTGGAAAAGAATGTTCAGTTCATATATTCAGAAAGAAAGCAATGTTTATGATCGAATGATATTACACTATAAACAAGGAATGGATATTTTGTTGGAAGGTGAGAAAATCAAAGAAGTGATTACAAATTATGAACATGATTTATGGCATTTCTAATCATTTAAAATATTACGAAAAAGGCGAGTTTAATACTCGCCTTTTTTATTCTTAATAGTATTTTTACATAAAAATTTAATCTATGTTCAATTCTACATTTTTAGATGCAATTCAGCATAAACAAACGCCCTATACACCAATTTGGTTAATGCGTCAAGCCGGAAGGTATCAAGCCGCATACAGAAAAATAAAAGAAAAATATTCGATTATAGATATTTCTACAATTCCCGAGTTGTGTGCCGAGGTTACTTTACTTCCCATTAAACAGTTCAATTTAGACAGTGCTATCGTGTTTTCGGATATACTCATTCCATTAAAACCAATGGGAATTTCTTTTGAATATAAAGCCGGATATGGACCTTTAATTCATAATCCTGTAAAAGACATTAAAGATGTAGAGAAGCTAAAACCGGTTAATCCTGAGCAAGATTTAAAATTTACCGGCGATGCGTTAAAAATTCTCGAACAAGAACTAAATGTTCCGTGTATTGGTTTTGTTGGTGCACCTTTTACATTAGCCAGTTATATGATTGAAGGCGGACCGTCAAAAAATTACATAAAACTCAAAAAATTTATGTATAACCAAACACCGGCATGGAATGCACTAATGGATAAATTGGCTGTTGATATGGCTAATTATTTGAATTTTCAGATAGAAAGCGGTGCAGCAGTTGTTCAAATATTCGACAGTTGGATTGGCATTTTGGATAAAACGGATTATTTAGAATACATTTATCCGCATATGCAAAAGATGTTTTCCATAATAAGAGAAAAAAATGCTGATACGCCAATTATACTGTTCGGAGTAAATACAGCACATTTACTATCCACATTTAAAACATTACAACCCAATGTTATTGGTATAGATTGGAAAACAGACTTAATGGATGCTTGGCAAAGTTTGGGGGTGAATGAAGTTGCTGTGCAAGGTAATTTGGATCCTACCGTTTTGTTTGCTTCTCAAGATATTATTAAGCAAAAAGCAAAATCTATATTGGATAGTGTGAATCATACCCCCGGGCACATTTTTAATTTAGGTCACGGTATTTTACCCGGAACACCGGAAGATAATGTGAAATTTTTAGTGGACTTTGTACATGAATATTCAGCACGATAATGTTTGCTTAATATTAACCGCTTCAATTATTCCCAATACAAATAATGTAGCTTTAAACGATATAAGCCAACGGCGGGAACAATATCTCAAAGCACTTGAGTATTATCGTGATATTTTTAAAGGGAAAATTTATTTTCTTGAAAATTCCGAATATGATTTTACTGCTGACCGTGAATTTTCTTCATTGTTTGACGAAAGAGTCAAGTTGATAAAATTTAATTTACAAGATGAAAATAATCAAGGCAAAGGTTATTTGGAGTTTAAAATGTTGGATAGATTTTTTGAACAGAACATTGTTACAGAACCTTTATTTATAAAAATTACGGGTCGGTACTTGGTTAAGAATTTATTGAATTTAATTCCGGATAATTATAGTAAGATAGTAGCTGATGCACACAAGAAAATGAAAGTTACCCTAACCGGTGTTTTCATTAGCAGTGTTAATGATTATAAGCAAAATATTACAGGACTTTATAAGCAAGTGAATGATATTGAAGGAATTTTTATCGAGCACATTCTATATAATAACTTGACAGTAAAATACAAAACGCAATTATTTGGTGAAAATCCTGATATTGAAGGTGTTTCGGGTTCGTATGGCGAATCTTTAAAAAGAAATCCGATGAAAATGAAAATTCGGCAAGTCGAGAGGAAGATTTTAAACAAATTAAATATCAATCATTTTTTAATTGAATATTGAAAACATTTGTTACCATATTTCCTTATTTGCGTAACGAACATTTAATAAAAGATGTTGGTCAAATTCCCCATTTTTTGAGTGAAAATTACAATACCAAGTTGGTTGCTTACGATTTAAATCAATCGTTTACTCATACTTCGCAGGAAGCAAAGAATTTACCTATAGAATTAGTCAAACCGAATTCTGCCAAAAAAGTAAAAGAATCGGCTATGGCAAACTATATCAGAGAAAATGCCTCAAAAATTGATGTGCTTAATTTATATCACCTGACAATAGAAACATTTATTTTCATCATCATATATAAAAAAAACAATCCACAGGGCAAAGTATATATAAAAGCAGATGTATATAATGATAATTTGATCAATACAAAATATTCTCACAATTTCATAAAGAATATTTATTACAGAAACATTGAGCGTCAGGCCATGAAAATAATTGATATTGTTACGGTAGAAAACAAAAAAGCCATTGCCTTATTCAAAAAAAGGTATCCTGAATATACAGGCAAATTGTTTTATTTGCCCAATGGAGTTAATGATGTTTTTATTGAAAACAACTTACATATTCTGCCTTTTGAAAACAAACAAAACCGGATTTTGGTAAGCGGAAGAATTGGCGCACCCGAAAAAAATCATGAAATTATATTGCAAGTTTTACCCAAACTGAATTTGAAAGAGTGGGAAATTGTTTTTGCCGGACCTGTGCAACCCTCATTTCAACAAAAAGTGGAAATATTTTATGATGAAAATCCGCAATTAAGAGAAAAAGTAATTTTTACCGGAGAAATAATCGACCGTTTACAACTATATGATTTATACAATAAATCAAAAGTATTATGCTTAACATCAGAAAAAGAATCATTCGGATTGGCATTTACCGAAGCGTTGTATTTTGGCAATTACCTGATTGGCACCGAAGGAATGTTCGCCTTTGATGATATTACGGATAATGGAAAATACGGAACAAAATTGCCTTTTAACAATCAACAAGCGCTGCAAAATACACTTCAACAAATAATAGACGGCAAAATAACACTGCAAGATAAGTGTGCGAGTGCAAAAAAATATGCTGTCCAAAATTTTACGTGGAGTAAAATTACCCGAAATTTGTCTCAACTGCTAAATGAATAATGTTCCGAAAATATCAATAATTACACCGGTTTTTAATGCACAGGATACCATTGCACAAACCATTAAAAGTGTATTGTCGCAAGATTATGCTAATATCGAATACATTATAGTTGACGGGCAATCAACGGATAATACATTATCAATTATCAATAAATTGAAGGATGAACGCACAACAGTAATTTCCGAAAAAGATAATGGTATTTACGATGCAATGAATAAAGGCATTTCAAGGGCAACAGGCGAAATTACCGGAATTATCAATGCCGATGATTATTATTTGCCGGGAGCTTTAAAAACAGTTGCAAATACTTTTCTTGAAACGAATGCAGATATTGTTTACGGAAATTTGAGAAAAATAAAAGAAATAAGCGGAGAAGTATTTGAGCAAACGTTAAAGCCCGATTTGTCATTAATGCCCAAAACCATGGGAATCTTTCATCCGGCAACTTTTGTCAAAAAAAGTGTGTATGAAAAAATCGGTTTGTTTAATACCAAATACCGCTTGGCCGCCGATTACGATTTTTTACTTCGTGCCTATAAGCAGCAGTTCAAATTTGAATATATTGATGCCGGTTTGGCGGCGTTTAGAGTTGGCGGAGCAAGTAATTTAAGTTGTGATTCATACAAAGAAGCCATAGAAATATTATCTTCGCATAAAAGCGAATATGTCGATGAAATGCGGCAATTGTATCGAAAATGTTTGCTGAAAAAAGAATTGAAACGAATGATGAACAGTATGGTAAATATTTTTGGACTTAAAGCCGTAAAAAAACAATACTTAAAAAGAAAATGGAGTAAATAAGTGCGCATGCTTTTGATATACATACGAAATGCCAAATACAGACTTAACGGATTTTTTGTTAAGCTGTTTTTGTTGTCGCTGGGTTGCAAGGTTGGGAAAAATTTCAAATGTTTGTCAATTCCACGGTTTAGGGTTTTGCCAAAAAAAAATATTCAAATTGGTGACAATGTAACAATTGGTTATGATTCAATTTTTGAAATTACTGAGGAGGGCAAGTTAATTTTAGATAATCAAGTTGTAATTGGAGATAGGGCATATATAAGCACATCATCATTAATACATATGAAATTCTTATCAGGTATTGCTGAAAATGTATCAATTCGAGGAACGATGCATCAATTACAGAAACATAATCCTGTCAGATTAAATAAAAATAAAACAAAACCTATTATTTTGGAAGAAGATTCCAGTATTGGAGCTTCTTCGGTAATTTTAATGGGAACACATATTCCAAAAGGTGTGTTTATTGGAGCAAATTCTGTAGTAACTGATAGAATTAAATTAGAACCTTATACCATTTATGCCGGAAGTCCGGTGAAAAAAATTAAAGAACGCGAGTAGATGGAGCAAAAGAAACAAGCCGTAAAATCGTTTTACGAGAATACACACACTTACTTGGGACAAGATTACAACATTCGCATACGTAGTGAAATCGTAACGGCATTTTTAGCTGATTATGATACGTTTGATAGCGTTTTGGATATGCCTTGCGGAAATGGTATGATTTCTTTGCAAAATGCATCTAAGTTTAATGCGCTTACATTGGTGGATTTTTCAAAAAACATGATTAAAGAAACAAAAGCGAATGCGCAAAAATTAATGGTTGAAAATATTCAAACTATTTGCAGTGATATTTTCCAAACCAATTTTTCTGATAATGCCTTTGATTTGGTCATCTCTTTAGGAATTTTTGCTCATATAGAAAATCCCCAACGCTTGATAGACGAGCTGATAAGAATAACCAAACCGGGTGGATTGCTCATAATTCAAAATACAGCGTCCGATCATTTTTATGGCAAGTTGATTCATTTCTATCAACGGATAAAGAGAAAAGCCGGAAAATCGACTTATACATTAAATAAAATTCCACGTAAGTGGCTCGAAAAAGAATTTCTTAAAGAAACCAAATTGTTAAACCGATACGATTATAATCAATCGTTTTTAGGGTTTTCAAAGCTGTTCTCTAATGAGAAAAAATATACCTTGACCAAAAAATTATTTGGCGATGCAATGAATAACAAAAACCGTTGGTTGGGAAGTGATACAATTTATTTATTTCAAAAAAATTGAATAAAAAAGAGCAAATAAAACTCTTGGTTATCCCTGAGCTTTTCCCTTATTTTAAAGGCGATTGGCGCGGAGTATTTATTTTGGATTACATAAAATCCGTGCGTAAATATATTGATGCGGTTCAAGTTCTCTTTGTGAAACTTACAGCAGATAAAAAAGGCGAATTTAACGAACAATGGGACGGGTTTACGGTAAAAAGAGTGTATTGTTCAGATACTTCCCTTTCGGGATTGAAAAAAATATTGGGGTATTTCTGTTTTTTCGGTAAAGGAAAAAAAGCCGCAAAAAATATTGAGGCAAATATAATTCACGTGCACGGCAGTTTGTTTACCGGTTTGTTGGCGCAACAAATTGCCCGAAAAAAGAAAATTCCATACATTATGAGCGAACATACCGGACCGTTTTCGCGTATTGCCAATCACCCGCTTTATGCGAAAATGGCCCGTAAAACGTATAATAGTGCAGCCAAAATTTTAACAGTCAGTCAATATCAAAAACATCAATTGGTCAATTTCGGTATTGATGAAAAAAAGATAACGGTAACCTACAATCCTGTTGATACAACGCTGTTTAAACCAAATGAATCCATACAAAAGAAAAAGCAAATTGTATTTATCAGCCGTTTGGATGCATTCAAAGGCGCAATGAAATGCCTGAGGGCTTTTTACGAGTTGTTGCCCGAGCATAAAGATTGGCAATTAATCATTTGTGGCGAAGGCGAAGAAAAACAGGAGATTATTGATTTCATCGAAAAAAATAATTTGCATCAAAATGTAGCTTTGAAACCGATGCTTACACGCGAACAAATGGCAACTTTGTTTCAAGAATCTGCCTTTTCAGTGTTTTTAAGTTTGCACGAAACTTTTGGCTTGGTTGCTGCCGAAAGTGTTGCTTGCGGAACACCCGTTTTGTGCAGCAAGACCACTTCGCTGCCCGAAATAGTTAGCGATAAGGAAGGAGTATTGGTAAATCCCGAAAATAAGAGTGAAATTATTGCCGGAATGCAGCAACTGATGCAATTCCATCATCGGTTTTGCCCGCAAGAATTACATCAATCCATTGAAAAGCGTTTTGGTTTACGTATTTTTGGCGAGCGTTTAACCTCAATTTATAATGAGGTATTAAATCACAGAAAATAAATATTTAATTGAATGTGCGGAATAGCTGGAATTATCCACAGATACGAACAAAAATATACCACTGCAGACATACTTAAAATGTCGAAAATTTTGCAACATCGTGGACCGGATGATGAAGGATTTTGTTTGATTAATGACAATAATCATCCGCAACATTTTAAAGGAAACGATTCGCCCGATAATGTGCAATTACCCAAATTGCAAGAAGAAAAGACATTTAAATCAGCTTTATTGCATCGCCGCTTATCCATAATTGATTTGTCTGAAAACGGTCATCAACCGATGGAAAAAAACGGACGGATAATTGTTTTTAACGGCGAAATTTATAATTATCAAGCTATTCGTCGTGAATTGGAACAGAAAGGTCATACTTTTAAAACCAACACCGACACCGAGGTAATTTTAACCGCTTACTTGGAAAAAGGAGAAAAATGCGTTGAGGATTTTCACGGGATGTGGGCATTTGCCATTTATGACACAAAAGAAAATTACCTGTTTTTTTCGCGAGACCGTTTTGGCATTAAGCCCTTATACATTTATCATACAACAGAGGCGTTTATTTTTGCTTCGGAGATAAAAGCCATAACGGCGCTCAAAGGTGTAAATCTTGAACTGAACAATCAAAATTTGGCTTCATATTTGGCGTTTGGCACAACGCAAGAACCTTATGGCAATTTATATAAATATATCGAGGATTTTCCGCCGGCTCATAATGGGTTTTATTATTTTGAAACAGGCATAACGCAATGTAAACCTTATTACCAATTGCCGGATGCCAAAGCATTGGGCGGTAAAAATACAAAATCGGATTATGAAGAGTTGGAAATGGCATTTCATCATTCCATTCATACGCATTTACACGCCGATGTTGAAGTCGGCAGCTGCTTGAGTGGTGGCTTGGACTCGTCGTTGATTGTTGCTACAATGGCTGAGCAATATCCTCAAAATACATTTAAAACCTTTACCGCAGCATATAAAAATAAAGCAATAGACGAATCGAATTACGCCAAGTTGGTTGCCGAAACATATAACAATATTACGCCTTATTTTACTTACCCCTCAGGAGATGATTTTTTGGATGAATTGGACAAATTGCTTTATTTTCAGGATTTACCCATTGGCTCAACATCTATTTTTGCACAGTGGGAAGTTATGAAATCGGTGAAAAATGATGGGCAAATTCCTGTAGTGTTGGATGGACAAGGAGCCGACGAAATTTTTGGCGGATATTTCAATTTTGCAGGTATTTTTCTCATCGAACTGCTAAAACGTGGAAAATTCAAACGATTTTTCAGGGAATATCAATTATTGAAAAAACGCTTCACACCGGCAATGTTTCAAGTTTTTCTTAAAGCATTGTATTATTTTATTCCCGAGCAAATACAAAAAATTATTCGCAAGCAAGAGCGGTTGAGCTATCGTTTTGTCAATCCCGAATTTCACAACCAAATTACAGTACCACAGCGGGGGGGAAAGACATTTTTAGAGCATTCGCAATTGGCAATCCAGTGGAGTTTGTATGATTTACTTCGGTACGAAGACAGAAACTCAATGGCATTTTCCATAGAGTCGCGTGTGCCGTTTTTAGACCATCAAGTAGTTGAAAAAGCTTTGCTTATGCCTTTGGAAGAAAAAATCAAAAACGGATGGACAAAATATCCTGTGCGTAAAATGATGGAAAAGACCAAATTACCGCAAGAAATTATTTGGCGTAAAGGCAAAAAAGGATTCAATACACCGCAAGAAGAATGGAAAAATCAATTGGCTCAACGAATGATTGAAGAATTATTCTATTTGGATATCCCCGAAATAATGAATAAAGAATATATTACGGAAATGATTCATCAACCATTGAGTAATAATTGGCATTTAAGCGAATTTTGGCGTGCCTATTCGGTTGTAAAATGGTATAACAGAAACAAAAATTGAATTCATCACAAAAAATAGCACTTGTTTGCGGACATTTCATTCCTAATTTAGGATATATTGAAGTGTATTTAGCCAAAAAAATGGCGCAACAAAATTTTGACGTTTGTGTTTTTACGAGTAATAAAATACCTGCGTATGTCAGCACTGTTGCCGATTTGAATATAGAAGAAAATGCTTATCAAGTAAAGCGATTGCCGGCTCAATTTTCAAAGGGACAAATGGTGTGGAGTAATAATTTAACGGCCGAAATTAAAAAATTCAATCCTGATAAAATTATCGTCATTGGTGTTGGAAAACTTTTTCCATATCCGGTTTACAAAAAATTTAAGCATAAAGAAATCATTACACTTTTTGGAGATAATGTACATAATTACAACCTGAAAAGCGGTGGTATGGTTGTTCGCTTTAAGCAAAAAATATTAGATAAAATAAAAAATAAAGTTTACAGAAAAGCATTGAAAATTTCCAACAAATTGATTGGATACACACCTGAAACAGAAGATTTGTTGCTCGCCCGTTTTCCTGAATTTAAAGCTGAAATTCAACAAAAATATCGCTTTGTCAGTTTGGGATTTGACGATGAAATTTATTACTTGAATAATTCATTAAGAGAAAAAACGAGAAACGAATTAGCAATAGATCAAAACACTCTGGTGGGGATTACCGTTACACGCTTTAATAAAAACAAACAAATAGAAAAAATAGTAGATTTTGTAGGGAAATTAAATCAGTATCAACCGGTAAAATATATTTTGCTTGGCGCAGCAAATGATGCATACAGTAAGCAAATAGAACAGTTGATTGAAAAGAAAAAATTACAAGAAACAATCATTCTATTGCCTTTCGAAAAGGATAAAAGCAAAATTAATGCTCTGTACAACGCTGCAGATTTTGGTATATGGACACAACCTGCAATTTCTGTTATTGAAGCAAAAGGAACCGGTTTACCCGTATTTTTGCCAAGAGAAAAAAGTATGCAGCATTTAACCTTGGATAATACAGGATTGTTTTATACCGAATTAGATAATATATTTGCACAAAAGTGCCTTCAGTTTATGACTGAGGCGAATCGCAAGCAAATTGCAAATAAGAATCAATGGTTGAATTACCGTGAAATTGTTCAACAAATTTTAAATAATTAAAATATGATAAAATACAACCCCAAACTTTGGTTTGGACATATACTTTCATTTAAGCGTAGCGATACCTTGCTGATGCTTATGCCCGAAATCATTATCCTTGGTTTCTATACTTTCGGGTTGTGTTATTTGTTTTTGGTAAAGCTCGAAAACGTGCAAATAGATATGATAAAAAACGCAACAGCCGTGCATACACTTATAGGTTTTGTAATGGGGATGTTGTTGGTTTTTAGAACCAATACTGCTTACGACCGCTGGTGGGAAGGACGCAAGCAATGGGGGGCTTTGGTTAATAATACCCGGAATTTTATGCTGAAATTAAATAATTTTGTTTCGGACGAAAAAGCAGTGGTATCATTAAAAAATTACACCAAAGCATTTGTTTTGGCACTGAAAGAACATTTACGCGATAATAATAACTTGCACGAACTGCCCTTAACGGAAACCGATTTGGAGGTATTTAAAACTAAAAATCATTTACCCAATGCAATTGTCAATAAAATTTACAAGCATCTGCACCGCCTCAATACCGATAAGCAAATCAGCAATGAAGAATTGATTATTCTTGACAAAGAAGTAAAAAGTTTTATTGATATTTTGGGCGCTTGTGAGCGAATAAAAAACACACCCATTCCATTCTCTTACAGTACGTTTATCAAAAAATTTATATTTATTTACGTAGCCACGCTGCCCTTAGGGTTTATCCCCAATTTTGGCTATTGGACAGTTCCCATTACCATGTTTATTTTTTATGTGTTTGTCAGTTTGGAATTATTGGCTGAAGAAATCGAAGATCCTTTTGGAAAAGACGATAACGATTTGCCTACCGATGAATTGGCAAACAAAATTTCGGCAAATTTAGATGAGATTACATCCGAAAATTAAAAAACAACGGTTGATAAATCTTTTTTGATTTACAATAAACAGCCGCTATTATCGATAAATTTGAAAATGAAACGTTTATTCACTACTGTTTTAGTTACGTTGTTATCTGTTTTTGGCATTGCCCAAACAAATGAACAACATCCCGATTGTTTAACGCCAACAACAATTATTTTACCCTTTGAAAATGCTCTAAATCAGTGGCAAGAAGAAACCATTTATTACACACCCGACGATAAATATACTTATTGGTATAAAATTGTAGCGGCACAATCCGACACGCTCTATTATCAACTCGAGTCCATCAATGAAGAAGATGAATACAATGTCATTTTGTTTCAATACAAAGGAAACAGCTTTTGCAATGATGTAGTGTATAAAAATACGCAACCGTTGAGTAATGCCAATAAAAATGCACTTTTTGTAAAAGCCGGCGATGTGTATTATTTAGGGGTTTTACATTTAAACGGAAAAGGTTGCGGACATTATTTAAAACTGGCTTTTAAGGAAACTGTGAAAGAGGTGAAAGCCATTCAAAATGAGTGCATTGAAGATGCGATTGAACGCTACGTGTATTTGCCAAAGAAAAAAACAGTTAACCTTGAACAAAACGTTGAAACCGAACTTAAACCTGTTCCTAAAACTAAAATAAGTGAAAACCGACCAAATGAAACGGTATTCCGGTTTATCAACACAGTAACCGGAAAAGCTATTGAAACCAATTTTAGGTATGGAAAAATTTCGGATGAAAAATTGGACGAAAAACAAACACAAAATGGATTGTTCACAACCTCCGATACCGGAATGGTGCTGTTAGAAGTAAATAAATTAGGTTATTCCCTTTTTAAAGAAACCTATCGTCTAACGGCAAATAATGATACGGTTGAAATTCGGTTAACACCAATTAAACAAGGTGAGAAGTTAATTATGTACAGTATTTATTTTTATCCCAACACGTATGCTTTAAAGCCCGAATCTAAACCCGAATTATTAAAGCTGGCTGCTTTTATGAAAGAAAATCCGAATTTAAAATTTGAAATACAAGGACATACTAACGGCAATAACCGCATAAGCAAAAATAAAAAATACGAGCATTTGGGTGAAGCATGGAATTTTTCGGGTAGTGCCAAAAAATTATCAAAAATGCGTGCCGAAACCATTAAAAAGTTTTTGGTTGAAAAAGGCGTAAATCCGGATAACTTAATTACCGAAGGTTATGGCGGCGACAGAATGATTGTAAAAAATCCGAGAACTATGGAGCAAGCCATGCGCAATATCAGAGTAGAAGTACATGTGATAGAATAATCAAGGTTTGTTAAACACAGCCGTAGCTTCTTTCCAAAGTGGGTCGCGCTTGTCCGGTGAGGCTTCAATCACCAAAGGTGTTTTCTTTACCGGATGAATAAATTCTATTTTACGCGCATGCAAATGAATAGACCCGTCAATATTTGGACGGTTAAACCCGTATTTTACATCGCCTTTTATAGGACATCCGATTTGCGCCAATTGCGTGCGTATTTGATGATGACGCCCGGTGTGAGGTGTAATTTCCAATAAAAAATAATTCTGAAACCGGAAAATAATTTTATATGTTAAACTGCTCAGTTTAGCCGTTTTATATTCGTGACTGTAGGCATAAGATTTATTTTGCCGTTCATTTTTCAGTAAATAATGTTGAACTGTATCTTGTTTCTGTGGCGGCTCATTTTTAACCACAGCCCAATACGTTTTTTGAATTTCTTTATTCTGAAACATTTCATTCAAACGGGCAAGAGCTTTACTTGTTTTGGCAAAAATAACCACTCCGCTCACCGGACGGTCAATTCGGTGTGTTGTACCTAAAAAAACTTCACCCGGTTTATCGTATTTTTTTTTCAAAAAAGTTTTAACAATGTCACTCAAAGGTGTATCGCCCGTTTTATCACCTTGCACAATATCGCCCGAACGTTTGTTTACGGCAATAATATGATTGTCTTCATACAAAACCTTTAAGTTACGTAAAGTGGTTTTATATGCCGGTTTGGGTTTAAATTCCGCTTCTTTTTGGTTGTTTTTTTTATTCCTGTTTTGGAATTCCTTTGAGTATGATTTTCTTTTCGACAAAATCTTTGTATAAATTATGATCTTTTACAAAGATACTCTCTTGATAAATAATGTTATCGTTTTGCAGAAGATTTATTTTGTATTTTCCGGGAGGAAGAACCATAATAAAAGAACCTTTATCTTGCTTTTTGGTGTAAATTCCGGTTAATTCATCTTTTTCGTTATAAACTTCTATGGTTAATGCAGGGGTAAATTGAGAGGAATCTTCGTACATTACCTTTGCATTGATGGTTGTGTAGAGAGGTTCTTCATTTTCGAAAATAAGTTGATAAATGTCTTTTTCGCCAAAACCGTCTTTTCTCCACATGCCAACATATGCTGTTTTTTTGTTCTGTCCAAAACAAATGGTATAATCATCAAAGGGAGTATTTATGGGCAGACCAAGATTTTCAGGTGAATTCCATTTTTTGGCTACATTATCATAAGTCGATTTTTGCAAATCAAATCCACCAATAGTATTGTGTCCGTTGGATGAAAAATAAAGCGTTTGACCATTGTCATATAAATACGGATAAATTTCGTCTTTTTCGGTGTTAATTTCAGGACCCATATTTTGTGGCTCGCCCCATTTTCCTGTAGGTAATTTTTTTACTATGTACAAATCATAACCGCCCAATCCGCCGTTTCTTTTGCTCGAAAAAATAAATGTATTGCCATCGTTTGAAAATACACCCGAATGTTGCTTGCCCGAATTATTGTTAATACGCTTATCGTCAATCTTTTTCGGAGGATTGAAACTGTATTTTTTCCGGTTTTCGGCAACTTGTAAATTGTTTTTGCTTAAAGGATTATCGACATAATACACTATATATTTTCCGTTTTCGGAGATGCTTGTTACTTTTTCATTTCCATAAGAATTGGGCTGACCAACAGAGCGTCCGCGTGTCCAATTGCCGTATTTGTATTTAGAAATATAAATATCCGAAGCAAAGTATCCTTTGGCATCATAGACATGTCCGGTAGTTCCTTCTTTTTGTGTAACATAAAACATATAGCCTTCGTCGGGCATCACAAAGGGGTTGTATTCAGGGAATTTAGAATTTACTTTTTTTCCTGCATTAACAAATGTTACCGCTTGTTTTTTTGGTAAAATAGCCAAGGCATATTTACAAGCTTTGGCATTTTCTCTGGCTTGTGATACCAATTTGGCATTTGTACCGGTTTGTATATATTGATTGTAAAATTTCAGGGCATCTTTGTATTGTTCGTTAAAATGCAAAGCAAGTGCGTAGTAAAATGTTGTTTCCTCGGGCTTTTGTGCACTTGTGCTCAATGACTTTAAATCTTCCAAAGCTTCCTCAATTTGGTAAGTCATTAGCTTGCAAACCGCCAATTTTAATTTAATATTCAGGTTTTTGGGATTTTTTTTATACAACTCGCGATAAGCATCCAACGCCGCCCAATAATTTCCTTCATTATATAGTTTCGATGCATTTTCAGGAAGTTTATAATATAATTGTGCCGATACACCGAATGATGTTATGCAAAGTATGGTAAATAGTAGTTTTCGCATGTTTCAAATAACGAAAAATTTATTTAAAAATCCTAATGGAAATATAGAAAAAAATGTATTTGTTTTTGATATTTTATTTTTTTTTTTTTTTTTTTGCAAAAAAAAGATATGAAATTTTATTGTAAAAAGTTATTGTTTATTTATTTGTTGATAAATATATTAGGTTGTTCTAAAAATGATGAAGTGAAAATTTTTAAGAAGTTACCTTCAAGTGAAAAAGTAATCAATTCCGGTAAAATAGATTCCTTGATTACTGAATTTTCAAAAGTTTTGTTTAAAGATAAAAAAATGGTTTTGAAAAATATTACAGACGAAGATTTATTGTTTTATCTTGAAGCATTGATAAATAGAGAACATGTATCTGCCGATGGATTGTTTAATTCTTTTGAACAAATTGATAGTACTTTTGTGTTGAAATGTGAATTAAATAATGATGTTGAAGACTTAAAATACATATATCAAACTCTTTCAAAAAAGATTAGACAAATTATGGATTGTTATACAGAATATGAATTTTATGCTGTTGATTTAGAGTATGATGAGGAAGATAAAATCATCTATTCTAATTTATTGTTAACTAATCCGCAAGTTGTGTATTTTGGATGTAATACCAAACCATTTAATATAGGAGAACAATCTATCTTGCATCCTGATGCCGCGCATAAAATAGAACAGAAATTAAATGCTAATTTTCGTAGTTGTGGAAGAATAAGAACATATGGCTATTACGTGAATATAGTAGCAGCTCCTGGTTTTGCTCCTGCTGATTATTATTCAGTTTTAGATCAAATTTCTACACCAAATTGTCCTAATTATGCGTCTCCAATGTATTGGGGCTCAATGTCATTGAGGAGATTGTGGTGTGCTTCTCAAAATATAGTTTTGAATGGTCAAGATTTAAATTTATCATATTTTGAATTGTTGGATTATTCTACAATAGTTTTACAACCCGCACTTCAAAATCAATTTTCACAGAGTTACAAAATATTCTCATGTGTTATGAGATCACATGATGAAGGAACTTTATTAACTCCTGCCAATTACCCTTGTTATCCTCCTCATTTCAGATACGATCATTCTATTAGATTTTATGGAGGTTTATTGATAACCCCAGTTCACAATTAAAAAAATGCAGTATGAAAAAGTTTGTTAATCTTTTGGTTGTTTTAATAGTGTTTAATGCATCGGTTTTAAAAGCACAAACTCCATTCTATTATGCGTATGATACGCTAAATATTCAACAGGTAATAGCCGATGGAATTTATACTTTCCAAAATAATGTTTATTTGGTTAGTTATTATTCGGATAATAACGGTTTTTCATATTCAACAGTAGTAAAAACAGATACTTCAGGCAATGAATTGGCAGTTTTTACCTTTGATACGGCTCGAATTGTTAATATGTTTGAAAAGAACGGTTTTTTATATTATACGGTGGAGCGTGATTTTCAACCCAACACCCGGGTTTCGCTTATTAAATCAAATGCCGATTTAGATACACTTTCAATTTTTACGCATTCAATAACAAATGTGTTTATAGATGTCCATCACAGCTTTGCATTAAATAACGATACTATTATATATTTTGCTTATGAGAATGATTTTGCCTCTGTTTCACAGCAAAAATTTATTATGCTGGATGCCGCATTAAATGTATTACATACCGATTCCGTAAATGCTCCTGCTCCGCAGTCTAATTTTCCGTTTTATCATTTCGTGAATAATTCAAAACTTTATTTAGGCAATTACCTGTATTCATCAATTAATGTCGAAAATATATTTTATTCGATAGACTTATCCACGTTAAACATTTCGATGGATACGTTAAATCTAAAAAATACTATTACCAATTACAATCAGTTTATTTGTAATAATCCCGGAGTATTTTGGGATATGACTTCTTATGATGGTGTAATTATGATTGGTGATACGGCTTATTTTGTGGGTTTGTCGGCTTACTGCAACTCGTTGAATAATATTTATACACTACCTTCAGTAATAAAAGCTTTTAATAATACAGGGATTAACAAATTTGAAGTAGTGGCAGATATGGCTTATGAGCAAAATTATTTATCATTGGCTCAAAAAAGAAAAATAATGTATAATAATTTTAATGGAAAATTGTCGCTTTATATTCAGCAAGGTTGTTATACACCGTTTTGTTTAGGTGATACAACATTTAGAGAAATTATTTTAGCACAAAGTGATATTTACGGAAACTTAACAGGAAGATATAAAATCAGTAACGACTCGTTAAATTTAATTGCTGTAGATTTTACCGCGGATGCTACAAGTAATTTTTATTTACAAGCTACTTGTTTGTATAAAAACAATAATCCCAATAATAATTCCGGCTATATAGTGTATAAACTTAATAAATATGGTTTCCCTAATTCAATTGATGCTAAAAAAGAAAAAGAGGAAGGGGAAATAGTGTTATATCCCAACCCTGTAAAAGAGAACTTAACTGTTCAAGGTGATTTTAATAAGGAAAAGGTTGAGGTTGTAATTACAGATGCATTAGGGCGTGTATTGTATTACAAACTTTATAATTCGGTTGGCAATTCATTCAATATTTCTGCTGAAAACTTTCCGGCAGGTATTTACTTTATGAATATCCGCAACAATCAAACATTCAATAGGTTGAAATTCATAAAGCAATAAGCCAAACGAACAGAGTTGAAAAAAACTAAATTTTATCTTTTTCAACCCGTTTAATCTTACTACTTTTGTATCCCGTTACAACGAATTAAAATCAGTGTTATGTCAGATTCTTCAACCAAGTACATTTTTGTAACGGGAGGTGTTACATCGTCATTAGGCAAGGGTATTGTTGCCGCTTCATTAGCCAAAATTTTACAAGCAAGAGGGTACAGTGTTACCATTCAAAAACTCGACCCTTACATCAATGTCGATCCGGGTACGCTTAACCCATACGAACATGGCGAGTGCTTTGTAACCGATGACGGTGCCGAAACCGATTTGGATTTGGGACATTACGAACGTTTTTTAAATGTTCCCACATCACAAGCCAATAATGTAACCACCGGAAGAATCTATCAATACGTAATAAATAAAGAACGCGAAGGGGCTTATTTGGGAAAAACCGTTCAAGTTATTCCGCACATTACCGACGAAATAAAACGCCGCATTCAATTACTCGGAAATACCGGTAAGTACGATATAGTAATTACCGAAATTGGCGGAACCGTTGGCGATATAGAAAGTTTACCCTACATTGAAGCAGTCCGTCAGTTGAAGTGGGAACCCGAAATTGACTGTATTGTTGTTCACTTGACATTGGTGCCGTTTTTAGCCGCATCGGGCGAGCTGAAAACCAAACCTACGCAACATTCCGTTAAAGCATTGCTCGAAAGCGGTGTGCAACCCGATGTGTTGGTTTTACGCACCGAACACGATTTAACCGAAGATGTAAAACGAAAAGTTGCCCTTTTCTGTAACATCGAACCGCGAGCCGTTATTCAAGCGCAAGATGCCGAAACCATTTACGATGTGCCCTTGTTAATGCAAGAAGAAGAATTAGATAAAGTGGTGTTGGACAAATTAAGTTTACCTTACCGTGAAGAACCCACGCTTGAAGGATGGAAAGATTTCTTGAAAAACCTCAAAAACCCAAAAGATGAGGTAAACATAGGGTTGGTAGGAAAGTATATAGAACTGAAAGATTCATACAAATCCATTGCCGAAGCATTTATACATTCAGGAGTAAAAAATAATTTGCAAGTAAATTTACATTGGATTCATTCAGAAGATGTTACAGAAGAATTAGCCGATAATCTTTTGGAACATCTCGACGGCATTTTGGTTGCCCCCGGATTTGGCGAAAGAGGAATAGAAGGTAAAATTACCACTATAAAATATGCACGCGAAAACAACATTCCCTTTTTAGGAATTTGTTTGGGTATGCAATGTGCCGTAATAGAATTTGCCCGCAATGTATTAAAATACGATGACGCACATTCTACCGAAATGTATCCCGATACACCTTATCCGGTTATCTATTTAATGGAAGACCAACGCGGGATTACCTCAAAAGGTGGAACAATGCGCTTAGGTTCTTACCATTGCGAATTGCAAGAAAATTCAAAAGCATACCAAGCTTACGGAAAAAAAGATATATTCGAGCGTCACCGTCACCGTTATGAGTTCAATAATAAATACTTGAAAGAATTTGAACAAGAAGGAATGATTGCTACCGGAAAAAATCCTGAAAAAGATTTGGTTGAGATTGTTGAAATTCCCAAACACCCTTGGTTTGTCGGGGTACAATTCCATCCCGAATATAAAAGTACGGTGCTCAACCCACATCCGTTGTTTGTAGATTTTATCAAAGCATCTTACGAAAATAAAAAGCGGTAAAATCACATTTATTAGGGCAACAGGCATTAATAGTACCCGATAATTTTTAAAACAAGTAATTTATACACGATTATTGGTTTTACATTAGGGATAAATACTACTTTTGTCGGATAATTTGTTTAGAAATAATTTTAAAGAATGAGTAAAGGACCGGATAAAAATTCAATTATCGGATTAGTCTTAATAGGACTGATACTGTTAGTTTTCAGTATAATAAATGAACCTGACGATAAGGTAAAAGACCGTAAAGCACCTGAGGTAAAAACCGAAAAAACAGCCGAAGAAAGTAACCGGACCGAAGCTAAATTGCAACCGGATACAAATGCCGTACAAAATACTGATACGGTAGCCAAAGCTGAACAAAATGTGCCAATGACATTAAAAGATTCGTTGGCAAAAGCAATAAAAGATTCCTTGGCATTACTTGCCCAGACACAAAAATACGGACCATTCAACAATGCTACCAAAGGCGAGGATAAAATATTTAAAATAGAAAATGAAGTAATGGAAATCTACCTTTCGTCAAAAGGTGGAGCCGTTCAATCCGTTCGATTAAAAAACTTTGTTACTTACGATTCATTACCATTGTATTTGTTCGATAAAGACAGTAGCGAGTTTTATATGAACTTATACCTTAAAAGTGAAGACGGAGCAGCATTACGCGAAATTAAAACCTCTGATTTATATTTCGAGCCGGTAGGTGAAGAATTTTCTGTTTCAGGTGATGATTCTGCCTCTTTTGCGCTTCGTGCTTACATAAATGATAAGGAGTATTTGGAATTGGTTTACGAATTGAAAGGAAATGATTATTGGGTAGATTTTGATATCAACAGCGTTGGTATTCAAAAATACCTGACACCTTTTACAGGATACAATGTGTATTGGTGGATGAAAACACCTTCGCAAGAGCATACTCTCGACGGTCAAAAACGAATCAGTACCATTTTTTATAAATTCTATCAAGGCGATATTGACTACATCAATGAAATGAAATACGAAAAAGTTGAATTGGAAGCACCTGTTGAGTGGATTTCGTTCAAACAACAGTATTTTTCCTCATTCATTATAGCCAAAGACGAACCTTTTGACAATCAAGATGCTTTTGTAGAAACAAAAGAACTGCCCGAAACATCAAAATTTGTAGAGGATTTTACCGCATCGTTTACTATTCCTGTAAAAGGAGAACCAAACGAACAATTCAATGCAGCATTTTATTTTGGTCCTAACGATTATGATATTCTAAAACAATACAATCACGATTTAGAAGGAATTATCAATTACGGCTGGGGAATTTTCGGATGGGTAAATAAATTCATTATCAAACCCATTTTCGATTTGGTTTACCTCACCGGATGGAATATCGGTATAGTGATTATAGTGGTAACCATCATTATGAAATTAATACTTTTCCCAATTACTTGGAAAACCTATTTGTCAAGTGCCAAAATGCGCGTATTAAAGCCCGAAATTGCCGAAATCAACGAAAAATACGCCAAAGACCCAATGAAAAAGCAACAAGCATTGATGGCATTGTATAAGCAAACAGGCGTAAATCCGCTGTCGGGTTGTGTGCCAATGTTAATACAAATGCCCATTTTATTCGCACTTTTCCGCTTTTTCCCTTCAACTTTCGAGCTGAGACAAAAAGGATTCCTGTGGGCACAAGATTTATCAACCTATGATTCGGTTTACGAATTGCCTTTTAGCATCCCTATGTATGGCGACCATGTAAGTTTATTTACCTTACTGATGGCTATTTCAATGATATTTTACACCCGAGTAAATAATCAAATGACACAAGGTGCCGCAATGGAAGGACCAATGCAAGCGCAAATGAAACTGATGACTTGGTTAATGCCTATCATGATGTTGGTATTCTTTAACAGTTATGCTGCCGGTTTGAGTTTGTATTACTTAGTAGCCAATATCATTACTATTTTACAACAAATTATTATCAGAAAATATATTGTAGATGAAGAAAAAATTCATCGTCAAATACAAATGAACAAACAAAAACCAAAGAAAAAATCAAAATTTGCTCAACGTTTGGAAGAAATGGCTAAACAACGAGGAATGCAGAGATGATAATCTAATTTTTCATTAATGAACGGCGTTAATTTTAATTAACGCCGTTTTTAATTATTACAACTTCAAAATAATAATTTTCAAAGAGAAATAACTTGAATTAAAAAAACAGATTTTTTTCTATTATTATGCAATAATGATTTTATTCATTCGTTATTAAGCCAAATTTAAAAAATATTAAAACTTATGAAGATAAAAAAAAGAATGTTAGTTATTATGGCAATAGCCATAACAGTTGTTTCATGTAAAAAAGATGAAATTAAAGTTAATGAAACAACAACTCAAAATTCAAATTCAGGTAATGGTGGTAATTCAGATTATACGCCACTTGCAATCGGTAATTATTGGGTTTATAAAAATTATGAAGTCGATAGTTTAGGAAATGAAACAGAAGTTCAATATCTTGATAGTGTTGTAATTACTCACGATACGATAATCAATGGAAATACATATTATATTTTTGAAGGCACAAATTACCCTTTACCGCAAAATTGGCATTATATAAAAATAGTAAGAGATTCGGGCGATTATTTAGTGAATGAGCAAGGGAAAATTCTTTTTTCAAGTAATGATTTTTCGAACATATTAAGTGAAAAAATTGAAATCTACAATACGGGAGATACAATATATTATATTCAATTTAAGATGGAACAAGTGTATAATTCTGTATCACTTCCGGCAGGCGTTTTTAATAATGTTTACAACTATCAAGGAACGTTAATAGTGCCCGGAAGCTCCTTGAATCCAAGATATTTAGATAATTATTATGCTCCGGGCATTGGCGAAATCGTAAAAACCAATTCTTTTGTATCTATGCCAAAAATGTTTAAGAAAAAATTATTGAGATATAATGTAAATTAAAAATTCATCATTTCTTTAATGAAATTCCACACCGCAACCAATATTGGTTGCGGTTTTTTTGTGTTTGAAAATTTTATCATATTGGGTACAATAATTGCTAAAATCAAGGTAAATTAGCTAAATTTCAATTTTTAACCGTTCAAATTAATTGACAATGAATAAATATATTTTAATACTTTTTGCTTTTATATTCACCCAATATTCATGTAGTGTAGCACAAAATACCAAAGATTATCCCTTAACATCAAACAATAAAAAAGCACTGAAATACTTTTACGAAGCAAAAGAATATTACGCCAATCATAATGATAAATTAGCCGAATTAACCTTTTTGCAGGCTCTGGAGAAAGACCCTAATTTCATCGAACCGCACATTTATTTGGCATACATATATACCGATGCAGGAGAATACGATAAAGCCATTGAGCAGTATAAAAAAGTAGTAGAGATAAACCCCGATTTTTTTCCCGATGCCTTTGGCTCAATGGGTTTGTTATTATTGCACAAAGGAGAATATGCCGAGGCAAAAAAAGCATTCGAAAAAGCATTAACTTACCCCAATCAACCCAAAATGATGCTCGAAATGGCACGAAAAGGGTTAACCGATTGCAATTTTGCTTTAGAAGCTATAAAAAATCCGGTTCCTTTCGAACCAAAAAATATGGGCGAGAACATCAACAGTAAGTATTCTGAATATTTCCCCACCATTTCTGCCGATGGCAATTTCTTTTTGTTTACACGAAGATTGGAAACACCCAACGGCTATAATCCTTATAATGAAGATTTTTTTGTCACCGAAAAAATGGGTGGAAAATGGCAACGCGCTCATCCGCTTACGGCTATCAATACCGAAAATAATGAAGGCGCCCCCACTTTATCTGCCAACGGACGATTCTTAATTTATACCCTTTGCGCCCATCCGGCATACGGTTACGGAAAAAATAAAAAGGGCTTTGGCAGTTGCGATTTGTTTTACACTTACCGTGTAGGCGATTCTTGGAAATTCCCCCGAAACTTAGGACAACCGATTAATTCCAATAAATGGGAGTCTCAACCGTCTTTCTCTTCCGATGGTAAAACCCTTTATTTTGTTCGTGGTATATTTACAGGAAGAGGCATCCAAAATCAGGATATTTATGTGAGTACACTCGGAAGCAACGGCATTTGGAGTAAACCTGAAAAACTGAGCCCAAAAATCAATACGCCTGGCAGGGAAGAATCGGTTTTCATTCACCCCGACGGAAAAACACTTTATTTCTCTTCTGACGGTCATCCCGGGATGGGCGGCTTGGATATTTATATGAGCAGAAAAGACGAAAATGGAGAATGGAGCGAACCCGTAAACCTGGGTTACCCTATCAATACACACAACGATGAAAACAGTATTTTGGTACACCCTAACGGCCAATTGGCATATTTTGCCAGCGATAGAGAAGGTGGTTTTGGCGAGCTCGATTTATACTCGTTCGAATTACCCGAAAATGTACGTCCGTTGCCGGTTACTTATATGAAAGGAACGGTGTACGATGCCAAAACAAAAGAACCGTTAAATGCAAAATTCGAATTGATAGATTTGGAAACAGGCAAACTCACGGTTACTTCTTTTTCCGATAAACAATCGGGTGAGTTTTTAGTGGTGCTGCCTGCAAACAGAAGATATGCGCTAAATGTTTCCAAAGATGGCTATTTGTTTTATTCCGAAAATTTCGAACTCTCAAACGGTACATTCGACAAACCGTTTTTAAAAGATGTTCCTCTTCACCCTATTGAAGTGGGCGAAAAAGTAGTGCTAAAAAATGTATTTTTCGAAACAGCCAAATACGATTTAAAACCCGAATCAAAAATTGAATTGGACAAATTGGTGGCTTTTTTAAAGAAAAATTCTACGTTAAAACTCTTAATATCCGGACATACCGATAATGTGGGTAACCCAAAAGACAATCAAATCTTATCGGAGAACAGAGCAAAAGCCGTGTACGATTATTTGGTAGAAAACGGCGTTGACCCAAGTCGTTTGCAAACCGCAGGATTTGGCGATACGAAACCAATAGCCGATAATAATACAGAAGAAGGCAGAGCGTTGAATCGTCGTACGGAAATAGAAATCATTGCCAAATAATACCCTGTAAAAAAGGTTTTTAATTATTTTTACATCGATAAATAAAAAACACATCCAATGCAAGATAAATTTAAATTACTGGAAGATAAAATTGCGCAAGCACAATTAGGCGGAGGAGAAGCTCGTATTGAAGCGCAACACAAAAAAGGAAAACTTACTGCTCGCGAACGTATTCACTTTTTATTGGATGAAGGTTCGTTTGAAGAAATCGGAATGTTTGTAACGCATCGCTCTACCAATTTTGGCTTGGATAAACAAAAAATATTGGGCGACGGTGTGGTTACCGGTTATGGAACAATCAATGGACGTTTGGTGTATGTTTTTGCACAAGATTTTACCGTTATGGGCGGTTCACTTGCCGAAGCACACGCCGAAAAAATTTGCCGAATAATGGATTTGGCAATGAAAAACGGAGCACCAGTTATCGGATTAAACGATTCGGGTGGCGCACGTATCCAAGAAGGTGTTGTTTCTTTGGGTGGTTATGCCGATATTTTTTACAGAAACACATTGGCAAGTGGCGTAATACCACAATTGTCGGCAATTATGGGACCTTGTGCCGGTGGAGCAGTGTATTCTCCCGCACTTACCGATTTTATTATGATGGTTGAAAACACTTCATATATGTTTGTTACCGGACCAAACGTTGTAAAAACCGTAACACACGAAGAGGTATCTTCCGAAGATTTGGGTGGAGCATCAACGCACGCAACCAAATCGGGAGTTACCCATTTTACATACGCCAACGAAATTGAATGTTTAAACGGAATTAAAACTTTATTATCATACATTCCGCAAAATTGCGAAGAGGAACCTCCTTCTGTTCCTTACGAGAGCAATGGTGATGAATTGCGCCCCGGATTAAATAATATTGTACCTGAAAACCCTAATCAACCTTACGATATTAAAGAAGTAATTGAACTGACGGTTGATGAAGGCAGTTTTTATGAAGTTCATAAAGATTTTGCCGAAAATATTGTGGTTGGTTTTGCCCGTTTGGCAGGAAAAACAATTGGTGTAGTAGCCAATCAACCCGCATTTTTAGCCGGAGTGTTAGACATCAAATCATCACAAAAAGGTGCACGATTTGTTCGTTTTTGCGATGCCTTTAATATTCCTTTATTGGTGTTTGAAGATGTGCCCGGTTTCTTACCCGGCACCGACCAAGAATGGAATGCCATTATTACAAACGGAGCCAAATTATTATATGCATTTAGCGAAGCTACGGTGCCCAGAGTTACCGTAATTACTCGAAAAGCTTATGGTGGAGCTTATGATGTAATGAACAGTAAACACATTGGTGCGGATATGAATTTTGCTTGGCCTTCGGCAGAAATTGCCGTAATGGGAGCAAAAGGGGCTGCCGAAATTATTTTCCGTAAAGAAATTCAAAGCGCCGATAATCCCGAAGAGAAATGGAAAGAAAAAGAACAAGAATATGCCGAGTTGTTTGCCAATCCGTACAATGCTGCCGCACGCGGATATGTTGATGAGGTAATAAAACCCGAGCAAACGCGGGAAAAACTCATAAAAGTATTCAAAATGCTCGAAAACAAAGTAGATAAATTACCTAAAAAGAAACACGGAAATATTCCTTTATAGAATTTTAAAAGCGGACTGTTTTAAGTCCGCTTTTTTTATCTGATAGAGAGTAAATCTTCTATACCAAGAGCTCTTGTAGTACTGAAACCTTCACCGTAAGTAGCGTTAATTATTCGACCGAAATTGCGTGCCCGGGCTTCAACAAAATCAAAAAAATCTTTTGAAGAAATAGGCGTTTCCGGTTCGTTTTTGTTTGCCGGATTATAAAATTGTGAAGAAAATGCCAAAATAGCTTCTTTTTTCTTTTCGAAATATGGGGTAATATCAACAATAAAATCCGGTTGAATGTAATAATCTTGAATATAATGATAAACCGATTTTGGCCGCCAAGCTTCTTGCAATTTTCCGTCTTTATGGGTTTCAATTTTTCTTAATCCACTGTAAAAACATGCATCAGCAATTAATTTGGCAGCGCGCCCGTGGTCAGGATGGCGGTCGTTTATGGCATTTGCCAATACGGTTTCGGGTTGATATTGACGAATAACTTCTATAATTGGCTTTTGATGAGCAAAATCATTCATAAAAAAACCGTCTTCCATACCTAAATTTTCGCGCATATGCACGCCTAAAATTTTTGCCGAATTTTCAGCTTCTTTCAGACGCAATTCAGGCGTTCCGCGTGTGCCTAATTGCCCTTGAGTTAAATCCAATATTCCCACTTTATATCCTTGCTTGATGTGCTTAAGCAATGTTCCGCTGCACGATAATTCTACATCATCGGGATGTACACCTATGGCTAGTATATCTAATTTCATTTTTTGTGTGTTTCAGCTTTAAAATTACACATTTTCATACATTCTTTCAGGATTAAGGATATACCGTTGAAATAATGTAAATTTGTTGCGAATTGGAAAAATGATAAAACTAAAACTTTTTAAAAATAAAAAAGAAGCCGGAATATTTTTAATATTCTTGATGTTGTCGGCATTTTATTGGTTTTTAAATGCCTTGGACAATCAATACACAACCGAGGAAAGAGCAGAAATAACCATCGAAAATATCGATAGCGGATTGGTGGTGGTAAATGATATTCCCGAAGAAATTTTATTTAAAGCCAAAGGTTCGGGCTTTGATTTGTTTGCTCTTTCCTTACCGTTTAATTCAACTGTTGTTAAAATAAATTTACAAGATTTTGAACCCAAAAAACAAAAAAACGGAACGGCTGTTTATAACATTCTTAAACAAGAATTAAAAGAATTGGTGAAAAATCAAATTTCATCTTCTGTCGAAATCATTGATGTTTTACAAGATACTATAACCATTATTATTGATAAACAAGTAACAAAGAAAATTCCGGTTCAATTTTCGGGTGAAATTTCTTCGGAAGAAAATTATATTGTTGAAGCTGTTAAGTTAATACCCGATAGTGTTGAGGTTACGGCACCAAATAGTTTGTTGGATACTTTAAAATTCATTCAAACCAAAAAATATTTATATGAAAAATTAGATGAACCGGTAAGTGAAACGATTGACTTAATCAACCCTAACGAACAATTTTGTATTTTAAACCCTGAAGAAATTACATTGGAAATTAATGTTGCTGAATTTGTGCCTTTTGAGATGCAAGTAAACATATCTTTACCCGGGAATATGCAATCGGTCAGATTGGCGCAAACTACAGTTACTGTTAAGGGATTGATTCCGGAAGATAAAAAAGAATTATTGACCGAAAAAGAGTTTAAGGTAATCCCTGATTTAACAAAATCGGATAATCCGGATGAGATACAACTCATTTTGAAAAAATGTCCCGATTTTGCCAAAAAATGTAAACTTATACCCGAAAAAGTATTGTATAATTTTGAGCGCTGATAAATACATAGTAGGATTAACCGGAGGAATTGGCAGTGGAAAAACTACCGTTGCCAAAATTTTTGAAACATACAATATCCCGGTGTTTTACGCTGATGATGCGGCAAAATATTTAATGTCAAAAAATGACGATTTAATCAAAAAAATAAAAAAACTCTTCGGAAATGATGCTTATTCGGGCAAGCATTTGAATAGAAAACATATTGCTGCCCAAGTGTTTGAAAATAAGGATAAACTTATGCAACTGAATGCTTTGGTGCATCCCGCCGTTGGTAAATATTTTGCAGAATGGACAGCAAAGCAAGAAAGCAATTTGGTTATAAAAGAAGCAGCCATTTTAATCGAATCGGGCAGTTACAAAGATTGTAATGAAGTTGTTGTTGTTACAGCGCCCGAGCAGTTGCGAATAAAACGATTGTTAAAAAGAGATGTATCTTCCGAGCAAGAAATCAAAAACCGGATGCAACATCAATTAACGGACAATGAACGTTTAAAATATGCGCATCATCATATTAAAAATGATGAAAAACATTCGCTTTTGCTTCAATGCGATAATCTTGTGAAAAATTGGTGCACTCAATCGCTGTTAATATGCTAAAATCGATTATTCATTGGCTCGAAAATCATATGATGCCTTGTATGTACAAAAAATACTTGGGAATAGATTGCCCGGGCTGTGGTTTTCAAAGAGCGTTGGTATTGTTGCTGAAAGGAGAATTTTCGCAGAGTTTAGCTATATATCCGCCATTAATTCCAATTCTTTTGTTATTGGTTTTAATGATTATCCAACTGATTTTTAATTTCAAAAACGGTGCTTTATTGCTTAAATATTGGTTTATTTTTACAGCTTCGGTAATTGTTATTCACTATATTTACAAGCAAATATTATTTTTTGCCTGAAATTGGCATTTTATTTGATTAACGAATGAAAAAATGATGAAAATGAAAAAATATATCTTGGTTTTACCTTTAATGGTATTGTTAATATTTACTTCGTGTACTTCTTCTCGTAAACTGTACGAAAAAGGAAAATACGAACAGGCATTGCGTAAATCGGCAAAAAAATTAAAAAAGAAACCGCAAAAATTTGAAGAAGCTGATGTTTTTTATGCTGCTTACAGAACATTATTTGTTCAGGACAGTACTTTGGCTGCCAATTTGGAAAATAAAAATTATCCGGCAGATGCCGAAAAATTATTGGCTATTTATACTAGAATGAAGCAACGTCAAGATTTAGCTTTATCTCTACCGCCATTGGCAGGGATAAAGGTGAGAGAATATGATTATTCATCTAAAATTGGTGAAACCAAACAAAAAGTCGCTCAATTGGCATATTCAAAAGGATTGCAATTATTAACAGATGCACGCAGTTCTTTTGACAGAGAAAAAGCTCGTCAAGCATATATAAAGTTTCAAAAAGCAAAAAATTATGGTGCTTCACAATCAGATTTACCTTCCTTATTGGCAGAAAGTAAAAAGTTAGGAACGGCAAATGTATTGTTTAAAGTAGAAAAAAATGCCAATGTTATACTGCCCAAAACATTGAATGAAGAACTCATCAATACGCCGGTAGAAGATTTAGACCGCGAATGGGTAAATTATGACAATTATATAGATACAACGGTGTTTTACGATTATTCTGTAATTCTTAATATCCAAAATATACAAGTGTCGCCCGAACAATTAAACCAAAAGCAATATACTGAAACCAAAGAGATTGAAGACGGCTTTGAATATGTGTTTGATGAAAACGGAAATGTAAAAAAAGACTCATTGGGCAACGATATAAAAATTCCGAAATACAAAACCATCAGTTGTAATGTGGTAGAATTTTTTCAGCGTAAAACGGCGATTATATCTGGGCAGTTGGAATATTATGATAACAGAACACAAAAGTTAATAAAAGCCGAGCCCATTACAGCACAGTCGGTTTTTGAAAATGCTTATGCCACGGCAAATGGCAATTTGAATGCACTAAAACCCGAAACGCGTAAAAAACTAAACTTAAAACCTGTTCCATTCCCAACGGATGAAGCGATGGTTTTACAAGCCGGTGAAACATTAAAGAAAATGACGCGTGATATTTTAGTGAAAAATAAAAATCTTTTTAAATAAAGGAGGCTTAAAATATCCTGTCAAACCAATGATTGACTTTCCACTCGATATATTCGTGGGAGAATAAGTCAATTAATTTTACATCCAATACGGCAGCAATAATTTCCAATTGATCAACCGTAAAATCATCTTGCGACTGAATTGGTTGTGTAGCCAAGCGCATAAATTCACGCTCACTCATTGACAGTTCTATACAAATGGCTTGAATTTTATTTAAATCGCATAAATCTACAATTTTGTAACGTCGAATGGGCTTGGTCATTTTTATAATGTATTAAAGGTTTAACAAATCTTCCATAGTGCAATTAAAGTACTTTGACAGTTTATGCAATTTGTCGGCAGTAATATTGGTTTTGCTGTCTTTTTTTGCATAGCGGTAATTCTGAAATTGACGCTCGGAAATATCTAAATATTTTGGTATTTCCTTTAAAGCTTGCTTGTATTTGTCCTTTGGCAAATTTTTTAGTTTTTCGTCAATGGTATATTTGTAATCGTAATTTTTATTGTTTATATTCGTAGGCATAAACGAAATTTTATTTCGTAATTAACTATTTGTATAACATAAATATACAATAATTTATTTATAAAAAACAATAAATTATTAAAAAATTTTGAATTTTTTTATGCACACCTTAAATGAGATAATAAAAAAATACATTGAAGAGAAAGGAATTAAACTGTCTGAATTGGCTAAGAAAACCGGTATTTCAGCTCAAAATCTTTCCCGCATTTTGCATGCCAAAGATTTAAAAGTAAGTCAACTGTTTTCAATTTCCGATGCGCTTAATTTACCTTACGATTATTTTATCTATTGTTATACCCGGCAATTTAATAGTGCTGATGAATGTTTAATGTCTATCAAATTATTGGAAGACGAAAATAAACAACTCCGCGACCAAATTATTTTGCTGCAAAATAAAATAATTGAATTATTCGGCAATTAAGCCAATAGAATTATTTGGCAAATCCTCTTATATGTTTTATTTTTGTTGCTTACGTAAGCAAATGCTTTTGGCATAAAAATAAAACAATGAAAATAATCAAGTTAATATTTATCATTTTTTTTCCTTTTTATTTATCGGCTCAGGAATCAAACCTTTCCCAAGCCAATCAACTGTTTAATGACGGTAACTTTAAAGCCGCTTTAGAGTCCTACCTTTCCGTTTACGAGCAATACAAAGATGACCCGAAAGTGAATTACCGCATAGGCGTTTGCTACTTAAATACAAACATAGATAAATCCGAAGCTGTAAAATACCTCGAAAAAGTTATAGCATCCGAAAAGCCAAATCCTAATGCTTATTATCTGTTAGGAAGAGCTTATCATTATGCCTACAAATTTAATGAGGCAATAAAAATGTATGAAAAATTTAAAAGCTTGTCCAAAGGCACGGATTTTAATTTAAAAGATGTCGATCATCAAATAGAATATTGCCAAAATGCGATTGAAATAATGAAATTTCCATTGGATGTTACGTTCGAAAATTTAGGACCAAACATCGATTCCGAATATCCCGATTATTACCCTTTTGTTCCGGTTAATGAAGGTTTTATTGTTTTTAATTCGCGCCGAGACGACGGCAGTGAACAATTGCCCAATGGTTCGTATACTGCAGAGGTGTATTTGGCAAAAGTAAAAAAAGGAAAATTTGGCAAAGCAAAAAAAATAAGTCAAAAAATAAATACGCTTACCGGCGATGAAGAAGTGATTGGTTTAAGTGCCGATGGTAAGCAAATACTGTTTTATTTCGACAACGATAAAAGTTCCGGTGATATTTATTTGGCAAATTTTGACGGTAAACAGATTACCAAAGTCAAAAAATTACCCAAAGAAATCAATTCAAAATATACCGAAATTGCAGCAGCCATTTCTCCGGATGGAAATGCCATTTATTTTGCCAGCCATCGCCCCGGTGGATATGGTGGTGTTGATATTTATGTTTCCAGAAAACTGCCTAACGGTAAATGGGCAAAAGCACAAAATTTAGGACCAACCATAAATACAGCGTTCGACGAAGATTTCCCGAATATTTCGCCAGACGGAAAAACGCTTTATTTTTCCTCAAAAGGACATACATCAATGGGTGGATATGATATTTTTAAAGCTTCTTGGGATCCTGTAAAAAGAATTTGGGTAGGAGTGAAAAATATCGGCTACCCGATAAACACACCCGAGGATAATATGAATTTCCGCATTTCAGAAAATGGACGTACAGGATATATTTCTGCTGTGAGAGCCGATACAAAAGGCGATTTGGATATTTATTCGGTTACTTTCAACGAAGTGGAGCCAAAATATACGGTTTTGAAGGGTTACATTTACGCTACAGATTCTACTCAAAAAATCACCGAGGTATATATTTCTGTAGTAGATAATGAAACCGGAGAAGTTTTTGGAGAGTATTTGCCCAATCCAAATACCGGCAGATACGTTATGATTTTACCGCCTGGAAATTATAATCTGCTTATTGAAGCCGACGGTTATTCGCCAATTGAAGAAGATTTTGAAGTGTATGGCAAAAGTTCTTTCCGTACGGAAATCAACAAAAACTATTATTTGAAACCTTAGTATTTCAAAATCAAAACAGGTGTTCCTTCTTTTACAATCTCAAACAATTCAATTACATCGTCATTGCTCATTCTGATGCAACCGTGCGAAGCAGGTGTGCCCAATTTACCCTCTTCGGCAGTTCCGTGGATGTAAATGAAGCGTTTGTAAGAATCTATTCCTCTGCCTTTGTTTTTCCCGGGTTCCAATCCTTTTAGCCACATTATCCGGCTGGTTACATAATCTTTTGGCGCATCGCCTTCCATATAAATTTTGGCAATTTTTCCGCTGTTTCTACGCGAAATAAAAATGGTGTTTTTTTGAGCACCATCTCCAATTTTATGCTTTATTGTGTGTAATCCCAAAGGGGTTTTCATGCTGTTTTGTTTACTTCCCACACCGTTTTTTGCCGTAGAAATAACATATTCTTTCAAAATACGTTGTTTGTTTACCAAATACAACCGTTGGTGTTTTACCGAAACATAAATTAAGGTGTCAAATTGATATTCGGGGTATTTTATTCCACAATATTCATGAATGAAAGAGGCAATTAATTCTTCACGAGAAAGGTTTGGCTTCTTCGGCTCTTCAACTTCCTTCTGATGTTCAATTAAGCAGTATTCGGGCGGAATGGCACTTTTGTTTATTCTGCATCCTGCCAATATAATTGAAACAAAAATTAATATGAAGAATTTACTTTTAAGCATTAAAAATAATTTACAAAACCAAAATGAACTTTTGTTCCCTTCACGTCAACAGGGTTTCCTAATTGACTACCCAAAGCATAAATCAAACGAAAAATTCCGGCTTTGGTTTCAAAAGTAATACCTGCACCAAAACTATAAGGAGTGTCGTGTGTAAAACTATTCACAATTCGTTTTTCATAATAGCCGGCATCACAAAATAACAAAAGATATGAGCGTTGTTCGAGTAAAAAATGATATTCAATGGTTTGAATGCTGTACATTGATGTAAAAATAGACTCTTCGTTAAATCCGCGCAGCAGAGAAAAGCCGCCAATTCTGAAAAGCTCGTTCTCAAATAGTTGATTATTGATAAGTTGTGCCGACTGATTTTTCAATAAAATAACATGGCGGCCTTTGAGTGTAAAATATTTTTCGATATTCCATTCAAAAGCATAAATATTGGAAGAAAGAGCTAAATTTTGATATAAATTTTCGTTAATGTTCGGATTTTTTGCAACGCTGCGATTACCTGCCGATGCTTGAATATTTATCAACCAACCTTTTGACGGGACAATGTCGTTGGTAGAATTTAATAAAAAACTTACGCCGGCGCTTTTACTGCTTACGTCGGCATAGTTGGGTAGGGCAGTTAAATTTTGCAAGTACGATTGGGCTAAAAGTGAGGTGGATTTATTTTCGAAAAAAACCGAAAATGCCCGATTGGCAGACAGTAAGTAATCGGCTTGTAATTTTGTTTGAACCGAAATAAATGTAGTGTCCTTTTTAAACAAGTTAATGTCGAATCCTGCGCCAAATGGCGTACGAAACATATAGGGAATAGATGCCGAAGCAATCAGTTTTTGTGTACTATTAGGCATTCCTTTATAATTAAATTCAATGGTTTCGGCTCTTTTGAGGGCATTGATTAATTTAAATTTCAAATCACCGGTAAAAGATAATTTCCCTGTTTCCCGGTCGGACAAAAAACCGATGATACCGTCAAATTTTGATGATTTTTTACGTTTTAGTTCAAGCGTTACAAAGCAATTATCATTCAAAAATAAAATTTCAGGTGATTTTGCCAATGTAAGAAATGGAATTTTGGCAATATTTTGTTCTATTTCCCTAATGTGTTTTTCGTTGTAAGGTTCCCCTTCTTTCAGTTTAATTTGATTGAATAAATAAAATTTAGGAAAATCTTTATATCCTTTAATTCTTACCGAATCAATGGTGTAAAATTGTCCTTTATTTAAATGCAATGATGCGGAAATTTCATTATTGGCAACAATTACCGAGTCTAAACTTATCTGAGCAAATGGGTAGCCGTTATTTTCTAAATAAGTAATGGTTTTTTCGAACAACTTGTTAATTTGATTGGGTGAAAATGGTTTGTTGTAATAAAAACGTTCTCTGAATCCTATTTCTGATAAAATACTTTCCGGAACATTACCCTTATTTAATTTTGCTAAAGTGTATTTGTTACCTATATAAAAATATACTTTTGTTTGAGTAGAGTCTAAATGAATACTGTCTAATCCGGCAGCAAGGTAACCCTCATTTATCAGTTGCTTCTGAAGACTTTGCAAATATTCCTTTAATTGTTTTTTAGAATTAAAAGAATCCGGAATCTTATCCGAAATAGCGTTTTTGTTTTCATTCGGATAAAAATGATAGACAACCCTTAATTTTTGGGCATTTACCACAAAATGTGAAAGTAAGTAAATAGTCAGATATATGCATTTGAAGTATTTCATACACAAGCCCAATCAATAGGTTGTAATCCCCATTCTTTTAATTTTTCATTGGTTTTGGAAAAAGGTTTGCTGCCCAAAAATCCTCTGTGCGCCGAAAAAGGCGAGGGGTGTGTCGATTTTATCACGTAAAGTTTCGAGGTGTCAATCAGATTTTCTTTTTGTTGGGCGTAGTTTCCCCATAAAATAAATACTACATGTTCTTTCTTTTCCGAGATAATTTTTATTACGTGGTCGGTAAATGTTTCCCACCCTTTTCCTTGATGCGAGCCGGCTTTTTTTTCGCGCACAGTTAAGGTAGCGTTGAGTAATAACACACCTTGTTTTGCCCAGCAGGTAAGGTCTCCTTTTGTAGGAACAGGAACGCCTAAATCATCATACAGTTCTTTGAAAATATTTTTAAGAGATGGAGGCAATTTTATCCCCTCGGGAACTGAAAAGCATAAGCCATGCGCTTGACCATAACCGTGATAAGGGTCTTGTCCTAAGATTACTACTTTTACTTTGTCAAAAGGAGTAAGGTTAAAAGCATTAAAAATATATTTACCGGGCGGAAAAATACGGTAATGCTTTTTTTCTTCGAGCAAAAAAGCTTTCAATTGCTTAAAATAATCTTTCTTAAACTCTTCTTCTAACACCTTTTTCCACGATTCTTCAATTGTTGGTGTTACTTTTATTTCGCTAATGTTCATTTTTTTATTTTATGATGCAACAAAAAGTATTTTTTTACCGTATAAGCATAAGCCGTTAAAACTAACAATATTAACAACTTGTTAATAAATTTTATTTTAAAGGTAATTTAAATTATTTATTTTTGTGAAAATTTTAATTAAAGAAAAATGAAAAAAGTTATTGCAATTGCTACCGTAGTTTTATTTGTTGTTGCTTTGGCCTCGTGCAAAAGTCATGAAAAATGCGCCGCATACAGTAAGGTAGATAATCAAGAAGTGAATGGGTAATTGGAAAGAAATTACTGATATTCAATCGCTAAAAAACGCTGTAAACCAGTCTTCAGAAAATCATTTAAAGGGTGTTTTGCTGTTTAAACACAGTACAAGATGCCCTATAAGTGCTATGGCAAAAATGCGTATGGAAAACGATTGGGACTTTCCCGAAGATGTTCCCTCTTATTTAATAAAAGTTGTTGAACACAGGGATGTATCCAATCAAGTTCAAGAGCTAACGGGTGTAAAGCATGAATCTCCTCAGTTGATTTTATTGAAAAATGGTCAGCCGGTTTACAATGCTTCGCACGGAGCAATTTTAGTAAATCAACTGAAGAAAGAATTAAACAAATAATACCGTTTGTTTAATGTCGGGATGTAAGCTAAGTGCAACCGGACAAGTTAGTGCGCTTTTCATTAAAATTTTACGCTCCTTTTCCGATAAATTTTCCGGAAGCTTAATTTTTACAATAATTTCCCCAATTCTTCTCGGGTTAGACAGCATTATTTTGTCAGCTTCGGCAGTGGTGCCGATTATATTGATATTGTTTTCTTGCGCTTTTATTCCCATAATGGTAATCATGCAAGAAGCCAGTGATACAGCTGTTAAATCGGTAGGAGAGAAACTTTCTCCTTTCCCTTTATTATCTACAGGTGCATCAGTAATAATTTTGGTATTTGATTTTAAATGGATGATTTCAGTCCGAAGATTTCCTTGATATTGTAAAGCGTATTTCATATTGATTGCCAATTTATTTATAGGCAAATATGCGAAATATGATTATCTTTGTATGAATGAATAAACACTTTTTTTTCATATTGTCCGCATTATTGGTTGCTTCCTCAGCTTTTTCACAAGGAACTATCTTTGAAGAAAAACGAACTATTTATGCATCCGAGTCATCATTGGGTGTTCATTTGCATACCTCAGGCATCGGATTCAATTATCGTTACAATAAATATTTAACCGGATTTACAAAGCGCTCGTATGAAATTGAATGGGTAACCATTAAGCATCCTAAAGAAGTAAAAAGCTATAACCCGAATTTTGATAATGCCAAAAGTTATATATTAGGAAAATTAGCTTCTTTTTCCGCATTGCGATTGTCGGTTGGGTATCATAAAGTATTTATAGGGAAACAAAGTATTAAAGGCATTGATATAGCTTGGTTGTATAATGTTGGATTGTCGCTGGGATATGCAAAACCTTATTATTTGTTGGTTATCAAAAGGATAGATTTAAACTCAACTTTGTTGCAATCCGAAACGTTCGACCCTTATGAACATAATATAACCAATATTTATGGCAGAGATAATGGTTTACGTGGACTTTTTGAAGGAAAGTTTTATCCCGGAATTCATTCCAAATTCGGATTTAACTTTGAAACATCACCATATTCCGACGGATTGAAGTCTATAGAATGTGGCGTTGCCGTGGATTATTACTTTAAAGAAGTTCCGATTATGGCTTTAGCTAAAAATTACAGCTTATTTTTTAATCTTTATATCAATTTTTTAATTGGTGGAAAAAAGACGGTTTAACAGTAGAACATGGAAACAAAACAAAAGAGATTATATAAAAAACCACCTTGGTTGCGAGTGAAATTGCCAATTGGCGAAGAATATACAAAAGTTCGCAAAATAGTAGATGAACATAAATTGCATACCATTTGCCAGAGTGGTAACTGTCCCAATATGGGTGAATGCTGGGGAGCGGGAACAGCAACTTTTATGATATTGGGAAATATTTGTACCCGTTCGTGCGGATTTTGTGCCGTGAAAACAGGCAAACCGCTTCCGGCTGATTTTAAAGAGCCCGAAAGAGTCGCCAATTCGGTTAAATTAATGAAAGTAAAACATTGTGTTATTACTTCTGTAGATAGAGATGATTTGGAAGATGGCGGGTCAATAATCTGGGCAGAAACCGTTAAAAAAGTCAGAGAAGTTTCACCTGAAACAACTATGGAAACCTTAATACCCGACTTTGGCGGTAAGTGGGAAAATCTTCAACGGATAATTGATGTTGCACCTGAGATTGTTTCACACAATATGGAAACAGTTCGTCGGTTAACCAAAGAAGTTAGAATTCAAGCCAAATACGACAGAAGTTTAGAAGTGTTGTATCGTTTAAAACAAGGCGGAATGAAAACCAAATCGGGAATAATGTTGGGGCTGGGAGAAACCGAGCAAGAAATTTTGGATACAATAGACGACTTGGCAGATGTAGGATGCGATATTTTAACCATTGGTCAATATCTTCAACCCACACCTAATCACTTGCCGGTAGCAGAATTTGTAACTCCCGAAAAATTTAAAGAATACAAAGAAATAGCATTGCAAAAAGGCTTTAGATTTGTTGAAAGCGGCCCGTTGGTACGATCTTCATACCATGCCGAAAAACATTTATTTTAATATTTAGGAGTCAAAAAATATCAATTTATTGTTTAAAAATATTTGGTCAAAAACAAGGATTTCAGTATCTTGCCACACATTTTTTAATCAAATTAGATAAAAATACAGTTAACTATGAAGGTGAACAAAATTATTTTAGGAACCGCTTTGTCAGGAGTTATCATTGGCGGACTTATCAGTTTTTCCAACACTAAAGAAGCTAAGTATCAACCACGGGAAGCTCGTCAGGTTGAAGGAGCACAAGGTTATGCAGAATTTATGAAAATGCTTCGAGTAAATCCTGCTACCGGAGAGTTGGATTATGCTTTAATGCAAAAAGCAAGAAGAGAAGCAGTGAAAATTTTAAATAAAAAGAATAAAGTAGCATTAGGCATCAACTGGTCTGATATTGGTCCCGATAATGTAGCCGGAAGAACGCGTGGTTTTTTGATTGATAAAAATAATCCCAATCGATTTTTTGCCGGTGGTGTTTCCGGTGGTTTGTGGCGTTCTGATAATGCCGGTGGAACATGGTATCCCATAAATGATACTATTTGTAACGAAGCCGTTTCATGTATCGCTCAAACTGCTTCCGGAAGAATTTTCTTCGGAACCGGAGCTGCAAATTTTGAAAACCCAGGGGGGCAATTAGGTTCAGGTTTTGTTGGTACAGGGCTATATGAATATGATGTAGCTACCAACACGGTTATACCCGTTATTCAAACATCAAGTGTGCCGAACAATTCTACTACTACGCCATGGTCAAGTATTTATGAATTGGCAACTTACGGTGAGAGAATATATGCTGCAACAAATAATGGCTTAAAATGGGCTGAACCGGATGGAAATGGTAATTACCCAAATACTGATGCAGGTTGGACAAACCCTGTGCATATTGTTCAAGGTAACCCGAATTTATATACCGGTGCAATGAAAGATGTAGTTGTGGATAAAAACGGAAGAGTTTATGCTGCTTCTTCATCAAATGTTTATATCTCCCCGGATGGTTCGGATGATTCTTTTTCACCTGTTTCTTTAAGCGGTTCTTCAAGAATCGAGTTGGCTGTATCACCCTCCAATCCAAATATAATTTATGCTTCTACTACTAAATCAAACAGTTGTTTAAATAATATTTATCGTTCGGATGATTATGGTCAAAATTGGACTGTCATAGGCCCTGGGGGTGGAAGTTTTGACCCTTTTGCAAATCCCGGTGTAAATTGCCAAGGGTGGTATGATAATACTATTGCCGTAAATCCTGATAATCCGGATGAAATTATTGTTGGTGGTGTGCATTTATACAAATGGGTGCGTACTCCCGGAACAAATCCTGTAGCCGGTCAATGGACTAATATTGCTACAACAGTAGATTTTGGTTTAGGTGGTAATCCTTATTATGTACATGCCGATAAACATAAAATTGTTTATGCTGATGCAAGTACAATTTATGTAGCAACTGATGGTGGTGTTTTCCGCTCTCGTGATGGAGGTGACACTTGGACAGCTATTAATCATAATTATAATGTTACTCAATTCTATGATATGGCAATAGCTGCTAACGGTTTTGTGTTAGGAGGATCGCAAGATAATGGTACTCAATTAATTGGTGCGCTTACTACAAACCCACGTTCGGCAATTGAAATTTCAGGTGGTGATGGTTTTGAATGTGCATTTTCTGATATTTCACAAATTGCTTTTGCAACAGTTTATAACGGTTCACTTTCAAGAATCAGTTTTAGTGGGTCCAGCGGAAGTTTCTTTGATGCGGAATTAACCGGTTTATGTCAGAGCGGTTGTGGGCCTTTCCACACAATGTTTGGCTATTGGGAAAATGAAAGAGATCCTTTTGCCAAAGATACGTTATGGTTTAAAGATACAGTGAATTCATATAATGTAGGTGATACAATAACTTATTTCTCACAAACCAATGGTGCAGCTGGTACGCCAATTGCTTTAACTTATATTGCTCCGGTTCAGTTAAATCCGGGTGATTCACTTCCTGTAATCGATTCGGTTCAATCTAAATTGGCGTTTTATGCCGGTAGTTCTTCAATTTATTTAACAAGAGATGCTATCCGTTTAAGTAATGATCCGAAATGGGATTTGATAGCAAGTTCTATAAACGGTTTTTCCGGAACACCTTTAGCAATGGAGTTTACTCCGGATGGTGATCATTTATTTGTGGGTACAACTTCAGGAAATATTTATAGAATTTCTAATTTAAACAGTGCTTACGACTCATTAACCACTGATATTCGATCAGGGTCATCTGTAATTTCATTAACTCGTATTGGTGGTGGAACCGGTCAAGCTGTAACAGGAATTGCTATTGATCCGAATAATAATGATAATATTATTGTTACTTTAGGAAACTATACTTCAGCAGCTCATGTGTACAGATGTACTAATGCTACATCAGCAGGTACAGCATCAAATATGACAACTAATTTCACCTCTATTCAAGGTCCAGGTTCTCCATCTGCAGACGGATACTTACCCAAAATGCCTGTTTACGATGCAGAAATTGATATTAATGACAATAATTTAGTATTAATCGGTACTGAATGTGGTGTGTGGGCTTGTCAAAATGCATTTACAGGTTCTACATCATCTGTTAAATGGTATCCGGAGTCACAAAATGACTTTATGTTGTCACCGGTATTTACGGTTACTCAACAAACTAAACCATGGAACAAAGCGGTTAATTCGCAAGAATACTATTTAGGTACTCATGGTAGAGGTTTCTGGAAAACAGCTGATTTAGTTAGCGTACGCAACATTGAAAATAATGAGGTAAACGCTGTAAATAACCTTAATGTTTATCCAAACCCAATGCAAACTACAGGAACAGTTTCATTTACATTGAACGAAAATTCCGATAATAATTCTATTGAGGTATTTGATATCAATGGTAAATTGATGTTGAAAGAAAACCTTGGAAGATTATTGAAAGGAACTTATAATGAAACGATTGATGTTTCTAACTTGTCAAACGGTACTTATTTTATTAAATTAAATTCCGGAACACAATCGAAACTTTCAAAAATTGTAGTGTTAAAATAATAAGTTAATTACTCGATATTAAAAGGCTTCTCGTAAATTTGAGAAGCCTTTTTAATTTTAATTGACACAGATATGACAAAAATAGCCATTAACGGATTTGGACGAATAGGAAGAGCTGTTTGCCGAATTTTACAACAAAGAAATACAGATATTGAATTAGTTGCAATTAATGATTTGGCAGATAATCATACCATGGCGCATTTGCTGAAGTATGATTCTGTTCACGGCATTGCTAATTCTACTATTGATTATGATGAAGATTCTATTATCATTAATGGAAAAAGGGTTACTATTACGCATAATCCAAATCCTGCTGAATTGCCATGGAAAGAATTAGATGTTGATATAGTGATAGAATCTACCGGAAGGTATTTGACAAAAGAATTGGCTTCCTTGCATTTACAAGCAGGAGCTAAAAAAGTTGTTCTTTCTGCACCTGCCAAAAGTGAAGGCATTAAGACAGTTGTGATGGGAATAAATGATCATATTCTTGACGGTAATGAAGATATTGTTTCTAATGCCTCATGCACAACCAATTCTGCGGCACCATTAATAAAAATACTTGATGAGTTGTGTGGAATTTCAAACGCCTATATCACTACAGTCCATTCTTACACAATGGACCAACGTATTCATGATTCTGCTCATAAAGATTTACGAAGAGCCCGTGCAGCGGCTGAAAATATAATACCCACTACAACTGGAGCCGCAAAAGCAATTACTAAAATATTTCCACATTTGGAAGGGCATATTGGCGGTTGTGGAATACGTGTTCCCGTACCTGATGGTTCGTTGACAGATATTAGTGCCGTTGTGAAAAATTTAGTTTCTGAAGATGAAATCAATGAAGCATTTAAAAATGCGGCGAATAATGAATTAAAAGGTTATATGCAATATACCAATGAACCAATTGTTTCTCGAGATATTATAGGCAACAGTCATTCCTCTATTTTTGATGCAGGTTTGACTTCTGTTGTGGGAAATATGGTGAAAATTGTTGGTTGGTACGATAATGAATACGGATACAGTAATCGTATTATAGATTTATTGGAAAAAATAAGTCAATAAAAAACTCCCCAACCGGGGAGTTTTTTTATTTAAGGAGTTTAATATTTATTTTAGTTGTCAATTCCTAACATTCCTTCTTTTAAATCTTCATCGGCGGGTTCTTCTCCAAGCCAAATGGCAAATAATGCTTTTTTGAAATCCAATCCTTCAACTACGCCAATAATTTTATTGTTTTTGTAAACAACAGTTCCTTTACCTGGAATATAAACAATATCGAAAATATCATTTTTTTTAATAGGTTCCTTACTGAAAAATGATTTGAATTTGTCTATTTTGGCACGCATGGGCTTAGTATTGCCATTTGTAGATTTTTCAAATCCTTCTTCTATGGCTTCTTCCATTTTTTCAGAAGAGATTAAAGAAGAAACAATTACTAATTTAATGGCTTGTGGTTGATTTGCCGCAATTATTCTTTTTGGATCTTTGTTTTTTTCGGGTAAATACAAACCGCCAACATAAAGGTCTATCCAGAGCTTTTCTCTCAATCCTCCACCGTTTAAGATTAATGTTTTATTATTAAATTCTACTTTTTTAGGTAATGTAACATCACTGATAGTTACTTGTGCAAAGCTTGTTGCAGATAAGATAGCTGCAAATAATACTAAAATTGTCTTTTTCATAATTTCGATTTTTTGTTTGTTGTTTAAATGAATATTCAAAAATAATACCTAAATATATTAAAAAGTTCGATTAATACCAATTAACCATCTAAATTGTACAAAATCTTCTGTTGCCGGGGGACGGTTTAAGAAGAAAGGAAAGTCGAAACGAATGGTTAACGGGTTAACTGTTTGTAAAGGACCCCATCTTCTAATGGTTAGAGCAGCACCTAATCCGGCATCCACTCGAACATCGGAAATATTATAGGTTTTTTGACCAAAATCGATATATCCGGCATCTCCAAAAATGTAAGTATCTAATTTAAATGCTCGTAAAAATCGCGGTTTAAATTTTATTAATTTATCAAATTCCAACTCACCGCTGACGGATGCTCCTGATTTTCCTCTATATGCCAAAACAATTGTGTCGGGTAGGGTTTCTACGGCAACATAATTATTGTATCCGCGCAGGTTTAGCCCCCCACCCATTTGAAAATTTCCTGTATTTCCTGAGTATCTTGTCCAATCGGTTGGGATAAATCCTTCCGAACGGGTAAATTTATTATCCATTAATTGCTCAGGATTTGCACCTGCCAAGTATAAAGCCGATTCGTAAGGGGTGTTATTCCCTGTTCCCAAAAGAGCAAAAACTCTTGTGTTAAAGTCTAATTTTTTAGTTATTTGATTATAATTTTTTGCTTCTAATGTTAATTGAGCAAAGTTATAATCGCTAAACAGAGTTGAAGAACGTAATTTTAAATCAATCGTTCCACGCCCTTTGGTGTATTTGTATTTGTGCGTAACTCCCAATGCTATGGTGTTGTTCAATTTATTAATTTTCCAATCATTAGGGTAGAGCAAATAATGTAAATCGCTCGAATCTAAACGAATCATAGATTTATATTCGGTATAGAAAGTGTTCTTTCCTTTACGGTCTTGTTTGCTGAATCGTATTTTATAACTGTTCAATCCATCTAACCATTTTGTTTGCAATGCTACCCATGAGCGTTTCATCAATTTGTGTGTTGATGTTTGATAAGCAACGTTAAACGAAATAGGATCGAACAGATTTTTATCTGCAATATTTGCATCTTGCAATAAGCCCGTATTCATCCAAAAAGTTGCGTGCAAATTGTGTAATTTTTGCATGTAATTTCCGTTCATGTGCACGCCAATTTTCATTCCGTCGTAACTGTTATACCAAAAATCGGGACGTACAAACAATTCGTATTTTCCCCAATCGGGGTAATTCCAAATTTTTGAATCGAACTTAACAGAAAGAGGGAATTTCTTGGAATTATTTAAACGGTTTACATCAGCCATTTGCATTGAAGGATCAATAATTACATCTTTTATTCCCTCAGGAATTTCTACTTCAGCAAAATAAACCGGATTTAATTTCCCCCAACCTATCCATCGAGGCAATACGGTAGCATCGGTCTTTTTTACAAACCAATTGTTTGGAATGTAATATTTGTATTCTTTTTTGTCTTTACTGATAACTGTAAATTCTACAGGCATTTGCATTTCACCCAAACGTTCTATTTCTATAATGTATTTACCTTTTTCTTTTGCCGGCTTAACGGATTTAACAGCATAATCCATGTTTTTGACAGTTGTCAGCCACTGGTCAAAAAACCAATTCAAATCCACATGTGAATATTGTATAATGGTATTGCGAAAATCCTCTACATAAGGATGGGCAATTTTCCATTTGTTAAAATAGTTTTGCATTGATTTTAAGAATAATTCTTCGCCCAAAACATAGCGCATATTATACAGCATAGTTGCCGTTTTGTAATAGACGTGTCGATATCCGCCACCATGCCGTATAGCACCGTTAAAATCATCGGAATGGGTGTTTAAAAACGCATCATCTTCGGTAATTGCATCCAATAAATAACCGTAATAAGCACGGTAGAGTCTGGGACTTACCGGTTTTTTAAATTTTCTTACATATTTACTTCTGGGCATTGGCTCAACGAGTGTATCGCCATCAATTTTTGTTAAAGCCCAAGCAGTAAGAAACTGGGTGAAACCTTCATCGAGCATGGCTCTGTAAGTTTCATTATTACCAACTTGCCCGAAAAACCAATTATGCCCTACTTCGTGCGCAAGTAAACCGCGATAAGACGGGTCCATTCCACCGTCAAGGGTTAGCATTGGATACTCCATACCATCGCGCGCATCGGCAACAATCATTTTGTGGTAAACGTACCGTCCAAAATCTTCGGAATAAACTTGGATAACTTTTGCTGTGTATTCGGCAGCGTTTTGCCAACGCGACGCGTGTGGTTCTTGAGCTAAAGCATAAACTACTTTGTCTTCCCAATGTGCTTCTCCAATTCTGTAAGTAGGGTCGGCAGTGAAAGCAAAATCGTGCACGTTTTCGGCGTGATATATCCAAGTTTTGGTTTGAGTACTGTCATAAGGAATAATTACCGATGGTTTACTGTTCCAGGGTTTGTTGGCAAAGTTTTTTATGTCTAACTTTTTGCGTAAATCATCGGGTAATACTTCTTTTCGGTTTATTAAATATCCGGTGGCGCCTACAATGTAATTGGATGCGAATGTAAGTTCTACATCGAATGTTCCGAAATCGCCGTAAAATTCTCTTCCCAGATGTTGGTCGGTTGTCCACCCAAATTTACGGTCGTAAACCGAAATGCGTGGATACCAATGCACGCCGTCGTAATGTTTGTATCCCCAGGCGTTGAAAACTTTCATTCTGCGGCGAACACTTCCTTTGTCGAAATAGGTTTTAAAATCCATGGAAAAAATGATGGATTGATTGGGTAATAAAGGCTCTGGCAGATAAACTTTCATAATGGTATTGTCTATTTCAATTTTTACATTTTGGCCGTTAACCTTTAAATTTTTTATTTCGGTTCCTTTTTTTTGCAATTCATATTTGCCGTATACGGGTTGAATTTTGTTTGCTTTTTGAAGTTTATCGTAGTAAGAACCCGGTTGAAAGGCGTTTTGGTAAAGGTGAAAGAATACATAAGTCAGAGTATCGGGAGAGTTATTCCAATATGTAAGCTCTTCGGAAGCTGTAATGATGTCTTTTTTCTCGTCAATACGCGCTTTTATTTTGTAATGCACATCTTGTTGCCAATATCCGCAATACGGATTTTTGTTTTTCCAGTAATTGGGATTGTCGGCATTTCGATAAGTGTTGGGTGGCAATAGCGGATTGTACTTTTGTGCAATGCCTTTTTGCATCCATCCAAATATAGCAGACAACAATAAAATTATAAGTAATTTTTTCATAACAGGATAAGTCTTTTTTTTGGCGTGTAAAGTTATTTTATATTTTAATTCCCATTACACAAACATCATCAATTTGTTCGTAATTTCCCTTCCATTCGTAAAAAGTAGATTCAATAATATCTTTTTGTTTATTGATAGGTAGTTGAGCAATTTTCTTGTGTAAAAGCTTAAAGTTTCTGTATTTGAATTTTTTTCCTCTGGGACCACCAAATTGGTCGGCATAACCATCTGAAAAAAGAATAATTTCGTCGCCTTTTTCAAGCTGAAGTTTATGGTTTGTAAACGGTTTTTGAATAAGGTGTTTTCCCACGGGTTGTTTGTTTGGTTTTATTTCTATACCGGATAAAAATTCATCATAATTATCCAAAGCTTCAATATTATATTCTCCGTCAAAATTTTTAACAATCCATAACGGATTGTTGGCACCGCTCCACTCAAGCTCAAAAGTTTTCAGGTTTATCTTGCAAAAAGAAACATCCATACCATCATACTCCAAGTAATTTAATAAAGAATTCCGGGTTTCCTCCAAAATTTCTGCCGGTGAAATGTTTTCATCTTTTACAATATTGTTAAATAAACTGATACCAAGCATACTCATAAAACCACCCGGTACGCCGTGCCCTGTACAATCTGCAACACTTACAAACCATTGATCACCAATGCGTTTTTCCCAATAAAAATCGCCGGAAACAATATCACGAGGTTGGAAAAAGATATAATGTTCGGGAATGTCGGCACTTTCATCGTCTTCGAGCGACAACATAGCTTGCTGAATACGTTTGGCGTAATTGATAGAATCAGTTATTTCTTTATTTTTATTTTCAATAGCGTGTTTTTGAAGTAATATTTCAGTGTTTTTTATTTGTAGATCTTTTTGTTGTTTTTGCAATATTTCATTGCTTTTTTGAATGCGCAATCGGTTTATGATAGATTTTTTCTCGGATAAGTAATGCAAATAAGAAGCGCCCACACCAAATGCGCCAAGCGTTAAATATAAGTAACCGCCATTATTTAGTATTTCTATAAGAGAATGTTCTTTAAAAATACTGTTGAAAATAAGCAGTAGAATGATAGACAAGAAAAAGTATGATATAGATACTGTTATTTTTGTCAGTAAAAAGAAATTACCTACCAAAAGTATCATTGTGTAACCCAAAATATATGAAGTTAATGCCGGAGAGGGAACAACAGAACACATATAGGCAACATAAATTAATGTTGTAGAGTATCCTACAATGTAAGATAATGCGAGTGATATTTTGTTTTTTTCTAATAAGTAAGCAGTAAAAAGTAAGAAAAATGTGCCGAATACCCGAAGTAGAAGGAAAGTGCTAAAATGCTCATGAGCCATAGTATAATCGAGAAGTGCCCAAAATGGTGTGAGCCATCCGCCAATTTTGTATGTCATAATAGCATACTTACGGGCTTGCTTTTGGAACAGAAAAGTAATTTCTTCCTCGGGGATAATGATTTTTTTATATTCGCTATTGGATTCACCCATCAAAACAAATATACTGAAAATTATTTTTTAAGGTTACCCGAAGCGTGACGAATACTTGCATTAAGTTCGAATCCTAACAGTAAGGCAATAGAGTTGTAATACATCCACAACATCAGCACAATCATTGCACCAAGTGAACCATAAATTTTATTGTAATTCCCAAAATTATTGACATAATAAGCAAAACCTAAGGTAAGTAACAGAGAAAGAACAGTTGCAAACGTGGAGCCGGCTGAAATAAACCGGAATTTTTTGCTTTTTAAATTTCCATAGTAATAAACAAATGAAATACTTAAAAAATAAACCACCAAAAGTATAAGGATTTGAATAAAGTTGATTAAGAAAATCGTCCAACTTTTGTTTATTAGATGATGATTTTTTAAATAATTAATACCAAAGTCTGTACCGATGATTGCGCCTATAGTAACAATTATGGTAAGTACCAGAACGATTAAAATTACAAATGCACGCAGTTTTTGTTGTAAAAAAGAATTTGAAAATTCACTCAAATGCGAAGAACTGTTAAATGCAACAAGCATTGCCTCAACACCGTTTGTAGCTAAATATATGGTGAAGATAATACCAAAAGAAAGTAATCCCGTGTGTTTTTTCAGTACTAAATCTTCAATAGTTCCCTGTACAAAATTGTAAGCATTATTTGGCAAAATTTGCTCTAAAAGTTCCAATAATTGAATTTGAAAATTATCAATGGGAATGTATGGAATTAAAGTGAAAAGAAATATTAAAAAAGGAAACAGCGACATAAAAAATTTAAACGACATAGCCGATGCTCGCGTGTCAATATAACCGTTTTGTAATCCGGAAATAAAAAACTTTATTACATCGTAAAGCGGCATTCCTTCAAATCCGGGCAAGATGATTTTTTTGCTAAGCCGGATAACCGTCTTAACAAGTAATGATTCTTTTATTTTTTTAACAAATGACATGGGTTTAAACGGCTTTTAAACTCAAGTCTAAGCTTTTAATTTGATGCGTTAGTGCACCCACCGATATATAATCTACTCCGCATTTTGCATATTCAATGATTGTCGTCTCATTAATTCCACCTGAAGCTTCGGATTCATATTTTCCGGCAATAAGCGAAACAGCAGTTCGCATATCATCGAAAGAAAAGTTGTCAAGCATAATTCGGTCTATATTGCCAACGCTTAATATTTCTTCCAATTCTTGAAGGTTGCGGGCTTCAATTTCTAAAGGAATTGATAAGTTTTTTTCGTTACGGAATTGATTTGCCGCTTCAATGGCTTCTTTAATACCTCCGGCATAATCAATATGATTATCTTTAATCATCATCATATCGTCCAATCCAAAACGGTGGTTTACTCCGCCGCCAATGGCAACCGCCATTTTTTCGAGCAAACGGAAATTGGGCGTGGTTTTTCTTGTATCCAATAATTGGGTAGGATAATCTTTAATAAGATTTGCCAAATAATTAGTGTAAGTGGCAATTCCGCTCATTCGTTGCATACAATTCAATACCAAGCGTTCGGCTTTAAGTATGGATTGTGCCGAACCTTCCACTTCCAAAACAATATCGCCCGGTGAAATCGAACTTCCGTCAGAAATAAAATCGCGAACAATAAGGCTTGCGTCTATTGTGTTGAAAATTTCTTTTGCCACATCAACTCCGGCAATAATGCCCTTTTCTTTTACCAGTAATTTGGCTTTTCCTTCAGCCGTTTCGGGTACACAAGCCATAGAGGTATAATCACCATTGCCGATGTCTTCTTTAATAGCGCATTGAATCATTTCGTTTAGCGACAGCATATACAATAATTGATTTTAGCCTTCCGGCTCGATACGAATTTCTTTAATAATAAATTGATTGCCTTCTTTTTGATACAACAGATAGGTTCTGAAAACACCACCTTTGCAAGTTAATTTGCCAATGGAGAAAAATAAGTTTTCATTCGATTTTCCATTGTGAATGGTGGAAAAAGAGTTAACAGGTTTGTGTTTTTCGAAAAATGATTTTAATATTTCTTTGGCTTGCGCTTTACCGTAAACCCCTTCATTTCCGTCGATATTTATATCAATTTTATTGTTAAAATAATTCGAAACAGTATTGTAATTTCCTTGCTTAAAGGCAACGGCAATTGATTTTCTGAAAGCTTCTTCGCTGTTTTGAGAAAAGCCCGTAAAGGCAGTTGTAATTAATATCAGTAATAAGACCACTCGTTGTGTCATAATTTTTATAATTTAAGGCAATTTATGCAAAAATTAAGCCATAAAACATTAAAACAAAAATAAAGTATTTTTATCGAATTTTACGGTTAAATACCCGAAAAGATACGCTAATTTTATCGGTTCATAAAAATGGCTTTTTTATTTTATGCAAATTAAGTTAATCGTCATAGGAAAAACAAATACACCTTTTGTAAAAGAAGGTTTTGAAGAATATCAAAAACGGTTAAAGCATTATGTCAATTTTACTTATGCAGAACTGCCGGATGTGAAAAAACAAAACACGCACGAACAATTAAAAAAAGCCGAAGGAGAAAGACTGTTGCAACAGGTAAACACATCTGATAAACTGGTGTTGCTTGATGAAAAGGGAAAAATGTTTCGTTCGGTAGAGTTTGCCAAACAAATAGAAAAATGGCAAATACAATCGGTGCCATCGGTTGTGTTTGCAGTAGGCGGAGCATTTGGTTTTTCGGAAGAGGTTTACCGACGCGCCGATATGAAAATCAGCTTATCGCCAATGACTTTTTCACATCAAATGATACGTCTGCTGTTTATCGAACAATTATATAGAGCTTTCACCATTATCAAAGGCGAAAAATACCATCACGAATAAAGAGACAAGTTATGAAAATTCTTACGGCAAAGCAAATAAGAGAAGCAGATAAATTTACCATAGAAAACGAGCCCATTGCTTCAATCGATATAATGGAGCGTGCCGCCGGTCAATGTGTCAATTGGATTGTCAATCATTTTTCACCGGATTATTCTTTTGCTCTATTTTGTGGGGTAGGTAATAATGGAGGCGACGGTTTGGCAATTGCCCGTATGCTTACGCAAAAAGGATACGCAGTTAAAGTGTATGTTGTAGAATTTTCAAAAAGATACAGTCAAGATTTTTCGATAAACTTAGATAGGTTAAAACAAACAAAAGTTGAAATTGACTATTTAACTGAACGTGAATTTACATTTTCGGTAAAAAAACATTCGGTAATTATAGATGCCATTTTCGGAACCGGTTTGTCTCGTCCGGCAGAAGGATTTGTGAAAGAAATTATTAAGCAAATCAATGCTTTGGATAATATTGTTGTTAGTATTGATATTCCTTCGGGAATGTTTGCCGAAGATAATTCCGATAATGACAAAAATGCCATTATTCGTGCCGATGAAATTTTAACATTTGAGTTTGCAAAGTTGGCTTTTTTACTGCCTGAAAATGCCGAATTTGTGCATCATTTCATCATTTTACCCATAGGCATTCATCCGGAGTTTGTCAAAAGTGTTGATACGCCTTATATTTTAACGGATGAAGAAATTGTTCGTTCGGTTTATCGGATAAGAAATAAATTTTCACACAAAGGAACATTTGGGCACAGTTTACTGATGGTTACCCAAAAAGGAATGGCAGGTGCAGGTATTTTGACATCAAAAGCATGTTTGCGTGCCGGGAGCGGATTAGTAACTGCTTACGTTCCCGAATGTAACAGAACCGTTTTTCAAAATCAAATTCCCGAAATTATTGTACAATCCGATTCGGATAACAATGAATATCTGACATCATTGCCTAAAAATACAGCAACATTCAATGCGTTGGGAATAGGTTGTGGGATAGGACAAAACAAGCAAACCCAAAATTTGCTTAAATTGTTGATTCAAGAGTATAAACAACCAATGGTTATTGATGCCGATGCTATTAATATACTTGCCGAAAATAAAACGTGGCTTTCGTTTTTGCCGCCAAATTGTATTTTCACCCCACACCCCAAAGAGTTGGAACGCTTAATTGGAAAGTGGAACAACGATTTGGAAAAATTAGACAAAGCCAAAGCATTTGCTTTTCGTTACTCTTCCTATGTGGTTGTCAAAGGTGCATATAGTGTTATTGTTTGTCCCGACGGAAAAATGTATTTTAACCCAACCGGTAATGCCGGAATGGCAACCGCCGGCAGCGGCGATGTACTAACAGGCATAATTACCGCCTTGTTGGCTCAAAAATATCCGTCAAAAGATGCTGCCGTATTAGGTGTGTATTTGCATGGTTTAGCCGGCGATTTAGCATTGGAGGAACAAAGCATGGAGTCGCTGATTGCTTCGGATATCATCGAATATTTGGGCAAGGCATTTAAGCAAGTTGCAGGATAATGAAATGAACAGGTTTTGTGAAAATATTATGTTTTGGGTTGAACGAAATGCCAAGCCCAATCGTATCATTATTGGCATCATTTGGATTGTTTTTGTCAATGCTGTCATTTTTCCTTACTTTCCCAACCGGATAGATGCAGATTTTCCGCTACAAAAAATATTGGATACTCGTGTTGGATTTATGCCGGCTGAAGCTAAACAACTATTTACAGTGCTTGGCGAAAAAGGTCGTGAAGCGTATTTTCTTACATCCGTACTTGTTGATAATTTATACGCGCTTACCTATGGGTTTATTTATGCCTTTCTTTTGGTGTTTTTGTTGAAAAAAGTATATCCGTATAATTATAATTCAAAAAGACATTGGATCGGGTTGCCTTTTATGGTTGCCGGTTTTGATTTATTGGAAAATGTTGGCATTCAAACGGCACTTCTTATGTATCCAAAAAGTAATGATTGGCTTTTATTGGTAACCGTCTTTTTTAATGTGATGAAATGGTTTTCGGGATTCGTGTTGTTAATTTCTGTTTTATCTTTATTTGTAAAGTGGATTTTCAAAAAATAATTTGATATTCTGTTGATTTTCAATATGAAAGAAAATTGTTAATACTTCGTTTTTTTATCGTCAAAAAATGTCGGTGGATAATAGTAATTTTGAGATAATACAAAATTTCATACCTTTTTATCAATGGATTATTTAAGTGAATTAAATCCCGCACAACGACAAGCCGTAGAAGCAACCGAAGGACCCGTAATGGTTATTGCCGGCGCAGGGTCGGGAAAAACCCGGGTGCTTACCTATCGTATTGCTCATTTAATAAATAAAGGAGTAGATGCTTTTAATATTTTGGCATTGACCTTTACCAACAAAGCCGCCAATGAAATGAAAGAGCGGATTGCTCAAATTGTAGGACCGTCTGAGGCACGAAATATTTGGATGGGAACTTTCCACTCTATTTTTGCCCGCATTTTACGTCAAGAAGCCGAACGAATAGGATTTCCACGCGATTTTACCATTTACGACACACAAGACTCAAAAAATTTGATTAAAACCATTATTAAAGAATATGGTTTAGACGATAAAATTTACAAACCGGGGTTGGTTTTAAGCCGAATTTCTGCTGCCAAAAACAACCTTATATCGGTAGAAGATTATAAAAAAAGTGTCAATTTAATTGCTGAAGACCGTCAATCGGCAAAACCGAAATTGGTGGATATTTACGATACTTACCAACGCCGTTTGATGAAATCATCGGCAATGGATTTTGACGATTTACTGTTCAAAACCAATATATTGTTGGCCAAAAACCCTGATATTTTAGTCAAATATCAACATCAGTTTAAATACATTTTGGTAGATGAGTATCAAGATACCAACTTTTCGCAATATTTAATTGTAAAACAATTGGCTGCCGCATATCAAAATATCTGTGTTGTGGGCGATGATGCACAAAGTATTTATGCTTTTCGCGGGGCGAATATTCAAAATATTCTAAACTTTAAAAAAGATTATCCTGATGCCAAAATTTTTAAGCTCGAACAAAATTACCGCAGTACAAAAAACATTGTCAATGCCGCCAACAGCATCATTGAGTTAAACAAAGAGCAAATTAAAAAAGAAGTTTGGACAGACAACGAAGAAGGAAATAAAATTGAAATTTACAAGGCATCTTCGGATAATGAAGAAGGAAAAATCATAGCCAATATAATTTTGGAACAAAAATTATCCAAACAATTACATAATTACGATTTTGCCGTTTTGTACCGTACCAATTCACAATCGAGAGCAATTGAGGAAACACTGCGTAAAAAGAATATTCCCTATAAAATTTATGGCGGAACATCATTTTATCAGCGCAAAGAAATCAAAGATTTGTTGGCATATTACCGTTTGGCAATCAACCCCAACGATGAAGAATCACTAAAGCGAGTAATAAACTATCCGGCACGTGGAATTGGCAAAACCACACTTGATAAAATATCGGTGGCTGCCGTAAATTCCGGAAAATCAATGTGGGAAATTATTGCCAATATCAGAAACGCCGGTTTGGGTTTAAATAATGGAACACTCAATAAAGTATCGGCTTTTGCCGATATGATAAAAAGCTTTAATGTGCAGGTTGCTACAACCGAAGCGTATGAACTGGGGAATCAAATTGCCTCTACATCCGGTATTTTAAAAGAACTGTATGCCGATAAAACACCTGAAGGAATTTCGCGTTATGAGAATGTGCAGGAATTACTCAACGGTTTAAAAGAATTTTCCGAAACACAAAAGAAAATCGACCCGGAAAAAACACCCGTTTTACCCGATTTTATGCAAGATGTGGCTTTACTTACCGACCAAGACAATGAAACCGATGAAGACCGCGATAAGGTAACTTTAATGACCATTCACGCCTCGAAAGGGTTGGAGTTTCCCTATGTTTTTATTGCCGGAATGGAAGAAAATCTTTTTCCTTCGCAAATGGCTCTTCATTCACGTGCCGACCTCGAAGAAGAACGCCGTTTGTTTTATGTTGCCGTTACACGGGCAAAAAAACAATGTTATTTGAGTTATGCCACGCAACGCTTTAAATGGGGGCAACAAATTTATTGCGAACCCAGTCGCTTTATCGATGAACTCAACCCGTTGTACATTGAACATAAATACCCTGTCAACAGAGCTAAGCAAACATTGGGAAAAGAAAGCGAAACACGAAAATCTACACCAATAACACCACCAAAAAACCTTAAAAAAGTTTCTGAAATTAAAAGCAACCCGCAAGAGAGTGCTTTTAATTTGCCTATTAGTGTCGGCAGTTTGGTGGAGCATCAAAAATTTGGAGTAGGAGAGGTGCTTGAATTGGAAAACGGTAAAGCATCCATCAATTTTAAAAATGCCGGAAAAAAACAACTTTTACTCAAATATGCTAAGCTTAAATTAATATCATAATAAGCCAAAACACTAATAATTTTATTACATTTACCGTTAATTACAATAAATTGAAAAATGCTAAATCCTGAAGAGAAAGACTATAATACCCGCCGTCCGCGATTGATAATTCCCGAATACGGACGCAATATTCAACGAATGGTCGATTATGCCCTTACTATTGAAGATAGAGAAGAACGTAATAAAGTAGCACAAGCCATTATCAATGTAATGGGACAACTTAATCCGCATTTGCGTGATGTTCCTGACTTTAAACATAAACTTTGGGACCATTTATTTATAATTTCCGATTTTAAATTGGATGTAGATTCGCCTTATCCCAAGCCCAAACGTGAAGATATTTACACCAAACCCGAGCGTTTACCTTATCCGCAAAAAAGAATAAAATTTAAACACTACGGTAAATTGGTAGAAGAATTGATAAAAAAAGCCATTGAATTGGAAGATGACGAAGAACGCAAAACATTAATTTTCTCTATTGCTAATTTAATGAAAAAAGACTACCTGACGTGGAATAAAGAATCGGTGGATGACGAGAAAATTTTTAAGGATTTGGAGATTCTCTCGGGAGGAAAATTGAAAATTAAAAATGCCGAGGATGTGCAGTTGGAAGAAACACGAGCTATTTTGGCAAGGAACAAAAAATCGGCAAGCTCTAACAACAATCGTAAGCATTACAAAAACAAAAACAAGAATAAAAATCGTAACCGAAAAAACTAATCATCAGTAATGGGAACATTTAAAATTACCGGCGGAAAACGTTTAAAAGGAGAGATTCAACCGCAAGGAGCAAAAAACGAAGCATTACAAATATTATGTGCCGTATTGCTCACCCCCGAAGAAGTTATTGTAAAAAACGTTCCCGATATTCGCGATGTCAACAAATTGATAGATTTGTTGGGCGATTTGGGTGTAGAAATACATAAAGTAGGCGAAGAAGATTACTCGTTCAAAGCCGAAAACATTGATATAGAATACTTACTTTCCGAACGGTTTAAGCAAAAAGGAAGTGCTTTACGCGGTTCGGTAATGATATTGGGTCCGTTGTTGGCTCGCTTCGGAAAAGGATATATTCCCAAACCCGGTGGTGACAAAATTGGGCGCAGAAGATTAGATACGCACTTTTTGGGTTTTCAAAAACTGGGTGCCGAATTTCATTACAACCCCAAAGACTCATTTTACCGTGTAGAAGCATCCAACCTGAAAGGTACTTATATGTTGCTCGAAGAAGCTTCGGTTACCGGAACGGCAAACATTATTATGGCAGCCGTTATGGCAAAAGGCACAACAACTATTTATAATGCCGCTTGCGAACCGTATATTCAGCAATTATGTAAGATGCTCAATCGAATGGGGGCAAAAATCTCGGGCGTTGGCTCAAATTTATTAACCATTGAAGGTGTAGATTATTTAGGCGGAACCGAACATTCCATACTTCCGGATATGATAGAAATCGGAAGTTTTATCGGTTTGGCGGCAATGACACAATCCGAAATAACCATTAAAAATGTTTCTTACGAAAATTTAGGTATTATACCCACGGTATTTCGAAAGTTGGGCGTGCAATTCGAACGTCGCGATGATGATATTTATATTCCTTCGCAAGAAAAATATACCATTGATAAATTTATAGACGGCTCAATTCTTACCATTGCCGATGCCCCTTGGCCAGGATTTACACCGGATTTATTAAGTATTGTTTTGGTAATAGCTACACAAGCCGAAGGCAGCGTGTTGATACATCAAAAAATGTTCGAAAGCCGTTTGTTTTTTGTAGATAAACTGATAGATATGGGTGCGCAAATTATCCTTTGTGACCCGCATCGAGCTACGGTAATCGGGTTGAACAGAAAATATCCGTTGCGAGGAATAGAAATGACTTCGCCTGATATTCGTGCAGGTGTTTCTTTGCTAATTGCCGCATTATCGGCAGAGGGAACAAGTATAATTCACAATATTGAACAAATTGACCGTGGTTATCAATACATTGATACTCGTTTAAATGCTTTGGGTGCTGATATTAAAAGAATCAGCTGACAGATAAATTGTATATGTATCTTTGGCGACAAACAGATTAAAAAAAATTTGGCAAGTTTGTTGTATTAAAAGATGAAAATTAAAAATTTATAGAGATGAAAAAAATTCACATTTATTTAGGAATAATAGCTTTAGCCGTTGTGTTTTATGGTTTTTCGAACAGGATATTACAAACCGCCGGAACAAAAATAGGTGATAAAGCACCTGAAATTGCTTTACCTAACCCGGATGGAAAAGAAATGAAACTATCCGATTTGAAAGGAAAAATGGTGTTAATCGATTTTTGGGCATCTTGGTGCGGACCGTGTAGAAGAGAAAACCCAACAGTGGTAAAAGCGTATGAAATGTTTAAAGACAAAAAGTTCATCAACGGAAAAGGATTTACCGTCTTTAGCGTTTCGTTAGACCAAAGTGCCGACCGTTGGAAAAAAACCATTAAACAAGATAATCTTTCGTGGCCTTATCATGTAAGCGATTTAAAAGGATGGAATGCCGCACCGGCAAAGGTTTATGGTGTTTATTCAATTCCTTATAATTTTTTGATAGATGGCGATGGAATTATTGTGGCAAAAAACCTTCGCGGACAAAACCTTATCAATACCTTAAACAAATTTGTAAAACAAAAAGGTAAAAAATAAAAAACAAGATTGCTTGATAAAAAAAACGTCTCCTAAATGGGAGACGTTTTTTTATTGTTGTTATTTTAGGAAGATTAATTAGAAACTCCAATCGTATTGGTCGAGTTCTAAAATACAGTTGGTCAATAAATCAATACTTCCTTTAATATCGTGTTTATTTGCCATTTCTATCACTTGGTGAATATGGCGAGTAGGAATGGATACCGCACCCGATATGGCTCCTCCGGGGTTCATTCGCTGAATACCTGCTGTGTCTGTTCCACCGGCAGGTAAAATTTCGGTTTGCCATTTGATATTGTGCTTGTCGGCAATTTGTTTCATATATTTTACCATGCGATAATCGCAGATGGTTGAAGAGTCCATAATTTTAATAGCCGTTCCGTCGCCTAATTTTGTTACCATTTCCTCGGGCTTCGCACCCGGAACATCATAAGCTATTGTGGTGTCTAATCCAAAGCCAAAATCGGGTTCAATTTCTAATGCGGCAATATTTGCCCCTCTGATGCCTACTTCTTCTTGAACGGTGAAAACAGCATACAAATCGTAAGGCAATTCTTTACCTTTTAATGCTTTAAGCGTTTCTATCAATACAAAAACCGATACACGATTGTCCAACGATTTGCAGTTTACACATTCGCCCATTTCTATAAGTTTTCTTTCGCGCGTGATAGGGTCGCCAACCGAAACAATTTTTTCAACTTCTTCTTTGGGCATACCCAAATCAATAAAATAATCGGTTGTTTTAGGCATTTTTGTTCTTTCTTCGGGCGACATTACATGAATGGGTTTGGAACCCATTACACCAATTACATCTTTTTTTCCGTGTATAATAACCCGTTGAGCGGTAAGCGTTTTAGGGTCGAAACCACCCAAGGTATGAAAACGAACAAATCCTTTATCATCTATATGAGTAACAATAAAACCAATTTCGTCCATGTGCGCACCTACCATTACTTTTTTATTTTCTTTTCCTTTGCGGATGGCACGAACATTTCCCATGTTGTCCACTTGGTATTCATCTACCAGCGGGGTAATTTCTCTAATTACGATTTCTCTGATGCGTTGCTCAAAACCAGGCGCTCCGGCAACTTCTGCAATTTCTGCTAATAAACTTACATTAATCGGCATATATTTATAATTTTATTGAGTTACAAATTAAAAGTTTTAATCGATGTAGCTTAATTTCAGCATATTGGATTGTCCTTTTTCTGAAATTGGCATACTGGCAATATTAATAATTAAATCGCCTTCTTTTACACATCCGTGTTTTTTCAAAATATATTTTATATCGGCAATGGTATGGTCGGTACTCACGAATTTATCGTAATAAAACGCTTTGACTCCCCAAACCAAGCTAAGCATGGATAATATCTTGTAATTTCCGGTAAATACATACACACCTGCCTTTGGGCGGAAACTGGAAATTTTAAATCCGGTGTATCCACTGTGTGTCATTGTTACAATAGCCGATGTGTTTGTTCGCTGTGCCAAACGGCAAGCGTTGTAACAGATAGAATCGGTAATGAATCGTTCTTCATTCATTTCCGGCGGATATTCGTGGTGATAAATACCCTCGTATCGTTCAACATCTTTTACTATTCGGGTCATTACTTCAATTACTTCAATAGGGTATTTTCCTACGGAAGTCTCGGCACTGAGCATTACGGCATCTGCACCATCCATCACGGCATTGGCAACATCATTTACTTCGGCTCGTGTTGGTCTGATGTTGGTAATCATTGTTTCCATCATTTGGGTGGCAATAATTACCGGTTTGGCATATTTTATCGATTTTTTAACCAATTCTTTTTGCACAAGCGGAACTTCTTCCATAGGTATTTCAACCCCCAAATCACCGCGGGCAACCATAATGGCATCGGTAGCTTTTATAATATTGTCAATATCTTCGAGTGCTTCGGGTTTTTCAATTTTTGCTACAATGCGCGAATCAGAATTGTTTTTATTTAAAATTTCTCTTAGTTCTTCAATATCTTTTGCATTACGCACAAAAGACAAACCTATCCAATCTACCTGTTGGGTAAGAACAAATTCAAGGTCTTTTAAATCTTTTTCTGTCAAACAAGGTAAAGATATTTTTGTATTGGGCAGGTTTACTCCTTTGTTGGAAAATAATTCTCCGCCATAAATTACTTTTGCTTTTACCGTATCTTTTTTGTTTGTTTCGGTAATTTCCAATTGTAATTTTCCGTCATCGAGCAAAATGAGTTCACCTTTTTCAACATCCTTCGGAAAGTTGAGGTAATTCATGTACACTGTATTGTTGCTTCCGTCGGCCTCAGGATTGTTGGTAAAAGTGAGTATATCGCCGGTGTTGAGTAATAATGGTTCGTTGGTTATTTTTCCGATACGGATTTTAGGTCCTTGCAAATCGGCTAAAATGGCGGTGTGAATTTTCAACTCTACATTTAATTCCCGTATTGTTTCAATTATTTTTTTGTATTCTTCGTGTTTTCCGTGCGAAAAATTTAGCCGGCATACATTTAATCCTTTTTCTATCATTGCTTTTAAAACTTCTTTTTTAGAAGATGCCGGTCCTATTGTGGCAACGATTTTGGTTTTTTTATCTACGAATTTCATATTTCTAAAATATTAAATAATCTTTTGATTTTAATTCTTCTACATTTATGGGCAATGCCGTAAGCACATTGTTTAAACTTCTTAATTTATCCACATATTCGTCAATATCTACAAAATCTATATTTCCTTTTATCATTAACAAGTAATCAAAATTTTTGAACTCCTTAACCAAAAATCCTTGTTTTCCTTTATTGCCTAATAAGTAAAAATCCAACAGGTTTTCATCGTCAGCAAAGGTGTACATCGGAAAATGATCGGTTTTGCCTTTTATTGTTAAAGTATAATCATCTGCCGTGCGATAAAAATCAAAATTTAAGCTTTTGTTTATTTCGTAACAAAGTTTGTAATCTTTGGAATGACTGGCAATGCCGATGAGTAAAAAATCGAGCAATTCCTCTTCTGACCAGTCAAGCGTAAACTTTGCCATTTTGCAGATAAATTTTTGATAAAGGTAAAAATATTCAGGCAATCCATAGCATAAAATATTGAATTGTGCATAAAATTTAATATTCGCTTTATAAAATCGTATTATTAAGGACTTTTAACACCTAAAAAGTCAAAGTGCCGGGCTTATTGGATAATTTCGTAAAAACGAATAACTTAACCCGTACTGATGCTCAAAAAATACTCACTGCAAATTCTGATAAGCATTATTACCTTGGCTTTGCTGGGATTGATTTTCTTGCAAATTTATTGGGTGAACAGTGCTGTTACGCTCAAAGAAGAAGAATTTGCCCAAACCGTAAAATCGGCGTTGTACGATATTGCTTTAAGCGTAGAAAAATACGAAGCCAAACGCCGGATGATGTTGGGCAAGGATTTAAATTCCAAGCTAAAAGGTGTTGAGGTAAAAAAAGATGCCAATGGCAATATTGTGTTTAAAAAGGAAGAATTGGAAGGGCAAATGCCTTCAGAATACGGAAGCTTGAAATACAAATTTGGAGTAACTTATCAAGGAACGCGAAATATTCCCGACGAAGAACTGGATGAATTTTTAAGTGTGCTTTACGAGTATAACCGTCCCCGAAGTTTTGAAGAACGCGTGCCGGCAAATGCTCTGGATTCTATCATTAAGGTAGAGTTAAATCATCGTGGAATAAATGCCGGCTATCGCTTTGGTGTGTTTGATATGTTTGGCAATCCGGTATTTGCACAAAAAAACAATCTTACCAAATACAACCCCAAGAGTTTTACCGTTCAGCTTTTTCCAAACGATTTTTTTGGCAATCCTTATTATTTGAGTTTAGTGTTTCCTTACAAAAAAACATTCTTACTCAAAAGTATGAGTTGGGTATTGGCATCGTCGGTTGTATTTTTGTTAATTATTATCGGTGCATTTTATTTCAGTATTCACACCATTTTGCGTCAAAAAAAGCTTTCGGCAATAAAAAATGATTTCATCAGCAATATGACGCACGAACTGAAAACGCCCATATCTACCATTTCATTGGCTTGCGAAGCATTGTCCGACCCTGATATTTCCAAAATGGAACAAGCAAAAAACAATTACTTGCGCATGATTAAGCAAGAAAATGAACGCTTGGCACTTTTAGTAGAAAATGTTTTGAAAAGCGCCCTTTGGGACAAACCCGACTTAAAACTAAAGTTTGACCCCATTGATGTACATCAAATTATAGATAAAGTAAAAGACAACATTGAAATTCAAGCCATCAATAAAGGTGGAAATATCATTACCAAGCTAAATGCCGAGAATCACCAGATAATAGCCGATAAGGTGCATATAACAAACGTTATTTATAATTTGCTCGATAACGCCATAAAATACACGCCCGAAAAGCCGGTGATAACTATCCAAACCAAGAACCACAAACAAGGAATTTTAATTGAAGTTGCCGATAATGGTGTAGGAATACCCAAAGAACACCACGCAAAAATTTTCGATAAATTTTACCGCATTCCTACCGGAAATATACATAATGTAAAAGGATTTGGACTTGGATTGAATTATGTAAAAGCAATCGTTGAAAAGCATAACGGAACCATAACTTTGCAAAGCGAAGTTGGGAAAGGAACAAAATTCATCATATATTTACCTTTTGAAAATACTTGTACTAACGAAAATGACTGAAAATGGATAAAATACGCGCATTATTGGTAGAAGACGACCCCAATTTGGGAAATTTACTCAAAGAATACCTAACCGTAAAAGGCATAGTAACAGATTTGGCTCAAGACGGAAAATCCGGATTGAAAAAATTTCACTCCAACAGTTATGATATTTGCATTTTAGATGTAATGATGCCCGAAATGGACGGTATAACTTTAGCCAAAGAAATTCGTAAAGAAAACCAACAAATTCCTATTATATTTTTAACGGCAAAAAGTATGAAAGACGATAAACTCGAAGGGTTTAAAGCCGGAGCCGACGATTATATTACCAAGCCCTTTAGTATGGAAGAGTTGCTGGCGCGAATCAATGCGGTAATGCGCAGAGCCAAAGGGGTATATAATGAAGAGCAAAACGAATTTAAAATAGGAAAATATACCTTTAATTACAACGAACAAACATTAAAAATAGGCGATAAAGTATCTAAACTTACGTCTAAAGAAAATGAGTTGTTGCGCTTATTGGTGTTGAACAAAAACAAAGTAATGGATCGAAACGAGGCGCTTATAAAAATTTGGGGAGACGATTCTTATTTTAATGCCCGAAGCATGGATGTGTATATTACTAAACTGCGCAAACACTTAAAAGACGACCCGAATATCGAAATTATAAACATTCACGGAAAAGGATTTAAACTGCTTGAAAAATCAAATTGACAAAAATCATTTTAAATACCGAAAATGGTTATTATATTTGAAAAAACAAAAAAACAATGATTAATACAATTTTCGTACCCACCGATTTCTCAGAAGATGCCGATAAAGCGCTCAAATATGCTTTGGAATTGGCACGCAAAGCAAAAGCTAAAATAATAGTTTTTAACAGTTATGAAATTCCTTACTCAACTTCCGGAATGATTGTTTCGGTTACCGATGTGTTGAAAGAAGATGCACAAAGAGGCATCGATGATACATTAATTAAAATTAAGGAGTGGGGCTACAATGATGTGCAAACCGAAGGATATATAAAATCCGGAGGTGCAATTGCAACCATTACCGAGCAGTCCGTTGAAAAAAATGCCGACTTAATTGTTATGGGAACAAAAGGAGCCAGCGGAATACAAGAAGTATTAATTGGTTCCAACACACAAGGCGTGATACAAAACTCTGATATTCCTGTATTGGCAATACCAAAAACATCGCAGTACAAAGAAATTGAAAAAATTACCTTTGCAGCCGATTATAAAGAGATTGACAACTTTGACACATTGAATATTCTTAAAGATTTTGCCAAACTTTACGATGCCGAAATTCAGATACTAAACGTCATTACCAAGCCCGAAGAGAAGGCTAAAATTCAAGATGCCATAGAAGCATTGGATTTGGAAGAATTTTTATTAGACATAAAACACGAATATTATTACGAAGAAAATGATGATGTAGTATCCGGAATTACCGGTTTTGTAGAGCAAAACAGCGATATGGTTGCCGTTTATGCCCGTAAACACGGATTTTTAGAGAAAATCTTTAAAAAGAGTGTAACTAATCAGTTGGCATTTCACAGTAAAAAACCATTATTAGCCATTAAAGAAAAATAATTCACCAAACAAAACAAAAATATTATGTTATCACCAACAATTGAAAAAGCATTAAACAATCAAGTAAAAATAGAAGCCAATTCATCACACTTATACTTAGCAATGGCTTCATGGGCAGAAACCAAAGGATTAAACGGAACCGCTCAGTTTCTTTACAAGCATTCCGACGAAGAGCGTATGCATATGCTTAAATTAGTACAATACATTAATGAGCGTGGCGGTATTGCCGAAATTCCTGCATTGGAAAAACCCGAAGCATCTTTCGAATCATTAAACGCAGTATTCCAAAAACTTTTGGAACACGAAATTATGGTTACCGGCGAAATAAATAAAGTAGTGGAGATTTACTTAAACGAAAAAGATTATACCACACACAACTTTATGCAATGGTATGTTGCCGAACAAATAGAAGAAGAAGCATTGGCACGAACCATAATGGATAAATTACACCTTATTGGTAACGATAAAGGCGGTTTATATCTTTTCGACCGAGATATACAATCGCTTTCAATGGCAGTTGAAAAAAATGTATAAAAAAATAGACTATCAAAGATTTATAAATTTACTGAAAAGGTCAACTCAAGAGTTGACCTTTTTAGGTATGATAAATGATTCTAATTCTTAATTAGATATTTAATTTTTAATATTTAAAATATTTGTGTTTTAAATTAACTATTAACTTAAGCTTTATACACTATTATCATTATTAAAATAGAAATATAAATTAAACATGAGAAAAATACTATTATTGTAATACTACCCAAAAACTGGACCACAGGTTAAAGTGAAAAAAGTATTAACTTTAAACCTGAAAATATGAAAAGAACAAGAAGAAAATTCATTGCAGCTTATAAAGCTAAAGTAGCAATAGAAGCAATAAAAGAAAGAGAAACGCTAAACGAATTGGCTATGCGTTTTGAGGTACACCCCAACCAAATATCACAATGGAAACGAGAGTTTATAGAACAATCAGAAAAAGTATTCAGCAGTTCGGAGAAGTCCAAAGAGCAGAATGAAGCTGAAACCGAACGTCTCTACAGCAAGATAGGGAAATTGGAAGTAGAGAACTTTTCAAAAAAAAAAGCTTATACAAATTAGGCCTGTAGAGGTTCGACATAAGATGGTTGATCGAAGTTATACAAAGCTGAGTGTAAGAAAACAGTGTACCTTATTGCAGATAAGTAGGAGCAGTTTCTATTATAAACCGGTTGAACTTTATCTAAAAGCTGCTTAATGATTAACAATAAATCAATAATTATTAAATTAGCAACATCTAATCTGTGGTACTAAAAATTGGGAGTACTACATGTTGTAAAGTAATAAAATGGGAAATAGAATTAAAATAGAATTAGAAATGCTGAAAGAAAATAGACCTATTAATATAGGAGAATTAAGGTTAGAAATGAAAAATAGGAATGTATTGGAAGTTACTGGTTGGTCACAATACAAAAATTTTGATAATTTAACTAAACAAAAAACATTAAATGAGCTTAAAGAGCTTAAAGACTTATTTATTAAAATAGTAAATGCTTTTCCAACTTTAAAAAACTTCATTGTAAATAAATCTATAATATTTAATCTTTATTTTGATGATTATGGAAAAGCTTCAATACCAATATGTTCAGAAAAAAATTGTAAAGTGGAATGGATGATAAATTTAAAATAAAGATGATCAAATAATAATAATTACGGAATAATAATGATTGTTAAAAACTTGTTTAATAACTTTTTAATCTCTTTTTTGGGTAAATCCGAATACTTTAATTAACTTTAACCCATAGTGGTTAACATTTAATTGACCAACCATTTATATGATTGGTCAATTTTTTATCAAAAAAAATTAAAGAGTGAAGAAGTATTTTTTTATAATATTAACAATTGTATTTACCGTATTATCGGCACAAAATGCAAAAGCACAATTTTGGAAAAAAGACAAAGGTGTAAATACGGCTTCAGCAACTCGTCACAATCCTAATTTAGATAAGAAAAAGAAGAAAAAGAAAAAAGGCAGAGATGCTTTTACGCACAAAACCAAATGGCGTTCGAATGTTAAAGTATCGCGCAAACCATTAGTTAAAAACAAGAAAAACCTCTACAAACATTGGTCAAGTGCCAAGTTTAAAAAGAAAATGAATAAGCGAGACAAAAATTTTGCTTCTCGCAGAAGATATAAGAAGCTACAGAAATCAAGCTCCGGAGCCGCAATGGCAAAAAATCCCAAAAAATCATCGGGAGGCGGACGTAAAGGAAAACCCGGAAAGGGTGGTATGAAAGGCAAGAAAAAATAATTTCTTGCTTTTTTTATTTACCTATATTTTCAATCAAAAGGATAATTTCTTCAAAATTTATACATTCAGGATAAAACTCAACCAATTCGGTTACTTCCGAAGCGTCTGAATGTATTGCCTTTTCCATGTGTTTAACAGCATCTGTAATATCGTTTTTCATTAAATAATAAGCCGTAAGGCGATAATGATACAAGGCATAATCAGCATGTTGTTCCAAACCTTTGTGCAGCACTTCAATGGCGTGCTCAATATCTAAATATTCTCTGAAAGTTTCGGCAAGGTCGAGCCAAATGCTTTTTGTGTCGGGTAGCAGTTGAATGACTTTCGAATAAGCCAAAATAGCTTCTTCGTAAAACCCGTTGGCTTTAAGAATATCACCAAAAATATATTGAAAATCGGCATTTTTTTCATCCAATTCAACGCCTTTTTTAGCAAAAAACAAAGCCGACTTGTTTTGCCCCAACTCATTGTAAGAAACAGCCATTCCCATATAAGCATCAGAATATATCGGGTTTAGTGCTATGGCTTTTTTATAATATTGTATTGCTTGTGTGTAATCCTCCAACTTTTCATAGCTTTCGGCAATATTGTGGTAAATTTGTGCGTCGGGTTCTTCTATATCAAATACTTGAAAATAAGTATTTATGGCTTCATTGTATCTTTCCAACTCGAACAAAGCGCCTGCTTTACCGTAATAAGCCGGAGTATAATGTTCATTTATGGCAATGACAAACTCAAATGCATCGATGGCTTTTTCAAACAATCCTAACTTGAAATAAGTTGTTCCCAAATTATACCAAGCCGAAGAAGAATAAGGATGATAATCCAAAAATTTTTGAAAGAATTTCACTCCTTCTTCCAATTGGTTGGTTATTTCATAGCAAAAAGTCAATTCAAAAACGGCCGTTTCATTGCCCGGATTATTCTTTAATACTTGCTTAAAATAATTTACAGCCTCATGGTAGTTTCTTAAATTTTCGTATTCAAAAGCAATATGCATTAGAATTTCTTCCAATTCATCTTCTTCTACCAATGGTAACAGTTTTTGATAATATTCAATGGATTTTTTGTTTTCTCTTAACTGACTGTACACACTTGCTTTAAGATAGAGTAAGTCAATGTTTGTGGGCTCAATTTGTTCCAATTTGTTTAACAGCTTCAACGATTTGTTGGGACGGTGAATATTTTGGTAAAACTGTGCTTTTTTCAGTTGTAGTTCAATACTGTAAGGATGCAATGATTCGCCGATTTCAATAATTTTTTCAACCTTCGACATTTGGTTTTTGTCCATATAAAAATCAATGAGGTATTCAATTTCTTCAACATCAAAGAAACCGGGTGTGTCATTTTTTATCATATTTTCAAAACGCGATATGCTTTCGCTAAAGCGTTGAAAATCGTCATTGAAATCAAAATCGTCGTCCATTAATTGAATTTGCTGTTTATATAAAATTACGAAAATTTCAGCTATTTGTTTTGCAAAAAGATAAACTTTTAATTCACAAACCCAAAACATCTTTCATTGTAAAAATACCTTTTTTACCGGCAATAAATTCGGCGGCAACTACAGCCCCTTGGGCAAATCCTTTTCGGTTGTGCGCTTTGTGCATAATTTCAATATCATCAATATCAGATGAGTAAACAACTTTGTGCGTACCGGGAACTTCACCTTCGCGGATAGAAATTATTTCAAGGTCTTCGGTATTTTCGGATAATTCGTTTTTCCAGTGTTTTTTTCTGTCCAAATTTTCAATTATTTGCTCTGCAATGCTTATTGCCGTTCCGCTGGGTGCATCAAGTTTGTGTATGTGATGAATTTCTTCCACTGCAACATTGTATTGAGGTTGATTGTTCATCATTTTTGCCAAATACTTATTTATTTCAAAAAAGATATTAACCCCCAAACTGCAATTGGTAGCGGCAAGCATGGTGCTATTTGTTTTTAAACACGTTTCCTTTACTTCGTTATATTGGTCATACCATCCGGTTGTGCCAATTACTACGGGTGTATTGGTTTCAAAGCAAATGTATATGTTTTTTACGGCTGATTTTGGTGTGCTGAACTCTATGGCTACATCTGCCAATAATAATTTTTGTGCGATTTCTTCTTGAGGTGTTTTGGAGGTGCTTTTCAATACAATTTCATGGCCGCGTTCAAGGGCAATGTTTTCTATTTCTTTACCCATTTTACCATATCCTATCAAAGCAATTTTCATAGTTTCAAGGTTTAATCGTCGTAAGATTTACGTTTGTTTTTTCGTTTAAAATCGCCATTTTTCCATGCTTGAATAAACTTTGCCCAAGCTACCGGATTCAATAAGCTGATAGAGGGGTATTGTCCGGCATAATACATACGCGTATATTGCTGATTCATAACATATTTGTAGCTGGTTCCGGGGTCACCTTCAATATTTTCGGCGTATTCGATTAAATCTTCTTTAGCCAAGTTTTTTTTGGCACGCTCCAAATCATCATCAGGAATGTCGGCGTGTAAAAAGGCTTCTTTAAATTGTTCACGTGTAGGCCAAGGGTAAATAACCGTTTCTTTCAATAAAAAAGTATCTTTTTGCATAAGCTGAATCACCGAATAGCGACTGTCGGGCAAGCTGTCGGGAATAACAAATTCTGCTCTTTTAAAACTGATGTTAGAAAAAATAATGGTGTCGTTTTCTTTAGCTACAAAACTAAAAAAGCCGTAATAATCGGTGATGGTTCCTATGTGTGAATTTTTTATGGTAATGTGCGTAAAAGGAAGCGGATTTAAGCTGTCGGCTTCTAATACTACGCCTGTAAATTGGATTAACTTTAAGCTGTCCGTCTTGTCACTTTGTGCAGATAATCCGTTAAACAAAAACAACAGAGCGGTTAAAAGGTATATTATGTGTATTTTTAGCATAAAATTCAATCTTTATATTATGAAAATAAAATTACTCATTTTAGGTGGAATAATTCCTCTTTTTATCAATTCTCAAATTACAATTACCAATAATGATATGCCAAATGTAAATGATATTTATGTTTACAGCATCGGTAATACCAATTTTTCACAAAGTTTAACAGTTGCCGGAAGTAATGTTACGTGGGATTTTTCCGACCTTACCTCTCAAATGCAACGTGCCGATACTTTTCTGAGCGTATCGTCAACGCCATTGGCTTATCAATTTTATTTCAATAATGCTTTTTTGTACCCAAATCATAAAGCCGATTATGCCTTGCGGGCTGAATTTCCCAACAATCAGAATTCGCCTGTGCAGATAACCGAAATGATAAATTATTTTAAAAATTCAACCGGTGAATACAGTAATGTGGGCTTTGGGGCAAATATAAACGGCGTGCCAACATCGGTAAAAAACGAGCCGGTAGATGTTTGGTATCATTTCCCGATGAATTTCGGAAATATTGAATCCAATTATGCAGAATTTGGTTTGTCTGTGCCATCATTTGGCTATTACGGACAGTCAATTCAGCGCTACGACACCATCGATGGTTACGGAACATTGATAACCCCTTATGGAACATTTCAAACCATTAGATTAAAATCTACAGTTTACCGAATTGATACAACGTATTCCGACCAATTTGGTTTTGGCACAACCGTTCCCCGTCCGGCAGAAATAGAATACAGTTGGTTAGCCAATAATAAAGGTACACCTTTGTTGAAAATAGTTGAGCGTAGCGGACAAATCACTCAAGTAGAGTATCAAGACAGCATCAGAACATTGGGGATTTTTCAACCCGAACAAAATATAAAGGTGAGTATTTACCCAAACCCTGCAAAAAATATTTTACTGATAGAGTCGGATAAACGTTTCAATCATACAGCAACACTAAATTTGATGAACATAGCCGGAAAAAGTCTTCCGGTTAAATATCAAATAATGGATAATAAAATGTTGGTTAATTTAAAATCGGTAGCACAAGGCATTTATTTTATTCAAATTTTTGAAGAAGGAAAATTATTATCCACAAAAAAAATATGTGTCGAAAAATAAGAAATAACAAGGAATCATTTATCTTTGGGCATTGAAAATGGAACAACACCGCGTCATACTAAACCCTACTCAATTCCAATTGGTTATCAGACGTTTGTGTTTTGAGTTGATAGAAAATTACGATGATTTCTCAAATGCGGTAATTCTGGGTTTGCAACCAAGAGGAAAGTATCTGGCTAACAGAATAGCTTTAGAATTGCATAAAATGAAAGCCGTTGTTTCACCAATACAAATTGGTTATTTGGATGTTACGTTTTACCGAGACGATTTCAGACGAAGAGAAGAACCCATAGTTCCCGGAAAAACAGAAATAGATTTTATTATCGAAAATAAAAAAGTGATTTTGATTGATGATGTATTGTTTACCGGACGTACTATCCGTGCCGGATTAGATGCAATGTTGGCTTATGGTCGTCCCGAAAAAGTAGAACTGCTTACGCTGATTGACCGACGATACAGCCGCGATTTACCCATTCAACCCGATTATGTGGGAAAGAAAATTGATAGTATCATTTCGCAACGGGTTCAAGTAAAATGGAAAGAAACCGATAACAAAGACGAAGTTATTTTATATACACCCAAACTCAAAAATTAATGAGCAAGCTAAGTACAAAACATTTATTGGGCATTAAATACATTACCAAAGATGATATTGAACTTATTTTTCAAACTGCCGATAATTTTAAGCAGGTCATCAACCGCCCGATAAAAAAAGTACCTTCGCTCAGAGATATTACCATTGCCAATTTGTTTTTCGAAAATTCTACCCGCACCAAACTGTCATTTGAATTGGCCGAAAAACGCTTGAGTGCCGATGTTATCAACTTTGCATCATCATCATCATCTGTAAAAAAGGTGAAACATTGGTTGATACTGTCAATAATATTTTGGCAATGAAAGTGGATATGGTGGTTATGCGTCATCCAAACCCCGGGGCGGCGTATTTTTTAAGCAAACAAGTAGATGCTCAAATTATAAATGCCGGCGACGGAGCACACGAGCATCCGACACAAGCCCTGCTTGATGCTTATTCTATTAGAGAAAAATACGGCGAAGTAAAAGGTAAGAAAATTGTTATAGTGGGCGATATAGCCCATTCGCGAGTAGCACTGTCCAATATTTTTTGCTTACAAAAATTAGGCGCCGAAGTGAAACTGTGCGGACCATTAACCTTGATACCAAAGTATATTACATCGTTAGGGGTTGAGGTGGAAACCAATTTAAGAAAAGCCCTTGAGTGGTGCGATGTGGCAATGATGTTGCGCATTCAATTGGAAAGACAAGACAAAAAATACTTTCCTTCATTAAGAGAATATTCTATGTTGTATGGCTTGAATAAAGAACTGCTCGACAGTCTTGGGAAAGAAATAACAGTAATGCACCCCGGACCAATAAACAGAGGTGTTGAGATTACAAGTGATGTTGCCGACAGTAATCAAGCTATAATTTTGGACCAAGTAGAAAACGGTGTAGCCGTGCGTATGGCGGTGCTTTATTTACTTGCCGGAAAAAAAGTGGATTAACAAATCTTCTTTATTTTGAAATCAATTCATTCATAAAAGTATAAATGGGCTTGGGCATTGGATAATTTTTTGTTTCCGAAACAGCAATTTTCGAGGCATTTTTTATCAATTTTTGAGCTTTTTCAAAATTAATCGACCAAAAAGCAGTATATATTTCCTGATGCGATAAAATATGCTTGTTGTTTCTTTTTATCAGTTGAATATCAGTTGGTTTAATGTTTAATTTTTTCATACTTTCTTCAGATAAATCATCCGAATTTTCTTCAATTAAAGGAAACTCATACATATTTTGCCAAATGTCTTTCTTGGTTCGTTGTTGCAAGAAAACAGAATCATTTTGTTTAACTACGAAATAATGAAAAAAACGCTTTTTAATCCGTTTTTGCTTGATTTTAACCGGACGCTCGTGCACAATATTTTTAGAAAATGAAATGCAATTATTTTGCAGAATACAATTAGAACAATCCGGATTTTTAGGAACACATTGCAGTGCGCCAAATTCCATAATAGCTTGATTATACAAATCCGGTTGTTTTTTATCAATCAATTCTTTTGAAAAATCAAAAAAATAGCCCTTGGCTTTGTTTGAAGCGATATTCAAATCAATATCAAAAACCCGGGACAAAACTCTAAAAACATTTCCGTCAACCACCGGAACAGCTTCTTTAAACGCAAAAGAAGCAATAGCTGCTGCCGTATAACTGCCTACGCCCTTTATTTTTAGCCAATCGGCATAATTATCCGGAAATTTGCCTTTTAAATCAAAAGCAACTTGCCGGGTGCCTTTGTGTAAATTTCGTGCACGACTGTAATATCCCAACCCTTGCCAAAGGTTTAAAACCTCTTGTTCATCGGCATAGGCAATATCAAAAACAGTAGGAAATTTTTCCATAAACCGTTCATAGTAAGGTAATCCTTGTTGAACTCGCGTTTGTTGCAATATAATTTCAGAAATCCAAATAGGATACGGGTGCGAAGTATTACGCCAAGGCAAATCGCGCTTATTATTTTTATACCAATCAACTAGTAGAATATTAAAGCTCATACGCAGTAAATAAATGTAATATTAACGAAATATTTTGCATATTGCTTTTCAATACAAATTAAAAGACTATATTTGCACCCCTTTTAAATAATAGGTCTAAAATTTAAAAAAATATAAAAATGACAAAGGCGGATATTGTAAATGAAATTGCAGAAAGAACAGGTCTTGAAAAAATGGAAGTTCAAGCAACTGTAGAAGAATTTATGAAGACAGTGAAAAAATCATTGGAAAACGGAGAGAATGTTTATTTAAGAGGTTTTGGTTCTTTTATTGTGAAGAAAAGAGCACAAAAAACCGGACGTAATATTTCAAAAAACACAACTATTATCATTCCCGAACATTTTGTTCCGGCTTTTAAACCGGCCAAAACATTTGTGGAAAGTGTAAAAGATAAAGTAAAAAAATAATTATTAACCATTAAAAGTATTGAGCTATGCCAAGCGGGAAAAAAAGAAAAAGACATAAAATGGCTACGCATAAGCGTAAAAAAAGACTAAGAAAAAACAGACATAAGAAAAAGAAATAATATTCTTTTAAATGTTTTGGGTATAAGGCTAATTTTTATCTTTAAAATTAGCCCTATACGTGTTTTATATAGGTTTGATTATTCAAACTGCTCTTTTTTACTGTTAAGTGTAATTAGCTAAAATACGGAAAAGCAGAAGAAGGTGAGTGTAGAATTAGTTATAAACAGCAGTCCATCGGAGGTAATTATTGCCTTATTAAAAGATGGTGAATTAGTAGAACTTCACCGCGAAAAAAGCAATAATAATTTTTCGGTAGGAGATATTTATTTAGGCAGAGTTAAGAAAATAATGACGGGGCTAAATGCCGCATTTGTCGATGTGGGATACGAAAAAGATGCCTTTTTGCATTATCTTGACTTGGGACCTCAGTTTAAATCATTACAAAAGTATGTAAAGTTGGTGCAAAGCGGTAAAATGACTACTGCCGATTTGTCAAACTTTAAACTTGAACCCGAAATTGATAAGAACGGTAAAATTGGTGATGTTTTAAAATCCAATCAAAATATATTGGTACAAATTGCCAAAGAGCCTATATCAACAAAAGGTCCACGGTTAAGTGCCGAGCTTTCCATTGCAGGAAGATATTTGGTTTTAATCCCCTTTTCCGATAAGGTTTCCATTTCGCAAAAAATAAAAAGCGAAGAAGAAAGAAATCGCCTGAAAAATCTTATTTCAAGCATTAAGCCAAAAGGATTTGGAATAATCATTCGCACAGTTGCCGAAAACAAAAAAGTGGCCGATTTGCATAACGATATGAATTACCTCACTCAAAAATGGAATGAGGGATTTAAACGGTTGCAAAAAGCCAAGCCACCGGCAAAAATAATTGGCGAGTTGGACAGAACATCTGCCATGTTGCGCGATTTGTTAAATGCCGATTTTAATCAGATTCACGTAAATGATGAAGCCCTTTTTGGAGAAATTAAAGGCTATTTGCATACAATAGCACCCGATAAAGAAAAAATTGTAAAACTTTATACAGGAAGCAAACCCATATTTGACCATTTTGGGATAGAAAAACAAATAAAAGCCCTTTTTGGCAAAAATGTCAGCATGCGTTCAGGTGCTTATCTTATTATAGAGCACACCGAAGCCATGCATGTAATAGATGTAAACAGTGGACAACGAGGAGTTAAAAAAGGCGATAACCAAGAACAAAATGCTTTAGCGGTAAATATTGAAGCCGCGAAAGAAGTAGCCCGTCAATTACGGTTAAGAGATATGGGAGGTATTATTGTGGTGGATTTTATTGATATGCGTGAAGAAGAAAACCGGATGACGCTCTATCATAAATTAAAAGAATTTATGAAAGAAGACCGTGCCAAGCACAGTATTCTTCCGCCAAGTAAATTTGGGTTAATAGAAATTACTCGCCAACGGGTACGTCCCGAAATGGATGTGGAAGTAACCGAAAAATGCCCTTGCTGCAACGGAAAAGGCGAAGTGCAATCAACCATTTTGTTTGTCGATGAAATTGAAAACAGTATTCGTTATTTGGCAGAGCAAACCAATCAGAAAAAGCTCAAAGTAAGAACTCATCCTTATATTGCCGCATTTATCAATCGTCCCGAAGGTTTATTAAAAACATCACTACGAAAAAAATGGGAAAAAGACTATAAATGTCACATTACGGTAGAGCCTATAACCTCTTATGCTTTACTTGAATATCATATTTTTGATAAAAATGACGATGAAATAATCTTGTAAAATGAGTAAAAAAAAAACAAAATCCAAGCACATTTTTTTTGACCATTATGGTACTAATAAATGTGTTTGTTACCGGCTTGGTTATTGGTTTACAAATAATGTATTACCGTCATTTGCGTCCGGTTTCTGCAAGTATGTATAATACAGTTGAAGAAAAAGAATTTTTGGTCAATCAAACCATATCGGCAAACAATCAAATGCTATTGATGATGATTGTTTTTGGCTCAATGTTCTTATTGGTAGTCAATTATTTCCGGATGGCTCGGGTGGTAAATAAACCGTTAATGACAACACTGTTGTTTATCCTTTCTTATTATGTAATTACAGGAACTACTCTTTATTTTATTTCACACAGTTATTATCTCTCAAATTTTCAATAAGTGCCATTTTGTCGTAAATTACCCTTTGGCAATAAATTTGCTCATAATGAGCGAACCAATAAAACAGGAAAATGAAAGAAATGGATAATAATACACACAACAATAACGAACAAGCAGTTGAAAATAACGAGAAAGTAAACAATAATTCTAATGCAAATGAAAATTCGTCAGCCCAAACTGACGAGAAGGCACAAGAACAAGATTTTCCGCCTGTAGAATTATTGTATGAATTAAAAAAACAATCCGAAGAACTTCACAAAGCGGAAGAAAAAGACTTTAATGAAAAGTTTAAATCGCTTATTCAGCAAAGCGAAAAAGCCATAAAAGATTTTATGGATAAAGTTGAGCATAACGAAAAATTGCAAGCTCAATTGCAAAAAGTAAAAAATATAAAGGTTCACGATATTGTTGAAGAAACCAAAAAAGAAGTGGACCACTTTAAAAAAGTAATAGAGGAGACTATCGAAAAAATGGAATTACACGACAAATTAAACGAAGCCAAAGAAAAAGTCAATGAATTGAATGATAAATTTTTGCGTTTATATTCAGAATTTGACAATTACCGTAAGCGTACACAAAAAGAAAAAGCCGACTTGCACAAAAGCGCCGGCGAGGACGTAATCAAATCATTATTACCCGTATTGGATGATTTTGAAAGAGCCATGAAAGCCATGGACGAAAACGATGATCCTCAACATGTAAAAGAAGGCGTGAAATTAATCTATAACAAATTACTCAATACCTTAAAACAAAAAGGTTTGGAGCCAATGGAAGATGCAACGGGAAAAGAATTTAATGTTGAAGAACACGAAGCAATTACGCGTATTCCCGCACCATCTGAGGATATGAAAGGGAAAGTAATTGACCAAGTAGAGCGCGGTTATAAATTAAACGGAAAAGTAATCCGTTACGCAAAAGTTGTTGTCGGACAATAACATTGACTAAATATTATGGCAAAAAGAGATTATTACGAAATATTGGGAGTAAGCCGAAACGCTACCGAAATAGAGATAAAGAAAGCTTACCGAAAGCTTGCAATCAAATATCACCCGGATAAAAATCCCGATAATCCGGAAGCCGAAGCTAAATTTAAAGAAGCGGCAGAAGCTTACGAAGTGCTCAGTAATCCTGAAAAACGCCAACGTTATGACCAATTTGGACATGCCGGAGTAGGAGGAAATGGTGGGTTTAGTGGTGGAGGAATGAATATGGATGATATTTTCTCTCAGTTTGGCGATATTTTTGGCGGCGCATTTGGTGGAGGATTCGGTGGCGGATTTGGCGGTGGCAGCCGAAGAGCTCGCCGAGGTTCAAATTTGCGCGTTCGTTTAAAATTGACACTTGAAGAAATTGCTGAAGGCGTTCAGAAAAAAATAAAGGTCAATAAATTGGTGCAGGCAGAAGGTGTTACATTCCGAACCTGTCCGCAATGTCAAGGGAGAGGCCAGGTTACGCGCGTAACCAATACTATTCTTGGCGCAATGCAAACAACATCTACTTGTCCTGCATGTGGTGGAGCCGGAAAAATTATTGATAAACGCCCGCCCGGAGTCAATGAAGAGGGTTTAATCAGAAAAGAAGAAATTGTTACTATCGATATTCCTGCCGGTGTGGAAGATGGTATGCAACTGTCTTTTTCAGGTAAGGGTAACGAAGGGCCAATGGGCGGTTTATCCGGTGATTTAATTGTAGTAATTGAAGAGCTGCCGCACGAAAAATTTCAACGAGACGGCATGAATATCTTACACGATTATTATATCAATTTTGCCGATTTAGCGTTAGGGGCAACTATTGAGGTTCCAACCTTAAAAGGAAAAGCTAAGGTGAAAGTAGAACCCGGAACCCAATCAGGCAAAGTGTTGCGTTTGAGAGGTAAAGGTTTGCCTCATGTGCAACGCCACGGAAAAGGTGATTTGCTCATTCACTTAAATGCATGGACACCAAAAGAATTATCTGCAGAAGAAAAAAAGATGATGGAGAAATTGCAAAATTCTCCCAATTTTTCACCCACGCCTACAGGTAAAGAAAAAGGATTTTTTGAACGAATAAAAGAATATTTTTCGCATAATTAGTAATAAGCAATAAAAAACGCTCCCATTAGGAGCGTTTTTTATGGTAAATGAAAATTACTTTGTCAGTTCTTTGAATACGTCTTCCAGTTTTTGATGTTCTTTTTGAATGGTTAAAATTGTCAGGTTATTTTTTACAGCAAGTTGAAACAATTCATTTCTTATTTGTTCATTATTTGCTTCTACTAAAAACTGTGTATCTGATATGATTTTCACGTCATTTGCCGATGTGTTTGATAAAATTTCATCAGCGGATGCTTTTTGTTCAAATTCTATTCGGATAACAATTTTATTTTCAACGGTAGATTGTAAATTTTCAGTTGTATTATCGGCAACAATTTTACCTTGGTTGATAATAATTGTACGGTCGCAAATGGCTTCTACTTCTTGCATAATGTGAGTAGAGAGCATTACGGTTTTTTCTTTTCCTATTTCTTTTATCAGATTTCTGATTTCCTCCAATTGATTGGGGTCTAATCCGGTTGTGGGTTCATCTAATATTAAAACTTCCGGGTTGTGAATAAGCGCTTGTGCCAATCCTACACGCTGACGGTATCCTTTTGATAATTGCCCGATTTTTTTATGTTGCTCCTTGGTTAAGCCAACCATTTTTATCATTTCTTCAACGCGGTCGTTTAAGTTATCTAAATGAAAAATTCCACCCACAAAATGCAGGTATTCTTTTATATACATATCCAAATAAAGCGGATTGTGTTCAGGCAAATAACCAATATGTTTTTTTACTTCCAAAGGGTTTTCATTTATGTCAAATCCGCAAACGGTAACTTTTCCTTCGGTTTGTGGAATATAACAACAAATAATTTTCATCATTGTTGATTTTCCGGCACCGTTTGGACCTAAAAATCCGACAATTTCGCCGGTTTTTATTTCAAAAGAAACATCGTCAAGAGCTTTTTGTTCGCCGTATAATTTGGTTATGTGTTCAACTTTTATCGACATATAAAATGATTTTTCGTTTACTAAATTAAGCGAATACAAAGAACAAACGGTTGCAATTAATCAATTTTAACAAATAAATTAAAAATAAGCCCTTATTTGCACGTTACCAATATGAATAACCGGTGCATTTTCTGATGTTCTGCCCTGATAGTTTATGTTCAATTGCATATGTTTTGACAAGTTGCGTTGAATGCCAAGCATCCAAGTGGCGTTAATTCCGTTTTGTAAACCTTCGAGCATTTCGTATTGCAGGGTTTGGTTTTGCTGTCCTGAGTAATCAATGTTTATATAATTAAGCTGAGCCAAAATGCTGCCTTTTTGTGTGAGGTTTAGGCGCGATTCCATTCCTATTTTGTTGTAAAACATTTTGTCGGTTACGCTAGTGTCGGTTATAGAAAATTCGTTGATTTTTTGTTTGTATTCGTAAAAAATACTAACTCTGAATTTACTTCCGTATTGGTAGGTGATTTTTGGTAAATGATTTTCGTAACGGATAAAATAATTTTTATTGGCAAATAATTCCGAAAAATTACTTTTGGTTCCAAAGGTGTAAAAATATTCTGCTGTCCATTGTTTGGTCACATTCCATCTTCCGTGCAGTTCGTTTTTTATCAGATTGCGAGCTTCAAATCCGTTGGTAAGTAAATTTTTGTTTTTATTGTCGGTGTAGCCGTAATCAAGTGCATAAACTGCCGATGTTTTGTTAAAATAAATGCGTTGATTGAATAAGGCATTTATAGAAATTAGATTTGAATCCGAAACTGGCGTATATGCCGGATTGAAATATTGCGTATCGTCAGCAGTTTTACGGTCGGTGCTCCAGTTGGTGCGCGATGAAACCCTGCCGATAAACTTTGCCGGACCATTTTTGTTTTTTAAAAGCTGGCGAGGTGAGAGGTAAATGCTTTGACTGAAAACATTGCGATAAACTTTTACATATTCGTTTGTTGGCGTAAATACTTTAATGTATTTGGCTTCATCCGAAAAAACTGCCGGTTCAAATTCATTCAGGTCTTTTACACCGTTTCCGTTAATGTCGCCAATGTAGGCATAATTCCCTTGCCCGGCAGTTACTTCAATAAATGAGTATTCTTTTTTAACCTCCAGTCCCGAACCAATTTGATAAACCGTAGAACTGCTTACAAAACCTTTCCATAAGCGAACCGAATAATCGGTTTTTGATAATATGGTTTGTTCGTCATTTTGCCCGGCATAAACATTATTGTTTTGAATGGTCACCGTTCGGTAGGTGGTTGTGTTTTGCAATTGTTGATTTTTTAATTTACGAAAAATAAAACGAGCCATAATATCTTCGGAAAAAGAGGCGTTAACCATTTCTCCGGCATAAGGAAGTTTGTTTTGTCTTTGCAAATAGGTAATTTTAAATGCGTTTTTTAGACTGTCGGCAGTGCCGAGAAAAGCTTTCCAAGTGAAAAAATCAAAACTGTTGCCCAAAATAGAGTCTTTTTGTATTTTATCGAACAAATAATTTTGTTCGGTTTCTTCTCCCACACCAATTAAGAAATTATCCGATATTCTTTTTGACAATGTTACATAATGCCTTAAAAAATTACTGTTAATATTGCCTGTTTGTTGCAAGAAACTGCCGTTTGCCGACAGATGAAATGTTTTGTATCTTGATTCGGATTGCAAGTAATTCCTAACGGCGTGGAACATTCCGTAATTGTTGAATACTTCGGTTCCAAGGGTTGTTTTTCCTATTTTTTTATCAGAAAATTCAGCTTTTAGGCGATAAAATTCTTGTTTGTTATTGATGAAAATTGAAGGCAGATTCCAATCACGTTGAAATTCGGCATTTCTTATCCGTTGTACTTGCGTAAAAGTTTCTTGTATCCATTCATAATCTCCTTGAAGAATATAGGTGGTTTTGGTTTTATTTTTTTTCTGCCATTTTTTTCGCGCATACGTCATAAGCGCTATTCCGGTGTTATCATTATCATCTTTATCCGAAAAAGTATTTTTGTCATAATCCGAAACAGCTATGTTTGAACCGATTTCAAACCCTTTGTCTAACTTGTAATTGACAGAAGTGTGTATAACCTGCAATTTTTTTGGCGATATAAGTTTGGCAACAGGGGCGTAATTTCCTTGAGGAATTCCCCCAATAGGTGCAACCCATTGAAATACTTTGCCGTTTGCAACGCTTTGAATTTGTACATAATCCCCTTTATTTTCTCCTACATACGAAAAGCCCACGCGGTAAATGGCACTGTCGGGATTGGTGCTGTAAACAAATACCGAATCATACAAAATACTGTTTACAGTCGTATCTGTCATTTTATATAATACTTGATTATCCGAAAAATCTACCTGTTTAATATTGTTTACCACCGCTTTGTTTAAACTGTCGCCAACTGCTGCCAACACAGCTTTTGCCGTATCGTTTAATTCTTGCTGTAAAGGTTGATTTTTGGCATCTTGTTCGTTAAAATAATCAATAGAGATATTCCATTTTTTATTTTTAAACGATTGATTAGTCAATAAAAGCATCCGGGCATAATTCTTATCGGAATATTGAAATTCAACAATGATGCGCGAATTTTGGGTAATAATATTGTTGGGAGTAAAGGTAACTTCTGCCGTATTGTAATTAATTACATAATCATAATTTTGACCGCGTTCGAGCAACTTGCCATCTAAATATACTTTTTCCGTGCCGGCCAAAACGATGATAAATGTTTCGTTTTCGGCTCCTTTTAAGCGGTAAGGTCCTTGATTTCCCTCAATACCGAAAAATACATTGCGAGCAAATTTCCCTTTGGAAACAGCAGCGGCAAAATCGCCTTTATACGTCCAATTGTTTTGCTTTTGCGATAGCGATAATAATCCGCCTTTTGCTCTTTTGTTGTATTTCAAAAAATAATCATCCTTTTTTACAAAATAATCACCTGCCGTGAGCGAAAAATTATCGTTATACAGTTGAATGTACACTTGGTCAAAATCTTGTAATTGTTGCGTGTTGCCATCGGGTTGAATGGGGATATTATTATCGGAAACCACAGCTTTTATATTGATATCATCGCTTATTTTACCGTTCAGCTGTAAATTAAAATTAGAATTGACCGACAAATCTTGATTGTTGCCAAACATTACACCTCTTGAAATATTTCCCGATTTATTCAAAGAGGCATCCGAAAAATAATCATCGGCTTGTTGAACATTGTATCTAAACACAAACGGATTGTTGCCAGTGTATTTATGTTTCAATATAGTATCGACAGATTTGTGATAATAGGGCTTGTAAAATGCAAACCCAAACGTGCGGTAACTTATACGAATAGATTTTCCAAATAAGGTAGTGTCTTTCACTATCAAAAGACTTTTTAAGGGTAATATTGAAATCTTGGTGGTATCAATATCATCTTTAATGCTAAAACTTCCCGGAACAATGCTGTTTTCATCTAAAACAATAGTGTCGTTATTGAGCAAAATGTTTTTTTGTACCAATGCATTTTGCCCGACAATAATTGTCGATAAAAAAAGGGTAAATATGAATAATAAAGATTTCACGTTGTTTTATACGTCATACAAAACGAAAATTTATTCGAAAATTGTCATTAAAAATCAATAAATTTCGCTTTTTAGCATAAATATAGATTATTTCTTTAAGATGAAAATAATTAGTTACAATATAAATGGCATAAGGGCAGCTGTACGAAAAGGAATTATTGATTGGCTAAGTGCCGTAAATGCAGATATTGTTTGTTTGCAAGAAATAAAAGCAACACCGGAACAAATAGATTTATCGCTTTTTAAATCAATTGGTTATCAATATATTGTTTGGAATCCTGCTCAAAAAAAAGGGTATAGTGGAACAGCTATTTTAAGCAAATTTCCGGTTGAAAATATTAAAACACAATTTAATGATGCAATTATAGATAAAGAGGGAAGAATAATTGTAGCAGAAATCAATAATTTGACGGTTGTAAATGCTTATTTTCCTTCGGGTGCAGCCAAGCCCGAAAGGCAACAAATAAAGTTGGAATTTTTGAAAAAATACATACAAATAATCCAACCCTGTAAAAACAGAGAAACAATATTATGTGGCGATTTTAATATTTGCCACAAACCCATAGATATTCACGACCCGATTCGATTAAACGGTGTTCCCGGCTTTACACCCGAAGAGCGGCAATGGATGGACGAAATCACAACAGATGAAGGTTTTGTCGACAGTTTCAGGAATTTTAATCAGGCGCCGGGTAACTATACCTGGTGGAGCTATATGGCAAAAGCCAGAGAACGAAATGCCGGATGGCGCATCGATTATCAATTGGTAAGCAAAACATTAAACTCAAAAGTTATTGATTGTAAACATCTTGTAAAAGCAGCGCATTCCGACCATTGTCCGGTGTTATTAACAATTGAAGAATAATATTCACATAAAACACCAAATTTATTAGGATTTTTAAATTGAATATTTATATTTGTAAGTAATAATCAATTTACACGCAAATATGAGAAAATTAGTAGCAGGAATTACTATTGTTGCCGTTGCATTATTGGCAGCGTGCGGAGGAAATAACAATAATAAACACGGGAACGATAAAAAAGCCAAAGGTAATGTGAATTACGGCGGCGTTTTTAGAGTGAATGAAGTGTCGGATTTCAGAAGTTTGTATCCGCTGAATATAACAGAAGTTGTAGCGCACAGAATTACCAATCAGGTTTATGAAGGTTTAGTGAAATTAAATCAAGAGGATTTAAGTGTAGAGCCATGCTTAGCTGAACGTTGGGAAATAAGTGATGATGCCAAAACATTTACTTTCTTTTTGCGAAAAGGTATTAAATTTCACGATAATAAATGTTTCCCAGATGGAAAAGGTCGTGAAGTAACAGCACACGATTTTAAATATTGTTTGGATAAAGTATGCGAAGCATTTCCCGAAAACCAAATGTTTTGGTTATTTAAAGATAAAGTAAAAGGTGCCAACGAATATTATGCTTCCACTCAAAATGGAAAACCATTGGAGGGTGGAGTAGAAGGAATTCAGGTAATTGATGATTATACTTTAAAAATTGAATTAAATTATCCGTATGCTATATTCTTAAAATTATTAAGTCATTCGGCATGTTGGGTATATCCAAAAGAAGCATTTGATACTTACGGAGTAGAAATGCGTGTGAATTGTGTAGGAACTGGACCTTTCCGCGTGAAAAACATTAAAGAAGGTGAAGCAGTGGTGTTGGAGCGTAACCCCGAATATTGGGATGTGGATGAGTTTGGCAATCAATTGCCTTATTTGGACGCAGTAAAATACACATTCATTAAAGAGAAAAAAGCCGAATTATTAGAGTTTAGAAAAGGTAATTTGGAAATGGTTTTCCGACTTCCGTTAGAAATGATTAAAGATGTAGTTGGAGAATTGGAAGATGCCAAAAAAGGCGGTAACATTCCATTTGTAATGCAAGTGGTTCCTGCAATGAGCGTGTTCTATTACGGTTTCCAACATAAATTGGATCCATTTAAAGATAAAAATGTTAGAAGAGCATTCAATTATGCCATAGATCGCGAAAAAATTGTTACCTATACATTGCAAGGAGAAGGTCGTCCGGGTATTCACGGAATTGTTCCTCCATTCAAAGGGTACGATGCTGAAGGGGTGAAAGGATATACCTTTGATCCTGAAATGGCTAAAGAATTATTGGCAGAAGCCGGCTATCCTAATGGAGAAGGTTTCCCAAAAATTACATTACAAATAAACAGTGGCGGAGGCGACAGAAATGTTCAAACTGCTGAGGTTATTCAGAAAATGCTGAAAGAAAACTTAAACATTGATGTTGAAATTGAGATATTGCAATTTGCTCAACATCTTGAAAAATATGAAACAGGAAAAGCTTTATTTTGGCGAGCAGGCTGGGTAGCCGATTATCCCGATCCGGAAAACTTCTTGAATTTATTATACGGTAAAAATGTTCCGGAAGATTTGCACGAAAAAGCATACATGAACCCATTCCGTTATCAAAGTGCCAAGTTTGATTCAATTTTTGAATTGGCTTTACGTACCATCGACGAACAAGAACGTTATGAGTTATTCCGTCAAGCCGATCAAGTGGCAATGGATGATGCTGCAATAATGCCGATTTTTTACGATGAAAATACTCGCTTATTGCAAGTGTATGTGAAAAATTTCCCTGCCAATGCAATGGAATACAGAGATTTTACTCGTGTATTTTTCGATAAAGAAGAAAATGAAAATTAATAACACTATAAAGCATTTAAAAAGACCTGAATTTTCAGGTCTTTTTTTGTTTAAAAAACCTAAATTTATCTTTTCAGAAAATCATTACAATTATGTCAGTTGAAATAAAAGAAGTCGAGTCAAAAAAAGATTTAAAAGCATTTGTCAACTTACCATTCGAATTATATAAAGGAAATGAATATTGGGTACCACCCATTAAAGATGAAGAACTAAAATCTTTAATGCCGGATAAAAACCCCGCTTTTGAGTTTTGCGATACAAAATTTTGGTTGGCTTTAAAAGACGGTAAAGTAGTAGGAAGAATTGGAGCCATTGTGAATAAACCCTATATAGAAAAAATGGGTGAAAAGCGCGGACGTTTTACCCGAATAGAGATGATTGATGACCAAGAAGTAGCTAATGCCTTATTGCAAACAGCTGAAAATTGGCTCAAAGAACAAGGAATGGAGAAAGTAGAAGGTCCGTTGGGATTTACCAATCTCGACACACAAGGGCTGTTGATTGAAGGATTCGATTATTTACCTTCCATAGCTTCGGTTTATCATTTGCCTTATTATCAAAAACTGATAGAAAATTACGGTTTTGAAAAAGAGATTGATTGGGTGGAATTTCGATTGACACTTGGCGAACAAGCCGTAAATAAAGGAATGCGTGGTGCAGCGCTGATAAAACGTCGCTATGGTATCGAAGTGCTTGAATTTACCAAAACAGATGAGTTGATGCCTTATGCACCCAAAATTTTTGAGATTTTAAACGATGCTTTCAGTGAGTTGCCATTTGTTGTCCCATTCAACCAAAAAATGATAGAATTTTATACCGACAAATTCATTAAATACCTAAATCCGGAGTTTGTAAAAATGACCAAGCTTAATGACGAGTTGATTGGATTTGTTATAGGAATGCCAAGCTTGTCGAAAGCTATGCAAAAAGCCAATGGCAGCTTGTTTCCATTAGGATGGAACTATATTTTAAAAGCTCAAAAAGGCGACGGAGTAGATACAATGGACTGGTTGTTGACAGGCGTTAAAAAAGAACATCAGTCAACCGGTGCCGCCGTAATTCTTGCTGCAGAACTGCAAAATACCATGCTAAAAAAAGGAATGAAATATATCGAAACCACCGGTGTTTTTGAAACCAATCATAATGTAATTTCCAATTGGAAAAATTACGAGCATGTTCAACACAAAAGAAGAAGATGTTATATTAAAAATTTATAAAAATGAAAAAAATTATCTTATCGCTGAGTGCTGCGTTTTTTATTTTTTCTAATGCAACAGCACAATCCGACACATTAAAAAACAAAAAAGACGGACATTATTATTTTACCGTAATAAAAAATAACGAAACAACCGAAGTGCAAAATCAATGGCGAACCGGAACATGTTGGAGTTTTTCATCACTTTCGTTCATTGAGTCGGAATTGATACGTACAGGCAAAGGAAAACACAATTTGTCTGAGATGTTTATAGTGCATAATGCTTACATAGCCAAAGCCGAGCGTTATGTGCGTATGCACGGAAAAATGAATTTCAGTCAAGGAGGAGCATTTCATGATATTCCATTTGTCATTAAAAATTTTGGCATAGTGCCCGAAAGCGTTTATTTAGGATTGAATTACGGTGAAGAACACCACAATCATTCCGAGCTTGAAGCAGTGCTGAAAGGAATGCTCGATGCAGTTATTAAAAATAAGCAACGGCATTTGACTACTGCTTGGAAACCTTCGGTAGAAAAAGTTTTGGATACGTATTTGGGAGAAATTCCAAAAGAATTTGAATACGAAGGAAAGAAATATACACCGCAATCTTATGCCAAGCACTTAGGTTTAAATATGGATGATTATGTTGAAGTAACCTCATTTACACATCATCCGTTTTATGAAAGTTTTGTTTTGGAAGTGCCCGATAATTGGGTTTTTGGCAGTGTTTACAATGTTCCGTTGGATGAATTGATGGAAATAATGGAATATGCCATTATGAATGGTTATACAGTTGCCTGGGGAGCAGATGTTTCCGAAAAGGGATTTTCTTTCCGCGACGGATTGGCGATTGTACCCAAAGACCCGTCAACTATAAAAACAAAGGGAAAAGACAGTAAATATTACAACAATGCCGGAGCCGAAAAACAAAGCGATGCTTTTGATGCACCGGTAGAAGAATTGGAAATTACGCAAGAAATGCGTCAAAAAGCGTTTGACAATTATGAAACGACCGACGATCATGGAATGCACATTGTGGGAATGGTAAAGGATCAAAACGGAACAAAATATTTTGTGGTAAAAAATTCATGGGGAACCAAAAACGATTGTGATGGTTATTTTTATGCTTCAGAAGCATATTTTAAATACAAGACTATTGATATTATGTTGCATAAAGATGCTATTCCCCCTCATTTACGTAAAAAATTAGGGTTCTAAAACTTATTAAACGAAAAGAAAAATGCTCTAAGAATATCATGAATCTTAGAGCATTTTTTGTATAAATTATAAAACTTAAATTAGAACTTTATTTGTTATTCTTATGCATCATTACCATTAAGAGCATCATCATATCGTTTTTACTGTTCTAATCGTTCTTTATAGTTTTGTTCTAAATTTCTTATATATTAAGTAAGTGGATGTTGCAACTATCTTTGCCTGTCATAAAATATAACATATTTTTATTATTAATGTAATGAATTTATATCATATACTGACGTCAATTGTTTTATACATCATGTTTCTATAAATATAGATAATTGGTTTTTTGCTATGTATGAATAAATAACCACAAACATGAAATTACAGAAACCAAAACAATGATGATTTAAATAATTGACTTTATGTTAAAGTTGTAATTATTTTTAAAAAATGTATTATTTAAAGATATTATAAACAATATAAAGAGAAAATAAATATTAAATTAAATCATAATAAAAAAAGCAGATAGTTGCTCTATCTGCTTTTAAAGAATTTAAAAACAATAAATACTAATGTTTAATTACTTTATTTGTGAATGTGTTATTGTCTGTTTTGATTGTTATAAAATATACACCATTTTCCCAATCTTTTGAGTTAATGTTTAAAATACTTGTTGTAATGTTATTGTAATTCAATAATTGTTTTCCTGTTACATCGGTAACTATAATACTTTTTACTGAAATAAAATCAGATAAATCGATATTAAAATTAGAAGTAAATGGATTGGGGTAAATGGCGGTTTTTTTATCTAACTGTAAGTTATATATTGATACATTATTTATATTAACACAAGCGGTTGTGTCTACACAGCCATTATATGTTATTTGACATGCATAATTTCCATTTGATGTAGCCGTGAACGATTGATTTGTCTCTCCTTGTATAGGCGCAAAATTATTGTCGCAATCAAGCCATTGGTAAGATGCACCCTGTTGGTTAGCTATAATAGTTGTTAAACTATCGGTAGTGGATAAATCAATAGGATAACATAAGCTAAACAGAAAATCGGGTATACCATAGTGAGCACTAGTCATAGTTTGGTTTGGAAAAGATAAAGAAGAAAAACAATTATTACAATAACGCATATAGTAATAGGTTAAATGTGAGTTAAGTTGTGATATTCCAGTAGAGAAATAGTATGGACCAATATCAGAATATAGGGTTAGAGCATAACGCGTTCCGGCGTTTAAAACTACAACTGAATCTGTTGGTTCGTAAATATATTGCGTTGGCAAATCCTGTGTGCTGTTTTTTTGATATACAATTGATTGATTATTTACATCCCAAATTACGAGTACATAATTACCAATAGTGTCAGGTACACGTTTTCCTATTTGAGATATATAAATATCAACATTTGGTGAGAATTCAAATCCTCTACCCCAATTCGAAACATTAGGATTTACATTATTAATTATTACACTATCTGTAGCAGAATAAAGTTGTGCATTTAAGTTAATTCCGGCAAATAAGCATACTGCCGTTAAATAAATTGATAGTTTCTTTTTCATAGTTTTTGGTTTTTAGTTAGTAATTAAATTTAATTATATAAATCTTGATTTTGATTTTGTGCCTCTTCCATATTGAAACGGATTAGGGTTAGTAAATTTAATATAAATTTCTGCTCCACCCTTTCCATTTGTAGCATTGCTTAATTTTGAAATATTCACATCATAAGATATTCCTATTTTAAATTTTGCTTTTTCAAATTCAATAATTGGAGATACAGCATCACCTAATCGAGATGCTATACCAATAGACATTGCCATAGCACTAAATATGCCGGTATATTTTGATTCTTCTTTTAAAATGTATCGAAACAAAGTAGATATAATATATTCTCTTGTTGGTCCTTGAATAAATATTCCAATATTTGGTTTAATTGCAATGTTTGAATTTTTTATTCCAATATGTGCATCAGTATGAAGAACAATTTTGGAATAAATATTATCAGCAATTCCATTGTTTAGCTGAAAATTGGGTCTGTTAATATGTTGATAACCAATACCTGCTTGAATAAAGAAATTATCATTTGAGCTAATAGTTTTAGCTCTGTCTCCATATGCCCACAGGACTCCAGTACTAAAATCAATAAAAGATTTTGAATTATTATTAAAGGTTTCTAATGTTGGTAAATCAGCATTATATGTTGTTCCATTAAATTGAGTATCCCATTGTAAATTATCAATACTAATTGATTTTTGATTAAATGCTGACGCTATGCCTAATGATAATGAACTATTTCGATTTAAATATATAACGCTTGACAGATTAGCTTGAAGTATTGATGTAGAAAAATTACTGGCACCTGCTTTATCTGTAAGTGCTAAAAGCCCAATACCCAAATAACCATTTCTCCATTTATTAGAAAATAAAGAACCATCAATCGAAAAGGAGTAAGTTTTGTATGGATTGGATATTTCACCCCATTGACTCCTGGTATTTGCAACAGCTCTAATATCTCCACTAAAAACGCCAGTAGCTGCAGGGTTTAAATATGTTGGAAATGCATAATACATTGTATAATGTATATCTTGAGCTTTAAGCGAACTGATACAAAGTATTATTGTAATTACGGTTATTTTAATTTTTAAAGAAAATTTCATAATAAATTTGTTTTATCGTATTAATGTTATATCACCCTTTTGAGAAAAGCTTGAGCCATCTTTAAAAATTCCTTTTAAATAATATACAAATACGGCTTTATTCATTTTTTTACCTCTAAATGTTCCATCCCATCCAATATCTAAATTATTTGTAGAAAATATTTTTTCTCCCCAACGGTCATATATTACAAACTCAAAACTCTCTATGCTTTTTCCTCGTACATAAAGGATATCGTTTACACCATCGCCGTTTGGTGAAAAAACATTTGGAACCCAAACTACATTTTCATAATTAACAAAAATTGATACAGAATCGCTTGCAGAACAACCATTTGAATCAATTACTGTTACATAATAAGTAATTGTCTCTTCAGGAGTTGAAACGGTTACCGGGCAAATTGTACAAGATAAATATTCATCAGGAGACCAAATATAAGTGCCATTTGTGCCACTTGCAGATAATGTAGTAGATTGTCCATAATTTAATGTAACATTTTGTCCAGCGTCAACAACCGGTAAACTGTTTACTATTATTGATATTTGTGCCGTGTCTGAACAGCTATTGTTGTAAACTATTACACTGTAATTTGTATTTGTTATTGGTGATACTGAAATAGTAGCAGAGCTGTCTCCAGTAGACCATACAAAAGTATTTCCTCCAGAAGCTGTAAGAGTTGTGTTTTCTCCAAAACAGATTGTATCCTTACCATTAATTGATGCTACAGGTAAAGAAGAAATTGACAAGTTAATAGAGATAATACTATCGCAACCATTTGATGCAGCTAAAGTATCTATATAAACACCGGCAGTATTTTGCCATGTTCCAAAAATCAATACACTATCACCATTGCAAATATTTACACTGTCAGATGAGAATAAATATGGAATTACATTAATGTTTGTAATGTTTACACTATCGCAACCTGAAACACTAACGGTTGTGTCATAAACTGTAGTGCTTGAAGTATAATATATACCATTAATAAGAACGCTGTCTCCTTGACATATTGATATATTATTGTTATTTACCATAGTACTGGTAAACACTACATTTGAAATTATAATACTATCGCATCCTAAATAATTTGAAAGGGTATCAAAATATGTGCCTGAGGTTGTTTGCCAACTACCATTTAAATAAATACTGTCGCCATTGCATAAAGAGTATGAGGATGAAGAAGATGATGTAGGTAATATTTGCAAAAATGTAGTAATTACACTATCACAGCCGTTTATTGACGTTAGAGTATCAATGTAAATTCCTGAAGTATTTTGCCAATTATTTTCTAAAAATATACTATCTCCGTTACATATGGAGATGCTATCAGTATCGTTAAAAGAATTTAAAACAGTTAATGTAATTGTTGCAGTATCAGTATTTCCTAAAGTATCTGTTACAATTGCTTGATAATTTGTTGTGGTAGTAGGGCAAACTGTATGAGGGCCTACGCCATTTGGCAAGCCATTATTCCATGTAACTGTAAGAGGTGCATTCGAACCTGAAACTGTTGCTGATAATTGGGTGCATGAATTTTTACAAATAGTATCATTGTCTATTGATAAAGATATTGAAGGAGGTGTAGGAGTAGTGTTACATGCAGCTCTAATAGAAATATTATCAATAACTAAATACCCAACACATGGATTAAAAAAGCTGCAACCTGTACTAAAATTAGTGTTTGCATCATCCTTAAAATTACCAATCACAACCCATTGTTCAGTTCCATTTGCAATAAAAGTGCCTGATATAGTTTGACAGTTATTGTCAATAAAGTTGCCCGATGGATTTTCAATTTGAGGAGATGCATTTACCATAGATCCGGGTCCTAAATAATATTGCCCACCGTTTTGTACATCTATATCTACCATTTGATTGGTAAACCATAATCCAAATCCATCGCTTGGTTTATATACTCCAGGAGGCGTCCTGACTTCAACAGATACACAATATTCTTGCCCTGCAACTAAAGGTGAGGTAAGTTGTGCTTGAACATATTCTCTTGAGTTTGAGCCAGCAAGTAAATAAGTGAAAAATCCAACAGAGCCGTTACTACCATCGCAAGTAAGTGTTTGAGATGGGCCGTTACAATTAGAGTTATAATAATCAGGAGTAGTGCCACTGCTGGGACAAGTGTCACAAGCAATACCATACCATCCTTGTACTTGTGAGTAATTAGTAAACATTTCAGAAATTGTATCGGCGCAATTTACGGTTGTAGCTTCAAAGCCAGGATTAGGTGCTAAATTAGGGCTACAATTGGTATCGCATAATGAAGATGGAGGTAAATAAGGTAAAACAGATACATCATCAACATAATATCCACAATCTGAAAATAAATGTGGAGTTGAAGGATTTACAATTATAGCAGTAGTTAAGGAGTCATTGTAAAAATTACCAATTGTTAAATATTGCTCACCTCCTAAAGCTGTGTATAATCCGCTAATATTAACCCAATTAGCCGTGTCAGATACTACATTTGTTTCTAATATTTGAGGAGTGTAAGGTAATGGATAATACCCACCTGCATTTGGTGCAAATGTAGAAATAAAGGCTCCAATATTATTGATTGCATGCATTGAATTATCTGATAATGAAACATAAAAGCTGATTTCATATGTTTGACCTGCGACCAAGGGGCTTATAAGTTGAACTTGTAAATATTCTCTGTAATTTGCTGAGGTGGCATTAGGATAACAAAATATATGTGCATAACCATTTCCCGTTCTAGCATTTTGAAAACCTCTAAAATTATAAGGTACACTTACTCCAAAAGCTGTGACAGGAGCGCAACTATTTATTAAGTCGGAAGTCCCACTAGTAGGAGTGGTCCATGGACTTGCTAGATTTAACTGTGAATTTAACGATGGACAATTAACAAAATTTTCAAAACTAGGATTTGGCACCAAGTTTTGTGAGCTAATAGTAATATTAACTAATGAAATAATTATTAAAAATATTGTTTTAATTATCTTCATAATTCTAATTTTTTATGAATTTGAATGATTTGATGATTTGATGTTCATTTATAAGTGTTAAATAATAAACACTATTTTCTAAATCTTCTATATTGATGATATAATCCTCATTAAGAATGCCTTCTTTTACAATAATTCCTAATTGATTTTTAATCAAATAATAGTATTTATTGTCAGATGGAGAATGTTTTACTTTTATATAAGTTTTTGCCGGATTTGGAAATAGTATTAAATCATTATCTTGTTTAAAATCAGCGACTATAGTTTGAGAATAGGAGTATTTACCATCAAAATCGGTTTGTTTTAATCTGTAGTATGTTATTCCATAAATAGAACTATCATCATAAAATTTGTAATTCAATATTCTATGACTGTTTCCTGCACCTTTTACTTCACCTATTTCCTCAAAGCTAATAGCATCTTTACTTCGCTCAATTGTGAAAAAGTTATTATTAATTTCGGTTGCTGTTTTCCAATAAACTTTTACATTATTTCCTTCTTGTTTTGCATTAAATGATAATAAATTTATAGGAAGAGCCGCTAAACAACCTGTGCCGCCCACTGGAGTTACACACACATCATCAATATAATAACCATTATCAGAAAAGAAGTTTGGTGATGAAGGGTTGTTTATAGTTTTTGCAGTTAATGAATCATAATAAAAGTTGCCTATTGTAATGTATTGTTCACCTCCGGAAGCTAAATAGACGCCCGATATCAATTGCCAGTTAGAAGTGTCTGAAATAATACTTGTTTCATTAATTTGAGGTGTGTAGGGCATTGGATAATACCCAACAGAATAGGTAGGCGATGATGAAATATGAACACCTAAATTATTTGTGGCATATCTTGATTTATCAGATAAAGATACGTAAAAGCTAATTTCATATAATTGACCTGCTACTAAAGGAGAAATTAAAGGAACTTGAATATATTCTCTGTAATCACTCGGCCCAATTGTGGGCATGACAAAAATATGTGCATATCCTACACCTGTCCTGGCATTTTGAAACCCTCTAAAGTTGTTAGGTGTTGAAACACTGAAAAGGCCAGTTGGTGCACAAGAATTCAAAAAATCAGGGGTGCCGTAAGTGTTTGCGGAAAACCATGGAACTGCTGAATTTATTTGCGAAAAACCCGATGGACAAGATGTAAAATATTCAAAACTTGGGTTAGGCACAAGGTTTTGACATAACATATTTTGACTAAATATGTAGCAAAAAAGCAATACTATTTTTATATTCAAATTCATATCCGATTTCAAATTTGAATAAAAATTAGTATTACAAGAAAAAAGAATGGGTTACAAAGGGTTTACAATATTTTTAAGTAATTGATAACAAGTAGTTTAAAATGTTTTCGCCTGGCTGAATATTCAGTTTTTTTCTAAGCCTGTTTTTTTGCATTTTCACACTTTCAGGCTTAATATTTAATATGGATGCAATTTCTTTAGTATTAAAATTTAAAAGAATAAGAGAACATAATCTTAAATCTGATTTTGTTAGTTTAGGATGTTTATTCTTAAGTCTGTGGATGAATTCTTGATGGGCTTGATCTATTTTTAATTCCAATTCTTTTCGATCGTTATCTAAATATAAATTCTGATTAATTGTATTTAAAACACTTTTAAGCTTTGCTTTTAAACTTTCTTGCTCCGGAAGATTTATAATTTCTTTAATTTGAGAGGATAATTTTTCCAAAAATGTATTTTTTTCTTGAATATAAGAAGCAAAATTTTCTATTTCTTGTTGCTTGAACTTTAATTCAGATTGTAAATTCAATTGTTCTTGTTCAATTAATTTTTGGGCTAATTTTGTTCTAGTCAAACGACCTCTTAAGTTGTATATTATAAGAATTGTGATTGTTAGTAATATCAAAATAGAAGCAATAATTATATAATATTTTATTTGTTGAATACGATGTTCTTTTTCTTTAATCAAATTTTGTTGTTCTAAAATTTTTCTTTTTTGTTGCTCTTTTTGAATTTGATATTGCAATTTTAAATTAGCAATTTGCTTTAATATTTTACTTCCCTTTAAGCTGTCATTAAGAATAATATAATTTTTTAAATGATATAGTGCTTTATTGTGATTGTTTAATTTTTCAAAAGCTTTACTTAAAAGTTCTTCACATTCTACCAAAAAATATAAGGCATTTAGTTTTTCAAAAATTGCTTTCGATTCATTTAAGTGTTTAATAGCATCTGCTAAATTATTTTGCTCTATTTCTACTTTAGCCATATTTGATAGAGTAGAACCAATTCCCATTTCATAATTTATTTGTTTAAATAATTTGTTAGATAATCTATAATAATTTAAAGCATTATTTAAGTTGCCTTTTTTAAATTCAACTTCGCCAATATTATTATACAAGGTTGCTATAAATAAGGTGTCTTTTTCAGAAAGTTGATTTTTAGCTTGAAAATAATAATATGAGGCACTATCCAAAATACCTGCATTTTCATATGCTAAGCCTATGTTTATATCAATTCCGGCTATTGCTTTGTTATTATCTTTATCTATATTATATATGATGTTTTTTGATAACCTAAGATATTTAATCGCTTCATCATAATTTCCAATTCGAATTAAAACGCTTGAGAAATTTGAATATGCTTTTGCTAATTGTAATTCATTTTTTGTGCTGTCGTAATATTGAATTGCATTTAAAAAATATTTTGAAGCTAACTGATAATTACCAATTTTAAATTGCAGCATTCCAATACGTTCGTTTGTAAATGCTATTATAGAATCGTTATTTAATTGTTGGGCAATGTTTTGAATTTGGTTAATTTGTTGTAAGGCCTTTTCGAAATTTTCGGCTTTATATTCGTTATTAAACAATACAACCAATGAGTCGATTTGACGATATTTATTTTTTAGTAAATGATGCTCTTTTAGACTGCTATTATTTACTTTTATGTTATTTGCATTAATATTTAAAGCATATAATATAAACACAAGGTTAAAGAGAAAATATTTCATTTTTAAAAAGCAATTTTCTCTAAATTAGGTATTTACGTGAAAAAATAAAAGCCTTTTAAGTTTTTTAATCATTTATACCCAACTCATATAAAATAAAAGCATATTCCATGGCAATTTCTTTATAAGGAGCAAATCGTCCGCTTGCGCCGCCATGCCCGGCATCCATATTTACGTAAAGTAAAATAGGTTTGTTTGATGTGTTGTATTCTCTAAGTTTGGCTACCCATTTTGCGGGTTCCCAATATTGTACTTGAGAATCGTATAAGCCGGTAGTAACCAGCATGGCAGGGGAGGGTTGTTTTTTTATGTTGTCGTAAGGCGAATATGATTTCATATAAAAATAATAGGTGCTGTCTTTAGGGTTCCCCCATTCGTCAAATTCTCCGGTAGTCAGCGGAATGCTCTCGTCTAACATGGTGGTAACAACATCTACAAAAGGCACCTCGGCAATAATGCCTCGGTATAAATCGGGTCGCATATTGGCTACCGCACCAACTAATAGTCCACCGGCACTTCCGCCCCAAGCAAACAGCTTGTCGGGTGCGCTGTATTTTTCTTTAATCAGTGTTTCGGAACAAGCGATAAAATCGGTAAATGTGTTTTTCTTTTTAAGCAATTTGCCTTCTTCGTACCATTGTCGTCCCATTTCTTCGCCACCACGAATATGTGCAATGGCGTAAACAAATCCTCGGTTCAGTAAGCTTAATCGTGATAAGCTGAAATATACATCCATGCTGGAACCATAAGAGCCGTATCCGTAAATAATGCAAGGTGCTGTTCCGTTGATGGGTGTAGTTTTTTTATATACCAATGAAATTGGAATTTTTGTTCCGTCTTCGGCAGTTGCCCATATTCGCTTTGCTTGATAATCTTCAGGGTTATAACCGCCTTGAACTTCATATTGTTTCAGCAGTTTGTTTTCTTTGGTTTCCATATCAAACTCGTAAGTAGAGTTTGGGGTAGTTAGTGATGTGTATCCGTAGCGCAATTTTGTGGTATTGTATTCGGGGTTGTGCCCAATGTAAATGGTGTAAGTTTCTTCTTTTACAGGAAGATAATAGTCTATGTTTTTTTCGGGATTTAATATCCTGATGTGAGTTAATCCGTTGGAACGCTCGGATAATACAATGTAGTTTTTGAACAATTCTACTTCTTCCAAAAGTGTATCATCGCGGTTTGGTACAACCTCTTGCCAGTTTTCTATTGCTGTTTTTTCAATGGGTGTTCGCATCAAGCGGAAATTTTGGGCTTGATAATTTGTACGGATATAAAAATAATCGCCCAAATGTGCTACATAATATTCTACACCTTTAATTCTGGGTTGAATGACTTTTAACGGCGCATCGGGGTTGTTGGCATCAAGATAATGCATTTCTGTGGTTAGTGTACTGCCCGAGCCCACAAAAATATATTGATTGGATTTTGATTTCCACTGAAAAGCATAAAAAGTTTCGTCTTTTTCTTCAAAAATAATTTTATCGGTTTCAACGGGAGTGTTCAATATGTGTTTGGCAACCTTGTTTGTACGAAGCGTTTCGGTATCTTTTTTGGTGTAAAAGATGGTTTTATTGTTGTTTGCCCACGAAATTCCCGAACTGATATTGTGAATGGTTTCCTTAAAATATTCACCTGTTTCGATATTAAATATTTTTAAAGTAAATAATCGGCGACTTACCGTATCTTCGGTATAAGCCAACAGCTTATTGTCGGGGCTTACATCCCAATCGCCCAAATCGTAGTATTCGTGACCTTCGGCAAGTTTGTTTACATCCAATAAAAGTTCTTCTTTTGCGCCGGGTTCGTCTTTTTTACGGTAGTATTTAGGGTATTCTTTTCCTTCTTCGTATTTGGTAATGTATATGTAGCCGTTTTCTTTGTAAGGAACACTCTCGTCGTTTTGTTTTATTCTTGATGTTATTTCTTTGAATAATTTTTCTTGCAAAGGTTTTGTGGGTTCCAAATACTTTTCGGTGTATTCGTTTTCGGCTTTGAGGTATTCAATTACTTCAGGGTTTTCGCGTTCTCTGAGCCAATAATAATCATCTGTTCTGGTATCTCCGTGAATGGTAAGTTCTTTTGGTATTTTTTTTGGTTTTGGCGGGTTCATTTTATTTGTATGATTATTATCTGTACAAGCAGTAGTCATAATAACGAATATTAAGGAATAGGATAAATTTTTATTATTGGCAAATTTCAGCATAAAGCGAATATAATCTTTTTTAAATAAAAAAAACCTCTCTTAATCGAGAGGTTTTGAAAAGATGAAATATTTTAAATTTATTTTTTGTGGAAAATACGCTCTTTAATACGAGCTGCTTTTCCTTGACGGTCACGTAAGTAGAATATACGAGCTCTACGCACTTTACCGCGTTTGTTCACTTCAATGCTTTCAATAAACGGAGAAGTTACAGGGAAAATTCTTTCTACACCAACACCACTTGACATTTTACGTACGGTAAAAGTTTCAGTATTTCCGTGGCTTCTGCGTTGAATTACTACTCCTTGAAATTTTTGTAAACGTTCTTTGTTACCTTCTTTAATTTTATAAGTAACAGTAATAGTATCTCCTGCTTTAAATTCGGGTAATTCAGGGATTGGGTTTAAGTCGTTTTCTACAAATTTTACAGCGTCCATTTCTTTATGTTTTTATATACTCCTTACAATTAAAGGGGTGCAAATTTATGTATTTAATTTTAGTATGCAAACTTTTATTGCAAAATATTTATAATCCAAATGCTTCTTGAATTTTTGTTACATAGTCCAGTTTTTCCCATGGAAATAATTCCACTTCCATTTCTTTTACAGAACCATCTCCATTAGTGAAAGTTTTCTTTACCATTTTAGGCTCACGCCCCATGTGTCCGTAAGCTGCAGCTTCTTCATAAATTGGAGTGCGCAATTTCAAGCGTTTTTCAATTGCTGCCGGACGCATATCAAAAATTTCACCTATTTTTTGAGCAATTTCTCCGTCGGTCATCTCTACTTTAGAGGTGCCGTAAGTGTTTACATAAATACCCATTGGCTCTGCCACACCAATAGCATAAGAAACTTGCACCAACATTTCGTCGGCAACGCCTGCGGCTACCATGTTTTTTGCAATATGTCGTGTAGCATAAGCTGCCGAACGGTCAACTTTACTGGGGTCTTTACCGCTAAATGCTCCACCACCGTGAGCTCCTTTTCCGCCATAAGTGTCAACAATAATTTTTCTTCCGGTCAAACCGGTATCGCCATGAGGTCCACCGATAACAAATTTCCCTGTTGGATTGATGTGGTAAGTAATTTGGTCGTTAAATAATTTAACGATATAATTAGGTAATTTGCGCATTAAGCGTGGAATAAGAATATTTTTTATATCATGCTCAATTTGTAAAAGCATTTCTTTTTCTGCAATGGCAATATCTTCCGGGTTGTCTGATTTTGGTTTGATAAACTCATCGTGTTGAGTAGAAACCACAATAGTGTCTATGCGAACAGGTTTATGATCGTCAGAATATTCAATTGTTACTTGTGATTTGGCATCCGGACGCAAGTATTTGATTTCGTTTTTCTCTCTTCGCAAATCGGCTAACTCAATTAAGATTTTATGTGCCAAATCCAATGCCAAAGGCATGTAGTTTTCGGTTTCGTTGGTGGCATAACCAAACATCATTCCTTGGTCACCGGCGCCTTGTTCTTCAGGATTTCCTTTGTCCACACCACGGTTAATATCGGGCGATTGCTCGTGAATGGCGGATAAAATTCCACATGAATTTCCTTCAAACATATAATCACTTTCGGTATAACCAATACGGTTGATTACATTTCGGGTGATTTTTTGCACATCAAGATATGTTGATGTTTTTACTTCGCCGGCAAGCACAACCTGCCCTGTGGTAACCAAGGTTTCGCAAGCAATTTTAGAATTTGGGTCGAATGCCAAAAAATGATCTACCAAGGCGTCACTAATTTGGTCGGCAATTTTATCGGGGTGTCCTTCCGATACAGATTCTGATGTAAATAAATAAGCCATAACTTAAAATTTTAATGTTTTATAAATATCGGAAAGGAAGGTAAAGGGGCTGAAATTATGCGTTTTAGCACTTTTTTTAGTGGTTGCAATCAGCCAAATCATTCCACTTTCCGTAAATTTCAGAATGCAAAAAAACACATTTTTTAAACAATAGTGAATTTTTAATGCAAATAATACTTATTTGATTGAAATTTTCTTTGGGTGTGAATCTATGATACCGGTTTAAAATAAACAAAGTATAATCAATCTTAAAGAGGTTATTTCCACAGCTTAATAATCAAAATTTCGGCTGTAATCATTAGCAAGGCCAATATGATAAACCATTTCCAAAGTGTGTCGGTTGCTAAATTAAGATTTGCGGAAAGCGTATCATTCTCAGCAGAGAAATTTAAAATATTGACCGGTTGCTCGCGATATTGTTCTTCCAATAATTGTTGCAGTTCATCATTGGTGTAAAATTTCATTTCAGATTCTGCCGATTTCAAATTAAAAGCCAAAGGAATGGTTGTTTTTCCATCAGATAATAAATAATGTCCGGGTTGGTTAATTTCATCGGTAAACAAAATTGTTTTTTTACCTTTAATAATCAGGTGTGGAATAATTTCGGTCGAATCGTGACGTAAAATGGTTTTTTCCGGTTCAAAAACAAAAGGCAGTTCCACTGTAGGTTGATTGAGCGAAAAAGCCGGTAAATATTGCCCGGCACTTTGCAATGCCATATTATACATTACCGGAACAAATAAGCTGTGTTTCCCAAAATTGGTGTGATTTTCTTCGGCATCAGTGGCAAAAACATATACTTTTCCTTTATCAAAATCGGTGCGTGCCAAAAAGGGTTGAGCATTTTTAAAAGATAATATATTGTAAACATAACTGCCCTTCGATTTTCGTGTCATTATTGCTTTTTGGCGTACCCATGGCAAGTTCAATAATTTATTTTCTTTAATAAAAACATCTTGCATTAAAGGGTCGTTGTAATTAATATTTGAAATAAACAATGTTGTCGTGTCAATGTTTTGTAATTGAACAGATTGTAATTGACTTAACAGTTGATTTGTTTTTTCCTTTTGCTTTAAATTGGGGAAAATAACCAAAGAACCGCCTTCGGCTGTAAATTGTTTTAAAAATTGCATCAATCCGCTCGAAAGTTCACTTACCGAATGAAGAATGATGAGTTGCGATTGCTCCAATTTTTTATAATTGATATTGTTTTGCGGGTAGAATTGATATTGAAACAAACTGTCTCCTGAAAATAGAGTTTCAATGAAAACATTTGCTTTTTCGCTCCCAATCTCCGAAACCGTTATTTTATCATTTACCTTGTAGGCAAAGTAATATGTATTGTCAAATGATATTGGATAATCTTCAATGTTTATCTCACCCAAATAATTACCAAAATCTTTATTCTCAAAATTAAAGGTTAAATGAGCCGTATCTCCGGCAGCAATATCAACGGCTGCGGGCGCTAACAAAACTTGGTTTACTTTTGTTTGAACAGATGCGTTTTCTTTATCTTCGTTGCCTTTGTTACCAATAATGGCTGTGAAAATTTCTTTGCCAAAAATAGCGTGATAAGGGGTGTTGGTTATAAAACTGTCTACCGAAAGGTTGGCAACAGGTAAAGGTGTAAGTGGAATCCACGTAATACGGGTGCTGTCGGTGAGTTGAGTAGGCCAAGTAAATGTTGATTTTTGAAAATCTGACAAGTAAAAGATATTATAGCGATGGTTGTATTTTGAAGAAGCTATAAAGTTGTGAAAAGCTGCTAAATTCTCCGATACGCTTTTCTGTTTGGCTTCTTTATTCAAAGATGTCAGTTGGTCGAGCGCATCTTCTTTGGTTAAAATTTTTGGTTTAAATCCATCGGTTGAGAGGATAATAAATTTATGATTTTCGGGATAAGAAGAAATAATTTCTTGGGCGGCTTGCAATGCACGGTTAAAATTTTCACCTTCGGTACTTTCGGCAACCATACTCAGCGAATTGTCAATAATGATGACGTGCAATTCGTTTTGTTGCTTTTCTGAATTTTCATCCGGAAAATAAGGTTGGGCAAATGCCAGTACCAAAAAAGTGATAAATAAAATGCGTGAAATTAAGAGCAATAAATGTTTGAGCCGGTTTTTTGTTTGTGCTTGTTGTTGTACGGCTTTTAAAAAAGAAACATCTGAAAAATAAACTTTTTTGTACCGTTTAAAATGAAACAAATGGATAATTACAGGAATAAGAACCAGTGCAAGTGCATACAAAAATTCGGGGTACAAAAATTTCATAAGCCAAAGATAAAGAACTCAAATGAAAAATTATATCTTATTGCGGATAAGGAAAAATTATTTGGGCGATTTATAGAATTTATCCTTAATGGTTTTGTGTAGTTTTATGTCCAAATCTTTTTTATAGGTCCATTTTCCTTTGTTGTAGATTAAGGCATCAAACCGGTTGAGCGATGGTCCGTAATATGCCCAAACACCATGAAATTGGTCGCTTAACGGAACCAAATAGTCAAAAACAATAGCATTGTATTCGGGTTCCCATTTCAAACTCATAACCACTTCATCGCCGTATTCAAAAATTAATCGCTTGGCGGTTCGGTTTTGTTCGGTTTTCAATACCGGATAGCCGAATTTTACATTTCCGTTGCTGCCGATGGTTATTACATCTATTATTTTTCTGTTTGTGAGTAAATCATTTCCGTCCCAACCCAAAACAACATATTGATTTTTATTCATTTTGGGCAACCGGATAATTTTGTAATACAAAGCACCATACCATTTGTTATTACTGAAAGTTTTATTGATATCGTTATGGTTTAATTTTTCGGTATCATTCAATTCAATCAACTGCACTTGCTTGGTTTTGGGATTGTACCATTGTATAATTCCGCGGTAAATATGTTTGTCTTTGGCAGTAGTGGTTGTAAAGGTGAATATTTTTATTTCATCTTCAAATTGGACAACCGAAATACGTTTTTTAATAATGTTAAAGGGGTAATAGAAAGAATTTTCATTTTGTAAAACTTCTGTAAGCAACCGGTAAACCGTGTCGGCATAGCTTGTGCGCTCAAGTTCGGTAGGTGCGCCCAAAACCAAGTTCATTTTTTGCACAATTTCATTTTCTTTTTGCATAAAATATTCGGCATCTGCTTGAGCACGGGTTGCAAATGGAATAATTAAGAGCCACAGAATGATATGTGTAAGTTTTTTTATCATTTATTTAAAATAAAAAACACCGTTGCGATAAACTATCAAACGGTGTTCCAAAGATATAAATTGTTTGTTGAGGCAACTATTTTCGCTGCAATAATTATAAATGCAATCTTTCTTTTTTTGCCAAAAGTTCTTCTTCTGTTTCGCGGAAATTTTCATCATCCACACAACAATCTACCGGACAAACAGCTGCACATTGCGGTTCATCATGAAATCCTTTACATTCTGTACATTTATCCGGTACAATGTAATAATAATCTAAAGATAAAGGTTCTTGTGGCTCGTCGGCATCAACTACACGTCCGTCGTGCAAGGTTACTTGTCCTTTTAGATTTGTCCCGTCAGACATTCTCCATTCTTGACCACCTTCGTAAATTGCATTATTTGGACATTCGGGTTCGCAAGCACCACAATTTATACATTCGTCGGTTATTTTTATAGCCATTGCTTACAGGTTTTAAAATGTTACACTAATTTTGCTTCAAAAGTAAGATTTTTTACTTTTTCTTAATCTTTTTATTTTACGAATTATGACACAAATTATCGATTCTTTTGTATTATTGGGAAATAAGGTCAAAGATAAAATCAATCAATTTAATTTAGATAATCCTTCAGCATTTGAAAAAGCAGTTGTTCAGTCACAGCAAGAAAACGGTTGGTTTACTCGCGAAAATATATTTGATGCACTTACGGCAATTGCCGATAATTTAACCGAAGAAAAATTGCAAAAATGGCTTTCAGCTTATGAAATTCCTGTAAAAGAGCCCAAAAATGTAGGTTTAATCATGGCAGGAAATATCCCTTTGGTTGGTTTTCACGATTTTTTAAGTGTGTTGGTTTCGGGGCATCGTGCAGTTGTTAAACTTTCATCTTCCGACAAACGATTGTTACCGCTTTTGGCTCAATGGCTTATAGAATTTGATGGTACTTTGAAAGAAAAAATTATATTCACCGATAAACTTTCGGAAATTGAAGCAGTAATAGCTACGGGAAGCAATAACTCTGCGCGTTATTTTGAAGCTTATTTTGGAAAATATCCGCATATTATTCGCAAAAACCGCAATTCGGTGGCAATTCTTTCAGGCAATGAATCGCAAGATGAATTAGCCGCTTTGGGCAAAGATATTTTTTCATACTTTGGTTTGGGATGCCGCAATGTGTCGAAACTGTATGTACCCGAAAATTATGATTTCGACCAATTTTTTAAAGCCATTTACGATCCCTTTAAAGATATTATTTACCATAATAAATACGCCAATAATTACGATTACAACAAAGCAATACATCTGTTGGACAGAGTGCCTTTGCTCGAAAACGGATTTGTATTGTTAAAAGAAGATGTGTCATTACATTCGCCTGTGGCAATGCTGCATTATGAATATTATCAATCTACCGATGCAGTAAACAATCAATTGTCTATGTTGCAAGACAAAATTCAATGTATAGTTTCGGAAGATGAAACGATAGAAAATGCATTACCCTTTGGAAAAGCTCAAAAACCCGAACTTTGGGATTATGCCGATAATGTGGATACGTTGGAATTTTTAAAAAGTGTGTGAGTTGTTCATAATTTATTAACAATAGCAATTAAAGAATACAGAAACCCTTACTTTTGACAAACATAAAATAAAACATAATAATGGCTCAAATTCAAGAATTGGAAAACATAGCAACGCAAGTTCGTCGCGATATACTACGTATGGTTCATCACGTTCAATCAGGGCATCCGGGCGGTAGTTTAGGGTGTGCTGATTTTATGACCGCTTTGTATTTTGAGGTAATGAAACATACGCCTCAACCTTTTGATATGGATGGAAAAGACCAAGATTTATTTTTCTTGTCAAACGGACACATATCACCGGTTTTTTACAGTGTATTGGCACGCAGCGGTTATTTTCCAATAGAAGAGTTGGCTACTTTTCGTAAAATAAATTCACGTTTGCAAGGACATCCGACAACACACGAAGGATTGCCCGGCGTACGTGTAGCTTCCGGTTCATTAGGGCAGGGGTTGAGTGTAGCCATTGGTGCTGCCCAAACAAAAAAAATGAATAACGACAAACGATTTGTTTTTTCGCTTCACGGCGATGGCGAAATAGAAGAAGGGCAAATTTGGGAAGCGGCAATGTATGCTGCCCATCATAAAGTAGATAATTTAATAGCTACGATTGATTACAACAATAAACAAATCGACGGCGATGTTGATGAAGTAATGAATTTGGGTGATATTGAAGCAAAATGGCGAGCTTTTGGTTGGGATGTAATGCGAATGAACGGCAATAATATGCAAGAAGTGGTTACCGGTTTAAATGATGCAAAAGAAAGAGCCAACAAAGGAAAACCCATTATGATTATTATGGATACCATTATGGGAAAAGGTGTTGATTTTATGGAAAATGACCATCATTGGCACGGTGTAGCTCCCAACGATGAGCAATTGGAAAAAGCTTTGGCACAATTGCCCGAAACTCTTGGCGATTATCCATTGTAATAATTTAGGCATAAAATGTGTTATGGATATAGTATCCTTTAACACAACCGGTATATGAAAAACCTGAAAAAAATATTCCTCACAGTATTACTCTTAACGGGCATATTTGTCCAAGGGCAAACACCACCCACCAAAACACGCATCCTTTTTATTTTGGATGCTTCGCAAAGTATGCTCGGACAATGGGAAGGTAAACAAAAGATAAAAATTGCCACATCGTTGCTTTCCAATTTAATGGATAGTTTAAAGCACGTAAAAAATGTACAAGTGGCATTGCGGGTTTATGGTCATCAGTTTTCGGTGGCTCAAGGAAAACGCAGTTGCGAAGATACCAAGTTAGAAGTTCCTTTTTCTTACAATAATTATGAAGCGATTAAAAAGAAGTTAAAATCGTTGCATCCGGTAGGAACAACGCCAATTGCATATTCCCTGCAAAAGTCGGCAGATGATTTTCCACCTTGTTCAAATTGTCGCAACATAATTATTTTAATTACCGACGGAATAGAGGAATGTGACGGCGACCCTTGTGCCATAGCGTTGGCACTTCAAAAAAACAATATTGTTCTCAAACCCTTTGTAATTGGAATGGGACTGGATTTACCCACAATTGAAGCGTTTAAATGTGTTGGGAATTTTTATGATGTTCAAAATACACAAACATTCAAAAATGTCTTGAATATTGTAATATCTCAAGCAATGAACAAAACCACGGTTCAGGTAAACTTGCTTGATATTTACGGCAATCCTACCGAGACAAACGTGAATATGACTTTTTACGACCATTTTTCAAAACAAATTCGTTACAATTATGTGCACACGATGAATCATCGTGGAAATCCCGATACTATACCATTAGACCCGTTGGGTTCTTATGATTTGGTGGTGCATACTTTGCCACCCGTAAGAAAAGACAGCATCGTGTTAACGCCAGGCAAACACAATATTATTGCCGTGGATGCTCCGCGTGGTGATATGAATTTTAAAATGCCGGGTTATAACGAGTATGAAGATTTAAAAATCATTGTCAGAAAAAAGGGTGAAATGAAAACCCTATATGTGCAAGATTTTAATGAAAAGCAAAAATATTTGGTTGGCGAATACGATTTGGAAATTCTTACCTTTCCGCGCATTAATTTGAGTGATATCAAAATTTCGCAAAGTCATACAACCACTATTCAATTTCAAAATCCCGGAGTGTTGAATCTGTCATTTCCCGGAAGTGCTTATGCGAGTTTGTATTTGGAAAAAGATAATGAGTTAAAATGGCTAAAAGATTTTAATCCAAACCTTACGCGCTATAAAATTGTAATGCAACCCGGAAGATACCGCATAATTTATCGTTCAATAAATGCAAAAAAATCAATTTATACAGAAGAAAAAAGATTTGAAATAAAATCAGGAGCATCAACCAATATAAATTTTTAAACTATCTGCAAATGAAAAAATATACTTATACAGAGAAAAAAGATACGCGCTCGGGCTTTGGTGCCGGCTTATTGGAATTGGGAAAAAACAATCCTAATGTTGTGGCATTGTGTGCCGATTTAACCGGTTCGTTAAAAATGGGCGACTTTGCCAAAGCTTTTCCCGAAAGATTTTTTCAGGTAGGAATTGCCGAAGCCAATATGATGGGCATAGCTGCCGGTATGACTATTGGCGGGAAAATTCCTTTTACAGGAACATTTGCCAATTTTTCTACTGCCAGAGTTTTTGACCAAATTCGTCAATCAATTGCTTATTCGGGCAAGAATGTGAAAATATGCGCCTCGCACTCGGGGTTGACACTCGGTGAGGATGGAGCTACACATCAAACACTTGAAGATATTGGAATGATGAAAATGCTTCCGGGAATGACTGTTATCAATACCTGCGATTTTAATCAAACAAAAGCGGCAACTTTGGCAATTGCCGAATGGGAAGGACCTGTTTATTTACGTTTTGGTCGCCCGAAAGTGCCTAATTTTACACCGGAAAATCAAAAATTTGAGATAGGAAAAGCCGTTGTATTAAATGAAGGTTCAGATGTAAGTATTTTTGCTACCGGACATTTGGTTTGGGAAGCCATACAAGCCGGTGAGCGCTTGGCAGAAGAAGGCATCAGTGCAGAAATTATTAACATCCATACCATTAAACCGCTTGATGAAGCGGCAATTTTGGAATCGGTTGCGAAAACAAAATGTGTGGTTTCTGCCGAAGAGCATTCCCGTTTGGGAGGTTTGGGCGACAGCATTGCACAAGTGCTAATGAAACACAATCCGGTGCCAATGGAATATGTTGCGGTAAATGATACTTTTGGCGAGAGCGGTAAGCCCGATGAATTATTGAAAAAATACGGGTTGGATACGGATAATATTGTAGAAGCGGCCAAAAGGGTGCTTAAAAGAAAAATGTAACCATTATTAAATTTTTGCGTTTTTAAGATAAAGCATTATCTTTATCCAAATATAAAAATGATTTGTAATGAAAAAAACAATTGTTTATAGCTTACTTATTCTTTTCTTATCGGCATTTATTTTGTCATGTGCCAGTAATAAACCCAAAATGCAAACTCGTAACGGTGGCAAAAGAATTAATTCTACCGGTTCTATGGGCAGAGGTGCCAAATAAAAATAAAACATTAAAAAAAGGGTGCTGATTTTCAGCACCCTTTTTAATTGATATTATTGTAAGATTTAGGTAAAGTACTGTAGTGTCAATTATTATATAACAACCTTTTGAGAGGATTTATTTCCTGCCGAATCTGTAAAATGGACAATATAAATGCCTAGTGATAAACCATTACAACAACCTGTATATTGTTCTTATTTATTCTTTCCAGATAAACGGAAAAATTTACCGATTCGACACGAAAATTCAAAAACTTTTTTTGAACTTTCTCTTCGTTTGTCATATTCAACTATTGGGCTTAATACATTTTCGTTTCGCAAACCGTAATACCATCCTTTATTTGTTATATGTAATAATCCTATATGAAAACTTGTAAACATATCGTATAAATTATTCGTGTAAATTTCATCATATCGAGAAAATACTGTTGTAGTATGGAAACCTATTTCCAAACCGCTAAAATTATCGGTTATCTTACCGAATAACGGCTGTAAATTATACGCTAAGGAATAAGAATTTTTCCATGTCAATGGTGCTCTACTATCGTTAAATATTCCATAGAAATACGAATCATAACTATTGTTGTAACCGGAAATATATATATAAGGACCTAAATCAAACTCCAGCCAATGAATAAAATTATTATAACCCGTTGTGCATTTAGGCTAAATTAACTTTTAAATTATTGATATTCCTGTTAAAAACAAATTTATTCAAGTATTGAATAACAGTCATAGCAGTT
>MDTD01103993.1_pt1 | contig 117486 bp, 91 predicted proteins | sample 811221 | NCBI WGS metagenome assembly MDTD01 (sample SAMN05326646, study PRJNA326480) | marine metagenome | isolation source: seawater | place: Pacific Ocean: South West | collected 2011 | reverse complement strand
GAATCAGTGAGTAGGCTGCGCGCCCTGCTTGGCCTGTTCCTGCTGTTTACGCAGGTTTTCAGCAAATGCCGCCTCAAAATTAATAGGCTGCAACAAGAATTGCGGGAACGTGCCACGGGCCACCACATCGGAGATGGTTTCCCGCGCATAAGGGAACAGAATATTGGCGCACACGCCTTTCAGAATGGCTTCTTTCTGGATGCCTTCCACCCCCTGCAGCAGGAACAGGCCGGCCTGAGCCACTTCGGCGATGAAAGCAGTATTCTCACCGTTTTTCACCGTGACCGTGACTTTCAACACCACCTCATAAATACCGCTTTCAATTTCACTGGCTGTATTGTTCACTTCCAGATTCACTTCCGGTTTCCACTGTTCTTTGAACAATTGCGGCGTTTTCGGCGCCTCATAGGAAAGGTCTTTCAGAAAAATGCGTTGCAGTTGAAATTGTTGCTCGGGTTGCTGCCCGGCGGCTTGTTCAGTCATTCTCTTCACCTAAATGTGTTGTACTACTCTGTTGTACTGATGTGTTGACTGCCAGGTTATCAGTGTGTGGTACTACCAGATGATTCTGGCCTATAAACCCAGCAGGCCGTTGAGCGTACCGGCACGTTCCAATGCGTACAGTTCATCGCATCCCCCAACGTGGGTATCGCCGATCCAGATTTGCGGCACGGTGTGGGCGCCGCTGCGATTTTCCATTTCCAGACGCAGGTCGGGTTTGCCGCTGACATTAATATCCTGAAACGACACACCCTTGGCCTTCAGCAAATGCTTGGCCCGGATACAATAAGGACACCAGGGCGTGGTATATAAAACAACATCAACCATACTATCAACCTGCCTATTTATCAGCGGACAGTTCAACCTGTCGCGCGCTACTTGCCTTTCACCAGCGGCAAACTGTCTGCTTTCCAGGTGGTAATGCCACCGGACAACCTGAGAACCTGTTTGAAGCCGGCGCCATGCAGAATTTTTCCGGCCGCACCCGCATGCTGGCCCATCTTGCACACCAGCACTACCGGTTTGTCCTTGAACTGTTCAATGTCACCCAAGTTATCCTTCAACTTGCTGAAAGGAATATTGCGTGATCCGGTGATGTGCCCTTCACGATATTCCTTACTTTCCCGCACATCCAGTACCAACCCTTCCTCTTTGTTCATGAGATGGGTCAGTTGCTGGCTGCTCACGGTTTTCCCGCCGCGACGGGATTCCAAGACAAAAAACAGCACCAGCAACACCACAAACGTAACCACCAGCTCAGGATGGTTGAGCGCAAATTCAAGCAGACGATCCATTTAAACTTCCCAGAAATTCAATAAGTTACCCACCAAGAAGCAGGCCAGGACAAGAAATAGCAGCAGAGTATACCCGAAACCGGCGAACCACGACCACCGCTACGCCGGCTCACCTCATGCTTTGCCCGCAATTTTCAGGTAAAATGCCCCTCACACTGGAAACGCCACTCACCGAGAAGTAGCCGATAAGTTGGAATCATGACCCAGACACGAAAACCCCATGTTCTTGTTATTCTGGATGGTTTCGGACACCGCACTGAAACCGAATTCAATGCCATTGCCCAGGCCCGTACACCCACCTGGGACAGGCTCTGGAGTGAGCGCCCACACACACTGATATCCGGATCGGGCATGGATGTAGGCCTGCCCCAGGGGCAAATGGGCAACTCGGAAGTGGGCCACATGAACCTGGGTGCCGGGCGCATCGTGTATCAGGACTTCACCCGCATCACCAAGGACATTCAGGACGAAACCTTCTTCGGCAACCCGGTGCTGGTGGGCGCCATCGAGAAAGCCGGGCAAAGCCACGGTGCCGTTCACCTGATGGGGCTGCTGTCACCCGGCGGCGTACACAGCCATGAGGATCACTTTCTGGCCATGATTGAATTGGCCCACCGCCGCGGAGCCAGGCAGGTTTATGTGCACGCTTTTCTGGACGGCCGCGATATGCCGCCCAAATCCGCCCAGGCCAGCCTGGAGCGGGTCCAGGCCAAACTGGAGTCTCTGGGCATAGGCCGCATTGCCAGCCTGGTAGGCCGCTACTATGCCATGGACCGGGATAACCGCTGGGAGCGGGTGGAAACCGCCTATAACCTGCTGACCCTGGGTGAGGCCGACTTCACCAGCGCCAACCCGGTGGACGGCCTGCTGGCAGCCTATGAGCGCGGTGAAACCGACGAGTTCGTCAAACCCACGGTCATCGCCGCCCAGGGTGTAAACGCCGCTACCATCAACGATGGCGACAGTGTGATTTTCATGAATTTCCGGGCCGACCGCGCCCGCCAACTGACCCGGGCCATGATCGACCCGGATTTCGAAGGCTTCCAGTGCAAGAAAGTACCGGCCCTGGCGGACTTCGTGATGCTGACCCAATACGCCGCCGACATCAATGCCAGTTGCGCTTACCCCCCGGCGGACCTGGTCAACGTGCTGGGTGATTACCTGGCTCAGCACAACAAAACCCAGCTGCGCATTGCCGAGACGGAAAAATACGCCCACGTCACCTTCTTTTTCAGTGGCGGTCGCGAGGACCCGTTCCCCGGCGAGGAACGCATTCTGGTGCAATCACCGGACGTGGCAACCTATGATCTGCAGCCGGAGATGAGCGCGCCGGAAGTCACCGATAAACTGGTGGCCGCCATTGAAAGCGGACAATATGACGTACTGATCTGTAATTATGCCAACGGCGACATGGTGGGGCACACCGGCAAATTCGACGCCGCGGTGAAGGCGGTTGAAACCCTGGATCAGTGCCTGGCCCGACTGGAAGCAGCCGTGCAGGCCAGCGGCGGCGACATGCTGATCACCGCCGATCACGGTAACTGTGAGCAAATGGAAGACCCCCACAGCGGCCAGCCCCATACAGCGCACACCACCGAACTGGTCCCGCTGGTTTATGTGGGCCCGAAAGCGGTCACACTGCAGGCCGAAGGTGGCAAACTCTCCGACATCGCCCCCACCCTGCTGAAATTGATGGACCTGACTCAACCAGCGGAGATGAGCGGTAAACCGCTGCTCTGACCGCTGCTTGATGCGCCGTCACCGCTTGCTCAAACCCTTACTGATTGGCCTGGCCCTGTGCTGGGCCTTTCCTGTTTCGGCCAGTGTTGATCCTGTGGCCACCAAAAAAGAACTGCAACAGATACAAAACCGCATCCAGGATCTGCAAAAGGACATCAAGCGCACCCAGAGCCGGCGCAGCGCCACCGAACAGGCTTTGCAGAAAGCCGAACAGGCCATCAGCGACACCCGCCGCAAGCTGCGCGAGGTGAACCGGTCCATGACCCAATCGGAAGCCAAACTGGCGGAGCTGCGCCGGGCGCAACAGGATCTGAACCGGGCCAAAGAAGCGCAACGCGCGGCGTTGAAGCAGGACATCAATGCCGCCTACCGGGCCGGACGGCAGGAGTACGTAAAACTGCTGTTGAACCAGGAACAACCGGACAAAATGGCGCGCCTGATGAAGTACTATGACTACTATCACCAAGCCCGCATGGCCCGCATCCAGGCGTTTAATCAAACCCTGCGCGACATCAAAGACAATGAAATCAGCATCAATGAGGAAGTGGCCGAGCTCAGCACACTCAAACAGGCCCTGGCCAATGAACAGCAGCAGTTGCAGGCGGCCAAGGAACGGCGCAAACAGGCCCTGGCCAAACTCGACAGCAGCCTCAAGAATGACGCCTCCCGGGTCACATCACTGAAAGCCAGCCAGGCTGAACTGGAAGAGATCCTGCACCAGGTTCAGGCCACCCTCAGTGACTTGCCCAGCAATGTAGGCAAGCAACCGTTTGCACAACTCAAGGGTAAACTGGCCTGGCCCAGCCAGGGACGCGTGATCAAGCGTTTCGGCAATCGCCGGGACAGCGGCGCCCTGCGCTGGAACGGGGTACTTATCCGCACCGCGGAAGGCAGTACCGTGAAGGCCGTTCATCACGGCCGGGTGGTGTTCTCCGACTGGATGCGGGGCTTCGGCATGCTCACCATCGTGGACCATGGCGATGGCTACCTGAGCCTGTACGGCCACAATGAAACCCTGTTGAAAAGCCCTGGCGATTGGGTGGATGGAGGGGAAGTCATTGCCTACAGCGGCCGCAGCGGTGGCCAGGAACAAGCCTCCCTGTATTTTGAGATCCGCAAGAACGGCAAGCCGGAAAACCCTTCCCGCTGGTGTCGGGGTTAACAAAACCGCAGCAGAATTGGACCTGCGTAGTGCGGCAGGCATTATTTCGCGCTAAGCTAAACAGGCTAACTAAATGATTTTGATGTGAAACCAGACCCTGAATGAGCGGTCTTAACTCACGTCGCCGCAGGGGCCGCACCCTGCTCACCCCCACTACAGTTACCCCGTAACCGGTTAAACAGGAGCACACTATGGGTTTTCGACCTTCGTCTTACTGGCGGCTTATCTGGCAACGCAGCCTGTTGATCTCGTTGCTGGCCGTAAGCCCAGTTGCCCTTTCCAGCGAAGAGCCAGGCCAGGCAGAAGACGAAGACGTCAGCGCCGCCGACACGACCCAACAGCAGGAGCAGGGTCTGCTGCCCATCAATGAGCTGCGCACTTTTGCCGATGTGTTCGATCGCATCAAGCAGGCCTACGTGGAAGAGGTCGACGACAAAACCCTGCTGGAAAACGCCATTCAGGGCATGCTCACCGAACTGGACCCGCACTCAGCCTACCTGAAGCCGGAGGCATACCAGGACCTGCAGATCAACACCACCGGCGAGTTCGGCGGCCTGGGTATTGAAGTGGGCATGGAAGACGGCTTTGTCAAAGTCATTACCCCCATTGACGACACCCCCGCCAAGAAAGCCGGTGTGGAAGCCGGTGACCTGATCATCAAACTGGACAGTACACCGGTGAAAGGTCTGAGCCTGGGGGAAGCGGTGAAACTGATGCGCGGCAAGCCGGGCTCAGACATTGTCTTGACCATCATCCGTGCCGGCATCGACAAGCCGCTGGAGATTACCGTGACCCGAGCTGTCATTCAGGTCCAGAGCGTGCGCGGGCGCCTGCTGCAGAAAGATTATGGTTATGTGCGTTTATCCCAGTTCCAGATTAATACCGGTGCCGACATGCTGAAACTGCTGGAAAAACTGCGCAAGGAGAACGACGCCGACCTCAAGGGTCTGGTACTGGATTTGCGCAACAACCCCGGTGGTGTGCTGCAGGCCGCAGTGGATGTGAGTGATGCCTTTATTGACGACGGCCTGGTGGTGTACACCCAGGGCCGCCTGCCGGATTCCGATATGAAATTCCGCGCCGCCCCCGGTGACGAATTGAAAGGGGTGCCTATCGTGGTTCTGGTAAACGGCGGTTCCGCCTCGGCATCGGAAATTGTCGCCGGGGCACTGCAGGATCACAGCCGGGCGGTGATCATGGGCACCACCACATTCGGCAAGGGCTCGGTGCAGACCGTGCTGCCGTTGCACAACAATCGCGCCCTGAAACTCACCACCGCCCGCTATTACACGCCCGGTGGCCGCTCCATTCAGGCTCAGGGTATCGAGCCTGACATCGTGGTTGAGAATGCCCGTCTCACCCGGGTGGAAGAAATGCAGCGGGTGAAAGAACGGGATCTGTCCGGCCATCTGGAAAACCCAGAGGGCGAAGGTGAGACCGGCGCTGCCTCCGATGGCAAGCAAGCCCTGTCGGACACCGACTACCAGCTTTATGAGGCCCTGAATCTACTGAAGGCCTTAAACGTTATCAAACGCCCGGCGACAGCCAGCGCCCACCAGGACAACAAACGTATCTGACCTGCAAACAGAAATACCAGTTGTATAAAGTCCCATACAGGGGGTACCCATTTCGCGGTACCTCCTCCTACCTCTGAAGCACATCGCTCAATAGCTGTTGACCTGCATCAATCCTACCTAAGCACACACTTCTATACTGCATTGGCACTGCGGCAAATTGTCGCCACCCTCTTTATCATTCGCGCAGTGAGGACCCAATGTACTCGCACGAATTACGCAGTATGGGCGCAACTTTATTCTCCGTAATCATTTCAATTGTATTGCTGCTTCCTGCCTTTGCCCTGGCCTCCTCACAACTGGCTGAAGATCATAAGCAGCGCCTGTTATCCCCTTTTGGTGAAGAGGCAAGTCTCGGTGAGTGGAACGCAGATCATAAAGTCTGGCCAATTGAAGTGCAGGGCGAAGTGGTCGGTTATGGATTTGAAACCATCGATCAATTCAATATCCCGGCTTACTCTGGCAAGCCGATCAACATACTCCTGGCCCTGGATCTGGAGGGTGTTATTCGCCGCGCCTGGGTACTCTCCCATCATGAACCGATTTTATTAGTGGGTATTCCCGAGAAAAAACTGTGGGATTTCGCTCAACAGTATGAGGCGTTGACAATCACCGATCACATACGGGTAGGCCATTCCACTGCAGAACAAAGTAAAACCATCGATGCTGTCACCGGTGCCACGGTCACCGTCATGGTGGTACATGAAACCATCCTGCGCTCCGCAAAAAAAGTAGCCCGGGCCATGGGGCTGAAAGCAGTTGCGGCATCACCGCAAAGCCGGGCTTCAGTGAAACAGGAATTCTACCAACCTGCCAGTTGGGCAGAGCTGACCGGCGATGGTTCCATTCGCCGCCTGATGCTGGATCAGGCCGAGGTGGACAAAGCCTTCGAGAACACCCAAGGCATGCGGCACCGACGCGGCCGCAGCGAAGAGGAAGCTCAGGAAACCTTCATCGATCTGTATTACGGTTATCTGAATGTGCCCAGCATTGGACGTAACCTGCTGGGTGATAGTGAATATCGTTGGCTCATGGACGAACTGGGCCCGGATGATCATGCCATTGCGGTGCTGGCCAATGGGGAATATTCCTTCAAGGGTTCCGGTTATGTCCGCGGTGGCATATTTGATCGCCTGCAACTGAGCCAGGACGGCATCCAAATCAGTTTTCGCGACGTGGATTACTATCGCCTGAGTGATGTGTATGCCGCCGGCATGCCCGAGTTTTCGGAAATGGCAATCTTCATCGTACGGGATAACTATCAGTTCAACCCTGCCGCCCCCTGGCAGATAGAACTCCTGGTACGCCGACAAACCGGCCCGGTGGAAAGTATATTTGTGACGTTTGAGGGGCAGTACCAACTGCCAGACTATCTGCTGGTGCAACCGGATCCCGTTGCTGCCGATTTGGAAGTGGATCAACCCATGTGGGTCGGCATTTGGCAACAGCGCAGCTTCCAGATCGGTGTCCTGCTGGTTAGCCTGCTATTACTGACCGGCATCATTTTCTTGCAGGATTGGCTGGTACGCTATCCCCGCCTGCTGCACAACCTGCGGCGGGGCTTTCTCATCTACACGGTTTTCTTCCTGGGCTGGTACGCCCTGGGCCAACTGTCCATTGTCAATGTGCTCACCTTTACCCACGCGTTAATGGGCGAATTCCGTTGGGAGCTGTTTTTAATGGACCCGTTAATCTTTATCCTTTGGGGCTTCACTGCGGCCACCATTGTGTTGTGGGGGCGCGGTATTTTCTGTGGCTGGCTATGCCCCTTTGGCGCACTGCAGGAGCTGATCAATGAAGTAGCACGCAAACTGAAAATCAAACAGTTTGAACCTCCCTTCGCGGTACACGAGCGCCTTTGGGCCGTAAAGTACATCATCCTGCTGGCGTTATTCGGAATTTCTTTGGAGTCCATGGCAACCGCAGAGCGTTACGCGGAAGTGGAGCCGTTCAAAACGACATTCTTCCTGGTTTTTCAACGGGAGTGGTGGTTCGCCACCTGGGCACTGCTACTTCTGTTTGTGTCGTTGTTCACCCGAAAAGTTTATTGCCGATACATCTGCCCCTTGGGTGCAGCCCTGGCCATCCCCACCAAACTACGTCTGTTCGACTGGCTGAAACGGCGTAAGGAATGCGGCAGCCCCTGTCAGCTATGTGCTGTGGAATGTGAAATTCAGGCAATCCATCCCGATGGCACCATCAACGCCAACGAGTGCCATCACTGTCTGGACTGCCAGATGACTTATCACAATCCGAACAAATGTCCACCGTTGATCAATAAAGCCAAGCAACGCAAATCAAAACCCAAACCCGAACACCTGATAGAAACCGTAAACACCTGATATTGGAGATATACTATGGACGACCAACATAACGACGAACAACACACCGTCAGTCGCCGGGGTTTCCTGGGCGCTGGCACGCTGGCAGGAGTGGCCGGTATCACAGGATTCGGCAGCGCCATCATGAGCCGGGAGGCCTTTGCCAAGGCAGCCAAGGACGCCATGGCCAATGCCACCGTTCATCCGGGAGAACTGGACGAGTACTACGGCTTCTGGAGTGGCGGCCATTCCGGTGAGGTCCGCATTCTTGGCCTGCCTTCCATGCGGGAACTGATGCGCATTCCTGTCTTCAACATCGATTCTGCCACCGGCTGGGGCTTGACCGACGAAAGCAAGCGCGTGAAAGGCGATTCCAAAGATGTTCTGTGCGGTGACGCGCATCACCCACACATGTCCATGACCGATGGCCACTACGACGGCAAGTACGTATTCATTAACGATAAGCTAAATACCCGTGTTGCACGTATTCGCTGCGATATTATGAAGTGCGACAAGATCCTGACCATTCCCAACGTGCAAGCCATTCATGGTTTACGGGTGCAGAAAGTACCGCGCACCAAATACGTGTTCTGCAATGGCGAGTTTCGCATTCCCCAACCCAATGATGGCCGTGACCTGAACGACCCCGGCAAGTATTTCACCATGTACAACGCAGTGGATGCAGACAGCATGGAGATGGCTTTCCAGGTTATCGTGGATGGCAATCTGGACAACACCGACGCCGACTACAGCGGCCGCTTTACCGCTGCCACCTGTTATAATTCGGAAGAAGGCACCACTCTGCCTGAAACCATGCGCAACGAACGTGACTGGGCCGTGGTGTTCGACATTCACGCCATCGAGAAAGCCGTTAAAGCCGGCAAGTACACCACCATTGGCGATTCCAAAGTACCGGTGCTGGATGGTCGCGCCAAGGCCGGGAGCCCCTTCACCCGCTACATTCCTGTACCCAAATCGCCACACGGTCTCAACACCTCGCCGGATGGCAAATACTTTGTCGCCAACGGCAAACTGTCTCCCACGGTAACAGTAATAGCAATCGATAAATTACCGGACCTGTTCGCAGGCAAGATCAAAGAACGGGACACCGTGGTGGCAGAACCCGAACTGGGGCTGGGGCCATTGCATACCGCTTTCGACGGTCGCGGCTATGCCTATACGACTCTGTTTATCGACAGTCAGATCTGCAAATGGAACGTGGCGGACGCCATCAAGGCTTACAACGGTGAGAAAGTAAATTACATCAAACAGAAACTGGATGTGCATTATCAACCCGGGCATAACCACACCACCATGGGCGAAACCCGCGATGCCGATGGCAAGTATCTGGTGTCGTTATGCAAATTCTCCAAGGATCGTTTCCTGCCGGTTGGACCTCTGCATGCGGAAAACGATCAGCTGATCGATATTTCCGGTGACGAAATGAAACTGGTCCATGACGGCCCCACCTTTGCCGAGCCCCATGACTGCATGATCGTTCATCGCAGCAAAATGAAACCGCTTAAAATCTGGAAACGGGATGACCCGTTCTTTGCAGAAACAGCGGCCATCGCCAAGCGTGACGGCATCGCCCTGGAGCGGGACAACAAGGTGATACGGGATGGAAAAAAGGTCCGTATTTACATGACCTCCATGGCACCCAACTTCGGGCTTACGGAATTCAAAGTTAAAACCGGCGATGAAGTGACGGTGATCATCACCAACATGGACCGTATTGAAGACGTTACCCACGGTTTTGCCCTGTGCCAACATGGTGTGAGTATGGAAATCGGGCCACAACAGACCAGCTCCATTACGTTCACTGCCGGTAAGCCTGGCCTGTATTGGTACTACTGTCACTGGTTCTGCCATGCACTGCATATGGAAATGCGTGGCCGTATGATGGTCGAGGCCTGATTGTGTTGCGCTTTGCACTGTTCGTTATTGCTGTATTCCTTCAGCCGGCCACCCTGCGGGCGGTTCCGGTAACGGACAGTGCAAGCCTGCAACAGGCACTGCAAGACAAACAAACAACCATAGAATTGAACCCCGGCACCTACCGGGGTAACGTTCTTATAACGTACAGCACGACACTCAACTGTAAAACAGGTGCGGTACTGGATGCCGACAACCAAGGGGATGCCCTGCGTATTACCGCCGCCGACGTTACCGTCCGGGGCTGCACCATCATCAACTGGGGCGGGGATCTGACCGCGATGAATGCCGGTATTTTTGTGGAGCAACAGGCGGCCTCCGTACAGCTTACTCACAACCAACTCAAAGGCAACACCTTCGGCATCTGGATTGATGCCAGCCGGGATGCCCTGATTACCCACAACCGTATTGAAGGCAATCTTGACATTCGCTCCCAGGATCGGGGCAATGGCATCCATCTGTATGCAGCCCAGGGGGCCAACGTCGCCCACAACGAAGTCTGGTACACCCGGGATGGCATCTACATTGATACCAGCAACGGCAACCGCCTCCACAACAATCATCTGCATCATTTGCGTTATGGCGTGCATTATATGTATTCCCATCATAACGAGGTGTCCCACAACCGCACCCATCACACCCGCACCGGTTACGCCCTGATGCAATCCAAGCATTTACAGGTGTTTGGCAATCAATCCGATCAGGATGAGAACTACGGCATTTTAATGAACTTCATTACCGATTCGCATCTGCATCACAACCGCATCAGCAACGTCCAGACCGGCAGCAATCCAACCGGCGCAGCCACCATCACCGGTGCCGAAGGCAAAGCCCTGTTTATCTATAACTCCGTGTTTAATATCATCGAAAACAATTATTTTCAAAGCTCGGATCTGGGCATCCATCTTACCGCCGGATCAGAGGACAATCGCATCAGCGGCAACGCGTTTATTCACAATCGGCAGCAAGTCAAATACGTGTCGAACCGTACCCAGGAATGGTCCTATGCCGAACGGGGAAATTACTGGAGTGATTACCTTGGCTGGGATCGCAATCAAAACGGAGTGGGCGACACAGCCTATGAACCCAATGATGCCATGGACAAACTGCTGTGGACCTATCCCCTGGCACGACTGCTGATCAACAGCCCGGCGGTAGCAACCCTGCGCTGGATTCAACAGGCATTTCCCGTGTTACGCCCGCCGGGCGTGCAGGACAGCTATCCTCTAATGGCTCCCATTGCGCAGGCGCAAGGAGTAACGCCATGACCCTAATCAGATTGGATCAGGTACACAAACACTTTACCAATGTGCATGCCTTGCGGGATTTATCCCTGACACTGAATCCCGGAGAAGTGCTGGGACTGTTCGGCCATAACGGCGCCGGCAAAACCACGACCATGAAACTGATTCTGGGGCTGGAAAAACCCAGCCAGGGCTTGGTGGAGGTGCTGGGTCAAAGCCCATGGCGACGGCAATTCAGTGAACAACGGCATCAAATCGGGTTTCTGCCGGAAAGCGTGTCGTTTTATCCGCAATTAACCGGGCGCGAAGTGCTGCACTACTTTGCCCGCCTGAAAAAAATCGACACCGCCCAGGCAGACAACCTGCTGGAGCGAATCGGTTTGGCCCACGCAGTCAATCGCAAGATCAAAACCTACTCCAAGGGCATGCGGCAACGGCTGGGGCTGGCCCAGGCGCTGCTTAGCCAACCCAGGCTGTTATTACTGGATGAGCCCACCGTGGGCCTGGACCCCATCGCCACCCAGGAATTCTATGGCATGGTAGACGAACTACGGGATCAGGGCTGTGGCGTAATTCTTTGCTCCCACGTTTTACCCGGGGTGGAAAAACACATCAATCGTGCTGCGATTCTGGGGCAGGGCCGGCTGCGAGCTTTGGGTACCCTGACAGAACTGCGCGCACAAGCCAATCTGCCCATGACCATTCGGGTCAGCAGCGCTCTGGCCCGCCCTGCCCTGCAACAACAGCTGGAGGATTTGGATGTGAGCAGCGCAGGGATGCGTCCCATCAACGGCCACACTCTGGAGTGGCAGTCCGCGCCTGGCAACAAAATGCAGATCCTGCGCCGCCTGGCGCGACAACAGGAATTGGATGATATCGACATTCAGGAGCCCTCCCTGGAAAGTCTGTACCGCCATTTTGTGGAACTCGCCACCGAGGTAAGACCATGAACCCCATATTCCACATTGCCCACAAAGAGTTGAAAGATGGCTTTCGCAATCGCTGGATTCTGGCCATTACCCTGATTTTTGCCCTGTTGTCCGTGGGCATCAGCTGGTTTGGTGCCGCCGGAGCCGGGGTGATCGGCTTTACGTCACTGCCCAACACCATCGTCAGCCTGGCATCACTGGCCGTCTTCCTGATTCCCCTGATTGCGCTGTTTCTGGCCTACGATGCCATTGTCGGGGAAGACGAAGACGGCACCCTGCTATTGTTGCTTACCTACCCGCTGAGCAAAGGCCAGTTGTTGTTGGGCAAGTTACTGGGGCACGGCGCCATGATGGGCCTCTCCACCCTGCTGGGCTTCGGAGCCAGCGCCATTACCATCATGATCTTCGCCGATGGCATCAATGCTGTGGAGGTGATCCGGGCCTTTGGCGGTTTTGTGCTTTCCGCCACCCTGTTGGGCCTTGTGTTTCTGGCGTTCGCTTATGTCATCAGCGCCTGGGTATCGGAAAAATCAAAGGCCGCCGGGGGCGCCCTATTGTTCTGGTTCACCTTTGTGTTGATCTTTGACCTGGCGCTACTGGGCACCTTGGTCGCCACGGAAGGCCGCTTCCACCCGGAGGTGTTCCCGTTTTTACTGTTGCTGAACCCCACAGACGTGTTTCGGCTGATCAACCTGGTGGGGTTTGAGGGTAGCGGGCAAGGCGTGCTCGCCATGGCCCAGGACCTCTCCTTTGGCCATGGGGTGCTCTACAGCGCGCTGATAGCATGGCTACTGCTGCCCATGGGTATCGCCTATGGGTTGTTCCTGAAACGACCACTGTAACCGGGGGACCCACTATGCAACGGCTGGCAAAATACCTATTCGGACTTGGGCTGTGCATGCTTCTGGGCGCCTGCCAGGAGGATGAATCCGTCACTGCCATGATCCCGCAGGCATTTACCCAAGCCGATGAATGTCACCTGTGTGGCATGGCCATCCTCAGCTTCCCCGGCCCCAAAGGACAGGCATTCGTGGGCCGTTCCCCTCAGGTAGTGAAATTCTGCTCCACCCGCGACCTGATCAGCTGGTACCTGCAACCGGAAAACACCCCCAACACTCAGGCGCTATTTGTACACGACATGGCCCGTAGCGACTGGCATCACCCGGATGATCGCCACCTGATCAATGCCTATAAAGCCTGGTTCGTCGTGGGCTCACAGCAACGGGGTGCCATGGGCCCGACACTGGCCTCCTTTGCCACTGAAGAATCCGCACAATCCTTTGCCCATCAACAAGGCGGCAAAGTATTGTCATTTCACGAACTGAGACTGGAGCGGCTCTGAGCAAGTTGCTTGTCTTTCCGGGCACCTGAACAGGAGAACTGGCTCACAAAAAAACCACCCTACCGGCACTGATTGGGCAAACCAACCCCCAAATACACTACACTTTCACTATACAATTCCCCGTTGCTCTGAAGCCGTTGTCCCGAAATAGAATGCTCCGAATCACCGCCGCAATTTCAACGCTACTGCTCCTGCTGTGTTCCGCACCCGGCAGTGCCGCGCCATCGCAAATCCTGCCCGAGCCCACTGAGGAGCTGCCTAAAATCGCCATCATTCTGGATGACCTGGGCTACAATCGCCATGCCGGGGAGCAGGCACTGCAGCTACCGGGTAACCTGACTTACGCCATCATTCCCTTCACCCCCTACAGCCAAACCCTGGCCCAGGCCGCCCATGATCGCAATCGTGAAGTGATCCTGCACCTGCCCATGGAAAGCAGCGACCCGAATCGGCGTCTGGACGAGGGCGGGCTCACCAGTGAACTGGATGAACACGAAGTCAAACAGCGGGTCAAAAGCGCGCTGGATTCCGTACCCCACATTGCCGGCCTGAACAACCACATGGGCAGCCATGTCACCACCAATGTGCAGATCATGCACTGGTTGATGCAAGAGGTGCAGACACGCCCCCTGTACTTTATCGACAGCATGACCAACCCCCATTCGGTAGCCAATCGATCAGCGCAGCACTATCACATACCGTCCCTGAAACGGGACGTTTTTCTCGACAATGTGCAAAGCGAAGCGGACATCGACCGCATGTTCCGCTCACTGGTGCGCATCGCGCACAAGCGTGGGCACGCCATCGCCATCGGCCATCCCTATCCGGCCACCCTGGCCTATCTTGAAAAGGCGCTGCCGCGCCTTGGTGAACTGGGTGTGCAGCTGGTAGACGCCTCTGAACTGGTCATGTTTCACGGCCAGCCCGTGGATCAACCGATCGATCTGCAGGAAATCATGGAGCTGATCGTGGCCATGCCGGCACCGGAAAGCCAGCGCCTGAATTTCTCCGACTGACCCTTCACGGAACCTTCTCGAACTCGCCGCGGTACTGATGTACCATGCAACAAACTTCTCGAGTACGGTGTAACCATGAGTGAACACGCACAACAATTGGCTCAATCTTTATTGGATGCCCAGGTGCAGTTCTGGTTACAGGAGCTGACCACCGACAAACTGCAATCCCTGCTGGAGCAGGAACTGCCCTACCTCTATGAAAAAATAGGCGCATTGACGTTGCGCGAGGCCATATCGGAAGACAAGGTCAAGGCCACCGCCCGGCGTTATGCCGTGGAGATGGAAATAGAAGGGGGCATTCCGGAATTATTCGGTGAAATTGCCAACATTATTTACGAACACCCCAACAACGAGTTGACCTCGGTGCAGGAAGTTCTGCCCGACGACATCGTCAATGATTTTCTGGAAAAGATTTTTGAGCGGGGCAGCCTGCTGGATGAAGCGGTGAACAATATCCGCGGCAGTGCCCCCTTCCGCGAATTCCTGGCCGATGTGGTGTTTACCGTGGCCAAAGGCTATGCCCTGGAACAGAATCAACTGGTGAAACTCGCGCCGGTTGCCAGCGGGGTACAACGGTTGCGGGCCTGGCTTAACGATCAGGCACCGGGGCTGGCGGAAAACATGCACAGCATGGGTAAACAACTCTCCCGCGCCAGCGTGGATCAATCCATTCGCCTGGTGGATGACATTCTGGATAATGACCTCTATCGGGATACCGCTCTAAACAGTGTGCTGGACCTGTGGGACGACATCAAAACCTGGAAAGTGTCTGGCTTCCAACGCTACTTTACTGAGATGGATTTGCAGGAACTGATGGTACTGGGTTACGAGTTCTGGCTGCAGTTCCGCCATACGGACTACCTGAAATCCTGCATCGATGCCGGGGTCAAGTTTGTCTTTACCAAATACGGAGACGAAACCGTCGACTACATGCTGCAGGATCTGGGTGTCACCCAGGACATGGTGGTATCGGAAATCCTGAATTACGCCCCGGATCTGGCACAACTGCTGTTGCAGCACGACATCGCCGAACCCCTGATACGCCGCCACCTGCAGCGCTTTTATTTCGCGGACACCACGTTGCAACTGCTTGGCGAGCGCCCTGCCGGGTAGCGCCATATTCATGCCGGCACACAGCGGTGACTATAGCGTCACGCTATCCTTTCATTAGCCCTTAGAACATTTGCCACCGGCATCGGCCGGTGGCTTGCCAACCCCCATATCCACTGCTTAGCTGTTAAATCGTTTCACAGACAACGTCACCCGTGGGCACGCTTGTGGCTGCCCCGTGACTCATTGTTTCCATGGAGTTTCGGAACTTAATGAAAACCCCTTGGCTTGCTGCCTGGATGCTAATACTGCTGGTTCATCCCGCGATTGCCGCCGATCTCAGGTTTTCCAATTTCACCAATACCGTGGTGATATACACCGATGAAGGCATGCCGTACTGGCAGACTGCCGATGGCCGGCGCTTTCAGGTTGCCCCACGCATCATTGTCCGAACCCATGCGGACAATAGTCCACCGCTGGAACGCGCACACCCGGCCATCAACCGCGTACAACCGCTGTTTCAATTGGGCCAAACCCATTTGTACCTGCTTGAGATTGATGCCCGCCCGGACAACCTGCAAACGGTCCTCAATGCACTTGAAGCCCGGCCCGAGGTGGCCTGGGCTCAACCGGACCTGCTGCAACAACGCACACCGGCCCACGCCAGTCATGGGGTGACCGGTGGCCGCAACACTGCACTGCCGGCGCTGCGACTGAACTGGCCTGTGCTGCAGCAGCACAACCGGGGCCAGGGGATACGCATTGCCATCATTGATGATGGCATCGACCTCACCCACCCGGCCTTGCGGCAAACCAAGGTGGCCTTTGCCTACGACATCGGGCAACGCCAACTGGACGCCAGCCCCCAGCTCGCCGCCGACACCCACGGCACCCGGGTTGCCGGAGTACTGTTTGCCGCCACAGAAGGTCTGGATCAACCGGGTCTGGTTCCTGATGCAGAATTGATTGCCATTCGCCAACCGGACACCTGGACCTCCAATACCCTGTTGGCGTTTCATCTGGCGCAACTGGCCGGCGCCGACATCATCAATTGCAGCTGGCACAGCCATGGCCTGCTGCAACCCGTGGCGGACGCGGTTTCTGCGCTGGCGCAGTATGGCCGCGACGGACGCGGCACCGCCGTGGTGTTTGCCGCAGGCAACCAGGGGCAGCGCATCACCGCCACCAGCAGCGAAGCGGCCATTGACGCCGCCATCGTGGTGGGAATGAATTCACCCCACAGTAATTTCGGGCCCAGCGTTGATCTGGTTCTGACGGCAGCACCCATGCGCAGTACTGCGGTGGATGGCGGCTTCGCGCCAATCGGCGGCACCTCTCTGGCCAGCAGCCAGGTAACCGCTGCTCTGGCACTGCTGTTGGCCCGCGATCCCCGGCAGGATCTGACAGCCCTGCTGAGCGCACTGCAACAGGGGGCTTCCCATGACTGACCCGGTAACACAGGAAATGGATTTTTCCTGCCAGTACAGCAGCAATCTGCCGCAGGTGCTGCAACAACTGAACATCAGTCTGGCCTTCACCTCGTACCAGGCCGGTCGGCTGATGGTGGTACGCAGTGATGGCCAACAACTGGATGTGAACTTCAAGAGCTTTCCCCGCCCCATGGGCCTGGTGGCCACCGACGAAGGGCTCACCTTGGGCATCTTTACCCAGGTGCTGCATTTTCAGCGGGAAGACGGCCTGCTGCCTCAGATAAAACGTCCTCTGGCCGCCATCGAGGAGGACATTACCGCGCCCCGACTCCACAGCCCGGCGGAACCCGAAACAGAATCAGCCACCACAACCGGCCTGACTGCAGAACAGCAGCAAGAACGGGAGGCCTGGCAACGCCAGCAGGAAGCGTTGCTGGCACCGCTGGATCAGCGCATTGACGGTTGCTACATCAGCCGCTCGGCGCACTATACCGGCATGATCAATATCCACGACATTGATTGGGGCGATGAAGGCCTGTGGGTGGTGAACTCCAGTTTTTCCTGCCTCTGCACACTGGAACCGGATTACAGCTTTGTGCCGCGCTGGAAACCCCACTTTATCAGTGAACTGGTGGCCGAAGACCGTTGCCACCTGAACGGTATGACCCTGCGCGACGGCAAACCCGCCTACGTGACAACGTTTTCCACCGCCAATGAAAAAGCCCACTGGCGTAAAGGGGCCGCGTTTGACGGCACCGTAATGGACGTGGAGCACAATGAAATTCTGCTGCGTGGACTGGTGATGCCCCATTCACCACGCTGGTACAACGATCGGCTGTATTTCTGCAATTCCGGCCAGGGTCAGGTATGCCGCCTCGACCCCGCCACCGGCAAACTGGAAACCTTGCTGGAAGTTGCGGGCTTCACCCGCGGCATGACCTTTTGCGGCCCGTTGCTGATTGTTGGCCTGTCCAAAGTACGGCAATCCGATGTCACGCGGCCGGCACCGCTGGCCCGGCGCCACCAGGAAACGTTCTCCGGTCTGTGGATCTTCAACCTGGACACTCAGCAGGAAGTGGGACACATCCGATTCACCGGCAATGTAGACCAGATCTACGATGTAGCGGTATTGCCTGATTGTCATTTTCCCGAGTTCATCGAACCTTCGCACCCCCGCATGCGCAACCATTTCAGTCACCCAGGCTTGCAAAACTAATTTGCATTCTAAGTAGTAGGGCCCTATGCACAAGTTACAGTCTTTCAAGCGATCCTCTCTGTCCAAAGCCATTTGCCTGGCAATGCCGTTGTTGGCAGTATCCGCATCCGCGAATACCGCTTCCCGTACCCTCAGCTCCAGCCGCCGCTCACGACACAACGCGGTGGTGCATGTTGCAGATAAGCAGCAGGCCACGCCGGCACGAAACAGTGCTGCATCACGGAGTGCATTTTCCCGCTTTGGCGGTCATGGCAAGTCACCACAGAAAGCACAACACCGGGTTGATTCGAAGGCACTGACATTCCTGCAGCAACATGGCCTGCTGGACGCCAGCACCGACCAATCCGCGTCCCTGTCCGGGGAACTCATCGGCCGCAAACAATTTGCCACTGACAGCCCGTTTGCCCACTGCCACAGCAGTTGGGGCGGCACCTACTACACCAACACCTACACCAGCACCAACTCTGCCCGCTGCGTTAACACCTACGGTGGCACCTGGCATGAGGGTGTCACCTCGCCCGTGGTCATGAGCACCAACGTCACAAACAAAACCAGCACCAGTTTCGACGTCAATTTCACCATGAGCGAAACCAGCACGGTATATGCGGTACTGGTGGACAGCTCTAAACCAACGCCCAGCAGTGCCCAGGTGTTGGCCGGCACCGACGGCAACGGCACCGCCGCCATCCAGACCAAACCCGTGGCCAGTGTCACCAGCGGCACCCTGTCGTTCACCGGATTGACCGCCGGCGCCTCCTATATGGTTTACATCGCAGGCCAGGACACCAGCATGGAAGTGTCCTCGTCACCGGCTCAGGTCAACCCGGCCTATGAAACCGGCCTGATTTCCGATGTGGGCACGTGGAAGTTCCCGAAAGTGAAGGTGGACGGCAGCGGTAACTTCTACGTTGCCCATTCCGCCAACGGCACCATCAAGTTTTTAAAGTGGAATGGCTCCGGTTTCAGCGACTATGCCTCCTTCAGCGCAGCGGATATCAGTGGCCGAGCCTATACCGGATGGGGCAATCAAAACCGGGTGGATTACGAGCTGGACAGCAGCGGCAATATCCATGTGGTGTTCAGCGCCGGTGAAACCAACATGGCAGTGACCTACGATCCGTTTTACGGCTATTACAACGGCTCCACCTGGACCTTTACCAATATCGCCGAAACCGGAAACTCCGTTGATGAAGTGGACCTGTTCCTGGATGCCAACGACAAGGCGTTCACCTCATTCAAGTACTATAACGGCAGCGGCTATCAGGTGAACTACGCCACCAACGTGTCCGGCTCCTGGGTCATGAGCAACGTGGTCATCGCCGGCAGCGGTACCGATGAAGTACACGACACTTACGTTGTAGCCGACAGCAGTGGCACCGCCACCGTGTTCTATCGCCGCGAAGACAATCAGAACAACGCCCAGGACAACTATTACCGGGCATCCTCGTCGGACAGTTTCGCCACCAAAACCAAAATCCTGGACGGGGTCAACGATGCCAAGATTTATCGCTTCGGCAACGTAATCATCGACAGCAGCGACAAAATTCACTACGCCTACAGTAATCAGACCGATGGCCTGTCCTATTACGTCACCAATGCCTCGGGCAGCTGGGTATCCACCGGCATCACCAGCAGCGCCCACAGTGTGGTCAACACCCGGGACATACAGCAGGTTGGCTCTACTTTTTACTTCGCCAGCAGCAGTGGCACCACTTATTTTCTCACATCCTATGACGGCTCCACCTGGACTGACGGTTTTGACTTCGAACTGAATGGCTACATGAACGACCGGTTTGCCATCAGTTCAGTGGCAGACCGCGCCATGGTGGTGTCGGAAGACAGCAGCGCGTGGGAGATCCACTATCACACCTCTACCGTGAGCGGCTACGTAACGGCAGCCTCGGCTCTGGACAGCGACGCCAACCTGATTGCGTCGTCAACCGTAACCGAACCGGTGGGCCTGGATACGACAGCAGACAGCGATCTCGAGGCGGTGGATGTATTCGACTTCACTTTGAGTGATGGCGGTGGTGGCGACAATGCCAGCCTGGACGTCACGCAAATTGTGCTCAATGTATCCGGCACCAGTACGGATACCGAGAGAGGCAATATTATCTGGCGCCTGAGCGGACCGGACGCCAGCAACGTAACCGGTTCCTACAGCAGTGTTGCGGACACCATTACCTTTTCCGGGTTGAACGTTTCCATCGCTGAAGGCGAAAGCGAAACCTATACCGTGAACGCGTATTACAACACCAACAGCAACATCACCGAAGATCACACCATCATACTGAGTGTGGATGGCGATACTGACCTGACCCTGGCCGCCGGCAGCACCAGCATGGGCACCACCAGCGCCATCACCAACGGCACCGGTACCACGCTGGATGTAGTGGCAACGGCCCTTGCATTCACCACCCAACCATCCGGATCAGTTTCCGGCTCGGCCCTGTCCACACAACCCGTGGTCACAGCCCGTGATGCCTTTGGCAATACGGACGTGGATTTCACTGAAACCGTCACCCTGAGCCAAGCCAGTGCCGGCAGCCTCGGAGGCGATGTGGACGTAAGCGCGGTAAGTGGTGTGGCAACCTTCACCGATGTCACCTACACCGCCACCGCCGACCAGCAAAGCTTCACCCTCACCGCCAACGACGAGGACGGTACCGGCAGCAATTTGTCCACCACCGACGCCAACGCAGTCACGGCGGATGTAGTGGCCACCACACTGGTGTTCGCCACCGAACCTGCGCCCACCACCATCAACAGCACCCAGGCGACCGCGTTTTCTACCGTGCCCGTGGTACAGGCAGTGGATGGCAACGGCACCGTGGACACCGGTTACAGCACCGATATTATGTTATCGGTGACAGATCCCAACGACAGTACGCTGGACGGCGTGGTCAACAGTCTCACCGGCACCGGGGACAGCGATGGCAGCGGCACCACCGTAACCCTGACCCCCGGCTCCGGTACAGCCACCTTCAGCAACCTGAATCTCACCTATACGGTGGGTGGCATCAGCGATAGCATCGCATTAAACGCCACCTCCGGCGGGTTGGCAGCGGCCAACAGCAGCACCATCACCGCCAATGGCCTGCCGACCGTTACCGACGCCTACATCAGCATCAGTGGCGCCAGCGGCAGCGGCGGCACATTCAAGATCGGCGATACGGTTACTGTCACCTGGAACAACACCGGCAGCGGCGACAACAACAGCGGCGTCAGCAGCGTCAGTGCAGACTTCAGCGCCTTTGGCGGTGGTGCGGCAGTGACCGCCAGCAACAGCAGTGACACCTGGACCGCCACATACACCATTACCAGTGGCGCCATCGACAGCACCAACCTGAACGTATCGGTGACCGCCACCAACAGCGGCGGCAGCACCACCACGGCGGATACCAGCAACGCCAGCGTGGACAACATCGCCCCCAGCGTCACCGATGGCAACATCAGCATCAGTGGCGGCAATGGCAGCGGCGGCGCCTTCATCGTGGGCGACACCGTCACCGCCACCTGGAACGACACAGCGGGCGGCAACAACAACAGCGACACCATCAGCACGGTCACCGTGGATTTCAGTCAGTTCGGTGGCGGTTCCGCTGTGGCCGCCAGCAACAGCAGCGACACCTGGACTGCCACCTATGCCATCACACCCGGATCATTGCAGGCCAGCAACCTGAACGTGTCCTTCACCGCAACCGACAACGCGGGCAACACCACCACCACCGCCGACACCAGCAACGCCAGTGTGGACAACCAGGCACCCAGCGGCCACAGCGTTGCCTTCGGTGACAGCCTGTTCAATGCCAGTGAAGCCAGCGCCGGAAACTTCAGTTTCGCCGGTGCAGAAGTCGGTGCCAGCTACAACTACAGCATCAGCAGTAGCGGTGGCGGCAGCAACGTCACCGGCAGCGGCACGCTCAGCTCTGCCACCCAGAACGTATCGGGCATCAACCTCGGCGGCCTGGGGGACGGCACCCTGACATTAAACGTATTGGTGACCGATGCGGCCGGCAATATTTCAGCAGCAGTGGGTGACAGCAGCAGCCTGGATGCCACTGCGCCTGCCTTGAACAGCTCCACCCCGGCGGATGAAGCCGGCAATGTTCAGTACGACGCCGATCTGGTTCTGCAACTGAGCGAAAACGTGATCGCCGGCAGCGGCAGCATCAATCTTTACAACAGCGGCGACGACAGCCTGCTGGAGAGCATCAGTGTGGCGGCGGCCAGCATCAGTGGAGATACCGTCACCATCAATCCCGCTGTGAACTTCACCCCCACCCAGAGCTACTATGTGCAGATTGGCAGTGGTGCACTGACCGACACTGCCGGCAACCCCTACAGTGGCATCAACGACAACAGCAGCCTGAACTTCACCGTGGTGAACAATGCACCCACGGGAGTGGCCGACAGTGCCACCACCAACGAAGACAATGCGGTCGCCATCGATGTACTGGCCAATGATTCCGACAGCGATGGCAGCCTGAACCCGGCCAGCGTCACAGTAGTGGGCGCACCCGCCAACGGCAGCACCAGTGTCAACACCGGTACCGGGGTTGTCACCTACACCCCCACCGCCGATTACGAAGGCAATGACAGCTTCACCTATACGGTGGACGATCTGTACAACGGCACGTCTGCAGCCACCACCGTGTCCATCACCATCAATGCCGTCAACGACAACCCGGTGGCGGTAGCCGACGTGGTCACCACCGATGAAGACACCCCCATCAACATCGATGTTGCCGCCAACGACACCGACGTGGACAACGGTGACAGCGCCGACAACAGCACCATCAGCCTGCTGACCCAGCCTGCCAACGGCAGTGCCAGTGTCAATGCCGGGGTGGTTGTGTACACGCCGGATACCAACTACAACGGCAGTGATTCCTTCACCTACACCATCGACGACCAGAACGGTGCCACCTCCAACACCGCCACCGTGATGATCAACGTCACCGGCGTCAACGATGCACCGGTGGCGGCCAACGACAGCGCCAGCAGCGACGAAGATAACGCCGTTAGCGTGGACCTGGTGAACAACGACAGCGATGTGGACGGCACGGTGGATGCCACCACTGTCACCATCATGGGCCAACCGGCCAATGGTACGGTGGCCGTCAACAGCAGCACCGGCGCAGCCACCTACACCCCAGATGCCGACTTTAACGGCAGCGACAGCTTCACCTACGTGGTGCAGGACGATGCCGGTGCCACATCCAACCTGGCCACCGTCTCCCTCACCATCAACAGCGTTAACGATGCGCCAGTGGCAGCCGACGATACCGTTTCCCTGCAGGAAGACACCGCTTACAACATCAATGCCCTGGGCAACGACAGCGATGTGGATGGCACCCTGAGCGCCGGCTCACTGGAATTAGTCAGCACACCCGGTAACGGTACGGCGTCGGTCAGCAACGGTGTTATCACCTACACCCCGGGGGCCGACTTCAACGGCAGCGACAGCCTCACCTATCGGGTGCAGGATAACCTGGGTGAATGGTCCAACACCGCCACGGTTTCCATCACTGTGCAAGCGGTGAATGACGAGCCCCTGGCCAACAACGACAGCGCCACTACCGATGAAGATACCGCGGTGGTGATCGACGTGCTGACCAATGACTCAGACCTGGATGGCACCCTGGACGCCACCACACTCCAGATCGTCAGCGCCCCGTCCTCCGGCAATGTCAACGACAACGGCGACGGCACACTCACCTATACTCCGGCCGCCGACAGCAACGGCACTGACAGCTTTATCTACACAGTGCAGGATGATCTGGGTGGCACCTCCAACAGCGCCACCGTGAGCATCAGCGTGCAGGCCATCAACGATGCGCCGCAAATCAGTGGCAGCCCCACCACCACGTTGCTGGAAGGCCAGGCCTACAGCTTCACTCCAGCCATCACTGATGTGGACAACAACAGTTTCACCGTCAGCGGCAGCAACCTGCCCGCCTGGATCAGCCTGAACACCGGCACTGGTGAAATCAGCGGCACGCCGGTGGTGGGCGATGCCGGTGTTTATTCCAATATCCTGTTGACGGTATCGGACGGCAGCCTGACAGCGGACCTGGTGGCCTTTGACATCACGGTGTTGGGCGACAACGACACCGATGGCACGCAAGACAGCATCGACACCGACGATGATAACGACGGCATGAGCGACGAGTACGAAGTGGCCTACGGTTTCAATCCGCTGGACGACAGTGATGCCGCCGAAGATCGCGACGGCGACACCCTCAGCAACCTGCAGGAATCTCTGGACAACACTGATCCGGATGACGCCGCTGACTACTATGATGTTACAGCACCCATCGTCAGCGCCCCCGCTGATCTGGTGATCGACGCCGTGGGCCTGTTTACCCCGGTTCCACTGCATCAACTGCTGGGGCTGCCGAACACCACCACCGACACCGATCAGGACGCCGCACTGGACAGCCTGGTGTACGACAATGTCGATGGTGCCGGTTGCTGCGGCACCCGGGTTGTCAATCTGAGCAACCGCAGCCTGCTGTTGGCCCCGGGCCGCAACACAGTGACCTACCAGGCCGAGGATCGTAAAGGCAATGTGGGCAGCGACACCCAGATCGTGGATGTGCGGCCACTGGTATCGGTGAACAAGGATCAGGTCAGCGTGGAAGGTGCCAGCGTGCAGTTCCGGGTGATCCTGAACGGACGCTCCCCCCAATACCCGCTCACGGTTCCCTACCTGATCGACAGCAGCAGCACCGCCGATAGTGCAGACCATAATCTGGTGGATGGCACGGTGGTATTTCAGGCCGGTGAAACCGAAGCCAGTATCAACATTCAGTTGACAGACGACATGGTGGCCGAAGGCAACGAGGTACTGGTGATCCGCTTGGACGACATGACCAGTAACGCCGAGGACCTGGCCAACGGTTATGACCCCATCAACCCGGACATCTATGACATCAACAGTGGCGCCAAAAACCGTCACCGCATCACCATTGCCGAAACCAACGTGGCGCCGGATGTGGTGTTGCAATTAACCCAAAACGGCAGCAACACCATACTGGTGACCAATGACGATGGCCTGGTGACATTAAGCGCCACCATCACTGATCCCAATCCGGGCGATACCCATAGCCTGGACTGGTCTGGCAGTGACAACCAACTGCAGGATCTGGATGGCGTTGCCGATGACAACACGCTGGTGTTCGACCCGGCCACCCTGCCTGCCGGTTTGTACCGGGCGCGGGTGCTGGTGAGTGATGACAGCGATGCCACGGATACCGCCACCCTGTACTTCAGCTTGGTGGCAACGCTGCCCACCCTGGGTACGGACGACAGCGACGGTGACGGTGTGGATGATCAAAGCGAAGGCACCGCGGACAGCGATGACGATGGCATCCTGGATTACCTGGACAACATCAGCAGCAGCAACGTATTGCCGGAGCAATCTGATCAAACCGACTCCTATCTGCTGGAATGCGATCCCGGCGTACGCTGCCGGCTGGGCCAGCACGCCTTGCTGGGCAGCAGCGGTGGCGCCCGGGTGGACAGCAGTGACCTGCAAACCCAGGGCGTGGCCGACGACTCGGCCTTTGCATTCAGCGGCGGCATCTTCGACTTTGAAGTGCATGATCTGCCGACCCTTGGGCAAAGTGTCAGCATCGTGATTCCTCAGGTCACCGCCATCCCGGCGGGCGGTATCTATCGCAAGTTGCTCAATGGGCGCTGGCGCACCTTCGTGGAGGATGCCAACAATGCGTTGCATTCAGCACCGGGCAATCCGGGCTACTGCCCTCCCCCTGGGGATGCCAGCTGGGAATCCGGCCTGGTGCCCGGCTATTATTGTGTGCAGCTCACCATTGAAGACGGCGGCCCCAACGATGCCGATGGCCTGGCCAATGCCAGTATTGAAGATCCCGGCGGTGTGGCACTGCAGGTGCTGGACGATGACGATATCGAACAAACCTTTACTGACATTCGCAGCACCGGCTCAGGCTCCGGTGGTTCCGGTGGCGCCGCCGGGGTCAACCTGCTGCTGATGCTGGCGGCCCTGGCCTGGGGGCGCCGCAGGCAGTGCAGCCGCTATCTGTCACTGACTCTGGCGGCCACACTGGGCTGGGGGGTACTGAGCTGGGGTTTACTGGCCAGCCCCAACGCCCATGCCGACTGGACCCAGATGCAGGAGCGTTTGCAGGATCGGGGTTATGTGGCCCTGGCGCTTTCTCAGGCCCGGGGCAGTCAAACTGCCGGGGATTTTGGCTCCGGCATGGCCGCCAACGATGTTGATGTGACGCTGCAGCGTTACGATGAGGACCGCACTGCCCATCAGTTTACTCTGGGTTACCGCTACCGGGCACAGCTTGCCGTGGAGCTGGGCTACCTGGATCTGGGTGACGTGGATGTGAATCTCAGCGCCACCGGCACCAGCAACAATCTACAGGCCGGGTTGGATGACCACTACCCGGCCAGCGGCAAAGGCTGGACGCTGGCCAATCGTTTTATCTGGCCATTGCAGGATAAGCTGGAATTGTCGGCAGAGGCGGGATTGTTTTTCTGGGATGGGGAAATCAATCTGAGTGGTGCCGATGTGCGGCCGGACCTGGACGGCGGAACGGACTGGCTGCTGGGTGTTGGCGCTCATTATAAAGTGGTGCCCAACCTGACCCTGGGGGGATCAATCCGGCGCGTGAAGCTGGATGACCAACACGTGGACCTGCTGGGGCTGGAAGCCCGTTTCCACTTTCAATAATTTTTCATGGCCCGGTGCAGAATACCCGCGTCCAGGTATTCTGCACCGTAGGCTTCAAAACCGAAGTGTTCGTAAAAACCGATGCTGGCAAGCTGTGCTTCCAACATAACGTTGGGCTGGCCTTTGCGCGCAATGAAACTCAATGCTGTGTGGAACAGGCGTGAACCAATACCCTGCTGCCGTAACGTTTTTTTCACCGCAAAACGACCGATCTTGGCGTGCTCCGGCAAGCAGAGAATGCGCAGTACAGCCACCACGTCACCATCCTGCACTGTCACTATATGGCTGGCGTCCGGGTCCTTGCCGTCGAACTCATCTTCCAGCGACACGCCCTGCTCATCCATAAACACTTCACGCCGCAGAGCGCAACCCTGGTGGTACCAACTGCTGTCGTAGGGCGCAATGATGTGCTGTTCTGCCAGTTCCGCCATGGATGATCCCGGGCGCTATTCCAAACGCATTTCAATACCCTGATCGGCCATAAACTGTTTGGCCTCCTGGATACTGTATTCGCCAAAGTGGAAAATGCTGGCCGCCAGCACCGCATCGGCCTTACCGATGGTGACACCATCCGCCAGATGCTGCAGGTTGCCCACACCGCCGGAAGCAATCACCGGCACATGCACCGCATCGCTGATGGCCCGGGTCACATCCAGGTCAAATCCGTTCTTGGTGCCATCACGGTCCATACTGGTCAAGAGAATCTCGCCGGCGCCCAGCTCCACCATTTTACGCGCCCACTCAACGGCATCCAGCCCGGTGGGTTTGCGGCCACCGTGGGTGAAGATCTCCCAGCGTTTGGGCTCGCCCTGGGCACTGACCTGTTTGGCATCGATGGCCACCACAATGCATTGAGAGCCAAACCTGGCGGCGGCCTCGCCGACAAATTCGGGATTGAAAACGGCGGCGGTATTAATGGAAACTTTATCGGCACCGGCATTGAGCATGGTGCGGATGTCTTCCAGTTTGCGGATGCCGCCACCCACGGTTAAGGGAATGAATACCTGGCTCGCCATTTTCTCCACGGTGTGGACCATGGTGTCGCGATCCTCGTGGCTGGCGGTAATGTCCAGAAAGGTGATTTCGTCTGCGCCCTGCTCGTCATAACGGCGCGCCACTTCCACCGGATCACCGGCGTCGCGGATATCAACGAATTGTACGCCTTTAACGACGCGACCGTTGTCCACGTCCAGGCAGGGGATGATGCGTTTGGCTAGGGCCATGGTTTTGCTCTCTCGCTGTTATTCGGCAGCGTCTGAAAGTGTTTGTGCTTCTTTCAAATCCAGGGTGCCTTCGTAAATGGCGCGGCCGGTGATGGCACCGGCAATACCGGACTGTTCTACTTTCAGCAGTTGTTTTACGTCGTCGATGTTGGTTACGCCACCGGAGGCGATCACCGGGATACTGATCGCTTCGGCCAGGGCAACGGTGGCCTCGATGTTCACGCCCTGCATCATGCCGTCGCGACTGATGTCGGTATAGACGATGGCGCTGACGCCGTCGTTTTCAAACTGCCTGGCGCAGTCCACCGCCAGCATCTCGGAGACTTCCGCCCAGCCATCGGTGGCCACCAAACCGTTCTTGGCATCGATGCCGACAATGATGTGGCCGGGGAATTTTTCACAGGCCGCTTTTACGAAAGCCGGTTCCTTCACCGCTTTGGTTCCGATAATCACGTAATCCACACCACAGTCCAGATAGGTCTGGATGGTTTCCAGACTGCGGATACCGCCACCGATCTGGATGGGCAGATCCGGGTATTTTTTGGCAATGGCCTGCACCACCGCGCCATTGACCGGTTCGCCATCAAAGGCGCCATTCAGGTCCACCAGGTGCAAACGGCGGGCGCCCTGTTGCACCCATTGGTCGGCCATGGCAACCGGATCATCGGAAAACACCGTGGCGTCATCCATCAGGCCCTGACGCAGGCGTACACATTTTCCGTCTTTGAGGTCGATGGCAGGAATAATCAGCATAATGGTTCTCGTATCATCACAACATAAAAGGGTTTCTGAGTGGCGCGACTATGTCAGCAGAAGACTGGGAGAAAAAAGGATCTGAAACCCTCAGCGACAGGGATGTCGCTGTGGAGCCCCCAGGGATGGGTTCACGGCGAGTTTCAGATCCGTTTTTCTCCCAGGCTGACAGCGCCAGGACCATTTCCACGAAGAAACAGCCTTAAGCGGCGCCATCCCACTTCATAAAATTCTGCAACAACTGCAACCCGGATTTCTGGCTCTTCTCCGGGTGGAACTGGGCCGCAAACACATTATCGCGCCCCAGGGTCGCCACAAACGGCACACCATATTCACCACGGCCGGTCACCAGCGACGCGTCATCCACCGCCACATAGTAACTGTGCACAAAGTAAAAGCGCGCGTTATCGGGGATATCCCGCCACAACGGATGGGCACGGACCTGCTGCACCTGGTTCCAACCCATGTGGGGCACTTTCAGTTTTTCACCGTTGGCATCCTTCAGGCTATCCCCAAAGAACTTCACCTCTCCGGGGAACAGATCCAGGCAATCCACACCGCCGTTTTCCTCACTGTGGCTCATCATGCTTTGCATGCCCACGCAAATACCCAGCAGGGGTTTGCTTTTGGCGGCTTCCCGCACCACCTCATCCAATCCCAGGCGCCGGATTTCACCCACACAGTCGCGAATGGCGCCCACACCGGGGAACACCACGCGATCGGCAGACAGAATGGTGTCCGCATCCGGCGTCACCAGCACCTGCGCTGCAGGCGCCACATGTTCCAGCGCTTTGGCGGCACTGTGCAGATTACCCATTCCGTAATCAATCACAGCAACGGTTGATTTAGTCATATTACTTCTTCCGACAGAATATACAGACGGGCGTATGGCACCGTGGCTATAACGTGCCTTTGGTGGACGGCATCACCCCGGCCATTCGCTCATCCCGCTCCACCGCCATGCGCAGGGCACGGCCGAAGGCTTTGAACACAGTCTCGGCCTGGTGGTGGGCGTTCTTGCCTTTCAGGTTATCGATGTGCAGGGTGATCATGGCGTGGTTCACCAGCCCCTGAAAGAATTCACCGAACAGGTCCACGTCAAAGCCGCCGATCATGGCACGGGTATAGTCCACATCCATCACCAGACCGGGGCGGCCGGACAGGTCTACCACCACCCGCGACAGAGCCTCGTCCAAAGGCACATAGGCGTGGCCATAGCGACGGATGCCTTTTTTGTCGCCCCAGGCCTTAGCCAGCGCCTGTCCCAACGTGATGCCGGTATCCTCCACCGTGTGGTGGGCGTCAATGTGAAGATCCCCTTGGGCCAGTATTTCAATGTCGATCAGCCCATGACGGGCCACCTGATCGATCATGTGCTCCAGAAACGGCACCCCGGTATCCAGTTTGCACTGGCCGGTGCCATCCAGGTTTACAGACACGGTAATCTGGGTTTCCAGCGTATTGCGCTCAACGCGGGCCGTACGTTGCGACATGGGTACTCCACTGATGGATTGGGGAAAGCGGGGGATTATAACGCGAAGGCGGCGAAATTCCTAAGCCGATGGACGGTTTCCAAGGGCCTGGGCCTGCACTGGGTTGAGCCAGTGCTCCACCATCTTGTACAGAGTGTCCTTGCGCAGGGGTTTGGCCAGATAATCATCCATACCGGCGTCCAGGCACTTTTCCCGGTCCCCTTCCATGGCATTGGCGGTCACGGCTATGATGGGCAGCGGCTTGCCCTGCAGGTACTCACGGATGGCACGGGTAGACTCGTAGCCATCCATTACCGGCATCTGGCAATCCATAAACACCATCCCGTAGGGGTTCGTTTTCACCGCATCCAGGGCCTGCTGGCCATCTTCGGCGATGTCACAGCTGAATCCCAGCTTACGCAGGTAACCACAGGCCACACGGCGATTCACCTCGTTATCATCCACCACCAGCACCCGCGGCAAGGCCGACTGGATGGGTACGTTGGACTGCACCACCTGGACCATCTCTTCGCCCCGCCCCAACAGGCAATCCGCCAGTTGCCGCTGTGAGAACGGCACATACATATGGGGTAGCGGACGCTGCCCGTAGCGCTCCGTGGGCACTCTTAACTGTATGATTTTAGGGCCGTCTTTTTCATCCAGATAGGGGTTGAGCTTTTCCCAGAAACGGTCACTGATTTCCTGGGCGATGAATATCCAGCGGTAATTGCGGCGGTACAAAACCTCATCCAACTGGCGGATGATACGGGATTCCTTGGGCTCCCAGTGAAAACCCAGCGCCCACTGCTGGCAGGCCATCTGCATCACCATCTGGGTAGCCGGCAGATCCCCGATCAGCAACACCGCAGCCTCCGGATATTGCTGCTGAAAATCATGGCGCATGCGAACCGACAGCGACGTCTGATTGGCAGGCACCTCCACCGGCAGTTCAAAGTAGAAGGAGGAACCCACTCCCTTTATGGAGCGTACCCCGATGCTGCCGCCCATGGCCCTGAGCAACCCCTCACACAGGGCCAGCCCCAGGCCGGAGCCACCGAATTTACGGGTATTGGAGAGATCCTCCTGCACAAAGGGATGGAACAAGTCGCGCTGGCGCTCGGCGGCAATGCCCACCCCGGTGTCCTTGATCTCAACATAGAGCCGGTTTTCCGGCAGCAACTCCGCCCACAGCATGATGGAACCATGCTCGGTGAATTTCGCCGCATTGGACAACAGGCTGGTAAGCACCTGGCGCAGCTTGGTCACATCCGTCACCACCCGCTGGGGCAGGCCGGCCTCCGCCACCATGCCCAGGTCAAGCCCGCGCCGATAGGCATCCACCGCCACCAGGCTCACCGCGGAATTGAACAGGTCGTGTATGTTCACTTCTTCGTTATGGAATTGCATTTGCCCGCTTTCCAGGCGGGTGAAATCCATCACATCGTCCACCAATGCCAGCAGGTTGCGGCCGGAGCGTTTCGCCAACTCCAGCATCTGTTGCTGATCATCCCGCAGCCCGCTTTCATTGAACATATCCAACATACCCAGCATCCCGTTCATGGGGGTGCGGATCTCGTGGCTGACGATGGCCATGAAGCGGCTCTTGTTCTCGGCGGTTTTCACCGCCATGTCACGCGCCTCCTCCATCTCTTCCGACGCCTGCACGATCTCATTGATGTCCACCACCACGCCGCGCAGACCCACGACGCTCAGGCCTTCAATTACCACACTCACCAGCGCCTTCACCCACACCCAATCGCCATCACCGTGGCGCACCTTGAACTCAATGTAGGTATCACTGCCTTCCTGGGTGGCATAGCGGAACGCTTCCAGCACCTGCTCATGATGATCAGGGTGAATATGCCGCCGCCAATACACCAGTTCCTGCTTCAACTGTTCGGAGCTGTACCCCAGGACATGTTTCACCTGGCCGGATATAAAGCTCACCTTGGGGGGATTCAGTTCCGCCTCCCACACCACACAATCAATGGAGTTGATGATGGACTGGTAACGCTCTTTCGAATCGTACAACTCGTCCAGATTCTTTTTCAGATTGCAGCGCATGTTGTCCAGGGAGGTGGCCAGCTGGGCCAGTTCATCGTTGGAACGCAGGCTGATCTGGCGATCCAGATTGCCGCGGGTAAGCTCCTCGGCCCAGGACGACAAACGGGCAATAGGCGCTCCGATCTGGCGCGACATCACGTAGGCCACCACCCCAATCAGCAACGCCGCAATCAACCCGATCAGCACCGCCCGCTCGCGGATAAAGGCGATGTCTTTCAGCGCATCCTCGGCATCCCGCACCAGCACCAGGCTCCAACCGGTATCACGTATATATTTGAATTCCCTGGCCGGCATGTTCACCAACAACAGCTCCTGCTTGCCGCGGCGGATATAGCGGTGACCGGGCCGGTTCAACAGCCGATCCAGCAGCATGGGATTGTCCACCACCCACCAACGCTTGCCGTACACCCGGGTCGAACCATCCACCCCCGAGGCGTCCTCATCGAACAGAATAAAATCCGGTGCCGCCAGCACATAGCCGTCGACGTCAATCAACACCGCGTAGCCGCTTTCCTCCTGCTCATCCGGCCCCACATTAATGGCGCTCACCTGCGACAGTAATTCACGCCAGTCCAGGCTCGCTTTCAACACCCCCACCAGCTTGTCCGGCTGGTACTTGCGGAAAATGGGCACCACGATACTGACCCCATACCCGCCCAACTCGGGATCCAATCGCAACGGCAGCAAGAACGGCTGGCGATCCTGCATAACCCGTTGAAACCAGGCGACCTGTTCCAGGGAAATGCCGATCAGATCGGAATCCCCGGCCGCCACCACCACACCATCCACATCCACCGCCACCAAGGTGTTGTAGACACCGTAGGCCCGCTGGTAATCAAACAGCATTTCCGACACCACCCCTTCGGGATCGCCGCGCTCCACCGCCTGCATCACATCCAGCGCCGCCCAGGAACGAATGTTTTCCTGGCTGAAACCAAAGGTACGGTCGATCTGGGACATGGCCAGCAACGACGTGGCCTGCAGCCGTTCGCCCACCTGATTGATGATGGTTTCGCGGGATTTAAAATAGGCAAGAGTGCCGAAGACCATGATGGGCGCCAACGCTACAATCAACATGACGGCCAACAGCTTGTTTTGAATGGTGGGAGCGAGCCTGAAGCGCGCCTTGCGTCTATCCATACTTTACTTGTCAGGGAGCCTTGCTTCACAATCCATGGTCTTCGCCCGAGAGGCTGGGGCAGGTTCACTACTCCATAAGCAATCAGTATAGAGGACAAAAAGCGTATTTGCCCAAGAACAGTAAGGCTTTACTAACCTGTCGCTAAGCCCCTGAATTTATAACCACAATCCGTCACAAAAAGTGCAAATTTGAACTCAGATCTTATACAGAACGCAGACAGCTTGCGGGCCCGGGTGCTGGACTGGTATCACCAGTTCGGCCGCAAGGACCTGCCCTGGCAGCAGGACATCAGCCCCTACCGGGTATGGGTGTCCGAGATCATGCTGCAACAGACCCAGGTCAGCACGGTGATCCCCTATTTCGAACGCTTTATGGGCCGCTTTCCCACGCTGCAGGCGCTGGCTGAAAGCCCCCAGGATGAGGTGCTGCAGCACTGGTCCGGCCTCGGCTATTACGCCCGCGCCCGCAACCTGCACAAGTGTGCGCAAACCGTGTGGGCAGAACACGGCGGGGCGTTCCCCCGCTCGGTGGCTGAACTCAGCGAGCTGCCCGGTATTGGACGCTCCACCGCCGGCGCCATCGCCAGCATCAGCATGGGCATTGCCGCCCCCATTCTGGACGGTAACGTAAAACGGGTGCTGACCCGGCTGCACGCGGTGGCAGGCTGGCCCGGTGACAAAAAAGTCGCCGATCAACTCTGGCGCATCGCCGAACACTACACCCACCCCACCCACACCCGGGAGTACACCCAGGCCATGATGGATCTGGGGGCCACCCTGTGCACCCGCAGCAAGCCCGCCTGCACCGTATGCCCCCTGGTGGATGGCTGCCGGGGCGCCGCCCAGGGCCAAGCCACCGACTACCCCCATTCCAAACCGAAAAAAGACAAGCCGGTGCGCCAAACCTGGATGCTGATGCTACAACATAAGGAAGAACTGCTGCTGTACCGCCGCCCGGAACAGGGCATTTGGGGTGGCCTGTGGAGCTTTCCGGAGTATCCACATGCCGACGCGCTGCAGGATGCCCTGGCACTGAGCGGCACCAAGGTGCAGCATCAGGCCGCGCTGGCCCCCTTTCGCCATACCTTCTCCCACTACCACCTGGACATTCATCCCCAGCACGTGGTGCTGAACCGAAAACCCCGGGCAATCATGGAAGGCACTGAGCAGGTCTGGTATAACGAGGGCCAGATAACCCAACTGGGGCTGGCCGCCCCCATCAAGAAGCTGATTCACAGTCTCCATCAAGCCGAACCTATCAAGTGAGTGACCCCATGAGCAGAACGGTTTTTTGCCGCAAATACCAACAAGAGATGGAAGGCCTGGAGCGGGCGCCCTACCCCGGCCCCAAAGGTCAGGACATTTATGAACATGTGTCGAAACAGGCCTGGCAGGAATGGCTGAAACACCAGACCATGCTGATCAATGAAAAGCACCTGAACATGTTGGAACCGGAAACCCAGACCTTCCTGCAACAGGAATTTGACAAGTTCCTTGCCGGTGAAGAATACGAGCAGCCAGAGGGCTATGTGCCCCCAAGCGACTGATTCGGAAAAACTTTCCCAATTGGAATATTCAGGTATTGACTCAAATGTCTTCAGCGGGTTTAATAGCGCGCTCTTGACGCCCGGATAGCTCAGTCGGTAGAGCAGGGGATTGAAAATCCCCGTGTCGGTGGTTCGATTCCGCCTCCGGGCACCATATAAAGCCCAAGCCTACAGAATAGTTTTGGCACCTTACACAAAAGCCCGGTTAATTCCGGGCTTTTTCGTTACTGGACTAAACCACACTCCTCCACGCTACCCTTCACAGACGCGGCACAGCACCGAAACCACCCCATAACTGATTGTTTATATTCACATATCATAGCAATACACGGTGATCGTCAGCCCCTCAGCGCTTCTGAGCAGGCGTAACGCCGTTTTTTGATTGACCCGGCGATACGCCAAACCAGGTTTTGAATGCCCGACTGAAGTGACTCACATCCTGATAGCCAAGCAGGAACGCCACTTCGTCGGAGGTGTGGCGGCTATCGGCCAAGTGCTGCAATGCCAGCTCCTTGCGCAGTTCTGTTAGTAAATGGCGATACGTTTCACCCTCATCGCCCAGACGGCGCTGCAGTGTCCGAGGCGTGACGGCAAGCAGCTCCGCCAACACGTTCTTGTGAGGCTCGCCGTAATACATGAGGATCTCAAGCAGAAAACGGCAGCGATCTGTCCAGCGTTCTTCACCGATCTCCTTACGCTTGACAGCCTCCATCAGTTGAATCCGGGAGACGCTGGCTTTACTGGGATGATGGCGCGTGGCACTGACATCACCTGCATCATTAACAAACAGGATCCGGGTGCGTGGTTGATTGAACGCGGGCGCAACACCCAGAACGGATTCATAGATCGTGGTATCCCCTGTTGTATCCGGATTGGCATGGGCCAGATCGATTGCAACCGGGGTTAGTTTACGCGCTTGTTTAACCAGGTCACACAGGGATGCCACAAAACCTTCGGTTTGATGGATGCTGATGCTGGCAGCGCAATTGGGCAGCACATGGAGGGCAACGTTTTGCGCTGTGGCAACCACTTCGATGCGGACCACTTCGGAACTGATGCAGAGGTAACGCGCCAGCATGCGGAAATAATCCAGCAGCGATAGGCGGGATTCCTGAAAAAAATAAGCAAGACGATTTTGTTGGCGGGATGAATAAGGCGATACCTTCAGCCCCAGATTGGGTTCATGCAACCACTGGGCGATAAGATTCAGATTACGGGCAACCTCATCAATGGGAACGCGAGCGCGTGCCTGGTAAACGGCAAGCTTCTGAATCTCTTCACCGTATTGCGCGAGCAACGATGCATAGTCCCCTCTGTTCTGCAGATACTGAATCAATGCATCCCCGTGGGATGCCAGGGTTTCAACTGAAACCGTATATTGCTTTCCCGCTTTTGTCATCGTGATGTTTGACGCCTTGCTGCCACTGGATTGTCTGACTTATGGTAAAAACAGACATCACTATAACCCAGCCAAATGCTGATCTGGAATGCTAAAGGGCCTGATTCGGCCCCACAGAATTTGTCTCAAATTGGCATAAATCCGCCGCTACAAGATCGCTAGAATCCGGAGACGACAATCCAAATACACACCAACAAGAAAGGCTGGATGATAACGATGAAATGGCTTAACTACGTGATTTGCCAGGTACGCATGAACACAGTGCGCCCTGGCACGCGGTCACTTGCGTGTCTGCTGTTGGCGACACTGCCGTTGGTTTCCCAGGGGGCTTCAACTGCCGCCATCACAGCTGAAGGCTATGTCTATGGCTTTCCGCTGGTATTGATGGGGGAAACCATGCAGGGCCTGACCGGGGCCGAGCGTGTCTGTGGTTTGGGCACTGATCTGAATACCTTTGCCCATGTATTTGATCGCCCCGACGCCAGCTTCAAGGCGGTGGTGCGACCCAATGTGGATACCCTCTATTCCTCGGCCATGCTGGATCTTGCGCAGGGTCCCTTGTTGCTGGATATGCCTGCCGTACCGGACCGCTATGTATTGATGGCCCTGCTGGATGCATGGTCCAACAATTTTGCAGGGGTTGGAACCCAGAGCCATGGGGCAGGAGAAGGACACTATGTGATTGTCGGGCCCAATTGGGAAGGGTCGCTGCCGGATGGCTACGAGCGCATTGATGCTCCCACGAATCTGGTGTGGATTGTCGGCCGCACTGAAGTGTGGGGAGAAGAGGATATTCCGCAGGTAAATGCCATTCAGACCCAATATCGCTTAACGCCGTGGGCCCACGAATACCAATCATCGGGTATCGCAGGTTGCATACCCGCCTCAGAAAAAACACCACCGATTGATGTAGTGAAATCACTCAGTACCCAGGAATTCTTTTCCCGCTTGTCTGACTTGATGATCCTCAATCCACCCCCAAAAGAAGACGCCGCGATGGTGAGAGCGCTTGGACAAATTGGTGTGGGGCCAGAGGCGTATTCAACACAAAATTCATTGTCGTGGAGAAAAAGGCTGGCCATGGAAATCGGACGCCGCACTGCCCAGAGCAGTCTGGTATTCGCTACCCGGTTACTGGGTCTGACCGGGTGGGGGCCGGATCCGTCGCTGATTCCCCTGGGCGAGTATGGCCAGCGTTATCTGATCAGGGCTGTGGTGGCGCAGGTTGGATTTGGTGCCAACCGCGGGGAATATGCGGTGTACCAAAATGCCAGCCGTGATTCCAGGCATCGATTGCTGGGCGGGAAATCGGTTTACACGATGACTTTCCCCGCCGAGCAATTACCCCCGGTAAAGGCATTCTGGTCGCTCACTGCGTATGGCAGCGATGGATTCCTGCGTGACAACCCCGTCGCGGAACAACTGGGTGTGAGCTCTTATGCAGTGGGCAGCAACACGGGGCTGGAGCCGTCAGCGGATGGATCAATCACGATCTATATGGCTGCTGAACCGCCTGCTGGTGCGCCGCTTGCAAACTGGTTGCCCACGCCAGAGGGAAGATTTGAGGTGACCATCCGTTTGTACGATCCACGCGACGCAATCCTGAAGAGTGAATGGAAAACACCCCCCATCATTCGGCAGTGATCACAACCCAGCGGATTCAGGCAACCAGACAAACCCGCTCAGCACCACCATATACAGATCCGGTTGCTGCAGATAAAAAATCCCGTACTTTGAAGGGTAAAAACCTGCCTCCGGCGCAGCCGCAGGCAGGGTCACGTCATAGTAAGCATTGGGCGCTGACAGCAGAAAATCTTGGGTGATCATGGGCTCCCAGAATGACAACGCCCCCTTCCAGGTGCCGAAAATCCAGGTGTGGGTGAACAGTTCACCATTGAATTCCGGTGACGACAAATCCAGCAGATGGTTGCCCATGGCCGGCTCCACCGCGCCTACGCTGGTGTGTTGCGGCGGCATCATATCGGCGGGTAACGGCTGCATGGCCAGATCGAAGTTTTCACAACTGAGGGGAATGTCCACCGCGCACATTTCCTCGGCGGTGGGGGCCTCGATGGCGTAACGCTCCTCGCGGCTGATGGTGTAGAAATGGAAATCAAAATGCGGCGGACGGTAAATCCCGGTGGGCGGCGGATGGCCTTGCGGATTCCAGTTCACCACGATGTGCTCAAACGCCGTGGCACGACGCACATTGTCGGGCACGTCAAAATCCAGTTCATGGCCGCAACAGTACCAGGTCACATTACCTGCGGCATCCAGTATATCCCACTTGCCGTCACTTTCCGTGGTGGGGGCATTGCTGAATACACCGCCATCAAACAGGATACCCACACTCACCGGATAACGGCCGATCACGGTGCCGAACACCCGGATCTCTCCGTCACCCAGTGACTGCGGTTTGCTAAACTGAATAATGCCCCCTTTACTCCAGGTGAGGGTTGGAAACAGCAATAAGACCGACGCAAAGATCAACAGCGCTTTATTGTTCATGGTATTCCCCTTTTTATGTGCCCCAATGTGTTTTGTATACACCAATCTTTCGTGGTTCACCAGGTTATTGAAACCGGTTCACTAATTGTTCGATCTGCGCCGCCGACAGGGCACCAGCCTGGTCAAATTTCACCTCACCCCCAACGAACAATTTAAAATTGGGAATACTGCGAATACCAAAACGCGCCGCCAGTTGCGGTTGTGATTCAGTATTCACTTTCACCAGTACCGCTTTGCCTGCCAGGGCCTGGGCCGCCTTACTGAATTCCGGCGCCGTCATTTTGCAGGGGCCGCACCACTCGGCCCAGAAGTCCACCAGTACCGGTACCGGGCTGTTTTGAACAATATCATCAAAGGTGCTGGCGTCTGCTTCGATGGGTTGGGATTGCGGAGGCAAAGGTTGTTTGCATTGCCCGCACTTACCCCGGGCTGCCAGATAGCGGGCGGGGATGCGGTTTTTGGTATGACAATGGGAGCAGGTGCGGATCATGCCGGGCCTCAATCAACGGGTTTTGCGTTATATGGGGCCGCTGCAGGGCATTTTAAAGCGTGGCTCGGGCTCTATTGCCCGCGCTCCCCCATCACCGCGTTCACATAGGGCTCCGCCTCTTTCTTCACCCGCATAAAGGAAGGCCGTTGCGAGACCTCTTCCCAATACCGGTAGATGTTGTCAAAGGCACCAAACGGCGCAAAGGAATTGGCGTAAAACAGCACCGGCATCACCGCGCAATCGGCCATGGTGAAGGTATCCCCCGCCAGATAACCCCCTTTGGCCAACTGATCATCCATAAAGCGATACATGGTACCGATGCGTTCGCTGCTGTTACTGATCAACGTCTGATCCCGTTCCGATTCCGGTTTCCAGCTTTCAAAAATCAGGCTCACCACCGGATCATTAAGGTAGAGATCACACATACGGTCCATAAAGCGGGTACGGCGCCCCAGCTCGGCATCCCGCGGGATCAGTACCGGCCCCTGCTCAAAGGTGGAATCGATGTATTCCAGAATGATGGTGGATTCGGGAATCATGCGGCCATCATCACGCACCAGCAGCGGCACTTTGCCGAACGGATACAGTTTGCGGTACGCCTCACGATCCTCGGGGTCCGTTAGATCCACCATGTGCGCGGTAAAGGGCACATTTTTTTCGTAAAGCCCGAGCAAAACTTTCTGTGAATAGGTGGAGAGATAGGAAAAGTACAGATCCATAGCGCGGTTTCCTCTTGGTCGATGATGCAAGTGCATCGGAAAATCCAGAGGGCAATGTTGTTATTCTACTGCGCCGGCTGTGCCCCCGGTTATGTCCATAAGAGTAGCCGCTCCCGGGCGTTTCGCCCAGCCCGGGGGGCTCTGACGAGATTTGATCAGGATTTAAGCAAAGCTTCCCATTCAATGGCCGGATCGCCCAGGGCATAAAATTCCGGATTCAATACACTCTCTTCACGGTTGTAGGTGAGTGGATCAAACTCGGTGTTGATGACCCGGCCTCCGGCTTCCATCAGTACCGCCTGGGCAGCCGCGGTATCCCATTCACTGGTGGGGGCCAGGCGGGGATACAGATCGGCTTTGCCTTCGGCGATCAGGCAGAATTTAAGGGAACTGCCCATGCTGGTCATGTCGGTCTGGTAGCCTGCGGCTTCCAGTTTGGCCAGCAATGCATTGAGTTTTTCGGCGCCGTGACGGCGGCTGCCCACCACCACCAATTGACGGTTTTCCACCGTGCGCACCGATATTTTACGCCATGTGCCCGCATCCACCTTGAACGCACCCACACCCTGGCCACCCAAATAGGCCTGGTTTTTCAGCGGCACGGTCACCACCCCCAGCACCGGCTCGTGATCTTCAATAAGGGCGATGTTGACGGTAAACTCCCCGGTACCATTGATGAATTCCTTGGTGCCATCCAACGGGTCCACCAGCCAGTAACGGGGCCAGGTCTTCCGCTCGGCGTAGGATACGTTTTCCGACTCTTCGGAAAACACCGGTATATCCGGTGTCAGGGCGGTAAGCTTATCCACGATGACATGGTGGGCGGCGTGATCCGCCGCGGTGACCGGGCTGTCATCGGACTTGGTGTGCACGGTCACCGGGTCGGCCTGATCATAAACCACCTTAATGGCCTCCCCCGCCTGCTCGGCAATGGCCAAAACGCTTTCCATCAATTCTTTGGTTACCAGATCACTCATTTATTATTTCCTGTTTCGGATTATGTCGCGGGCCATGTACAAAGCGGCCAATGATCGCGCCTCGGTAAAATCGTCCGCGGCCAATAAACTGTCGATGTCTTCCAGCGGGTGTTCAATCACTTCCAGTGGCTCCGGCTCATCGCCGGGCAGTGATTTTTCATAAAGATCCTCCGCCATCACAATGTGAATCATGTGCCCCATGTAACCCGGGGATAAAGACAGGGCTTTCAACTGGGTAAACCGGTGGGCACCGTGGCCCGCCTCTTCCATTAATTCCCGGTTGGCGGCTTCGAACACAGTTTCCTGCCCGTCCATGGCACCTTTGGGCAGCGCCAGCTGATAACTGTGGGTACCGCAGGCGTATTCCCGAATCAGCAACACGTTGCCGTTGTCTTTTATTGCCACCACCAGAACCGCCGGAATGCGCGGCGTGCGCAGGCGTTCGTACACCCGCTCCTCGCCGTTGGCAAAACGCAGTTGTAAACGCTCGATGCCAAACAGGCGGCTTTCCGCCACTAATTGATGATCGAGTATGGTAGGCTTTTGCGGCATGGTAATGGCTCAATTCAAGGAGTAACGACAATCATGATTTGCTGGGATCACATCGAAACCGTGCTGTTGGACATGGACGGAACCCTGCTGGATCTCTACTTCGACAATTTTTTCTGGATGGAGTTGGTGCCCCAACGCTTTGCCGAGGCGAACCATATTAGCCTTGATGACGCCAAAACCCAACTGTTCGCCCGTTTCGGGGAGCACCGCGGCACCCTGAACTGGTACTGCCTGGATTTCTGGAGCGCGGAAACCGGCCTCAATATCGTGGCCATGAAAGAAGAAGTGAAAGACCTCATCGGCCTGCGCCCCAATGCCATCACCTTTCTGGAGAAAGTGCAGCAATCCGGCCGCAAGGCGGTGCTGGTCACCAATGCCCACCGCGGCAGCCTGGATCTGAAGCTGAAACAGATTCCCATGGCCCCCCATTTCGACGGCATTTTCAGCTCCCATGACTTCGGGCTGCCCAAGGAGGATCCGCAACTGTGGAGCCGTCTGCAGGAGGTCATGCACTATGAACCGGCCCGCACCCTGCTGATCGATGACAGCCTGGCGGTGTTGCGTTCCGCCCAACAGGCCGGTATTGCCTACACCCTGGGGGTGCTGCAACCGGACAGCAAGCAAGGCAGCATGGACACAGAAGAATTCATCGGCCTGGATTGTTTCAGCAGCATTTACCCACCGGACACCGCCGGGGAAGCCTGACCCAGGCTCCGTTTCCTGTTGTTGGTCAATCAGGACAAACGTGCGCGGACATCTGACCATTTGCGCCATGGCATCTGGGCTTCCGACAAGCGGTTTTCTACCATTGGCTCAACACTAGGCACACAGTGTTGCAGTAAGCCCATCATCTATATGAAGCATTTGAGTTGTGTAGTCGATACTTTGGCGCCGCACCGGCGCCTTTTTTTCACCCGCGCAACCCACTTCGATTCCCGGTATAATCCAATATTCCTGTCACGTTCTTATCCACCGGCGCACTCGGCCGGTCATGCAGTCATTCACGGTTAACAACATCATGGGTCAGCACCACAAGCCAAACCACAGTTCAGCCCCCGCCAAGCCCGGCTCGGAAGCAAAAATCCGCCTGGACAAGTGGTTGTGGGCGGCGCGTTTTTACAAAACCCGCTCCATCGCCAAAGACATGATCGAGGGTGGCAAGGTGCACTATGAGGGGCACCGGGTAAAAGCCAGCAAGGAAGTGACTGTGGGGGCTCAGATCCGGTTGCGGCAGGGCTTTGACGAAAAAACCGTGATCGTAACAGCCCTCTGCGAACGCCGGGGCAACGCCACCGCAGCGGCCAGCTTGTATGAAGAAACCCCGGACAGCATCGAAAAACGGGAGCTGGCCGCCGCCCAACGCAAATCCATAAGCGCGGCCACCCCCGGCAGCGCCAACCGCCCCAATAAAAAGCAGCGCAGACAGATCATTCAGTTTCGACACCAGCAGAGCGAGTAACATGAGCGAATCCGACATCAGCCATCGATTTATCATCAACGACAGCGGCGTGCGGGGGCAATGGACCCTGTTAGATGCCAGCTACCAGACGGTGTTGGCAAAGCATGATTACCCCCTGGAGATCCAATCGGTACTGGGGGAAATGATGGCGGCCTCCATCCTGCTGACCGCCACCCTCAAGTTCGAAGGCAGCATGACCATTCAGGCCCGGGGCAAGGGCAATGTCAGCCTGCTGTCGGTGGAGTGTACCCACGATCAAAAACTGCGCGCCATTGCCCGCTGGGAAGGGGACACCCGCGGCCTCGACTTTCAGGGCATGCTGGGGCAATCCACCCTGGCCATTACCATCACACCGCAACAGGGTGAGCGCTATCAGGGCATCGTGCCCCTGGATCGGGCCACCCTGGCGGAATGTCTGGAGGAATACTTCGGCAGCTCCGAGCAGTTACGCACCCAGATCAAGCTGTTTCACGGCAACAACCGGGCCGGAGGGCTGCTGCTGCAGGTTCTGCCCACCCATTCCGGCATTAAAATTGCTGAGGAAAAGCAGCAGGAAGAATGGGAACGCATGACCACACTGGCCAGCACCTTGACGGCAGAGGAACTGCTCAATCTGGACTGCGCCACGGTGCTCCACCGCCTGTTCCATGAAGAGCAGGTGGAGTTATACCCGGCGGAGCCCGTGGTGTTTGAATGCAGCTGCAGCCGCCAACGGACCGCCGATGCACTGGTCCAGGTCAGCCGCGCAGAGCTGGAGGAGATCATCGCCGAACAGGGCCACATTGAGGTCACCTGCCAGTTCTGCAATGAACAATACCGGTTCGATGCCGTGGATGTGACGCTGTTGTTCACGGCGGCCAGCCCCGGTGACACCTCAGAAGACAAGACTATAAATTAGTCAAAATTGCTGGGGGCATGGGCACTTAGCAATCCGACACGCTTTGTTTGTGAGTGGTCACTTTCAATCCATATCAGACTTGGCAATGTTGCCCTGAAGTGGGGCCCGGATTACCCGGCTTGGGGCGAACAGGAAAGGCTTAGCGTTTTTCTATGAAATTTGCCATAATGCGCGGCTCGAATTCGGGCTGGCGTTAAGCCGAGCAGGTCACCGCCGCAGCAACCATGAAATTCATCGGTCTGTCACGGGTACAGCCCAGTATCAAACCTGCTTGCGAGAAGCTACCGTCGAGGCACTGCCTGCGGGAACGCTATCTCATAACGATAGCCAAAACAGCTTTAATTTCAAACTGTTAGTAAGCGCGGTCACAAGCCGTTTAAAGTGAGGTCATAGGAAACATGTCAAACGCTCCCCAGATTTTTACCGATCCGAGCAGCACGTTATTGATTGAAGAAGCCATCAAGCGTGGAGAAGGTGAACTGGCCCATAACGGTGCCTTTGTCGCCAAAACCGGCGCCCGCACCGGCCGCTCCCCCATGGACCGTTTTATCGTAGACGAGCCCAGCACCAGTGAATCCATTCACTGGGGACCGGTTAACCGCCCCTTCCCTGCTGACAAATTCGACGCGCTGTGGAGCCGGGTGGCAGAGCATGTTTCCCAGAGCGATCAGTTCATTTCCAACCTGCACGTGGGCGCCGATCCGGATCATTACATCGCGGTGAAAGTCACCACCCAGACTGCCTGGCACAACCTGTTCGGTCGCTGCCTGTTCATCATTCCGGAGAAATTCAATCCCAAGACCAAAGAGCCCTGGGAAATCCTCCACGCCCCCACGTTTGCATGCGACCCGGAGCGCGACGGCACCAACAGCGACGGCTGCGTGATTCTGAACTTTGCGGCACGTAAGGTTCTGATCGCCGGTATGCGCTACGCAGGCGAAATGAAGAAAGCCATGTTCTCGGTACAGAACTTCCTGCTGCCTGAGAAATCCGTACTGCCCATGCACTGTTCCTCCAACGTGGGTGAAGACGGCGGTGTTGCCCTGTTCTTCGGCCTGTCCGGCACCGGCAAAACCACCCTGTCCGCAGACCCCGATCGTTACCTGATTGGCGACGACGAGCACGGCTGGGCCAAGGGCTCGGTATTCAACATGGAAGGCGGCTGCTACGCCAAGTGTATCGACCTCAGCAAGAAAAATGAGCCGGTCATCTGGGAAGCCATTCGGTTCGGTGCGGTTCTGGAAAACGTGGTAATGGACGAGCAACGGGTACCGGATTACACCGACTGCTCCCTGACCCAGAACACCCGTGCGGCCTACCCGCTGGAAAACATTGAAAAGCGTGTACTGGAGAACCGTGCCGGCGAGCCCAAGCACGTGATCTTCCTCACCTGTGACCTGAACGGCGTTATCCCGCCGGTTTCCCGCCTCAGCAACGAAGCCGCTGCCTATCACTTCCTGAGTGGTTACACGGCGCTGGTGGGCTCCACCGAAATGGGTTCCGATGCCGGCATCAAAACCACGTTCTCAACCTGTTTTGGCGCCCCGTTCTTCCCCCGTCAGGCAGGCGAATACGCCGAACTGCTGATCAAGCGCATCAAGGAATTCGATTCCAAAGTGTATCTGGTGAACACCGGCTGGACCGGTGGCCCTTATGGTGAAGGCAAACGCTTCGACATCCCCACCACCCGGGGTGTCATCACCGCCATCCTGAGTGGCGCGCTGGATGAAGTGGAAACCCAGCACATCGATACCCTGAATCTGGACGTGCCCGTTGACGTACCCGGTGTTGATCCCAATCTGTTGATTCCGAAAAACACCTGGTCTCATCCGGAAGCCTACGAAGCCCGTGCCCAGCACCTGGCCGAGTTGTTCAACGAAAACTTTAAAAAGTACGCTGAAGTGTCTGACGACATTCGCAATGCTGGCCCGAAAGCAGAGTAATCTGCGCCAGCGCCCCGTTCGTTAAGAACGTTAAAAAGCCGCCCCCTTCTGTTACGGTTGGGGGCGGTTTTTTTATCCAGTGAGAGCCCCATGGAATACGACAGCCCGTTTGGCCGTTTTACATTATTACCCCTGCACCACCACCCCAAATCCCCGCTCCAGGCCTGGAGCGCCGCCGATGACCTGCTGCTGAAAGAACTGGCCAGCCTGGAACCCGCGCCGCAGCGGATACTGATCGTGAACGATGCCCACGGTGCGCTGGGTACCTGTCTGCATCACAGGCGCCCCTATAGCTGGAATGACAGCTACTGCAGCAAACTGTCCTTGCAGCAAAACCTGCACCGCAACCAGTTGCTGTTTTCTCCTGAGCACTGGCTGGATGCCACCGAGCTGCCAAAGGATCTGTTCGACGCCGTGCTGATCAAGATCCCCAAAACATTGGCGTTGCTGGAATACCAACTGACACGCTTAAGACCGATGCTGTCGGCGCAAACCCGGATCATTGGCGCGGGCATGGTCAAACACCTGAGCAAGAGCATGGTGCAGGTTTTCGAGCAGTGCATCGGCCCCACCCACACCTCACTGGCCACACGCAAGGCCCGCCTGGTGTTCTCGCAATTTGATGCCACGCTGAACCCGCTGACACCCCAGCCGACCCGCTACAGTGTGCCCGGTACCGAGCTGGAACTGGTGAATTACCCCGGTGTGTTTTCACAACAGAAACTGGATCTGGGCACCCGCTTTTTGCTGGAACATTTTCCCGATGCCAGCGCTGCCGAGCACATCATTGACCTGGGCTGCGGCAATGGCGCCCTGGCCTGCTTTGCGGCCCGCCACAACCCCGGCGCCCACCTGAGCCTGCTGGACGATTCCTGGCTGGCCCTGCAAAGCGCCCGGGAAACCATTGAACTGAACAAGATACCCAACCCCTGTGAGCTGATCGCCAGTGACGGGCTGGATGGATTTGAAGACAAGGCCGACCTGATTCTGTGTAATCCACCGTTTCACGAAGGTACACGGCTGGATTCCAATATTGCACTACGGATGTTCAAGGGCGCCAAACGTTGCCTGAATGACGAAGGCAAACTGGTGGTGGTGGGCAACCGGCATCTGGACTATCACCAAACCCTGCGCGCCCATTTCAAGGCGGTGGAACTCTGTGCCAGCAACCCCAAGTTTGTGGTGATAAGCGCCAGCCGTCCACGCTAGCGGTTCTGCCGCAACCGGAGCAGGTTAACCCACCTGCTCCGTTACATGTTTGCTGCCGGAAAAAAGGCGCTTTAGTTTCAACAGGCCAAAGTAGGCCGCCCAGACACTGCCCACCAGCACGCGCTGCACCCAGGAGAATAACCGCACTCCCATGGGTTGCTTGCGGTAAACCGTCACTTCCTGGGATTTACCGGTTTTATAATCCTTGCTGATCACCAGGCTGGCATCCTGTTGTCGGGGATCCTTGGCCCATTTCAGTTCATAGGTGTTGCATTGGAAACGATGTTCACCGATGGGAGTGAAGTGATAAACAATGGGCAGACCGCGGATCTTGACCGCCAGCATGCCGTCACTGACAAACACATCGCCGGAAATGGGAACCTGCAAACCCAGCAACGGCCCCCGCACCACCAACGTCCCACAATAGGCCCGCAGTGTTTCCTCATCCATGGCCACCGGATTCAATTGCAGAATGTCTGACTCACTGCGTACCTGCTCGATGAAGGCATCGGGAAACAGCTCAAGGGTTTCCGCCGTGATCGGGCAATCCATCACCAGATGCACCCGGGTAACATCGCTTTTGTTGCGCAGGGAGTGGGGCTTGCTGAAATCACCAAACCAGAATTCACCCGGCTTCCAGTAAACCGCCTCATCACCAATACTGAACTCCACCCGGGGATCGGTAACGATGGGAATATGCAGGCGCACCATGCCGTAGTTCCAGCCGAAGCCCGCGTCGGTGTGCTCACCAATGACTTTACCGGGAGGTAAAAACAGAATTCGCGCCACGTACACGGGGCAACCGATGTTATCCAGTACTTCCTTAAAGTAGCGGCACTTTTCCAGCACCGCCGTATCCTTGCTGTGGCCGGTATGGGCCGCCAGCGTGTTGCCGTGATCACCGGAAAAATTACGCAAGCCTATGCCGGTCCAGCTGCCATCATGGTACTTACCCACCTGCGGCGCCGATTTAAAATGCTCCGTGGCGGTGTCCAGGTCAGCTTTCAGACGCGCCACATCAAAGCTGCCCCTTAACTGTACACTGGTGGTTTTCATGTCACACTCCTGTCGGTGATCTCACCGTTTTTGTTCTTAGTTGTATTCCGGCAGGGTGCTTATTCCTGAAACACCGCTGCCAGATCCCCGGCCAGCACTCTGGAAAACAGTGGCCTGCCCTGATCCATGGACAAATGGGTCACGTCATAGAAATCATCCCCGTCGAAGGCGGGATGATTCTGGTAATTACGAATACCGACACCACTTTGCCGTGCCAGATGGGCCAGCATCTGCTGCAGCCGCCGCTGCCCCTCCGGCGACAACTTTACCCAGTCACTGTTACGGGGCATCAGCACGATCTCAACCCGCTGCGAAAACCGCTTGGCGGTTTCAACAGTATCAAGAAAATCCCCGATAAGCTCGTCATTGAAACTCAGATTTTCAATATCACAACATTGTATCCGGCCCTGCAAATCCATCTCCATGGCCTTGGGATGACGCATCTGACTGGAGATTTTCACCACCAGATCCCGGGCCTCTGTGGACAAATCCATCATGTCAATGAGGCCGCCCTGAGTCACCGGATTCCAGACGTGGGATTTGTAGGTCACCGGATGTTGCTGCCGGATATACTGGTTTAACTGGTTGCGAAACGCGGCCAGTTGCTGGATATGATCCAGCTGATCCTCCGTCAGCTGTTCCAGCATGGGCGCCTGGGCCTGGGCCTGATTCACCAGAAAACGGATGCCACCGGTGATGGCCTCCGCCGACACACCATGACGCAGGTACTTGATGCTGAGCAGGCGGGCAAAGCGCTCCGGATCTTCCCACAGGGTTTTGGTCACCTGCCGCGGCGACATCAACACCGCCTGAATCTGTTCGGTCATAAACGGGCGAAACGCCTGCCGGGCATCCGTCACCAGAAACGGATTGAACTCCAACAGGGTCAGGCGGGCTTTGCTGTGCTGTCCGGCATAGGCTTCCGCCATGCGCTGGACCAGTAACTTTTGATAGGTGGGTTTCATGTTGCCCATGCCCACATTGAAGCTGGTCACCCGGGCACCGTTTGCTGCTTTCACTGCCTGATCGAAAATACGCGGCGAGAAGCCGTCCTTCACCAGCGACGAGCCGATAAACAAGGCAGTATTGCCCTCCGTGGCAGCCATGTAATCCAACGCGTTGGTCACCGAGCGGATACGCTGAATACCGAAGATGTCACCGGCGTTGTTTTCCGCTGAACGGGTCAGCCAATTCACCAGGCCCATGGCCGGCAGCAGGGTAACGGCGGCAATCAGAATGGTGTACAGCGCCGTTTTTCGGCTAGAACTGGAAGTAGATGAACTCATGGCCCGGTTCTCCGATCAGGAAGGTAAAGGTCAGCCCCAGAATCATCAGAGGCACAAAGCGTGGATAGCGACGGGTGATCAATTCCCGGCGGTGCACAATGCCGTAATCAATGCAATGAATCAGCAGGATCACCAGGGCCACCATGGCCAGTACACCACCGGCAAAAGGCGGCGCGTCTGCGCCGGAAGCCGGGCTGTGCAGCGCAGCAATAATACTGAACGCATCCCCCAGGCTTTCCGCCCGGAAAAACACCCAGCCAATGCACACCAGATAAAAGGTAAACAGCCATTGCAACCAGCGGAAGGCCGACAGATTGATGCTGCCCAGCCATTGCCCGACGCGGGTTCCACGCAGCAGATGCGTCAGCGAAATAATGGTGCCGTGATAGGCCCCCCACCAGACGAAGGTCCAGGCGGCACCGTGCCACAACCCACCCAGTAACATGGTGATGAACACATTGCGGATCTGGCGTCCATTGCGATTGCCGCCCAGGGAAATATACAGGTAATCCCGCAGCCAACTGGACAGGGAAATATGCCAGCGTTTCCAGAAATCCACCGGTGACAAGGCAAAGTACGGCGTATTGAAATTCAATGGAATCTTGATCCCCAGCAGCAACGCGATGCCGATGGCAATATCGCTGTAGCCGGAAAAGTCGCCGTAGATCTGTCCGGCAAAGGCCAGCACCCCGGTGACGGTTTCAATCCAGCTGAGAGGCCCGTCGCCATTGAACAGGGTCTGTGCCGGCGCCGCCAGCAAATCGGCAATGGTTTTCTTGAACAGGCCCATGGTGATGAGCACGAAGCCGAATTTCACATCCTCGGGGGTTACCTGGGGAAAGCGCTCGATCTGCGGCAGAATCTGCTTGGCCCGCAGGATGGGCCCGGCAACCAGTTGCGGAAAAAAGGACAAGGTGGCAAAGAAGGGCACGAAATCCTTACGCGCTCTGGTTTCGCCGCGGTACACATCAATGGTGTAACTCATGCTTTGAAACGTATAAAACGAGATTCCCACCGGCAACACTACTTCCAGCGTACCCAGCGACACCGGCATACCGAAAAAGCTCAGGGTTTCCTGCACCGAGCCAATCATGAGATTGGAATACTTGAAGATGCCGAGAATGCCCAGATTGACGGCAATGGACACCAATAACCACTGTTTGCGCTGCCGGGCCTGACTGTGCCCTTCAATTTGCTGGGCAACAAAGAAATCCACCACCCCGCTGAACACCAGCAAGGGAACAAAGCGGTAGTCCCAACCGGCGTAGAACACCAGGCTGGCTGCCACCAGAAACAGCGCCCGCAGGCGGGCCTGGGTGAACACGAAGAAATAGAGGACAAAAAACAGGGCAAAAAAGCCCAGGAATAGTGGCGTATTGAATAGCATTCAGTCGGTCTGCAATGTTCTTTTTATTATCCCGGCTTGCTTTACAACCAGCCTGGGAACTCTGGGGCGACTATTGTCCAGCACGGTTACAGCTGACGTCAATTGATGTCAGATAATCGGTCAGATCAGCCGACTGGCCCAAAATGACCAATAATTAGCACAGCCTGACTGCGTTCTACACCCGGACATTCCTTATACTGGCTATATTAGTGGTACGTGAGCGCCAATTTTACCGGACCGATTGACATATAACCATGACAAGAATCATCAACGGCGCCTTTTTCGGAGGAACACCATGACTGCAGCAGCCCATCAGAATGCCAACCGCATCGGCACCGATGCCATCCCTGTCAGGCACATGGATTTCGAGTTCGACGATTCAGTTCCCACCTTCTGGTTTGCCGGCGATCCCCTGCGCACCATGATCCTGACCGCGCTTTCCGGCACCTTCCCGGAGGGGGAGCGCATGTTCATGCGCTCGGTACGCCACTACCAGAAGGCCATTAAAGACCCGGAGCTGCAAAAGCAGGTAAAGGCCTTCATCGGTCAGGAGGCCCATCACGGCAAGGAACACCAGACCTTTAACGACATGATGACCCGCAAAGGCATCCCGGTGGACTTTATTGACCGCTACACCAAAGAAGGCCTGAAACGCATCGAGAAGTTCTACTCACCGCAGCGCCTGCTGGCCAAAACCTGCGCCCTGGAGCACTTTACCGCTCTGTTCGCTGAGCTGCTGCTGGCCCATCCGGAACTCATTGATGAAGTGGACGACCAACTGAAACCCCTCTGGGTCTGGCATGCCATTGAGGAAAGTGAACACAAGGCGGTGGCCTATGATGTGTTCCAGGAGCAGGTGGACAGCTATTGGATCCGGGTCAGTGAAATGGCCGTCACCACAATCATGTTCAGCTTTTTTTCCACCCTGCACACCGCGCAACTGCTGCAAGCAGCCAAACAACAGCCCGGTCAGCGCCGTATGGGCGTGGGCCAGCGGCTCAAGGGCCTGTGGCAACATCGCGACGTGCTGGCCGAGTTGGGCAAACACTATCTGGCCTATTACAAACCGGATTTTCACCCCTCCCAGAAGGACAGCCGCGCGCTGCGTGACAAGGGCCTGGAAATGCTGAGCCGGTACGTGGGCGACAAGGCCTACTTATCCGTTTGACCCTCTGTAACGCCTGGCGACTTTTTTGAGCCTGTATTAGGCCCTACCCGTGCCGGTTTCGATCCTATGATTGAAACCGGCACTTTTTTAGTGCCCGGTTTTCCTGTTTGATCAACGCTGGTGCCTTCACCCCTTCACGGCAGGTTGCCCGGGCCCGCACCTTACACCCGACACCACTCCCGCCGCTGGTTTAGCCCCGCTGAAACCGGTATGATCTAAACCCATTCAGGGCCACTTTTTTCATTTATTTCGACGCCATTCGGCGCTCTTCAGACGTAACGGGACCGCATTCATGGAAATCATCAAGACTCTGGGCGAATTCATCATAGACCGGCAAATGGAATATCCGGATGCCAGCGGTGAGCTGAGCTCGCTGTTCTCCTCCATCCGGCTGGCGGCAAAAATTCTCCACCGGGAAATCAACAAGGCCGGCCTGGCCGACATTACCGGTGCGGCCGGCGATGAGAATGTGCAAGGCGAAGAACAGCAAAAACTGGACGTGTACGCCAATGAACGCTTCAAGAATGCGCTGGCGCAACGGGGCGTGGTGTGCGGAATTGCCTCGGAAGAGGAAGAGGAATTCGTCAAATTCGAGGAGACCAAAAACTGCGATGGCAAGTACGTGGTGTTGATCGATCCCCTGGATGGTTCCTCCAACATCGACGTCAACGTGTCCGTGGGTACTATTTTCAGCGTCTATCAACGGGTGTCACCGGTGGGTACCCAGGTCACCGAAGCCGATTTCCTGCAACCGGGCCACAAGCAGATTGCCGCCGGCTACGTGATTTACGGCTCATCCACCATGCTGGTGTATTCCACCGGCAATGGCGTCAATGGCTTTACCTACGATCCCACCATCGGCGTATTCTGCCTGTCCCATCCCAACCTGGAAATCCCCACAGACGGCACCATTTATTCCATCAACGAAGGCAACTACGTACATTTCCCGGAAGGGGTGAAGAAATACATCAAATACTGCCAGGAAGAAGATGTCGACACCAAACGCCCGTACACCTCACGCTATATAGGCTCCCTGGTATCGGACTTCCACCGCAACCTGATCAAGGGTGGCATCTACCTGTACCCCACTTCCAGCCGCTACCCGCAGGGTAAATTGCGCCTGTTATATGAATGCAACCCCATGGCTTACCTGATCGAGCAGGCCGGGGGCAAAGCCACCGCCGGCAACGGCCAGCGCATACTGGATATCGAGCCCACCTCATTGCACCAGCGCTGCCCGCTGTTTGTGGGCTCGCCCAACATGGTGGACAAGCTGGACGAATTCATCTGCGAATTCGGCTGATGGTGTCATCATGAAACCCCTGCTGACGATGTTGCTCGGCCTGCTGTTAACCCCGCTGCTATGGGCGGTGGAATCGCAGCAGGCCAACTTCCGCGTCGAGGTGATCGCACGCAATCTGGATCACCCCTGGGGGCTGGCCTTTCTGGACTCCGGACAACTATTGGTCACCGAACGCTCCGGCCAGTTGCGCCTGGTGAAACAGGGCCGGGTGGGCAAACCCATCGCCGGCCTGCCGGAGATCTGGGTTGGGGGCCAGGGTGGATTGCTGGATGTGACGGTGCAGGGTGACTGGATCTACTTCAGCTATGCCGAGCCCGGCACACTGCCCCTGACCAACTCCACCGCGGTGGCCCGCGCCAAACTGAGCCCGGACCAGCGGCAACTCACCGATCTTGAGGTGATCTTCCGCCAGCAACCCAAATACGTATCCCGCGGTCACTTCGGTAGCCGCCTTGCGTTTTCCAACGACGGTTACCTGTTTATCACCCTGGGGGAGCGTTACCTGCCCCGGGATGACGCCCAGACCCTGGACAACCACCACGGCAAGGTTATTCGGCTGTGGCCCGATGGCCGGGTGCCCGGGGATAACCCCTATGCCAAAACCGGCGGCGCCAAACAAGGCGCAGCGTCGCAGGCCCTGCCCGAGATCTGGTCCATCGGCCACCGTAACATCCAGGGGGCCGCCATCCACCCAGGCAGCGGACGCCTGTGGATTCACGAACACGGGCCCCAGGGGGGTGACGAAATCAACGTTCCGGCCGCCGGCAAAAACTATGGCTGGCCGGTGATTACTTACGGTGAGGAGTACGGCGGCGGTAAAATCGGGGAAGGCACCCACAAAGCCGGCATGGAACAACCGCTGCATTACTGGGTGCCATCCATTGCCCCCTCGGGTATGGCGTTTTACACCGGGTCAGCCTTTCCCCAGTGGCAGGGGGACCTGTTTGTGGGCTCCCTCAAATTCCAACAACTGGTGCGGCTGGAGCTGGACGGTGAAAAAGTGGTGGCGGAAGAGCGCCTGTTAAAGGCAGAAGTCGGTGAACGCATCCGCGATGTGGTGCAGGGGCCGGACGGTTTGCTGTACCTGCTCACCGACAGCGATAACGGTAAAATCATTCGACTGCAACCCACTCCCCGTTGACCCCAATGGCCATTGAAACCATCACCGTGGACTATCGCAACCCCGATCAGGCCCGGGATCTGATCACGCTGCTGGATGAGTACGCCCATGATCCAATGGGTGGCGGCAGCGCCCTGTCGGCCCAGGTCAAGGCCACCCTGGTGGAGGAGTTGGCCAAGCGCCCCCAGGCGTTCAGCCTGCTCTGTTATGTGAACGGCGAAGCGGCTGCACTGGCCAACTGCCTGGAGGGCTTTTCCACTTTCGCTGCCCGCCCATTGCTCAACATCCACGATTTGATGGTGCGCACGGGCTATCGCGGCCAGGGCCTGAGCCAGATCCTGCTGAGCAACATTGAAGACATCGCCCGCCGTCGTGGCTGCTGCAAGATCACTCTGGAGGTGCTCTCCGGCAACACCCCGGCCCAGGGGGCCTATGAAAAATTCGGCTTCCGGCATTATCAACTGACCCCCGATACCGGCCAGGCCCTGTTCTGGCAGAAGAATCTGTAAAAAAAAGTGCCACCGGCCAAATCCTCATTGCCAGCGGGGTGAAATCGTTATATTAGTGGAACGATTGTTACCTGCACCTGCCCATCCATTCAGCCGAGATGTCGTTATGGAAAACCTGGAAGATGAACTGCGCTTTACCGCAATTAAATTTGGTGTCCTTATTGCCACCCGCGAGTTTGCTGCCGCTCACGCCCTGCTGGCGCCGGAACTCTCGGCCGACATCAGCCCCGGTGATCTGGAACATGAATTCGATGAGATGATTGTGCACTTTGATACGGAAGACGTGGCACCGGTACCGGAAGCATTACAGTGGGTGGATGAAGATGAATTCGGGCAATGGGTTTACGTGCCCATGGAAGGTGATGGCGAACTGGAGGCCATCACCCTGGCCCTGAAAAAAGTGGCCGGCGAGTACCGCATTACCGATCTTGAATGGGGCAAGGAGTGGAAAGGTGCCTGAGCACCGGCGCTGAACCAGCGTATTTATTTTAGTTTTTCATTGACTGAACAGGGAGTTAAGGATGGTAACGTTTCTTATGAAACTGATCACGGGATTGATCGCGGTGGTATTGTTGTTAAGTGCGGGCATGGTGGCCGCCACCTGGGAACCGGATCGCAGTGTGGAAGAACTGCGCGAGCGCTGGGCGCCACCCCCTTCCCAGTTTATAGAGGTTGGAGGCCAGTTCGTGCATTTGCGGGATGAGGGCCCGCGCCAGGATACAACCCCCATCGTGTTACTGCACGGCACCTCAGCCAGCCTGCACACCTGGGATGGCTGGGTTGCCGAATTAAGCCAGACCCGCCGCGTGATCCGTTTTGATCTGCCCGGCTTCGGCCTCACCGGCCCGGCGGCGGACGGCAACTACAGCCTGGCAGCCTATGTGGACTTTGTCATCGACGTGATGGACACCCTCGGTATTGAGCGCTTCGTGCTGGCGGGCAATTCCCTGGGCGGCAGCATCGCCTGGCGCACCACGGCGGCCCACCCCCAGCGCATCGAGAAACTGATCCTGGTGGATTCCGGTGGTTATCCCTTTGAAGCAGAGTCTATGCCCCTGGCCTTTGTGATATCCCAAACCCCCCTGCTGAACCGGATTATGGAGTTCACCCTGCCGCGCTCGGCGGTGGAATCCAGTGTACGGGATGTGTACGGCGACCCGTCACGGGTGACCCCGGAGCTGGTGGACCGCTATTTCGATCTCAGCCTGCGGGAGGGTAACCGTGGCGCCCTGCGCGAACGCTTTGCGCAACTGGAATATCAGGATCAGAGCGCGCTGGTACAAACCATACAACAGCCCACGCTGGTGATCTGGGGCGCACAGGATCGCCTGATTCCACCCAGTATCGCCCGGCGTTTTGAGCAGGATCTTCCCAATGGCCAACTGGTGATGTTTGCAGAGCTGGGCCATGTTCCCCATGAAGAAGCCCCCACCGAAACCGTAGCGGCTGTCACCAAGTTTCTTTGAAATATCAATAATCTGCATTGATGCCCCACCCCCCGCAGGGGGTGGCCGGCATGCCCTTCCGGAACCTGTCACCGCCGGCTGCCTTCCCGAACACATGCCGGGGCGGGTGTCCTTAGCCCCTCCGATCTGCTTTCGCACATAGTGCAATTAATAATTATTTGCATTATGATTTAGAAATGTTTTGGGGAATTAAAGGCCGAGAGTATGATTTCGCTAGATCAGGTTTGCGTGTCGCGGGGTGGGCGCCGCATCCTGGATTCCGTCTCAATCCAGCTGACACCGGGGAAGATCACCGCCATCGTGGGGCCCAACGGGTCCGGCAAAAGTTCCCTGCTGAAAGTCATGGTGGGGGCAATCGCGCCCACCGAAGGGACAGCCTGCGTGGACAGGCGGCCGCTGGCGGACTGGAAGCGCAAGGAACTGGCCAGAGTACTGGCCTACCTGCCGCAAAGCTCCGAGCGTCCCAATGGCATGACGGTGGAAGAAGTAGTCGCCTGCGGACGCTTTGCTCACCTCCCCCCCTGGGCCAACCTGAACGCAGAAGACCGCGCCGTTGTTGCACAAGCGCTGCAGCAAACCGAGATGCTGAGCCAGGCGGAGGTGGTGGTGGACAATCTGTCCGGCGGGGAAATGCAACGGGTGTGGCTTGCCACCGTGCTGGCTCAGGGTGCGGACCTGCTGCTGCTGGACGAACCCAACTCGTTTCTGGATCTATCCCACCAACTGGAACTGATGGAACTGATCCAACGCCTGAACCAGGATCTGAATAAAACCATTGCCCTGGTCATTCATGACCTGAACCAGGCCATTCAGTGGTGTGATGAGGTGGTGGTCATGAAAGCGGGCCAAGTACAGGCCGCCGGCGCCATTACCTTGCTGCAGGATCCGCTTCTACTGAAAGAGGTGTTCAACCTGTCCTGCCAGTTTGTCCGTGTGCCCGGCAACCACAAACCCGTGTTGCAAGCCAGCCTGTATAGAATGGAAAACGGTGCAGCATGAACCGTAGCGTGCTTATCCTGATATTTTGCAGCCTCTTGTTTGCCTGCTCGGACGCACTGGCGCTCACGGTGGTGCACGACGCCGGCACCACCGACATCAACGGCACACCGCAACGCATTGTGGCACTGACCTGGTCACAGGCGGAGATTCTGTTGACACTGGGGATAACCCCGGTGGGTGTGGCCACGGTACCCGGTTATCGCAAATGGCAGTCAAACTACCCACCCTTGCCGGATTCCGTGGTGGACCTTGGCCACCGTGGCAATCCCAATCTGGATGTGATCGCACGCCTGCAACCGGATTTGATTCTGGGTTATAACTTCCGCCACCAGAATCAACTGGAACGCCTGCAGGGCATCGCGCCCACCTTACTGTATCGTCAGTACCCCAGCGCCTCTGACCCGGATTTTCGCTACTTTCAGCAGATGCTGCGCATCACCCGGGAGTTAGGGAAACTGCTGCAGCGGGAGGCCGCGGCGGAGGCGGCCATCGAATCCCTGTTCACCACCATTGCCGATGCCGAGGCACGTATAGCCGCGGCAGGATTGGCGGGGCAACCGGTGGTGCTGGGCAAGTTTGTAGGCATGGGCATGGGCCTGCGGGTGTTCACCGATGCCGCCATGGCCGCCGACGTAGCCAACCAATTGGGGCTCAGCAATCAATGGCATCACGCTTTGCCGGGGCGGGATTTCAGTCATATCCAGTTACCGCAAATGCTGGCCCTGGGCAATTGCCACCTGATTATTTTTGGCGACGATTCCGATGAAACCCGTATCATGCAGCAATCCGCCATCTGGCCCCACCTGGAGTTTGTACAAAGTAATCGCGTTTACCGTGTACCGAACAGCTGGGGCTTTGGCGGCCCCGCCTCAGCCACGCGCATGGCACAACGCATCAGCGACGCTCTGTTGGAGCGTGCCCCATGAGCCCGGCCGCACCGCTGAATCCAGGCCGGGTCTATCTTCTCTTCAGCGGCTTGACCTGCACCGTGGTGCTGTTGTGGCTGCTGATGCAGCTCCCTCTGCCCTTGCATGAACAACAAAAATTACTGCTGCGCCTGTATGAATTGCCCCGCTTCAGCCTGGCGCTGTTGTGCGGTGGCGCCATGGGCCTGGCGGGATTGCTGATTCAGCAGGTTATCCGCAATCCCTTTGCCAGCCCCTCCACCCTGGGCATCAACGCCGGCGCCATGCTGGGGGTTACGTTGACCGCCAGCATCGGCAGCCACCCGGGATTTTCGCCGGTGGGTGGATTGCTGGGTGGCCTGTTCGCCGGTGGTTTGACCCTGCTGCTGGCCCGGCGCCTTGGGGGCGGGCCGGTGCACATGGTCTTGATCGGCATGATCATCAACCTGGGGCTGAATGGTTTGGCGGCCATCCTGTTGCTGTTCTTTGAGAACTCCCTGGATGGCCTCTACATTTGGGGCGCCGGCAATCTGCACCTGCATGATTATTCCCTGTTGTGGTGGATCGGCACGGTATTGCTGTTGATCTTTCTGGGTATGGTGCCGCTGGCCCGCTCCCTGGATCTGTTCGCCCTGGGTGAAGAACGTGCCAGCAGTCTCGGGGTGGCGGTAAAACCCATTCAGATCATCGCACTTTGCGCGGCCGTTCTGTTGGCTGCACTGGTCTGCAGCGTGGTGGGCATGATCAGTTTTGTGGGGCTGATTGCCCCCCATCTGGCCAGTGGCTGTGGCGCCCGTACCAGCGCGCAAAAAGCACTCTGGAGCATGGCCTGGGGCGCACTGATTCTGCTGGGAGCCGATGTGCTGGCACGGCTGCTGGGAGGCGACAACATCAGTGTGCCGGCCGGTGCGTTAACCACCTTGCTGGGGGCGCCCTGCCTGCTGTATTTCCTGCGTCACCGCAGCAAGCATGCATTTCACAGCCCCAGCAAACATACCTTGTCGTTGAGCGCACCCTTCCGGGTGCATGCCGGCCACGCCGCCGTGGTGTTGCTGGCCCTCACCAGCGCGGGAATCGCCTGTACCCTGTATCAGGGTGACCCCACGGCGGACTCTTTTGCATTACGCCTGCCGCGCCTGCTTTACGCGGTGTGCGCCGGCGCCGGTCTGGCCGCCGCCGGCCTTATACTGCAGCTGTTTTTGCGCAATCCATTGGCCAGCCCGGACATCACCGGCCTGACCCACAGCGGGGTATTGTGCGTGGTGCTGGCGGGGGTGTTCCTCTCCGGCATGAGCCAGGCAACCACCATCACCTTGTCCCTGCTGGGCAGTACCACGGGGCTGATGATCATGCTGTGGCTGAACCGGGGTGCCTTTTTCTCACCGGTGCGGCTGGCGCTCACCGGCATCGCCCTTACGGCCATCACCAGCACGGCCACGCCCATCGTGTTTGCCCTGAGCGCCAACCAATCCACCGATGCCCTTATGTGGTTGTCGGGCACGACCTACACCGCCACCCTGCCAATGGCACTGGGTTATGCGTTACTAAGCCTGCTGCTGATGGCCACGGTCTGGTTGACCTGGCGTGCTATGAATTTGCTGCAATTGGGTAATCAATGGGCCATCAGCCTGGGCCTGAACCTGCAACGGGCGCGACTGCTGCTGTTGCTTATCGCCTCGGCATTCAGCGGGTTAGCCGTTGCCTTGGTTGGCGGCATCACCTTTATCGGTTTGATGGCACCCCATGCCGCACGCCTGTTGGGGTTATCCAACCACCAACAATTGATACCCATTACCTTACTGCTGGGTGCCTGCCTGATGGTGTGGGCGGACCTGGCAGCCCAGACCCTGATGCACCCCTATGAACTGCCCGCCGGGCTACTGGTATCCCTGCTGGGCGGGCTGTACTTCATCGGATTGATGTCAGTGGGCATTCGAATTCAGAAATAGAGATCAACACAAGTCTTTGGAGAGAGAGGCTTCCATCGCAGTTCTTATTGGGAGTAACAACATGAAAGACACATCGATGAAACACACATCGGTTAACCTGAAGCCGGCCAATCTCAAACCGCTGGCCTGTGCCGTGGCCGCGTTCAGCGCCGCGGCCAGCTGTTCTGCCTGGGGGGCGGAACAGCTGGACACTGTCATGGTCAGCGCCTCACGGGTAACCGAAAGTGTGGCATCCATTCCTTACACCACCCAAATCGTAAGCGGTGATGCCATCGCCGAGCAGGCGCAACCGGGGCGTAATCTGGGCCAGATCCTGGGCCAGATGGTGCCGGGGCTGGCACCGGGGGACGACTCAGCCACCAGCGCCTACCAAACCCTGCGCGGACGCAAAGTGCTGGTGCTGATTGACGGTGTGGCGCAACGGGCCAGCCGTGACATTTCGCGCCAGCTCACCACCATTTCACCGCAGAACATCGAACGGGTGGAAATCATATCCGGTGCCACCGCGGTGTACGGTGCCGGTGCCACCGGCGGGGGGATCAATATCATCACCAAACGGGGCATCGATCAGGATACCCGTTTCAATACCAAGGTCGGTTTCACCATGAACACCCAGGATACCGATTCCGACGGCCTCACCTATTTTGGCTCACAAACCGTCAGCGGCATGGTCGGTGACATGGATTACCTACTGAACATCAACTACGAACAGCGGGGCAATTTCTACGACAGTGAAGGCGATCAGATTGCCACCGATCCCAACCAGGTAAGCCGCGATAACAGTGATACGCTGGATATTCTGGCCAATGTGGGCTGGCAGATTGATGAGCAAAGATCACTGCGCGTCAGCCTGGAGCACTTCAAGGAACAGCAGGATACGGATTATGCCGCGGACTTTGGTGAGCCCAGCGCCGCCTATCTTGGTTTACCCGCTGGGATTTTTGCCGCCGGCGGTGACTATACGCCGCGGCCGCAGGATGGCCTTCGCCTCAGCCAGCAACCGGAAACCAGCCGTGACAGCATTACCTTTGATTTTAATCACCAGGACTTTTTCGGCCACACCCTGCTGACGCAATTAAGTTATCGGGAGAACGAGTATTTTTACTATCCCTATCCAAGCAGTCCGCTGTTTCTGGACATCAACTGGTCCGGCGTGGTGGCAGCAGGCCCCACCAACATGAACCAACTGCTCGCCGCCGTAGCCGCCAACATTGACGGCGCCACCGGCACCCTGTTCCAAAGTCAGGTCAACACTGAAGTTCTGGATTTCAAACTGGCGCTGGACAAGCAATTTGCCTTCGACAGCAGCACACTGGACCTGACTTACGGCCTGGACTACATCCACGACGAAAGCGAACAGCGCTCCATCGTATACTCCTACAACGACTGGATCGGCAGCGGACAAACCGACTACAACCGCACCGGCGCAACCTATGACGCCGGCCCTGCCGCCACCACCGAAACCACCGCCCTGTTCCTGCAGGGCAAACTGGCATTGGATGAACACTGGACCTTCAAGGCCGGTGTGCGCTATGAACGGGCTGCAGTGGACGTGGACGACACCGTCTCTGGCATTGACATCGCCAACGCGGAATATTATCGGGCGGAGTTGCAGGACCCATTCCTGCAAGCCCTGGCCGGAGGGGTGGGCATGACACCAAACGCGTTCCTCGGCACCATTGTCAACACGGCGTCCAACCTGTACGGCTATGAGAACTACCTCACCTACAGCGATACCGCATACGAACGTGAAGGCGGCAAGGAAACCTATTCGGAAGCCCTGTTCAACGCCGGTGTGGTTTACGCGTTCAATGCCCAACAGGAAGCCTTCCTGAACTACTCAGAAGGCTTTACCGTACCGGACATGACCCGCCTGCTGCGCTCGGTGACGGTGTTGAGTGATGGCGGTGATCAGGGGCCGATCCTGGACGGCACCAACATCGATGCCACCAAAACCGATTCCTGGGATCTGGGCTGGCGTGGCCGCTTCGATACCATCACGGCGCAAACCTCCCTGTTCTACAACACCTCCGATCAGAACGTAGAGTTCGATCGTGAGACCGGCGTAGTGGTAATCCGGGATCAGGATGAACGCTTCTACGGTTTCGAAGCTTTGTTGGATGCCCGCTTTGATAACGGTACGATGGCCGGCTTTACCTACGCCCGTACCGTGGGTGAAACCAAATCCGATGATGGCCAATGGTATGCACTGGGTGTGGATCGGGTGGCCCCGGAAAAAATCACAGGCTATGTGGGCTACACCTGGGCCGATAGCGCAGACGCCCGCCTGCAAGTGACTCATCTGAGTGATTACAAGAAGGGCAATCAGGAAGCACCCGAAGATCTGCAAGCACAGGTGGTGCCGTTTGAGGGTTACCGAACCTTTGACCTGATTACCAACTTTTACACCTCGGTGGGGGATTTCACCGCGGCTGTGCGCAACCTCACCAACGCAGAGTACTACTCGGTGTACAACCAGGTTCGCGGATATCCATCCGGTGGTGCATCGGCGTATCTGCCGGCTCAGGGTAGAACCTTCACCCTCAGTTACAGTATCGATTATTAAAGGCCGACCGGGCCCATCAGCAATAAAAAAGGGAGCCGATCATGTCGGCTCCCTTTTGCTTGTGGCTGCTAATGAGTTTTTACCGGTGGCGCGCAATGCCCGCTTAAGGTGTTAACTTTTCCTGCAGCCAACCCCTGGCCACCGCCTTATCCACGGAGGCAAAAATGGGGCATGGCATGGCAGCCTGCATTTTTGGCCCGGCCAGCCGCTCCACCGCACTGTCTTCCGCCGCCACTCGCGCCACCCCAACGCAGTACTGCGCCAGAAGCTCACGGTTCTGTTTAAACCATAACCCCATGGCGCGCCGCCCCGCATCGGAAAAGTCACTGTGTGTTGAGGTCATGGTCAGCAGTCCGAATGACTGCTGACGCTCAAACAGGGCATTCATTACTTCCAACCACTGATTGACCTGCGCTGCTGATGCCGGCCCGTTAAAGCATACTTCCACCAACGGCCAGCCATGCACTGAAATTGGTGCCTCTGTGTCATGCAGGTTACGCAACGTATCGCTCCTTTTCCGCCTGACCTTTGCCCCATTGCACAAAGCTGTTCTGCTCCAGGTTATATAAACGGTAACCCAGCAGATCATTGACAATATTGGCTGAGCGCCAGGCCATTAGACTGGTTTGCGGATCAACAATACCATGATGGTGTCGGCTGGCGTTCACGGCGTAGATGTGATTTTGCTGACCATGCTCCCAGCGTACCTGGTAGTTATCCTGCATGGCCAACAGACCATCTTCTTCCCAACCAACCCGATCCAAAAGGGGCTCGAGACAGCCGGGAATCACTGTCTTGAAGCCGGTGCAGAAAATCACAACATCCGCATCCAGCCACTCATCGGCCTGCTGATGATGCACCACCTGCAATGCATAGTGGGAATGCTGGTTCTGCATGGCCACCAGCTCACGGGAAGGCAACAGGGCATAGCCCTTGTTGCGACCCTGAACAATCTGGATCTGATACAACGACTGGTAAATTTCCTGCAGGGTAGATGGCGATATACCATCACTGGCCAGCTTTTGCCGGGCCACCAATTCACGTTTCTGCTGCCGGTTTAACGACAAAAAGTGCTGCACATAACCCGGCGTAAACAAATCGTTGGTGAACGGCGCTTCATCCAGTTGGTCAAAGTTACCGCGGCGTGACAACCAGGCAACGGATTCGCACTCGCCCCAGCGCTCGCTGATCAATTCCAGAAAAACTTCAGCACCGGTCTGGCCACCACCCACCACCACCACCCGCTTACCGGCAAAGTTCCGCTGGCTATTGAGAATACTGCCACCATGAAAAATCTGTTGCCCCAAATGAGGGACGGCAAACTCCGGCACAAATGGCTGTGTTCCGGTGCCCAGGCAAAGGTGATCCGCCGACAGGATTCGATCATCGAAACGCAGCCAGAACCGACCCTGCTTATAATCGATCTCTCGTACATGGGCATTGAAATTCACCTGCGGCAGTTGCGCCGCCACCCACTCGAGATATTGCGCAAATTCCTGGCGGGAGATTGCCGCCTGCTCGGCGTTAATGAACGCGTAGAAACGGCCATGATCCACCAGAAACTTGAGGAAACTGTAGGGGCTGGTGGGATCCACCGGTGTCACCAGATCTTTCATCCAGGAAGTCTGCAAGCGGGCCCCCTGCAGCATCAGCCCCGGATGCCAGTGAAAGCTTTTCTTCTTGTCGAAAAGGGCGTAGCTCACGTCCGGCACCTTTTGCATCAGCGCCGCCACACTCAGATTGAAAGGTCCGGCGCCAATACCCGCCAGCGTAATGTGTTGTTGAATCATCAGGCGATCTCCTGTTGTTCCTGCCGCACTGCACTGCGCAGAGGGTTGCTTATGTCGGTTCCCAGAATGGGTAGCGGCCGTTGTGCCCGATCGGCATAGCCTTCAATAAATCGCACCCGGTTTATACACACCTTTTTGATGTTGGGGGTGAGCAGATCGAATAATCGAAAGCGCTCATGCAGCTGAGGGTACGCCCGCTGATATTCGGCAATCGAAAGCGCCAGCGTTGCGTAAAACGCTGTTTCCGACAGCAGGTTCTGCTCCTGCAGCAATGCGGAAAGGTAGCGCAGCACCGTCACAAAATGACCGGTCTGTAAATCATGGATCAGGTATTCGGGCGGCAATCGGGTCAGGGTTGCCCGCACGTCTTGCGGCAGCAATTGCAACTCGGCAAACGGTTGATCCACCAGCCGCAGATCCCCTTGCAGATCCTTGATGGCCAACCGCTTCGGTACGCCGTTTTCGGTAATCAGCGTCAGGTTCTGACCATGGGCAACCAGGCCCACTCCGTACTGACACATCAGGTGATACAGTGGCACCACTACCACATCGAACAACTTCCGCAGCCATTGCCGCGGCGGCAGCCCGGATTCAGCGATCACATGCTTTACCACGGCGTCGCCCTGATTATCCTGCTGTAAAAAGCCGGCCATTAACATGGCGCGCTCGTCACCATGCAGGTTTTTTTGTACGCTGTCGCGCCAGATAACACCCAGCATTTCCTGATAACGGTAAGGAGCCCCTTGCACCTGCCGATAGTCAGGATGGGCACAGGTGATGCCCACCGGCTCCCGTAATACCAGCGTGCCGCGATCATACAGCAACGGATCAGTCCGGCAGCGCTCGTCCAACCACGCAGACAAGCGGGCGCCCACTGCAATGTAGTGGCCGGGTATGCCCCGGTAACAGGAAGTGTTGAGTATGGTCAGCGGCAACTTGACATTGGGGGCCTGGGGAAAATCCAGATTGGCCAGTGTCCTTATGGATTGCAGCGGCAGATAGCGACAGCCGGCTTCACCCAGATCGACCAGCTCACCACGGGCAATCCACGCCTGGAAATGAATACGAATTTTATGCTGCCACTGCCATGGGTGCACCGGCAGCAAAATCCACTCTCCATTCAGACAGTCCACCCGGCTGCGCAGGGATTGATACTCCGCCGCAGACATGGCACTTTTGATCACCCCATCCAGGTCGCTGTCCTGTTCCAGCCCCACCACGCAGTGCGGTCTGGCAACCGCCACCCAACGCAACCGCAGGGGCTGATTGTACTCTGGTGCATAACGCGCCAGTTCATCGGCGCCCCAACCCAGGCGGCCTTTATTCAACACCGCTTTAGGGTGGCCATCCAGGTAGGGTTGCATGACATCCACATCCATCTGCGCCATCTGCCGGGCACTGACCGATTGGCGCAACCACCAGGACTGCAGATCACCCTGCAGGGTTTGCGCGCATTCCTCCAGCAGATTGGCCAGCACAATATCGTCCATACCCAGTTCACCCTGGGCATCAATAAAAAACTGGGCTGCACTGTCCACCGGTTTACCATTACGCATGAGCGATTCCGCATTGAGTCGCAACTGTCCCCACAGACTCTGCCAGGCAAAAAAGCGGTAGCGGGCACCGGAGGCCAGGTTCAAAGTCCAGCAGTCGGCGCCGCCTTCCGGTACCAGGCATTCCTCATACTGCAGTTCACTGATGCATTTCGCTACCAGCACGCGGTTTACGTGCTGCCATAGGGCCTGTTGTGTCATCATCATGTTGCCTCCGTCCTTATGGCAAAGGGATCAACTCAAAAAAACGTTCCCGGGTACATTCCAGTAACGCAGCCCGTTTATGGGGAAAATCGAACTCCTTCAGATTGTGGAAGGCCGGAATGGTGGCCAGATGTTTCAGCAGCGCCTTGTTGTCCGCCCGCGGCTCACCCATCACCCGCTGTGTGCGGGGGTCATCCAAAAACAGAAAATGGGTCAGCCCGGTAACCCATGCGGTAAAGTAACGGGTGCCGAGAAAATTCACGTCGCCCACCAGCACATGCAGCCCGCGATCAAAATCCCCCGCGTCGTAATAGGGGCCCAGACGGTCCTCCCGGGTCCAGTACAACTCGAAATAACCAAACGGCACATCATCGAAACAACCAAAGACAGAAAAAATATGTTGGTCCGCCTGCCGCTGTTGCAGATACTGTTGCAATTCCGCTTTGGGCAGGCCCAACTCCCAGATCGGGGCGACTCTCGGCTGATTCATCCAATCGTGAAACAGATCCAGATCGTTCACCGGATGCACCACTCTGAAGCTCAGGGTTTGTTTCAGTTCGGGAATATAGCGACGATAAAACGCACCCTGTTCCGGCTGAGGTGGACGCCTGGGATGCCGCACCGCATTGGTAACGTGCCAGCAGGCAGGCTCCGGATAGACGCAACCTTTGTCCAGCCACAATTCCGGCCATTGATAAAAAACCCCGCGTTCAATCCAGTCATCCCGCAACATGCCTGCCGGTAACAGCGCACCGCAATCGCGCTGCCCCACACCGATACGCTGAACGCTGTGATGGCGGGCAAATACCAGATCCAGAATCAACAACAACGCCAACCGGCTGCGCCGGGCATCCTCTCGGCGGGCCGCCACATGCCAGTTTCGCATCAGCAGCGCCTGCTCACCGTCACGATTGAACTCCACCACCAAAGACAACTGATCGCTATCCAGCACCGCCCTCAGTTCGGCAACGCCGTGTTCCAGTAACATACTGGTTCTACCCAGCGCGGGCAGATCGAAGTGCCAGGCCTGAAAACCGGTTTCAGTCTGGATTTCCGTGTTGATGAATTGGCTGGTCATAATAATTCCTATTGGTTCTCCAAGGTCTCTAGCACACCAGGGTGGCCTGCAGCTTCGGTGCAGCATCCATGATGGCCACCGGGTTGTGCACCGCACGATAAAGGGCAACGGGGTCTGCCAGGGTGTTCTCATTCATATCCGCCAACGAGCAGATAAAATTCCCTTTTTGCCACAAAGCATCCGCCTCCAGCAGGGTGCGGATAAAACTCTGATCCTGCCGTTGCCGGGTCAAGTGCTGCTGGAAGAAATCACGCAACTGGGCAATGAGTTCAGACTCGTCGATTAAACCATCGGCCCCCATGGCACCGATGACACCGAAGGTTGAATTGATAATGAGGTAGTAGGCGAACAATTTGTTGGCCATGTCATTATCGATCTGATTGTCCGCCGATTCCCCCAGCGCGTTGTGATCGAGCTTGAACAGGCGCGCGCCCACCGCGCTGAATCCGGTGCCCTGGCAATCACGAAAATAGCCGCACACCGGTAAACCATTCTGCAATCCCAGCACAATGTTCTGTTGATGGGCGCCAAACAACATGCCGTAATCCGCCTGCGCCAACAGCAACGGCTTCACCGCCACATCAAGATAGGCGGCAAACCAGCGGCGCGCCGCCTGCGCAAGATCCCAACGCCGGTGAAACGCCAGTGCCCGCACCTGCTCCGCCAGACGACTGCCCTGTTGCAGGGGATGATCCTGGGTCAGGGTGGCCAGTACGTTGTATTGCATACCGCTCTGCTCGCGAATCGGGTTATCCCGAAACACCATCATGGATTCCAGCACCTGGTTGCCCTCGTCATCCAACAGGCACAAATACGCCGGCTCCTGCATGATGCTGAACTGGCTGAAACGTTTGACAAACTGCTTGCCGGTGGCGGTTGCCAGCACTTTGCTGATCAGACAACCGCGCTCGGCTTCCGCTGGCTGCAGGTGTCTGACCGAGTTGGTAAGGCGCACACTGAGAGAGAACTTGAGCATGTAGGGTGCGTGTTCCGCATAGATGGAGCGCATGGATGACGTGGCATGCCAGCTCTGCCCCTGTTGCGGCAGGGCAATAATGTGCTTGTCGGCAAAAGCCCGGCGTAATGCCGGCAGCTTCTGTAATTTACGCAGTTGCCAGGGGTGAGCCGGGATCAGGGCATATCCACCGGGCACCTGGGCATAATCGCTGGTGAGTGATGGATCGGCATCAATCAGTTGCTGCACCCGTTGCCGCAACGTCACGCTGTCTGCGCTGTGATAGTGAAGGTATTGTTTGCGCACCAGCATCCAGGCCAACGCAAAACCACTGCCCCCTTCAGGGCCATATTGCACCGCTTCGGTGAGCGTCATGGGCTGGCGGACTTTGGGGGCCGGGTGCACCGAATGCCCCACCAGCAACGCCTGCTCGGCCTCGCGAAAACTCAGAGGCGAGGCAAAGAGTTTGTCGATTTCCTTGTCACGCAGCGCCAACAGCAGCTCAAGATTGCGATGGCTCTCTATGATGCGTTCCAGAAACCGGGCCATGGCGCCGATGGTGCCATTGGTCTGCAGGGCGGCGTTTTCCACCAGCATTTTTGCCAGACACAGAAACCTGACGTGGCGGCAATGGCCGTTGTCCACAAACTCGCAGCGGGCCGGCATACTAAACCGATGGCGGCCACACTGGGACCAGTACTGCACCCCCACCCACAATGTCTGCCGCCCCATGGGAATAATCAGTACCTGGGCCGGGAAGCCCGCTGCCTGCCACGGTTCCGGGCTGGTTCCCACACGCCAGTCATCAAACTCCCTGACGTAGGCATTCAAAAAGCAATTGGTGGAAAGGTAATCTGCCGCTTCGGAAATAGAAGTATCCATGACTATCGACCCGCTGTGATATTTTACGGGGCTAAGATATCGTGTATCATTCGCAAATGCAAACAATTCTCATTACAAAAGACTTCGGTGTAAGAATCCATTGAATAACCACAAGATCAGTTGGGCGGTGAGCCCCATGGGCCTGGGCCAATCCGCCCTGCTGGTGTTTCTTCCGCTGCTGGTGGAACTGACGGCGCTTGGCTACAGCCAGTGGGCACAACTGTTCGCAGTGGGCATGGCCACCTATGTGATGGGCAGCCTGGCCTGGCCGTTGCTGTTGCCCATACTGGGTCACCGCCGTTGCCTGCTGCTGGGTCTGGGGGGATACGCCGTCAGTGCGCTGCTGTTCACCCTGGTGCTGTGGCTGCACACAACCCAGCAGATCGATCAGAGCCAGGGCTACTGGGGGTTCAGCATGAGCCGCCTGCTCTATGGTGCCTTCGCCTCGGCGCTGTTGCCGGTGGTGCAAAGTTGGAGTGCTGAGATCACCGCACCGGAACAGCGTTTACAGGCGTTCAGCCGCATCAGTCTGCAACTGGCGGCATCCCGCGCCCTGGGTCCGGTGCTGGCCGCCGGGTTGAGTTGGCTGCACTGGATTCTGTTACCCCTGCTGCTGGCCCTGTGGCCCCTGCTGCTGGCCCTGCTGTTGTTTCCGTATCCCGCCCCGGCCAGCACAAAACCGCGGTTACCCTGGCAACGATCCGTATTGGGCATGATGCCTCCGGCCTGGCTGGGCCTGATCGCACTGCTGACCACTGCGTTTGCCAGCAGCCTGCAGTTTCAACTGAGCCCGGCCCTACAGGCGCTGACCGCAGCCGACCCGGAGCAGCTGAGCCTGCTGCTGGCCGCACTCATGCTGGCGGCGGCGGTGCTGGGGGTGGCGGCACACAAGCTGCAAATCCGACAACCACCCCACAACCCCCAGATTCGCCAACTGTGGATTGCCTTGCTGCTGGGGGTCAGTGCAATCGCCCTGCTCAGTACGCACAACCCCTGGTGGTTCGCCGCCATCACACTGATCATGAGTACGGCGCTGGCCTGGTTAACCCCCCTCTACAGCACACAACTTTCATTGCACGCCCACGAGCAGCATCTGGTGGCCGGGCAACTGGGCATCACCCATATCAGCGGGCACCTGCTGGGCCTGTCCATTACCGCCCTGGCGTTAGAACAATCCCTGAGCTGCGTTTACATCTGGCTGGTGATGCTGGGTGCCTTACTGGCGGTGACCAGCTTGTCGTATCGCCCCCAATGTGGCGCAACACAACCTGTCCGATAGACGGCGTGGGGCGCCATCTGGTACAACTCTGGAACTTGTTAACTCTTTGTCTGTCAGCAGGATATGTGTATGTCGCGTGTGTTGGTTGCTTTGCTATTGCTTGCTCTGGGGGGAGCCGCCGGCCTGCTGCTCTCAACAAAATTTCAGCTTGGCGCCGAGGGCCTGCAGTACCGCCCCGTACAACGCTTTGCCGACGGTGGTATCTACGCCGGCCCCCTGGACGCCGACGGGCTGGCCACCGGCAGCGGCAGCATGGTCTGGCCCAATGGGGATCGTTATGAAGGGGAGTTCCATCGCGGCATGATGCAGGGCAACGGCAGGTTGACCACCCCCTATGGCTTTCGCTACCAGGGGGAATTTGCGCAAGGCCAGCCACACGGCCGGGGCACCATGGAGTTTACCGACGGTGCGATCTACATCGGGGCGGTGGAACAGGGCAACATGCAGGGCCAGGGCACGCTGACCTACGCCAACGGCAACCTCTACGAGGGGGAGTTCAAACTCAATGTGCAGGATGGCAGTGGCACCTGGATAGTGCAAAATAACCACACCTATCGCGGCCAGCTGAAGAACGCGCTGTACCATGGTCGGGGCGACATCACCTACACCACCGGTGATCGTTACACCGGGCAGTTCCACGAAGGCAGCTACCACGGCGCCGGCCGATTTGTGACGGCACTGGGGGATGCCTACGATGGTGAGTTCAGCAACAACGTTTTTAGCGGCAAAGGGGTCATCACCTCTGCCGACGGTTCCACTTACGTGGGCGAGGTCAAAGACTGGATGGCCCACGGCAACGGTATCAAAACCGACCCCGAAGGCAATCAGTATATCGGCCAATTTGCCAACGGCATGCTGCAGGGCGAAGGCGAGTACGTGGGCGCCGACGGGGAACGTTATCAGGGTCATTTTGAGTATGGCCAATATTCCGGGGCGGGTGAACTGTGGACGGCGGCAGGGGACCACTACCGGGGAGAGTTCGCCTATGGCACTCAACATGGCACGGGGGAATGGGTCTCCGCGCAGGGGGAGCGCTATCAGGGGCAATGGCGCCGGGGTCAACTGATCTCGGCCCAAGGCGACATCACCATTCACAAACCCGAAAGCATTGTTGAGCACGCGTTATATCAACAGGTTCCCATGCTGGAGGCTGCTCTCGCCAAGGTCACCGCAGGCCGGGATGATCGCATTGAACTGTTCACCCTGGCCATCGCGCCCTATGGTTCGGAAGAGGTGTTCAACCGCGAAATCAATTATATCGAGCAGGATTTTCACGCCCGTTTCGGCAATGGAGAGCATTCCATTTTCTTAAGCAACAGCCGGCGCACACTGGATCAACACCCCTTGGCCACCCTCACCAGCGTAGAGAAGAGCCTGTCCACCTTGGCAGGCCATATGAATCCCGGAGAAGACATTCTGTTTCTGTACATCAGCAGTCACGGCTCACCGGATAAAACCATTGCCTTTGAACAGCCCGGCCTTGCCATGGAAGATCTGTCGGCACAGGCCCTCAGCACCATGCTGGAGCAGTCCGGCATCAAATGGCGGGTGATTGTGTTGTCGGCCTGCTATTCCGGTGGTTTCATCGATGCCCTGCAGAATGATCACACCCTGGTGATCACGGCCGCTGCCGCCGACAAGCCATCCTTTGGTTGCGCCGACAATAACGACTTCACCTACTTTGGCGAAGCCTACTTCAAGGAAGCCCTGCCCAGAAGCACTGGTTTTGTGGAGGCCTTTAGTGTGGCCGAAAGCATTATTAAAGATTGGGAAGCCCGGGAGCAAAAAGATCATTCCCATCCGCAAATCGCCCACGGCAACGCCATTCTTGAACAACTGGAAAAATGGCGCGCCCAGCCGGCCGCCAGCGGCCAGAGCCTGAGCGCTTTGCCCGCGATCACTGATCGATGAGAATCAGTTTCCCGGTTTTTGCATCCCGGTACACGGTGCCCACGCTTTCCATGCCCTGGGCCGCGGAGCCCTGCCCGGAAAGGGTGTCCGGTAGCTCCAGCAATTCTTTGCCGGTGGTGACTTCCACCGGCTCCAGGGAAAAGTGCTGACGTAATTCCTGACTTTGCGTAATCAGCGCGATCAACAAACCCAAAGCAAACACCAGCATCACATCCATGATGTTGGCGAAGCCGGACAGGGGATCGGTGTCCTCTTGCTGAAAACGTCCGCCATTGAGCAACTGACGTTTCGCCGCAGGGGTGGAAGGGGTGTTATCCATGCTGCTGCCCCTGTTCCAGTGTCTGCATGGCCTGTTCATACCAGCGGCGCCGGACGCGGCCCAGCCCATATCCCAGCAGGCCGATCAACAAACCCAGCACCGTGGTGTCAAACGCCACCGTCATGGCAGTGGCAAGGATTTCAATATCGCCGCTGCCCAGGGCGGACAATCCCGGCCCCAGGGGAATCAGTGTTCCCATCAAACCCAGTATGGGGCCGCTGCGGGCCAGCAGGTCCACCCGTTCCAAACGGCGCACCGCATAGTGTTCAAAGGGCCGCAAGCCTGCCCCCTGTTGACGGGACAAGGCCCCCAGTTTTTCAGCCAGCGCGATGCCGCTTTCCCACAGCACGGCCACCACGCACAATGCCAGGCCGATCAACACCGGATAAAGAAGCCAGCCCACCACATGATGCAGAATCCCCAACACCAAACCATGAATCATAGTATTACCCTCGTTAATCAATAGGGCCGTGCTTGCCAGGCACGACGAAAACCGCCGGCCAACACCAGCACCATCAGTAAACCCAACACCAGATACGCCAGTTGCACTTTGTCACTGGGTTGGATCGCATTGTCAGAGGCCGTTTTCTGGGGTGCCACTTCGGCGTTGTTCTGCGCGGTCGCCGTGCTCAGCTGGATCTCGGTGGCGCGATGAATTTCCGGCTCACTGTCCCCCTCGGCACGGGCCGCATCGATGACGGCTTTCAACTGCTGCCATTGGGCAGGATCAAGAAATCCCTCCAACCAGGGCAACATGGGATGATCCGGCACGGTGTGACCACTGCCGGGCAAACCGTTGGCCACCACCAGCTGGGCAAAGTTCTGCGCCAGTTGCCGTACGGTTTCCGAATCCGCATTCCAGAACTTCTTGTGCACGGCCACCAGCATGATGGCCAGCATGTTGGATTTCACGTGGGCGTTGTGCCCCTGCTCCAGAAATGCATCCAGGCCCAGCCCGTAGCGATCATCCATGTAGACCTCTTTCACTTCCTGCCAGGCCCAATCCCCCACCAGGCTGGGGTTGGTCACCTGCCAGCCCCACAGGTATTCCAGGAACTCACTGCCCATGGTGCGGGCCCCGGCATAACCATGCTCCATCAGCCCACTGAGCCATTGTGGATTCAGGAAACGACCCCGCAGTTCCTGGCGCAACGCCAGGCCCAATGGTTGCGTCACCACACGCTCCGGATCGGCGTGGTTAATCACAAAATTATGGGGTGCCGTGCCGGTCAGGGATTCCACCGCCAGGCTCAGGCCGCCGAGATAATCGAAGGCATCATTGTTATCAATCAGGCCGTACAGGTTACTGGAGCGCCCCAGGTAGGTATTTTCCACATCCGCCAGCACATGCCGAAACGCCCCCTGTGCCGCCATGCCGAAGTGCTGCTGATTGAAGCCGTGTCCCAGTCGACGCAAGTACACATCGGCCAGTTCCTCCCGCTGTTGCCAGGCACCGGAACGCTCCACCAGGCGATTGACGCCGGCGCCATAACTGCCCGGTGCGTCACCGAATACCCGCAGCGTGGACAGCAAGGCGGCCTGCTCCGGCGTGCGCCCCTGCGCCAGTAACGCCCGGCTGTCCTGCACCCAGTGTGCCGCCACCTGGTTCTGCCGCAAGGATTCCCGACCGCCTTGTTGCAATTTGCCCAGCGGTTGCAGTGCATGCTGCAGTGTCTGCGCCAGTGCCGGATGCTCCTCCACAATACGATCGGCAGAGGCATCCAGTGCCAGCAACACCGCCCGATCCAGCATCACCATCTGCTGACCGTACAGATCCCGGAACAAGCCGGAGGTGGTGAACACCATGTCCCGCCGCACCCGCTCTTTATCCAGAGTCTGATGTTTGAGTCCTTTCACCAGGCCGCGACTGTTCCACACCGGTTCCAGCCCCAGCATATCCAGCGCAAAGGCAATCATCACCCCTTCATCCCGCACCACGTCCGAGGCCCACAATACCTGCGCTTCCCGCTTGTCCGGATTCTGGGCGTTGTTGGCACGGGCATCCTGTGCCATCGCCTGCCCCAGCTCCCAGGCCACCGGGCTGGGTATCAGGCTGTTATCCAGGGCAAAAAAGTTGCGCCCGGTGGGCAGGCTTTCAGGGCTGCGAATAGGGTCATTGCCTTTGCCGGGTGACACAAACCGGCCGGCCAGGCCATTCAACAGTGCCTGCATTTCACTGCCGGGTGACTGCTGCAGCAGTGTTTGCCAGCTCTGCCGTTGCCGGTGGTCTTCCGGTGCCATGGAATCCAACATCATGTCCACCGCCGGGGCTTTCCAATCGCGGCCGAACACATGCAGACCCAATGGCATAAACCGTTCCTGCAGATCCGTGAGATAGTGGCCGACTTCGTGCACCAACATATCGTCGTCCACTTCGTCAAAGCCAATGCCCATCACCGATAATTCCGCCGACATGGCCTCGGCCAGCTCCTCTTTCAGTTCCAGGGCATCCACTTTCTCGCGAATCTGCTGAACCAGTTTGCTGGTCAGTGCTTTGTTATTACTGTCGTGATGGGATTCAAAGCTCTCAATCAATTGCCGCAGCTGCAGCAACTCATCATACAGCGGTGTACTTTGCAGCGGCGGTGTCAGGTGATCCACCATCACCGCCAGGCCACGCCGCTTGGCCTGAATGCCTTCACCAACACCGTCAACAATATAGGGGTACACACCGGGTACATCGGCGGCAATCAGGCGGGAATAATCGTCACCGGCCAGGCCCACAGACCGTCGCGGCAGAAATTCGTAGGTGGAGTGGCGCCCCACATGCACAATCACATCCGCTTTGAAAACATCGCGCAAGTAATGGTAATAGGCCAGATACTGATGCGGAGGCGGAAACGCCAGGTTGGCGTGCAACAACTCTTCATTGATTTCCCATCCGCGGGGTGGCTGCGGACTGATAAACACGTTACCAAACTGCAACCCGGGTATCAGAATCTCACCACCGTGAACCATGACTTTGCCGGGCGGTTGGCCCCAACCACCCAATCCCTCAATGCCGGTTTTACGCAATGCGGTGATGATTTTGCCGGCTTGTTCCCAACAGGGTGTTGATGTGGCGGCAATACTCTGCTCATAACAGGTTTGCAGCTGCCCCAGCAGGTCCAGCGCCCTCTCCCTGCCTTTATGGTCCACGCCTTCCAGCAGGTGCAGCATCTCTTCCATGGTGTGATCCAGCTTCGCCTGGGCCAGCTTGGGTTGCCCGGCATTCAATGCCCACTGCAGTTGCTCGTGCAACAGGCCAAATGGTCCGTGCACCATTTCCTGCTGTATGACGGTGGGCAGGGTTGCAAAATAGGATTGATACTGTTGCGGTGACAGGCGGGTAATCAGCGGGCTCATCTGGGTCAGGGCCGCAACGTCGTTGGGCAGGTTGACACCGCGGGCCTGCATGGCATCCAGCAAGGCATCCTGCGAACCGGGCAGTTGCTCAACGTTATAGCCGTTGTTTTTCAGTTCATTAAGGATCTGCCACAGCGTCGCAGGCACATCCAGGTTGTCGGCACCGATATTGTGACGCCCGGGGGGATGATTGTAGTAAACAATCGCCACCCGTTTATCGCCATTGGCAAGACGCTGCAGGCGCTGCCAACGCTGCACCCGTGCCATCAGGGTAGCCACACCGTCGGCAACGGCCTCAATGGGTTGAATCCGGATCCCGGATACCGCGTCCTGCTGAACGGCACCGGCGGCGGCCACCACCAGCGGTTGACTGGCACCCTGCATTTCCGGCATGGAAACCTGGTAGTAGACTTTATCCACCGCAATCCCATCCGCCGACAGTTGCCATTGCGCCAGTGTACGATCCCGCAGTTTGATCGCCTTCAGCACCGGGACATTGAGCCTGATAAGCAGTTCGGTGGCCTGCTCGCGGCCCTCGCCGCCGCCCATCACAAAATCCTGCAACATCACCACCGACGCGATCCGGGGCGCCAGGGATTGCAGTGACTCCAGGGCCTGAACGCTGGCATCGCCCCAGGTGGCCAGCCCCACCAGACATTCCAGATCGTGCGCCGTTGCCGCCTGTGCGCACATCCGGCTTAGCAGATTGCTGTCACTGGGCCGCTCACCGCCGGCGTGATCCAGTATCACCACCACTGGCCGCCGGGATTGGAGTTTAGGTAGGCGGGCGGAATACTGCTGCTGATACCACCAGCGTAAGCGGGGTTGGGGCCGGGCTGGTTGCGCCTGAATCCGGGCACCGGACTGCTGCGCCATCCAGGTCAATAACCGAATGCTGTTTTCCGCCCCCCCGGCCTGCCAGTAGCTGCGCGCCCGCAACCAGGGTGCCTGCCCGGGGTATTGCGCCAGCAAGGCCGTCAGCCAGCCATCAAAGTCCCCATCCGGCCGTTGTGCCGAAAGGGATTCCACCGTGTTTTTATCCGGGAAAACCGCGTTACCTGCCACTTTGCTTTGGAGAACCAAACGGTGATCACTGTTGAACAGCAACAGATTCGCGATCGGTTGTTGCCGTAAATCGTTCGCCAACTCGTTGACCACGGCACCAAACAAACCGGCCCCGGCAACATAGTCCGCCCCCGCCAGCAAGGCACGCCGTTGGTCGGAGGGCAACTCCAGCAATTGCGTGTCGGTCCGGGCCTGAATCCGAATATCGGGGTGTAGCTGCGCCACACGTCGCGCCGCCTCCGCCACTGTTTCGGCATTGCGCTGCGACACCAGAAACAGCAGTTGCGTGGGCTTGGACATGGCAGAAGCCGCTGATTGGGGCACGGCCCACAGACTGGTACTGCACAGCATGGCGCAGCACCACAGGAAACAGGTTGTAACAAGAGTTCGCATTGAATGGCCTCAAGGAAAAAGGTTGACCTTAAGGAGAAGCTGTACTGGAGCCGGAAGAAGAGATAGCAGAAACAACGGCTGTGCAGTACCAGGTTTTCCCGCCCGGTGATGTAACACACTTGATCCGGCCCCAAGTATCTGGCTTCAACGCGTTTAATGGCGTATTTACAGTTGCGGGTACAGCCCCGGATTTACACCGGGTTCCTTGGCAGAATTGGACGGAGCGTCTCAATCAGCCGCGATCGTGGTGAACGTTATAGAGATTTGCCGGTTAGGTGTCAACCTGTGAATCGGTTTCCCCCTGCCGGTACCAGCCGATGGAATCCTGCACAGCGCCTAATACCAACTGGCCCAGGATCTCACCAAACAGCACATGCTTGCCGCAGTATTGCACCTGTTCCCTGCCCTTTGCCGACACCACCGCCACGGCATCCGTACCGGTGCCGGTTGCCAGTGCGCAGGTCAACGGGCTGCGAATACCCGCGTTTACCAGTGCGGCGGTTTTGGCCTCGGTGATCATCTGCACGGCTTCCACCATAGCCGCCTCAGTCAGGCCAACCGAACTCAGACAAACGATATTGATGGTGCCCACTTCCACCGGTGAGGTGATCATCTGCTGATACTCGGCAGGATCCCCTACCCGGCGTGCATTATCCAGACCACAGGTCACCAACACCGTCAATTCAACCCCTTGCACCTGCTGACGATAGCAACGCAGAGAGGCCATGGAGGCCGCCGTCATCATACCCACTGTGGTCCCCCCGGCACCCAGACCATCGGCATAGCTCTGCAATGTATGAGCCGGTTGTTCCTGTTTCGCCAGCTGCCTGGGCACCTTGAGGTTTAACACATGGTCGGCGTGCACCAGCCCACCGTTCAACACACAGGAGCTGAGCACCCGGTGCGGGCCTGCGGGCAACGCCAGCCAGATGTGCTGATCACTGCGGTGCAGGTTGAACCAACGGGAAGCTTTGATATCGGACATGGAAACGTTCATTCTGTTACAGGGTGCGCATCAGGATACGTGGATTGCAGGGCTGAGTCTTGCTAATCTTCCCTGCTGCACATTCGCTTCTTTCGCTCAATCTATCAGGTAACACAATCATGAACGAGAAAATGATCTTTCTGCCGGTGCTGATTCATATCCTGTTGACGTTATCGGTGTTTATTGCCCTGGCCAGTGCCAAGAAAAAAGCCCTGCAGGAGGGTGGTGTCAATGAGGATCGCCGCGGCCTGTTCGATGACGCCTGGCCCAACAAGGTGATTCAGATCAACAACAACATTCGTAACCAGTTTGAATTACCGGTACTGTTTTATATCCTGATTTTTATGCTGTGGGAATTGGGCGGGGTCAACAGCGTGGCAGTGATCGTCGCCTGGCTGTTCGTGATCAGCCGCATGCTGCATGCCTACATCCACACCGGCACCAACTACGTGCCCTTGCGCCGCAAGGTGTTTATGTTCGGCGCACTGATGGTACTGGCCTTGAGTGTTCTGGTATCCAAAGCCCTCTTTTCCGGCTGACGTCACCCGGCCTGGCGGCCAGACCATACGCCCGCTGCAGTAGGCACCACAGCGGGCGTTGCAGTGGGGGCGAACAGCGCCCCTCAAAACAAAGGCTTTGACTCGTAAATCAAGCCCTTATTGCCGGCCTGAGAGCGAATGGCTTCATAGATCTTACCATCCAGCGACTGGGCCACTGCTTCCTCTTCCAGTGTTTCCGCAATGTAGTCCTGACGCTGCTTACCCAGCTTGGCGATCTCCTGCTGCAGTTGCTCACGCTTTGCAGCGGTTTTGTTTATTTTAGCCTTTTGCTCATCCTTGCTCAGATTCAGCAAAGGGGCGGGCAATTCCGCTGCCGGCACGGCATCCAAATCCAGACGGCCACTGGCAACATCCGCCACCAGTTCACCATCGGCAAACAGATTATCTGCTCCGGCTGCCTTGGTATTAAACTCGGCCCGTTTGGCCTGCACTGCCGCCGGCGCCGACGCAAACACTTCCCGTGACGCTTTCTCTTTCTGTTGTAGTTGTTGCCGCCGTTCCTTGCTGCCGTAATACAATTTGGTGGCATCCAACTCACGGGATAAAGCGGCGATCTTTTCATCGAAAGGGGTATGCACGGCCACAGCGCTGCCTCTTTGCTCCACTTGAAAGAACTCGCCCTGATTCAGGCTGGCAATTTGCTGCCAAACCTGGCGGGTATTGCGCTGGTTTCCCGCCTGAATACAATTAATGACGATGCCTTTGGCCTGTGCCTGCCGAACGATCTCGGGGTATTGTGGCTCATCTGCATAATCCATGTGCGGTGGCGCATCCCCCACCAAAAAGATCACTTTATAGGTATCGGTATCCTGACTCCAGGACACTTGATTTACGGCTGCATGTAAGGCCGCATTGACACTTTCCGGGCCATCGCCCCCACCCTGCGCCTTGAAGTCGGACAGAGAAACATACATGGAATCCAGATCCTGTGACAGATCCAGCACCCGGGTGACGTAGGCATCCCCCCGGTCACGAAATGCCACCAGCCCCATGCGCATATCCGGTGCCGGCTGCGCGGACGCCATGGAAGAGGCAATGGACCAGATATTATTTTTGGCTGCATCGATCAGTCCGCTCATGCTGCTGGTGGTATCCAGCACAAACACTGCTTCGATTTGCGGACGAACCTGAGTTGCGGGTGAGCGTGGCGTCGGTGAATCCACCGCGCCGACCCGCTGCGGATCACCGCTGAGTACACCTGGAAAACCATCGGACAAGCTCATGGCGACTGCAGCGGCGGTGGCAACGGTGAGCGCCCCGGCCAACAGTAAAGATTTGGTTGCAATATTCATATTGAATGCTCCTTGTGAATGTTCTTAGGTAAAACAGAATGAATGAGACACATAACTTACAAGCGCTTTAAGGCGGCTTCGGCATGATTGCGGGCCACACTGAAACGATCATTTGCATGTCCAACCCGCATGCCCGCAACGGATCGATCAGGCAGGAAAAAGCTGAGCGCCTGCACAAAGAAAAAACCCCACAGGGACAAGAAAACGGAGTGCGTTACCTGGGCGATCCACACAGATACCGCCACTGACAGCAAGCACAGAGCCGCATCCGCCAGCACCCACCAGGCCTTGCGATAACGTAAACCACTGCGTACCAGCCAGATCAGGGCAGTCAACAGCAGCAGCATGGAAACCAGTTTAAAGCCCATCAACAACGCGCAGGCTGATACCAGCACCCACCCCAAAATCATTAGCGACAGCCCGCTGCGCTGGTGATGACACGCGTACAGCCACAGTAGATACAAAGCCGCCAGCACCAGCATTGTGATTGACAATGCCAGGCTGGTTGCCAGCCAAAATCCGGCAAGCAGTACCACACCCGCACCGCCACCGCTCAAACCAAGTGCCACCAGAACATGGGCACTGAATTCACCGCGCTTCATGATTCCACCCCTCCATTGCCGGACGTTGGCCGGAGTTGTGTATTCGCTTTGGCTTTCAACAAGGCCAACTCCACATCCGCCTCGGTTATGACATCCCTATCAACACTGCCCGCATACGCGGTGGCGGGTTGACAGCCGGCGCCGCTGTCACGGGGCAGTGAACCGGCCCGCTGCCGAATCCGCTCCAGCTCCTGCCGCTGCACTTGCAGTTGCCTCTCCAGATCATCGGCACCCTGTTGACTGGCTTGCAGCTGATCGTCACACCATGCTGCTTCACGCTGGGCCAGCAATTGCTTACGCAACAAAGACCGGGCCAGATCATCGTTTCCCTGGCCCAGGCACAAATCGAGATCTTCCTGTAGCGATAGGAGATCCTGCTGAATTCGCCGGCGCCGTTTCTGCAAACACTGCTGTTCCTGCAGCAGACGATCCCGCTCCTGGCACAGCAACAGGTGTTCTGCCTCCATATCCCGCAGCGCCTGCTTCAACAGTAATGCAGGCTCTTCAATACTATCCATCACACCATGCACGTCGGCTTTTATCAGTCGCACCATTCGGCTGATGATCGTCATCGCAACTCTCCTTAACACATTCAGTTTTATTGCGTCGCTGCCTGGCCCAACGGGAACCGGCAACCCGATAACAGGATAAAAAACATGAGCCGGCCCGTTGAGGCACAGTTTGGTAAAATTACCCATGCGGGAATTTACAAAAAGTTTACGTGCAGGCAGGTGGTCCACTTGCTAGGATGATCACGGTGTTACCGAGGAGAATACAGGTGCAGGGCAAGCCAACGTTACTGGTGGTGGAAGATGAAACCGCCATTCGAACCGGCCTGGTGGATGTTTTCACCTTTCATGGGTTTGAAGTGGATTTTGCAGAGGATGGAGCAAGCGGGCTGGACAAGGCGCTGAGCGGCCGGTTCGACATGATCCTGTTGGATGTCATGCTGCCGCTGCGCGATGGCTATGACGTCTGCGCAGCCATCCGTGAGCAGGACCGGAATCAACCCATCATCATGCTTACCGCGCGCAATACGGATGAAGATATCATCCACGGCTTGGCCCTGGGTGCCGATGATTATGTTGCCAAGCCGTTTTCGGTGACACAACTGGTGTTAAGGGTACAGGCGGTCCTGCGCCGATCGGGGCTCGATGCCGAGCAGAAGAATATCATCCCTCTGCAAGGGGCGGATATCGACGTGCACAACCTGGCGGCGCAGATAAACGGTAATGGTGTCAGTTTTACCCGCCGAGAGATGGAGCTGCTGCAGTACCTGCATCAGCACAACCAGCGCCCGGTCCCACGGGAGGAACTGCTGCATAAAGTATGGGGCTATGCCCGCGACATGGACATCGAAACCCGCACCGTGGACATTCATATCGCCAAACTGCGACGCAAGCTGGAACCGAATCCCAAACACCCCATTCATTTAATCACCGTTCGCGGTGGTGGCTATCGATTACTGTCCGGATCAGGCATCCACTGATGGCAACCTGGAGCATCACCCGATTACGCTGGGTACTGGGGCTGTCATTACTGCTGTTGATCATTCCTACACTGGTGCTGGCGTGGAAGGCAAGCCAGCAATTAAAATGGGAAGCCCTGTATCAACAACGGCAGCTGGCGGAAGAGCTGACCAAAAGTATCGATCTAAACCTGCAACGCTGGATTGCAGTGGAACAATCACGCCCGGTTACCCACTATCGATATCTGCTATTGCAATCAAGCCAGGGCCAAACCAACTATCTGCAACGCTCACCCCTGTCAAAGCTGCCGGATGGTGAAAGCCCTCCTGGCCTGGTGGGGTATTTCCAGGTTGATGATGCCGGCGACCTGCAGACACCGCTGCTGCCGCAAAGTGAAGCCAACGCCATGGCCTCAGGGCTTGCAGCGGACGACATCGAACAGCGCCGCAGAATAAAACGCAACATTCGTTCAATTCTCAGCGCCAATCAACTGGTGACGCCAGCTAGTGTTGCCGAAGAGGAAGCGCAGGCGGATTCCGATGGCAGCGCAGCTCTGGCGCAGACTCAGACTCAGACTCAGGCTCAGGCTCAGGCTCAGGCACCGTTTGAAAAACTGGCTCAGAATCAGATTGCCGGCAACCGCGTGCAATCTCTGGGCAAAATAGCGGAGTTGGATCTGGAGCGCAGTTTTGCCGATGCTGAGCCAGCTCTGCAAAAGCAATCCCCACCTAAGGAAAAAGCCCGGCAGGCACCCCAATCGAGGGAAGCGTCACTGGCGCCCGCCGCCAAGCCGGCGCCATCAATCGGCGAGGATTTCACAGCCCTGGATGCAGCCACACAGGGCAATCCGCAATCCGCCATTACCATTTTTTCCAATACCGCGTCCGCTTTCAGCCTGGCCCTACTGGAAAGCGGGCACCTGCTTCTGTTTCGTGATGCCTGGTACGACGATCAACGCTGGGTGCAGGGGTTGCTTCTGGATCAGCAGGCCTTTATTGATAACAGCATTCAACAGGTATTCCAGCAAAGCAATCTGTCGCACTTCACCAATCTGGTGGTTGCCTTCAACGGCAATGTTCTGCGCATTCTGCCCGCCATGGGCTATCAACGCTACGCCCTGGGTTACTCATCCCTTTCTGTACAGGATGTCTCCGGTACACTGATACTGCAAACGGCTTTGTCATCACCGCTCACGGAGCTGGAGCTGATTTTCAGCGCCAGGCACTTGCCGGATGGGCCCGGCGGGGCAATCATTACCTGGGCCAGCCTGATCCTGATGCTGTTGCTGATCAGCATTTTCACACTGCTGTACCGGTTTGGTGTTCGGCAAATTCGCATGCTGCAGCAACAACAGAATTTTATTGCCTCCGTCAGCCATGAACTGAAGACGCCACTGACCTCGATCCGTATGTTCAGCGAAATGCTGAAAGAAGGCTGGGCAACGCCAGCCAAACAACAGGAGTATTATCATTTCATTGCAGATGAAAGTGATCGCCTGAGCCGGCTGATCACCAATGTTCTGCAGCTGGCCCGCATGGAACGACAGGAACTGAAGCTGGATATAAAGCCCTGCCCGGTCAACCAATTGATCGAGTTATTGCGCTCCCGGCTTGAATCACAGGTAGCCGCTACTGAATTTACTTTGTGCTTTAGCCATGAAGATTTCGATAACAATGAACAAATCCAAGTCGATACCGATGCCATGATGCAAATCCTGATGAACCTGGTCGACAACAGCTTGAAATTCGCCAAGCAGGCATCCAACAAACAGCTCGATCTTCACATCCGTAACAACAATGCTCAGCTTGAGATTGTGCTGCGGGATTACGGCCCGGGTATTCCCGATCAGGAGCGCAAGCGGATTTTTGATTTGTTTTACCGTATTGGTAATGAGCTTACCCGATCGGCCCAGGGAACCGGCATTGGCCTGGCGCTGGTGCAACAATTGGTCAGCGTCATGGGCGGCAGCATCGAGATTCAACAGCCGGATCAGGGTGCCGCATTCTGTATCCGCTTTCCCATGTTGTAGAGCACATCGGCAATAGCCCTGCCGCACACCCGTGCATACCCTTGCACACCCCTGCACACAATAAAAAAGCCCCGCGTCATAACGACACGGGGCCACGCCTAAACCACACACTGGTGGTTAAAAAGTAGGGCTTCAGGGCAGTAGGGTATCCAGTACTTCGCGGGAGTAAACCAGCTCACCGTCGGCATCCGTACCGGTAATGCGATAACGTACGGCGGTGGCATCACACTCGGATTCCAGACAGAACGCATCGTAATAACCACCGGTAATGGAGCCACTGGTAAGATTCAAACGCATGACGATATAACCGGTGAGCCCACCACATTGGAATTCAATTGCGTTACCGGTGTTAAGCGGGCCCGTGGCACTGCTGTTGAGTACGCCCGAGGCGGAGCCATTGCCCAGACATCCATCCAGCACCGCATTGTTGGCGGTAAAGGTCATTAGGGCCGTGGGCGGGAAGAAGGTATTGATGGTGGCCTTCCAGTTGGCTGATCCGGCTTCCAGATCGGAGTTGTCCGCGGTGATGGTCCAGTTGAAAGTACCATCAGGCTGCTGACAGCCATTGAACTGGCACTGCATGATGTCCATCAACCGTTGCAGTAGATCCAGATAATCGTTGAAGAATTTATCGGTGCCCACCAGCTCAGGCTCATCACAGACATCACCGATACCGTCCCCGTCACTGTCGGCCTGATCCGCGTTGGGCAGCGCCGGGCAATTGTCCAGGTCATCTTCGATACCGTCGCCATCACTATCGAACAACGAATCACAGGCATCACCGAGGCCATCTCCATCGCCATCGGCCTGATCCGCATTGGGCGCCACCGGGCAGTTATCCAGTTCATTATCGATACCGTCGTTATCCAGATCGGGATCACAGGCATCGCCTATATCGTCTGCATCGCCATCGGCCTGGTCAAGATTGGGAACCGCAGGACAGTTATCAACAGCGTCTTCGATGCCGTCATTGTCCAGATCCACATCACACACATCACCCTGGCCGTCATCATCACTATCGAGCTGATCCGGGTTGAAATCCGCCGGGCAGTTGTCATTCAGGTCAAGGACACCATCGCCATCAGTGTCCACACCACCGCCGCTATTATCACAATTGAGAAAGAACAAGGCGTCGCGGTTTTCCAGCGTGGGCCCACCCAACGGTGACGCCTGCCATTCAAACGCCAGGCTCACCTGGCGGGGAACTTCGGTTCCGGTTTCACCGCTGTTACAGGCAAGCTCAATACTGCCGCCATAGGTGGCGGTGGTACCGCCACTGCAATCGCCACCGGCATAGCTGACGTCGCTTCCATCGGTAGTAAAACACACCGCACGCCCACTGAGTTTACTCAATACCACGGAGCCGGCATCGCCTTCAAACTGTGTATTCGCGGGTGGGTTAACAAATATTTCTTCATTGGTGGGTGCTTTTTCACAAGCAGCCATCAGCGTTGCAGCGAGCATTAAACCGGAAAGTCGGATCAACCGGTTGGCCCCTATTCCATCAGGAAACAAAAAAGTCATGGTCAGGTCCTTCATTTTTGTCATTGTAGAGTTGAATCGTTATTATGCTGCACCCCAGGATGCAGCATGGAGCTTGGCATAGCACCCGCCCCCGCCGTTAGTACTTAAGTTGCATTGACACTGCCTACCGGCTTGTGGTTTAACTCGAAGCCTCACTTCAAGTTTTTTTGATAGACAAATTAATGTGACTGAATTTCGCTCTCCCCCCTATTCCTCGCCTTCCGCCCCTTCCACCAGCATTCTGGTGATTGATGATCATCCGGTTTTTCAGGATGGCATCGCCGTTATTCTGCAAGCATTGTTGACCGATGTGGAAATCATTCCCGCCCTCAATGCCGACACTGCCATCGCACACGCCAAGGCCCGCCCCGACCTGGACTGGATTTTCGTGGACTACCAGTTACCGGATTCCGATGGTTTGTCCATCATTGCGCAATTGAACGGGCTCATGGTCACCGCGCCTATTGTCATGATGTCCGGTGTCGATGAACTGGAACTGGTGGCAAAAGCGTTGCAGCTCGGTGTCAGCGGCTTTATTCATAAATCCGGGGGCAAGCAGATATTCAAAGACTGTCTGCAAGCCATTGAACAGGGCAAGGTGTATCTGCCCGCCGACACGCAGGTACGACTGGAGCATTATCGGCAGACCATCGGCAAACATACGGATGCCATCAAAAAGCAATTGAGTACGCGGCGCATGGATGTGTTGCTGCTGGTGGCAGAAGGTTATTCCAATCAGGAAATTGCTTCATCCCTGTCGATTTCGGAAGCCACTGTCAAATCCCATGTCTCTGCGCTGATGTCCATTCTGGATGCCGACAGTCGCTACCACTGCGTGGCAGAGGCACGCAAATTGGGGCTCATCAAGTAACCGGTGGTTGCTGCAGAAGTTGTCGCAACACCTTTCTCAAGTGCACTGGCTTTACCGGTTTTTTTAACAGAAACAGCGCATTGTCCCGCATGTTCTGTACCAACTGGGGGCTGGTATCACCACTCATTAGTACTGCCGGTACCGGTTGATCCAGGCAGGATTGCACGGCGCGGATAACCGAGAGCCCGGTGCACCCCTGCAGATGATAATCAGAAACGATGATCTGCGGAGGGACACTGGCATCCGCGTGGGCCAGTGCCGCATCTTTGCCATCTGCTGCCATTACTTCACACCCCCATTCCGCCAACAGACTGCAGGTGGCTTCCAATAATGCCGGGTCATCATCCACCACCAACACGCGGCAACCCTGCAATGAAAATCCGGAGACTTCCTCCTGCCGTGCAACCAGGGCCGGGTCGCCCTTGGGCAACACCAACCTGAACGTGGTGCCGGCTCCGGGCACCGATTCCAGTTGCAGGTCCAACTGCAACAAAACCGCCAAGCGCTTAACCACAGATAAACCCAAGCCAACCCCCTGCTGACGATGGTGCGTGAATACCTGATGGTATTCCTCAAATACCCGGGACTGTTCATCCAGGGGAATGCCACGACCGCTGTCCTGCACCAGCACCAGCACTTTGTCCGCCAGGCACTGTATACGCAGCTCTACTGTACCGCTGTCGGTAAACTTGATGGCGTTGGACAAAAGGTTGCGAATAATGCGCCCCAATACCATCGGATCAGTCCACACCACACAGGGCTCGGTAACGCAGTTCAGTTGCAGGTTTTTCGCCTGTGCCGCAGGCTCAAATTCCCGTGCCAACATGGACAGCAAATCACTCAGTTCCACGTGCGCCGGAGACACGCTGAGATCGTTGGCCTCCAGCCGGGACAGATCCATTAACGAATTGAACATGTCCGTCAGGGCGTCATGACAATTCACGCCCTGCTGCACCAGTATTTTCTGTTCCGGCGTATCCTGCTGGCGTTTCAGTTTCATGCTCTCCAGAATCAGCCCCAGCGCCTGCAGGGGTTGGCGCAAATCATGGCTCGCCACCGCCAGGAATCGCGACTTTGCCTGATTGGCTGCCTCCGCTTTTTCTTTGGCTACAGTAACCTGCTCCAGCAGTTCACGGTTTTGAAAATCCATGGTTATGGACATGGTGATAATCTGATTGATACGACTGCTGATCATCACAAAAGCTGTCAGACAGGCCACGCCCAACAAGGCGGTGGCACTCAACCCCAACAGGAACAACTTGATGATAAGCAAGCTCAGAACCGGCAGAATAAAAGCAATATAGGCTGGCAGGAAGGCAGCTAACGCCGGCAAGGTGGAAGCACACATACCAGCCAGCGCGATGGAGATAAAAATAACGGATTCCGTCTGGGGCTGATTCATAAACCACACCGGCACCAACCCCCAGATAGCTCCGGCGTACAACATACCCGCCACCAGCAACGGTTTCACACGGCGGTAATCCCCATGCTGCCGCGCGTGCTGCCATAAACTGTCCACCGTATACAGCCGGACCACATGACTCATGAACATCAACGCCATCCACAGCAGCGCATAGAAAGAATGACTGGTAAACCAGAGCACACCGGTGGTGACCAGGACAGCCACCGTATGGGGCCAGGCATTGGCCCGCAATTGATCAAAAACGTAATCGATCTGGGATTCTGTTACGGCGGATTTTGCATACTGCATGTTATTGTTGTCGCCAATACAGCGGAAATAGTAGACAGCAGAGACTGCATGCTAGCACGAACCCGCAATCATGTATCTAGCGGCTTACTGTCCCTGCGCAACAGCTCGCGCTGACGCCGCAAGCGGGGATTTTCCGGTTCCAGCTCCATGGCCGTGGCGATGATTTCCAGCGCTTCCAGGTGGCGTTGGTGCTTGCCCAGCGCCGTGGCCAATGCCATCAACGCCGGCACACAGCGAGGTTTGTGCTCCAGGCAACGGGTGGCCGCTCGCGATAACATGATGAAATCTTCCAAGGCCTCACAGGCTTCAAACAGCGCCAACCAGCCATCCAGATAATCCGGCAGCTGCTCGGTCAGCTGCTGGGACAAGACCTTGGCGACGGACCACTGCCCCTGCTGTCCCAGCATTTTGGCAAACGCCACCGCCTGCAGGGCAGACATGGCTTTGCCGCCCCGCCCCGGCAGGGTCAACTCGATCTGTTTGTTGTCATTATTTTCAGTACTGGTCACGACTTACCACTTCATCATCCGGCAGGCGCTTCAGTATACTCCGAAAAGCAAACTAATTGCGTTTGGTCTGACTGCCTGCCCTCAACGCCTCTCCCCCTTGATTCAAGCGCCAGATCCGTTAGAATCCCGCCGCTCGTATTTCTACTTTACTAACCGCCCTGGATTTACGCTCCAGACAGCGAGGACACTATGCACCACCCCACCGGCAGCGCACCCATAGTGGTTTGCGCGCTCTATAAATTCGTAACTTTGGAAAACTTCGAGGCGCTACGCCGCCCCCTGCTGGAGGTCATGCTGCAGCAGGATGTAAAAGGCACACTGCTTCTGGCCAAAGAGGGCATCAACGGCACCATCGCCGGCAGCCGTGCCGGCATCGACGCAGTGCTGGCGCACTTGCGCAGCGACCCCAGGCTGGCACAGCTGGACAGCAAAGAATCCTTTGATGAAGAGCAACCCTTCTACCGCACCAAGGTCAAGCTCAAGCAGGAAATCGTAACCATGGGCATTGCGGACATTGATCCCAAGCGGGTGGTGGGCACCTACGTCAAACCCAGCCAGTGGAACGCTCTGATCAGCGACCCTGAAGTGCTATTGGTGGATACCCGCAACGATTACGAAGTGGAAATCGGCACCTTCAAAGGGGCCATTGACCCACAAACCAAAACCTTTCGGGAATTCCCCGCCTACGTTGCCGAACACCTGGACAAGAACAAGCACAAAAAAGTAGCCATGTTCTGTACCGGTGGTATCCGTTGCGAAAAATCCACTGCGTTCCTTAAGGAACAGGGGTTTGAAGAGGTGTATCACCTGGAAGGCGGTATCCTCAAATACCTGGAAGAAGTTCCCCAGGAAGAGTCCCTGTGGCAGGGGGAATGTTTTGTCTTTGATAATCGCGTTACCGTGGATCACCAGTTGCGCAAGGGCAACTTTGACCAATGCCACGCCTGCCGGCGACCGATCACGGAACAGGACAAACGCTCGCCCCATTATCAGGCGGGGGTCAGTTGCCATCATTGCTACGACGAGTATTCGCAGGAGCAAAAGCGGCGTTTTGCGCAGCGGGAAAAACAGATCAAACTGGCGCAAAAGCGCGGCGAACAGCACCTGGGGGGCGATCAGCGCTCCCTGATCGAAGAGCGCCGCCGCCTGAAGCTGGAGCAGAAAAATGCCCAGCGCGAACAGGATCGTAACGCCGGGCAATAGCGTAGCGCACGTTAACGCAGGCGGGCCATCATCGAATCCGGTGGCACCAGATCACCGGTTACCGGAAAATGCACGATGGCTTCCAGCCCCCCGCCGTCGCGATTACGCAATTGCACCCGGCCATGGTGCATATCCACAATCCGCTTCACAATGGCAAGCCCCAGGCCGGAACCTTTACTGGTCCGGCTTTGATCACCGCGGGCGAAGGGTTGAAACAGTTCGAACATTTCCTTTTCACTCAAGCCGGGGCCGCGGTCTGCCACCACCACACAGATTTCACCATCTTCCATGCCGCTGTGCACATCAACCTGGCCACCCCCATGACGAATGGCGTTGCCGATCAAATTGGCAAACAGGCGCTTCAGGGAAAGCCGCTTCAGAGAGATACCCGGCAATTCATGTAACGCGGTTTTAATGGTGCAGCCTTCCGATTCGAATTGAGAGACCACCTCCACAATCACTTCGTTGAGATCACCCACTTCGGTTTGTTCATCACTGCCATCGCGCACAAACAGGATAAACTGATCCAGGATCGCGTTCATATCCTCAATATCCCGAATCATGCCGTCGGTGAATTCTGTTTCACCCAGCAACTCAGCGGTGAGCCGCATGCGGGTGAGCGGTGTGCGCAGGTCATGGGAAATGCCGGCCAGCAGCAAGGCCCGCTCCCGGTCCACCCGCTGCAGATTATCGCTCATCTGCAGAAAGGCCCGGTTCACCGCTGCAATCTCACGGGAGGTGTTTTCCAGCAGGTAACCTTTGACCGGTTCACCGCGACCGATTCTACGCGCTGCCAGTGCCAGGTTTTTCAGTGGCCGATTAATCTGGCCGGCAAAAAAAGTACCCAGCAGAAAGGCCAGCGCCGGGGTTCCGATCAACCAGGTCAGAAAGGCAATGACTTCGTAGCGACCGAAATTTTCCAGTGGAAACCGCACCCACAGTCTGCCCAGTTGCCGGGTACTCACCCATAACCCCGGCGCAGGATCAAAGCCCAGCCGAACAGCGCTGCCCTCCCCGATACGGCTGCGCATGGGTTCCACGAACAGGTTGTCGAACAGGCCCGCACCCGGTGGTGGAATCAGGCTGTCATCGGCGGTGATAACAATATTATGCTGTGCCTCCAGCCGCTGCAGCAGCTCGGTTTTACGTTCGCTGTCCACCAGGTAGCGAATGGTATCCATCTCCAGCGCGACCAGCTTAGCGTTCTGTTTGATGCCGGGCAAATACAGGTAGTACACCGCAAACAACAGTGTGGAAATCTGACTTAACAAAATCACCAGCCACACCAGCCAGATGGTGCGCCAGAACGAGGAGCGGGGAATCAGCTTCATAGAGAATCCAGAATGACATCAACGGCACATTATCCAGATTTCCAGGCTCCGGTGCCACTGACCTTGCCCGCCGCCCTCAGACCAGCCGGGCCACACTCAACGGCCGTAAGGTCGCGCGCCGTTTATGGTAGTGCTGATCCATGCGTGCCAGAATATCCCGCAGCATGACCACGGTTTCCACAATATACGGCCCCTTGTTGAGCATGACGCACTCCGCCACCACCGCCATAGCAGCGTCCGTCACCTCGGCGCGGGAGGGCACTCCCTTCTTGGCCATGGACTCCAGAATCTGGGTGGCCCAGATCACCGGAATGTGGGCGGCCTCGCACAGCCAGAGAATTTCCTGCTGCACCTCGGAAAGCCGCTCGAACCCCAACTCCACCGCCAGGTCGCCACGGGCAATCATCACCCCCAGCGGGCGGCCATGACGCAACCCGGCCAACAGAATACGGGGCAGATTCTCGAACGCCTGCCGGTTTTCGATTTTCAGCACCACCCCCAATTGGGGCCGGTCCAGCCGGTCCAACGCCTGATGCAGGGCATCCACATCTGCCGGCACCCGTACAAAGGACAGTGCGATCATGTCGGCAAACTCCACCACCTGCTCCAGATCAAGCAGATCCTTGGCCGTGAGCGCCGGCAGATCCAATACCGTATCCGGAAAATTGATGCCTTTTTCCGGCTGCAGCCTGCTGCCTTTGGGATCAGCCTGGGTGATTCGCAAATACATCTCCCGGCCATCGCAGGCTTCCACCCGGGCACCTATTTTGCCATCGTCAAACCATACCCGCTGGCCCACCTCAACCTGGTCAAACGCCTGCGGCAATGAGCAATGAATACGTGCGGGCTGCACCAGATCGCCCAACTGGTCCCGTTGTTCCTGCACCCCGGGTTGCAGGCTGCGGGTCAGAACGAGGGTATCGCCACGGAACAGAACGATGGGCAACACCACGTCCTGCAACCCAAGCGCCAGCGTCGACGCCATCGTTTTCTGCCCTCGTTTCAGGTCCAGCCGCGTGGCGTCGGTGATATAGGCGGTATGATTCAGTTCGGCAATACAGCTACCGGTTTGCACCTGGACCACGTTCATCTTGCGACGCTGGCCCCGGCCGTCCACCAACTGTATGCGATCACCCACCTGACACTGCTGCAGAAATTCCGCCGCCACACACAATGGCTTGTGCAGACCCGCCGGCAGACGGGCGTCCGCCTCCGCATGCAGCCATACCCGGCAGGGTTCCAGCACCAGCCCGTATAAATCGCGACGGGGCTTCAACTTCAGCAGGCGACCACTGCTTTGCATCGGGCCGGTGCGCAGTTTGGGGCCCGCCAGATCCACCTGAATCCTGGCGGGTGAAGCGCCGTTTTCCACCGCGCTGCGAAGGTGTCGGGCCATTGCCCGCCATGCACTCGCATCATCGTGGGCGCAATTGATGCGCATGACGTTCATGCCACTGGCCAGCAAATCCGCCACCAACTGTGGCTCAGCCGCCGCCTGGGATGGCATGGTCACCATCACACTGGCCTCTGTACCGGCTGCTGCACCGGCCTCTGCACCGACCTTTACACTGGGCGGCAATTCACCCAGCAACCGCCGGCGCTGTTGGCGCAATAATTGGGGGCCACTGAGATAATCAACCGGCGCTTGCGGCGTCTCGCACCGGCGGCCGGTTATGCTCTGCAGCAAATTAATGACAGCATTAAGATGGGCCAGGGTATACGGCTCCATGGCCGACAGAGAGGACAGGCCGAAACGTGACAACCGGTGTTGCAGGGGGCGAATGTCACCCTGCCGCACGCTGAGATAATGCACCAGATTGCGGGCACTGCTCTGATACTGTTCACTGCAGCGCCGGATCTCGGGTTCCAGTTGACGCTCCAGGGCCATGGCGCCGTCCCGCAAGTGAATCAGCTCCGCTTGCAGATCCAGCAACGAATCCATATTCGATGCAATCACATAACCCCCCTGCTCTACCGGCGTTGGCAGAGAGACAGATTAAGGCAGCTTTATGACGGTTTGGGGAAGCCGGTCAGCCGGCACTGCTGCCGTCGGGCACAAATACGTAGCCCACCCCCCAGACGGTCTGGATATAACGGGAGTTGGAGGGATCGTCTTCGATCAGCCGCCGCAACCGCGATACCTGGACATCGATACTGCGTTCCATGGCACTCCATTCACGCCCACGGGCCAGATTCATCAGCTTATCCCGGGTCAGCGGTTCACGGGGATGCTGTACCAGGGCTTTCATGACGGCAAACTCACCGGTGGTGAGGGACACCGCCTGCCCGTCCTTGGTCAGCGTACGGGTGGACAGATCCAGTGAGAAAGGCCCGAAGGTCACCACCGTTTCCTGTTGTGACGGGGCGCCGGGCAATTCTTTCACCTGGCGGCGCAGAACAGCCTTGACCCGGGCCAGCAGCTCCCGCGGGTTGAATGGCTTGGGCAGATAATCGTCCGCCCCGGCTTCCAGACCATTGATACGGTCGGCATCATCACCCTTGGCCGTGAGCATGATGATCGGAATCTGGTTGTCCGCGCCCCGCAGGCGTTTGCAAATGGACATTCCGTCTTCCCCGGGCAGCATCAGATCCAGCACCATCAGGGAGTAAATCTCCCGTGACAGGGCCCGATCCATTTGCTCGGCATCGGCCACCGCCTTCACCAGAAACCCCTGTTCTTCCAGATAACGCTGTAGCAATCCCCGCAACCGGGAATCATCATCAACTACCAGAACCTTCTGCTGCTGTTCCTGCTCGCGGGGGCTGTCTACCATTGAAATTACCTGTTAAAACCTCGTGGGGATGGAACCATCCGGATAAACGTGCCTCAAAACCAGTTACGGGCACAACCGGTTAAGGTAGCGGGATCACCGCGCAAAGTCATGTCCGGAAAGTGTTACAAACCGTGTTATGACAACTAACGTGCTAAAATTGCACTGCTTTTCGACATTATCAACTATTGCATGAGAATGTTGCTTAGCTTCATTATGCACAAAACCATTCCAATAACGCGACAACCTGGATGACCACATTGCGCGCAGCCATCAATACGATACTCAGAAAAACACCGCTGCCCCTGTTGATTGCAGCCTTCACCCTACTGATCATCCTTGCCCTGTTCATGCTGCAACCGGAGCCGGAGAAAAAACCCGTGGCCGACATCCTGCCACTGGTGAAAACCCTGCCCGCCAAGCCGCAAAGCCACCGCCCCATGGTGACCCTCTATGGCCGTCTGGAATCTCCGCGGGAATCCAACCTGTCCAGCACCATTAATGCCTATGTGGCAAAAGTGCTGATACAGGAGGGCCACTGGGTTCGCACCGGCGACATTATCGTGGAGCTGGAAGACAGCGATGTGCGCCTGATTTACGAACAAAGACAAGCGGAGCTGGAAGACCTGGAAGCCCAGCTGGCATCTGAACAGGCCCGCTACGAGACCGACGTCAAAGCCCTGCAGGTGGAACGGCAGCTGGTGGCCCTGACACAGAAGTCGGCCCAGCGCTACGAAAAACTGGTGGAGCGCAATGTGGGCTCTGACCTGAGCCGGGATGAGGCCCTGCAGCAGGCCCGCGCCCAGGCCCTGAGCCTGTACAGCCGCGAATACGCCGTCAACGACCATCCCAATCGGGTGAAACGCCTGCAGGCGCAGCTGAAGCGAGCGCGGGCAGTGCGGGATCAGGCTGCCCTGGACCTGGCCCGGACCCGCATCACCGCGCCCTTTGACGGCCGCGTCACCGCCATCAACGCCTCACCCGGCAACCGGGTGCGCCCCGGCGACGTAGTGGCGACCCTGTTCGATTCAGAACACGTGGAAGTCCGCGCCCAGATTCCCTCGCGCTACCTGAACCAGGTGGAACCCGCACTGGCAAACGGCATTGAGCTGGACGCCACCTTCGCCCTGAATGAGAAACGCATCGGCCTGGTTCTGGAGCGGTTGGCCGGGGCCATCGCAAGTGGGCAGGGCGGCGTGGACGCCTTGTTTGCCCTGGATGAAAGCCAACGCAATCTCACTCTCGGCCGCGCCGGTGAGGTGTACCTGCATATGCCCCCGGTGGACAACAGCATCGCCCTGCCCCCCACCGCCATCTACGGCCAGCAGCGCATTTATACGGTGGAGGATGGCGTTCTCAATACGGTTATGATTCAGCGCCTGGGAGAGGTGCTGACCGAAGACGGTGACCGCTGGCAACTGATTCAGGCCGACGTGGAGCCCGGCCAACCCATCCTGATCACGCAACTCTCCAACGCCCTGGGCGGCCTGCGGGTGAAGCAGCAAGACGATACCGGGCGGGCCGGCGATGAGTGAACCCAAAGGCATCATCGCCACCTTTGCCACGCACCGGGTGGCGTCCAATCTGCTCATGTTTCTGTTTATCCTGGCCGGGTTGTGGGCGTTAAAGAAAATGAACACCCAGTTCTTTCCCAACTTCGAACTGGAATACATCAGTATCGCCGTGCCCTGGAGTGGTGCCAGCGCCGAGGATGTGGAGCGCTCCATCATCATCCCCATGGAGCAGGAACTGAAAACCCTCACCGAAGTAAAAAAGATGACCGCCACTGCGCGGTCCGGCTCCGGCAGCATTGTGCTGGAACTGGAGGAGGGGGTGATCGTAGGTGATGTACTGGATCGGGTGAAACAACGGGTGGAATCCATCCGCAACCTGCCGGACGAAGCCGAGCGGCCGGTGATCCAGCAGATCGAGCGCTTCTCCCCCATCGCCAACATCGTCATCATGGGGTCGGAATCCCTGCCGGAGCTGGCCATGTTGGCGCGCCAGTTCGAGGATGAACTGCTGGGCCGCGGCATCCGTAAGATCAATTTTGTGGGCATGCCGGCAGAAGAAATTGCCATCAAGGTGCCGTCGTCCACCCTCCATGAAACCGGCCTGTCGCTGACCGAAATCGCCAACCGGGTGCGCCAGAACAGCACCGACCTGCCGGCCGGCACCGCCGCCAAGGATGAAGTCTCCAAACAGGTGCGCAGCCTGAGCCAGCAACGCACCGTGCAGGGCTTTGAAGAAATGCCCCTGTTTACCGACAGCAGCGGCCGCCTGCTGCGGGTAGGGGATCTGGCGGAGGTGGAGCGCCGCCCGCAGGAAGACGAGCCTTACATCACGGTCAACGGGCAGCCCGCCATTGAAATGCTGATGATGCGCACCGAATCGGAGGACACCCTGCGTACCGCCCGCATATTCACCCAATGGCTGGAGGATGTGCGGCCGCGTCTGCCGCAGGGGGTGTCCATTAAGGTGTACAACGAGCGCTGGAAGCACCTGCGTGATCGCATCAACCTGCTGCTGGAAAACGGCATCAGCGGACTGATCCTGGTGATCGCCACCCTGTTCCTGTTTCTCAATGTACGGGTGGCGTTCTGGGTTACGGTGGGGATCCCGGTCTCGTTTCTGGCCACCCTGGCGGTGCTCTATCTCACCGGTGGCACCATCAATATGATCAGCCTGTTTGCCCTGATCATGGCCCTGGGTATCATCGTGGATGACGCCATCGTGGTGGGCGAAGACACCCTCACCCACCTGGAGATGGGCGAGTCCGCCGAGCGGGCCTCGGTGGGTGGCGCCCGCCGTATGTTTGCGCCGGTATTGGCCTCCTCCATGACCACCATCGCTGCGTTCCTGCCACTGACCATGCTGCATGGCGTAATGGGGAAAATCGCCTTCGACCTGCCGGTGGTGATCATCTGTGTCATCATCGCCTCCGTGGTGGAATGTTTTCTGATTCTGCCCGGCCACCTCAACCACAGCCTGCGCAAACAGAAAGAAGAAAAAACCACCGGTTTCAAAGCCAACTTTGATCGTAAGTTTGTGGCGTTTCGGGAAAAGCGCCTGCGCACCGCCGTGGACGCCGCCATCAAGAATCGGGGCAGTGTCATCGTCGCCGGCCTCAGCGCCTTCGCCCTGATGTTGAGCCTGGTATTCACCGGTGTCATCAAAACCACGTTCTTCCCGGCCGTGGACGGCAACGAGATTCGCGCCAATGTGGAATTTCACGCCGGCACCTCCAAGAAAACCGTGGATGCCTTTCTGGTTCATCTGGAGGACAGCCTGCAGCAAACCCGGCGCCAGATTCAAAACGAGTTTGACCAGGATATTCTGAATGCGGTCATCACCTACCATGGCCGCTCGTTCTTCGATATCACCGGGCGGGAAGTCAATCGCGAATCCGGTGCAGTGATCGTCGACCTGGTGAGCGGACAACGCCCCATGACCAACGCCGAGTTCATCCGCCGCTGGCAGGACAACATTGCCAAACCACCGGGTATCAAGCGCTTTGCCATGACCCAACGGGAAGCCGGACCGGCCGGCAAACCCATCGCCATCCGCCTGATCGGCAATGATATACAGGCCTTGAAAGCCGCCAGCCTGGAGCTGCAGGCTGCCCTTGCCCGCTATCGCGGAGTCAGCAATATTGACGATGATCTGCCCTGGGGCAAGGAACAACTGATTTACGAGCTGACCCCAACCGGACGCCAACTGGGTCTGGACACCGCCACCATCGGCCGCCAGCTGCGGGCCGCTTTTGACGGCAACCTGGCCCAGATCTTCAATCAGGATGACGATGAAATCGAAGTGCGGGTGACCCTGCCGGACAACGAACGCAACAGCACCCAGACACTGGAGTATTTCCCGGTCACCCTGGCCAGTGGCGCCACCGTACCCCTGAGTGAAGTGGTGCGCTTTGAATCCCGCCAGGGTATCGAGAAGCTCAATCACACCGACGGCGCGCTCAATGTCACCGTGTCAGCGGACCTGGACGACAAGATCGCCAATGCCAACGAAATCTTTGCAGACCTCAATGCCGGCCTGCTACCGGATCTGCAGCGCCGCTACAGCGTCAACCTGGGCCTGGAAGGCAAAGCCCAGGATCAACAGGAGACGCTGCAGGAAATGCGCCTGGGCATGATGATTGGCCTGGCGCTGATTTTTATTGTGCTGAGCTGGGTGTTTTCATCCTACATCTGGCCATTGGCGGTGATGGCCGCCATTCCCCTGGGCCTCACCGGTTCGCTGATCGGGCACCTGATTATGAACAAAGACCTGTCCATGTTCTCACTGATGGGGTTATTTGGCCTGTCCGGAATCGTCGTTAACGACTCCATTGTCCTGATCACCTTCTTCAGTCAATTACGGGAGCGGGGCATGGCGGTGCACGAAGCCATCGTGGAGGCCATCTGCGCGCGTTTCCGGGCGGTGGTACTGACCTCCATGACCACCGTCGCCGGTCTGCTGCCCATATTATTCGAAACCTCACTGCAGGCTCAGTTCCTGATTCCCATGGCCATTTCCATCGTTTTCGGCCTGGCCTATGGCACCTTCTTGATCCTGTTCTTTGTTCCTGCGATGATCACCTACCTCGAATCCGGCAAGCTGCGGTTAACGGGTGTCACCGCCAAGCTGCATAATCGTATCCGCCCTGTACCAGGCGGCTAAATTACAGAAAGTCTGTATTTAATCTCCGGTAAGTCGTATATGTTTACCGTTCGAGCCCGACACAACTTTGATCAAAAATACAGCTAAGCGCCTTAGAATCAACACCGTTTCTAAGGCGTTATGGCAAATTGCGATGGAAACCCGGCGTGGATTTTGAAACAATCCTCACTCCATATTTCGCATGGCCAACGTTAGTATCCCGGGTTTGATAAAACCAATTGGGGTTCAGGGAAAAGATGTCTCCATCAGATCAATCATCGTTTACAAAAGGATTCTCTGTGCACAATGCACACAACAGGGATCGTGATGGATCACTCCTGGTCAACATCCAGAGCCGGGTGCTGGCAAGCCTGTCCGACCTGCTCACCGAATTCTTTCACCAAATGGACGATGCCTTTTTTGACCGGGCAGAACAGGCGGCCACCAATAACGAACAAAACATGTATTTTGAAGCCATGCGTGAACTGCGCATGCATGCCCGCGACGTGGACAACGAACTGCGCAAAGAGCTGGCGTTCCAGTTCGATCTGCTGAGCAAAAAACAACGCCAGGAAGACGTCCATCGTGATGACGATTTAAGCCTGGTGGACAAAGACCGGGTAGAGGTGGATGTTGCCCTGTCCAACATCCGCAACAAGATCCGCACCAGCTATCCGGACCTGCAGCTGCAGTTCAGCCGCCTGCTGAATCACTATCTGGGGATTGACTGGCTCAACGAAGACAACCATCCCCTGGGCGCCGACACTCTGGTGACCGCCTTCAGTCACGCCATCGAAAAACTGGATTTACCGCTCAAGGTACGGCTGATGGTGTTGAAGTATTTCGAACGCCAGGTGGTGGAAAATCTGCGTCAGCCACTGTTGGATGCCGCGAAAATTCTGTTGGATGCCGGAGTCAAATCCGAGCCCGCCAACACCAGCACAACCAGCACCCCCCCTGCCGGCCCGGAGCAGCAAGCGGCCCCCGGCGCGTCAGCCGCGGAACCACAGCCAGCAGCTTCACAGGGCGGGGACAGCCCCGACCTGCACAGCGCACTGGCCGCCCATTACGAAACCACGGTGCCGTTCGAGCAGGTGCAGGCCTTGATGACCCATTTCTACAAAGGCAGCCTGAACAATCGCCTGTTCGCAGTAAAACAGGGGCAAGCGGCACCGGAGCTGCACCGGGAAGACCTGTTCAGTGTGCTGAGCCGGCTGCAAAGTGCCGAACGGGATTCACTGCAGGATGAAGATCCCGCCAACAGCCATTATGACCACCAGGATGTGCGCTTGCTGCTGGAACACCAGTTGGCCCATACCGTCCGCCAGCGGGGCGCCCGCAAACTGAAGCAGGCCGATGATGATGTCATCAACCTGGTGAGCATGGTATTCGAATTCATACTGGACGATCACAATATCCCACCGGAGGTATCCCTGCTGCTGGGCCGTCTGCAAATTCCGGTGATCAAGATCGCACTGGCCGACAAGCAGTTCTTCAGCGACGCCCATCACCCGGCCCGCCGCCTGCTGAAGTTGTTGTCCCAGGCCGCCATCGGCTGGGAAAAAGAATCGGTTCTGCAGCGTGACCTGTTGATGGAGGAGATCCGCAATGTGGTCACGCGCATTCTCAACGAATTCGAAGTGGACAACCTGTCCCTGTTCGCCGATCTGGAAAAAAGTTTTTCCCGCTTCCTGCAGGAAGAAACCCGGCGCGCCAAAACCGTCGAAAAACGTGTGCTGCAAACCGCCCAGGGGCAGGCCAAAACCGAGCAGGCCCGCAACACCATCAATCAGCTGATCAACGACCGCATGCAAGGCAAAACCCTGCCCTCTGTAGTGATCGACATGATCGACGGACCCTGGCGGGTGTTGATGCTGCAGCGCCTGATGCGCCACGGGCGGGATTCCGATGAATGGAAACACTGCCTGAAAACCGTGGATGACCTGATCTGGAGCATTCAACCGGCCAACGCCGGCAGCGACCGCGAACGCTGGGTGAAGATCATTCCCACCCTGCTGCGGGAAATCTGTGGTGGCCTGGAAAGCATCAAGCATCCCGGGCTGGAAGTGGACAAATTTCTAGCCGCCCTGTGGGAAATCCACGGCCAGATTCTGCAGACACCGCCGGATCAGCAACTGCCCAACAGCCGCACAGTGGATCACACCCTGACTGAACCGGCAGGCAGCCCCGTTGCCGTCCACCACACCCCCGGCAACTCACCGGCCAGCGACCCTGCCAGCGGCGCTGAACTCTCCGCCATCGAGCGCCAGAAAAAGCGGGCGGCGGAACGCAAAGCCCTGCTCGATCCCAAGCAACATGCCCAGTCCGACCTGCGCCGTCAGTTGCTCACCATGAAAGCCGGCCAATGGATTGAAGTCCATACCCTGGAAGGCAAGGTCCGCCGCTGCAAACTGGCCTGGCGCGACACCAACACGGACATCTACATTTTTGTCTCGCGCCGCGGCAACAAGGTGCTGGAAACCAACCTGGACAGCATGATTCGCATGGCCAACGCCGACGAATTGCGCCTGCTGGAAAACGTGTCCATGTGGGATCGTGCCCTCAGCAACGTACTGGGGGGCCTCAAACGCAATGTCTCCCGGGAGGCCGAGACCTCCTCGACGGATTGAGCAAACAGGTCACATAGACAAGCCCCCTTCCTATCGTTTTACCTGTTCATGGGTTTATAATCCCGCCTCCACCTCAGGTAGTAGCCACGAGAAAGATTAGAAAATGATCAATATCGCTGACACCATTGCCAACGAACTTGGCGTCAACTCCATTCAAGTCAACGCCGCCGTCGCCCTGCTGGACGAAGGCGCCACTGTTCCGTTTATTGCCCGTTACCGGAAGGAAGCCACCGGCGGCCTGGACGACACCCAACTGCGTACGCTGGAAGAACGCCTGCGCTATCTGAGAGAACTGGAAGAGCGCCGCGAAGCCATCCTCAAGAGCATTGCCGAGCAGGAAAAACTCACGCCGGAACTGGAATCGGCCATCCAGGCCGCCGACACCAAAACCCGTTTGGAAGACCTGTACCTGCCCTATAAACCCAAGCGCCGCACCAAAGGCCAAATCGCCCGCGAAGCCGGCCTGGACCCGCTGGCCCAGTCCCTGCTGCAGGATCCCCGCCTGGACCCGGAACAGGAAGCGGAAAAGTTCATCAACGCGGAACAGGGGGTGGCCGATGTCAAGGCCGCCCTGGATGGTGCCAAGTACATTTTGATGGAGCAGTTCAGCGAAGACGCCGACCTGCTGGCGCGCCTGCGCGGCTATCTGTTCCAGAACGGCATTCTCACCGCCAAAGTGGTCACCGGCAAAGAAGAGGAAGGTGCCAAGTTCCGCGATTACTTCGAGCATTCCGAGCCTCTGAAAAGCGCGCCATCCCACCGTGCCCTGGCCATCTTCCGCGGCCGCAACGAGGGCATTCTGCAGGCCAGCATCACCCTCGATCAGGATGAAGAGGTCATCACCCATCCCTGCGAGGACATGATCGCCCAGCACTTCGAATTGCGGGATGAAGGCCGGGCTGCTGACAAATGGCTGGCGGAGGTCGTACGCTGGACCTGGCGTATCAAACTGCTCACTCATCTGGAAACCGAACTGCTGGGCGACCTGCGGGAGAGGGCCGAAGAAGAGGCCATCAAGGTGTTCGCCCACAACCTGAAAGATCTGCTGATGGCCGCTCCGGCAGGCCCCCGCGCCACCATGGGACTGGACCCGGGCCTGCGTACCGGGGTCAAAGTCGCCATCGTCGATGCCACCGGACAACTGGTGGAACACGGCACCATCTTTCCCCATGCGCCGCGCAACCAATGGGATGAATCCATTGCCGTCATCGCGGCGCTGTGTAAAAAATATAACGTGGAGCTGATCAGCATCGGCAACGGCACCGCCTCCCGGGAAACCGACAAGCTGGCCGCTGAAATGCTGAAGAAGCACCCGGATCTGACAGCCCAGAAGATCATGGTAAGCGAAGCCGGGGCGTCGGTGTATTCCGCCTCTGAATTCGCCGCCCGGGAATTCCCCAAACTGGATGTATCCTACCGTGGTGCGGTGTCCATTGCCCGGCGCCTGCAGGATCCCCTGGCGGAGCTGGTAAAAATCGAACCCAAAGCCATTGGTGTGGGCCAGTACCAGCACGATGTCAGCCAGAGCAAAATGGCGCGCAGCCTGGATGCGGTGGTGGAAGACTGTGTGAACGCGGTGGGCGTGGATGTGAATACCGCGTCGGAACCCCTGCTGGCGCGCATCTCCGGTTTGAACAAAACCATTGCCGGCAACATCGTATCGTTCCGCAATCAAAACGGCGCTTTCCATTCCCGTGATGATCTGAAACAGGTTCCACGCCTGGGGGATAAAACCTACGAACAGGCCGCCGGTTTCCTGCGCATCATGAACGGCAGCAATCCCCTGGACCGCTCGGCAGTACACCCGGAGGCGTATCCGGTGGTGGAGAAAATCGCCGCCCGCAACAGCCGCGACATCGGCCAGATCGTCGGTGACACCGGCTTCCTTAAAACCCTGGCCGCCAATGATTATGCGGATGCCTTCGGTTTACCCACGGTCACCGACATCATCAACGAACTGGAAAAACCCGGCCGCGACCCCCGCCCGGAATTCAAAACCGCTGAATTCAAGGAAGGTGTGGAAACCATGGATGATCTGCATCCGGGCATGATCCTGGAGGGTGTCGTCACCAACGTCACCAACTTCGGTGCGTTCGTGGATATCGGTGTCCATCAGGATGGGCTGGTGCACATTTCCGTGCTGTCCAACACCTTTGTGTCCGACCCCCGCGAAGTGGTTAAAGCCGGTGATATCGTCAAGGTGAAGGTGGTGGATATCGATTTGCCGCGTAAGCGAATCGGCCTCAGCATGAAATTGGACGAAGCCGCCGGCGAAAAAGTGGATGGCCCACGGGCACCGAAAGGCAAGCACGGGGCCAAAAGCAAAGCCCGCCCCAACAAACCCCAGCGCAGCAGCAAAGGCCCCTCCAATGCACCCGGCAAAACCGGCACCTTTGCCGACCTGTTCGCCAATGCGAAAAAACTGCGCTAAGCAGCCTTTCGCCTGCCCATAACAAGGTCAAAAAAAGCCCCGGCACGGGTTTCCATGCCGGGGCTTTTTAATCCCGCCCGCTTCCCGTTCAGTTCATCTGATCCAGAAAAGTCACGATATCCGTGGCCGCCTGGCGCCACTGGTTTTCCAGCAATACTGCGTGAGCACTGTTGTACACATGCAGGCGCTTGTGAACACTGGACACCTCATCAAAAATTTCCTGGCTTGAGGTTACCGGCACCAACGCGTCACTGTTTCCATGCAACAGCAATATGGGGACAGTAATGTAACGCAGGCGGGGCTCCATGTAATCACCCGCGGCTAATATGGTGCTGACATAGGCACCGGGCAGCCAACCATGGGCAACCAATGGATCATCCAACAGGCGGGACTGCAGCGAATCATTGTCGATGACCAACCGGATCCCGGTATCGGATTCCACTGCCGGGAAGGAGGAAAATCCCGACGTTACCCACTGGGTGGTGGTCAGGGTGATTTCGTTAATAAAATCAGGGGCGCGTATCCCCAGCAATTTCATACTGGGCTTGTAGCCCACAGCACTGGTAATCACGCCATTGAGTAAAAACTCATGTTTGACCGCGGTGTACAGGGCCACCGCACCACCCAGGCTTTCCCCCATGACCACGTTTTTAACACCGGGGTAGCGTTTACGCAGCATCTGCAGCACAAACTTCAGATCATCGGAATATGCATCGAAACTGTCCACATAACCGTGGCCTTTCAATCCCTGAGAGCGCCCCCAGCTTTGCATATCGTAGGCGTAAACGCGGTACCCCTGTTGCGACAGATAGGTGGCGGTATCCACATACAACCCACTGTGCAACGCCGTGCCATGGAGCAGTATCACATTGGCTTTGGCGGTCTGCGCAGGCTCCCAGGTGCGGGCAAACAGATCAAGCCCCCGGGCGTTGGTGAAAATTTCCTCGGCATAGTCGGCCCGCCGTTCAAGTGACCCGCTGAAGGCCGGCGGATGGGAACTGCAGCCGGCAACGGCCAACAGACTCAGCAGTAGAATCAGCAGGGGAAAACGCAACATACACTACCTCTTGACAGGTTTCCGAAACGGAAAAACGGCCTGACTATACGGCCGACCCAGCACTGAGTCAATAAAACCATTATGTATCATCCGGCTTTTGTTGCCGGCAATAATGGCCATTTCATTGATCTGCCATTTCCCGCATAATCACGCAAAACCGTTCGGGAAAACTGCGTGAAAAACAAGTTACTGCACCGCCTTGAAACCATCCGCGAGGTGCAACTGCATCAAAGCCTCACCCACATGAAACGGGGGCTGGAAAAGGAAAGTCTGCGGGTCAATAGCAACGGCGAGCTGGCACAAACCCGGCACCCTGCAGCCCTGGGTTCCGCACTGACCCACCAATGGATCACCACCGACTACTCCGAAGCCCTGCTGGAATTCATCACACCGGTGTTCCAGGACATCAAACGCCCACTGGCATTTCTGCATGACCTGCACCGTTTTACTTACCAGAATCTGGATCAGGAACTGTTGTGGGTAAACAGTATGCCGTGCCTGATGGGCGACGAATTGTCCATTCCCATAGCGGATTACGGCAGCTCCAATGTGGGCAAAATGAAGCATTACTATCGTCATGGGCTCTGGCACCGCTATGGTCGCTACATGCAAACCATCGCCGGGATTCACTACAACGTTTCCATTCCTGACACGTTCTGGTCCGTCTACCACCAACTGGAAAACAGCGGTGAGGAGTTGCAGGATTTTATCTCCGGGCAGTATTTTGGCCTGATTCGCAATTTCCTGCGTAATGTGGGCCTGGTGGTGTATCTGTACGGCGCCTCGCCGGCGGTGTGTGGCTCCTTTCTCAGGGGCCGTGAGCATCAATTGGAAACCTTCCAGCAACACACCTGTTATATGCCTTACGGCACCTCCCTGCGCATGAGCGATCTGGGCTATCACAACGACGCCCAAGCGGGATTAAAGGTGTCCTACAACTCGCTGGATGAGTACGTGAGTTCGCTGCAGCACGCCATTCGCACCCCCTACCCGCCCTATGAAAAACTGGGTGTAAAAAACCATGGCCAGTACCAGCAACTGAACACCAATATTCTGCAAATCGAAAACGAGTTCTACAGCAGCATTCGCCCCAAACGGGTGACCCAAAGCGGCGAGCGGCCCACCTGCGCTCTGGCCGACCGCGGGGTGGAGTACATCGAACTGCGCTGTGTGGACCTCGATCCTTTCAGTCCGCTGGGTATCACCGATTCCCAGATCCGTTTTCTGGATGTGTTCGCCCTTTATTGCCTGCTCGAGGACAGCCCGGCGCTGACGGAGCAGGAACAGCAATGCAATATCGAGAACTTGCAATCCATCGTCACCCAGGGGCGCGACCCACAGCTGCGCCTGACCTCGAAATGCACCCAGGCCCCGTTCCGGCAATGGGCCCAGGAGCATCTGCAGAAAATGCTGCAGGTGGCCCAATTGTTTGATCAGGCCCATGGCCACAGCGCCCATTCCGGGGTGGTCAAAGCCCAGATGCAAAAATTGGCGCAGCCGGAACTGACCCCATCGGCCCAGGTCATGACCACCCTGTTTGAGCAACAGCAACCCTTCTTCGAGTTTGCCATGAACCGGGCTCAGGACACCGCCAACTATTTTAAAAATCAACCGCTTAGCTCAGCCGAAGCCGCCGCTTTCACCAAAGAGGCGCGCCGTTCCATCGAAGCTCAACGCCGCATTGAAGCAGAAGACGACATCACCTTTGAGCAATATTTAGACAATTTCTTCGCGCAGGACGCCTGCAATTGATCTTGTTTGGAAAATTTTCAAGCACTTAGCGTGACTTCCTAGAATTCACTGCTAGTCTTGATCGTAGATGCAGGAAGTTGGCATCAGAGTGTGCAGTAAAACAATAAATGACGACCGTAATATGAAGAGGCTGGGAGCCATGAGCATCAGTGAAATCGATCAACATAACTGGAGCATCGAAACCCTGAATAAGGCCTATCGTCAAGGCTACATGTTTGGCCTGAGTGGTGAACCACAGAAGGCCTGCCCCTATGATTCAGATGTCATTGCCGCGGCCTGGGAAGCGGGTTGGACCGACGGCAGTGCGCAGGCCGATCAGATCGGCTTCCGGGCGCGGGAACAAGCCATCGCCTGACGGGGAACCAAGCCCCGTAATGGGGGGTCGAAGGTCACACAAAGACGCCGCTTGTGTTTATAATCGGTGCGGGATTCTCTCCCCCTGACAATAACACACAAGCAACCGCACTGACTGAAGAGACCACGACCTTGCCTTCCTACCGTATTCTAAACGCACTGGGCGTACTCGGCGCCATCATCTCCATCGCTTTCGCCTACTTTTACCTGCAACGCCATCTGGGACTGGATGCCTGCCCGCTGTGCCTGATCGATCGCGGCATTGTGATCAGTATCGGATTCTTCTTCCTGCTGGCACTGGTGCATAATCCCGCCACACTGGGACAACGCGTCTATGCAGGCTGCGCCCTGCTGTTCAGTGTTTTCGGCATCGCCGTGTGCTGGCGTCACCTTTGGTTACAGAGCCTGCCCAAGGATCAGGTACCGGAATGCAGCCCGGGCCTGGAATATATGCTGGAAACCTTCCCCATCAGCGAAACCATCACCACGATTTTCAACAGCGCCGGCGAGTGTGCCGACATCCAGTGGACTTTTATGGGATTGTCCATTCCGGCCCAAACAATGCTGGTATTCATTGGTTTCGCACTGTTATCACTGGTGCAATTGCTGCGTAAAAACGGGTAAGTGACCGTTTTTACGCCCTTTTGTCCTCATAAAATTTAGAACGTGTTTTCATAAAAATGATCGCCATCATTACCTAAACAACGTTTTCCAATCGTAAATACCCACCAAGCCAATAAATCATTTTTGTCAACGTGATAATGTGGTTTTTGGCGCCACCTAAATGTCTTGCCCGCCCAAATCAATTTGCATATTCTCGATAGTCCACAGTCTGCAAAAACACGTTGACTGTGGATGATTTCCCTGTGGAATCAATGACAATTTGCAGCAGTACCTATCAGGAGCAGGGCCATGTTTGAGCCCTGGAAAAGAAGAAGCGTTATTTAACGTTTCGTTGTGTAAAAGGGTAACAGTGAGCCCCTATCAGCCACGACCCGACAACAACTACCATGCAAATGGGGAGACCAGAACATGCTGACCGAAGCCAAAATCCCGAGTGACCTGCACTGGGTCAATATCGATAAGATGATTAGCCGCTGGCTGAAGGAACGACAGGAATTGATCGTTCTGTATTGCAAAGTGGATGGCCTGAAACAATTTTCACAGCAGGACACACCCATCAGCGTCCGGGTGCAGGCCCTGTGCGACGTACTCATCGACTACGTATCCGCCGGCCACTTCGAAGTTTACCAATTGCTGATGAAAGAAGCCGAACATTTCCAGGATGACTATCAGAAAACCATCGACCGTATCCTGCCTCTGATCCAACACTCCACTGAACTGGCGCTGGACTTCAACGACCAGTACTGCTCTGCCGAATTGTGTGAAAAGAACATGGAAAAACTGGCCCGCGACCTGAACCAGCTGGGTGAAAAAATGGTGGAACGGTTTGATCTGGAGGATCAGCTGATCGACAATCTGCATAACTGCCATCGCGACATGGTTGCCTGAACACTGTTGCCTTAACACTGTTGGCTGCACACTATCGGCCAAACACAGGGCAACCATCACAATACCGATCTACCGCAGATCGATAATAAAAAAGAGAGCGTTACGCTCTCTTTTTTATTATTGGCTACACTGTTTTTATAACTCTTTTTTTTTACAACTCCGTGGTTACCGATAAGCATTGAATCATGCGCACTCTGATCCCGCTCATAATCTGTCTGTTCATCACCGCCTGCGGTGACACCCCCAATCGCCAATGGGAAACCACCGCCAGTGGTGCCTACACCGCCTCCCTCAGTCCGGCCGGTGATTATGCGGTAATCGGCGCGGTGGAACACGGCGGCAGTCTGTGGCGGCTACAGGATGGCGAGCGTCTCTATAACTGGAATCACACAGCAGGCCAATTCTCAAAACTGGTTGCCAGCACGTTCTCCACCGATGGCCGCTACACCCTCACCGCCGAGCGGAAACGTTTTGTTATGTGGGAAGTGGCAAGCGGCCGGGCCGCCGGTTTCTGGCCCGCGGAAGGCGGCGTGCTCTCCCTGGCGCTATCGGATAACGGGCGCTACGCCATTGTCGGGCAGGAAGATTACACCGCGCTCTACATTGACACCGCCACCGGCTCCATTCTCAACACCTTAAGCCACGCCGGTGACATCAATACGGTTGCCATCAGTGCCGATGGTTTGGTGGGTGTTACCGGCTCCGAAGACGGTATCGTCAAGGTTTGGGATCTGCCCGCCGGCAAAGAAACCTTCGCCTACCGGCTGGGGGATGATGTCAGCGCGGTGGCATTGAGCGCCGACGGCAGCCTGGTGTTCGGCAGCCTGTACTACGGCAAAGGTAAAATATGGCAGACTAAAACCGGCCAGGAGGTGGCCAGCATCGGCCACAACCGCACCACCATCACCGTCGCCCGTTTCTCCAAAGACAACAGTAAACTGCTGACCGGATTCACTGCCCGTCGCGTTGTACTGTGGGAGGTGGCAACCGGCAACGACCTGAAAAGCTGGCGTGCCGATGCCCCCCTGTTCTGGCGCCCGTCCGGTTTGGTGGTAAACGACGTGGCCTTCGGTAGCCAGCCCAATCAGATCCTCACTGTTTTTTCCAACGGCCTGATCTATCAGTGGTAACAGGCCATCAATGCTGCCCATCTGGTTTGAATAACCGCGCCACCGCCTGGGGATTGGAGCTGAAAAAAAGATGCAGGTAAGTGGCGGTCAAACTGCCCTGCCGATAAATGGCCTCCCCCGGTGCCGGATGCCGCTGACGCCGACCGTACGCCAACGGTGCTGGAGTATTTTCACTCATGGAACGGTGGTGCGCATGCCCCCGAATTTCCCCTTCCGGTAGCGGCGCGCTCTGCATACCCTGACAGCCGCCGCGATCACGCATGCGCCCTTCCCCCGGCAACACACCCAACATGGGCGTACGTTTTCCCTGCAGATCGGTGAGGCCTTGCAGGCAATAGAGAAAACCACCGCACTCAGCCAATACCGGTTTACCGGAAGCCACAAAATCACGCATGGATTGGGTCATGCTCACGTTAGCGGCCAGGGCCTCGGCGTGCAGCTCCGGATAGCCACCGGGCAACCAGAGGGCATCAGCCTGTGGTACCGCCGTCTCGTTCAACGGTGAAAAGAATAGAACCTCCGCCCCCAACTGCTGCAGGGTCAGTACATTGGCATCGTAAATAAAACTGAACGCCACATCCCGCGCGATGGCAATACGGGTGCCGGCAAGGCCATCAGACGGCACAGGGGGCAGGGCCCCGGTGGCAGCCGGGTAAAACGCCACCGGCGGCAGTTGCGGTAACCCATTGAGGATACCTGATTGCTGCAACCAGTCCGCCGCCGCTTCCAATTGTTGCTCCAGGTCTGCACGTATTTCTTGTGCCTGCACCAATCCCAGATGCCGCTCGGGCAACTGCACCGTCGACTCCCGCGGCAGGGCAGCCAGCAATGGCAACGACGGCGGCAGTGCATCGGCGATCAATTGCCGATGACGCTGTGAACCACACTGGTTGGCTATCAAGCCGGCTACCTGAAGGTCATCACGATACGTGGCCAGCCCCTGTGCCAGCGCTGCTGCCGTCTGCGCCATTCCCGCTACATCCATAACAATAGCCAGAGGCATCTGAAACAAGGCAGCCAGGTCGGCGCTGGAGGGTTCCCCATCGTACATGCCCATGACCCCCTCCACCAAAATCAGGTCAGCCTCGGCGGCGGCGTCATACAGAGCCTGGCGGCAATAGGCCTCCCCTGCCATCCAGAGATCCAGTTGCAACACCGGGGCCGCGGAAGCCTGCTGCAAAATCTGTGGATCCAGATAATCCGGCCCGGCCTTGAAAACCCGCACACGTTTACCCTGGCGTTTCAGCAAACGGGCCAGACCGGCGGTAATGGTGGTTTTGCCCTGGCCGGAGGCCGGTGCCGCCATCAGTAGCGCGACGCAATGGCGGGGCCCTGGCCGGCCCATCAAGGCCCCACCGCCATGACGCTGCCCACCAGAACCACACCGGCAAACCCGACGCTGTACGCCACCAGCAGATACCCGGAAAAACGCAGGTAGGCCCCAAAGGTCAGGGATTCCACCTTACTCATGGCCACCACCCCTGCCGCAGAACCGATTGCCAGCAAAGAGCCTCCCACCCCCACGGCATAAGTCAAGGTTAACCATTCACGCAGGTCCATGCTGATCCCGGATTTGAGCAGAGCGGCAGTCAACGGCACGTTGTCAAACAGTGCCGACAGCAAGCCCACCACAAAATTGGCCGCCATGGCCGGCATGTACTGGTACAGCTCGGGGAAATAAGCCAGCACGCCAAGCTCCTTCAACATGCCCACCAGCAACAGGACGCCTAAGAAGAACAACAATGTATCGAACTCAATCCGCCGCACGTAATCCAGGATGGGTTCATCCCGATTCATAAATTGCACCACCATAAACATCAACGACAGGCCGAACAGAAACGACAGCACCGGGGGGATGCCAAAGGCCACGTTGCCGCCAATGGTACCCAGAATGGTGAGGAAGAACAAAGCGCCAATCAGCAGATCCCCTCCACTGAAGCGGGGCGCCTGCTTGGTGAAGGTAAGTTCACCTTTCAATGGCAAAGACAGCATCCAGGCCAGCACCATGACCGCCACCATGGCTGGCAGAATCAACAACAACAAGGATGGAATGGCCACCTTACCGGCCAGAAATATCATCAGGGTGGTGACATCACCGGTGATCAGGGCGGCCCCACCCGCGTTGGTGGAAAACACCACCAGCACCACGTAACGCAGAAGCTTGTCCCGGGGCAGGTTCAGGCTCAACAGCACCGTGACGCACACCAGGGTGCAGGTCACGTTATCGGCCATGGAGGAGAACACAAAGGCAAACAGGCCGGTAATCATCATCAGCAACCGCTCACTCATCTTCGCGGGCAACAGCTGATTAACCAGGCCATCGATCAAGCCCTTGCTGGACAGATACGCCACAAAGGTCATGGCGGCCATCAGGAACAACCACAACGTGGCAATATCCAGCAGGTTTTCATTGAGCGCGTGCATCAGCTCAGCGGAATTCAGCTGCCCCGGGGGCGAGATAAAAAACAGCACCCACACCAGGGAACCAAAAAACAAAGTGGTTTTAGCTTTGTCGATATGGACAATATCTTCGATGACGATGGAAAGAAATCCAAGGGCCACCAGGACAAGCAAAATCGCTGACATGGCATATTCCTGATCGGGTGGACAAACGGAAAGTGCGCGAATTCTAGCCCAAGGCTGCAACCGAATCGAGCCCCTGAGTATTGCGTTTTGTGAACACACGCGCCCGTCGTGCCTGCCCGGATTTTCCTGATCGCCGTTTTGCAATGTGCACTATACTCATACATTCAATAGCTTACGCAGTGACCCGGATATAAGGAATCCTTTTCCACATGGTTCGGTACGTTTCATCCGCCCTCATTTTAACGGTCGTGCTGGTGGTATTACTGGGCCGTTGCCATTACAGCAATATGACCGTTGGCATGATGGGGCCCGCTCACAACGCAGTAGCCCGGATCGGCGATCTCAAGCATGCCATCGACATGCATTATTACGATCACCCCCAATTGCCGGACAGTAATCTGGAGCTGCGCAAGCCGGAACCGGATCAATACGGCAAACAGGCCGCCTTACTGCAGCGCCTGGAAGTGCTGCCGGGGGGCATCCTGTACGCGCAGTTTGCCGCCGAGAACAAAGGTATCCCGGTGGAGCTGGTGTATACCCCCAGTACAGCAGGCAGACATCGCTTGAACTGGACCTGTTCCAGCTACAATCTTACCCAGGCGTTGCGGGATGCGCTCTGGGAACCCTGTGGCGATGCAGCGGCTGCCTTTGACCGCGAGCAGGCTTTACGCCCGCAGGAGCTGGCACAATCCGCCGACGATTACCTGCAGCGGGTCACCGCAATCCAGCGGGAGAAGATCAGCAACACACCCCGGGAGCCCATGGATTGCTCGGCCCTGCAACAGGCCGGCAATGACTTTCTGCACATTACCACCCGGCGGATCGAATACTGGTCCCTGCAGGATGACCGGCAACGCCGGTTCGCCTTCGACCGCCCCCAGGACAACAGCTCTCCCGCCCACTGGGCATTGAACGGGAACGCGTACCTGTACCGGAATAACCGCTTGCAGGTATTCAACGCGGACCATCCCGCAGGGTTGCTCACCCCCATTCACCTGCTGCAGCCCTACCGGATCCGTCGTGATGGGAGCCTGCTACTGGCCAACACCGGTGTGGGCGTAACCCGCATCGACCTGTGCCGGCCTGAGCCCGCAATAAAGGACACCTACCTGCTGGAACTGGGCGCCTACCATCAGATTCAGGACTTCGTTCCGGCAAACAACCTGATCTACCTCACCGCACAGGAACCCAATCGCGGGCTGCCCCATTCCGCCTTGCAGATCGTCAGCCTGCGTTCCAACCGGCCCGTGGGATTCCTCAAGCTGGAAGGCCAGAGCAGAGGCATTGCCATCGCCGGGCGCCACATCTATGTTGCCAATGGTGCGCGGGGCATTGCCATTCTGGATGGCTTCGATCCCACCATGCCGCGCTTGCAGAGCCGCATCGCCACTCAGGATTTTGCCAGCGACCTGCTGTTGCAAGGCGACTATCTCCTGTTGGCGGACCGCCTGGCCGGACTGAAAGTCTATTACCGGGATGGCGACAGCCTGGCGCTGGCCCAGGCCCTGCCCACAGCGCAGGCCGCCATTCAAATCAAACGCCTCACTGAGCGTTATTTTGCCGTCAGCTTCAAGAACGGCACCACCGCCCTCTATCAATGGCAAGACAATAAGGCAGCCCCCGTTGAACTCTCTTCCCCTTAAACAAACCAAAATCATTGTCGGTGGTGTGCTGGTACTGCTGCTGGCGGGTTTCCTGTTCTTCTACAGTGATTACCAGGCTACCCGGGAGCAGGCTGCGGACATTACCGGCACCCTGGCCAAAATTCAGCAGGAGTATATTCGCACTTTTGTGGCACAGGGCCGGTTTCCCCGTTTCAACCAAGAGGCCAATCTGCCTAAGTCAGCCGATGCCCGCTTTGGGGCAATCCAGTCCGCCATTGTAATGAAAGACCAGCGCCTGTTCCTGGTCATCAAGGATCGCTCGGGTGCCACCAGTACCCTGTATCTCACCCCGGAGATGAACAGCGAACATCGTTTCAGCTGGTTCTGCCGCTCACCGGATCTAAGCGATCTGTTGCGCGATCACCTCTTCCCTTCCTGCCAGGCCAGCACGGAAACCCTCAGCGTGGCACAGGCCACGGCACTGCAGGGCAAACCCCGCAAGCGCAAACCCCAGCCCGCGGAATCCGCTGCACTGGATTTCACCCTACCACCGGCGCCGCCACAGACAGCACCTCCGCCCACTCAACCCTGCGAGGCATCGCCGCCCCGGGAACTGCTGATCTACGATAATGGCATCGGCATCTGGGATTTCTCACAGGACCCGGTACTGGACGCATTTGTACCCATGAACATCCAGCGGCCCAACGGCATGGCTGCCCGTATCGGCAAGGTATTGTTTGTCTTAAAGGAAGGTTACATCTGGTATGCCGACACCGGCAAACAGCCCATCACTCTGGAAAAATCCAGCGTCTGGATCAAAGCCGGTACCCGCCTCTACAGTACCGGGCAGCAATTGATTTGGATCACACCGGACCATCAGCTGTTTGTGGGTGACGTATGTTACCCACCCAACATCCGCATCATTCACAATACCAAACTGCGCTACTCCAGCCGCAACAACCTGGTGAGCGTAACCTTAGCCGAAGGGGATTTGCATCTGCTGAGCCGCTATGGCTCTGACTGGTCCAACCGCAGCAATCTGGATGTGTATCGGATCAAGAAAAACGGCACACTGGTGCATGCCTTCAATTTCCGCTTCGACGGCATGGCCAATAATATGTACCGCGCCGAGCCCTTTCTGCTGATTGCCAATGGTCGTGACGGACTCTCCATCAAGGAAAGAACCTCAGACCTGCGTTGGATGGAAACCGATGCTGTTTCCGCACTGGATTTCGTTATGGATGCGGTGATCAAAGACAACACATTATGGGTTGCCGACCGCAGCGCCGGCTTGCTGGTGTACCGGCGCCGCTCGCAGCAGGACCCGTGGGAACAGATCGATCAGCGCGAGTTCGACTTTCCCGCCTTCAAACTGCGCTGGTTTGAACACGGGGTGCTGGTGAGCAGTGCCACCAATCACGCCTGGGTGCCCCATGGTAACCAGGGACAACGCATCCTGCAGCCTGCTAGTCCAGTGGAATCTCACTGACCTGGTATTCCAGATCGTAGAGTTCATCCTGATACTGGTAATAGCAATCGCTCCAGCGTTGCCACACCGCCTGCGTGCCTGGCTGGTTGGGATTGCGGTACGGCTCACTGCCGCATTGCTTTTCCCGCTGAGATTTAATGCGGGCAATCTTCCGGTTGAGTTCAGACGCTTCCTGCCGTAATGCAGCCCGAGCCTTTTCCACGTTCCCCTTCTGCTTGTCCACCCAGGCGATGGCGCACTGTAGATCCCGCTTGCGCTGGCCCGCCTCCGATGGATTACGGCTCACGTTGTAGCGCCCCATGTACATACGGAAACGCACATTATTCAGATCCGTATCACCTTCCAACTCATTGAGCCAGGCCTGGCGCAGTTCCCCCAGATCCAGGTATTCCTCCGGCTTTTTCGGGTTGATGGACGGTAGCTGAATTTCGCCGCAATACTGATTTTGACCCAGAGTACGAACCTGAGACGCACTGTCACCACTGACACTCATTTCATCCACCCGAACACCATCCTGCTGCTGTGCGGGCTGGGGCGGTGGAGGAAACTGGCTGTACGTGACATTGCCCTGTTCATCAACAATTTTATACATTTTGGCAGCCTCAACGCTGCCAATACACAAACACAACGCCCCAGCAAACAAGGCAAAACGCATACTCATGATTGACCAACCCCAACAGCAAACTAAATCGACCCAAAATATGCAGTCAATATTAGCTCAGAATCGGTTGCCCCGCGTGGCGATTTTGATCGCAACTGGCGCTTGCGACCGCCAACTGCCTGATGATATTGAAGATCCGGCGGTTATTGTGACGACAACAGCTCGAACACATAGCCCGGCAATTTGCTGTTGATTTCATCGCGCACCCGTTGCTGCAGCAGGTTGACCTCGGTGGACGACACCTTCACCGGCCAGCGCTGTTTGGCCAACACTTTGGTACCGTCACGAAAGACCAGCTCGTAGGAGCCCCGCATCCAGTACCAGGCTTGCTTCTGCTCCACCGGAGCCACATCCAGCTCCCCGCTCAACTTCAGGTTCGACTGCTCCACTACCGGCACCCCCAGCGTAGCCAGGGCCTGCTGAATCTCAGCCTGCAACGAATTATTCTCCGCCTGAACCTGCAACTTCATGCTGCCCAGTGCATTGCGAATCAGCGTTTCCACGGCAGCGGTATCATAGGGGCTCGGAATGCCACGCCCCTGCGCCACAATCATCAGGTTACGATTGGCCTGATCCCGCTTGATCTGCGCCAGCCGGGCCCGCTTCAGCGCATTCAGTGCTGCCACCGGGCTGTCCGCCTTCTGGGTGGCATAATCAATCAGATTCTTCACCTCACGATCCAGTCCGGCGATGGCCTGCTGAAAGCGGCTGGCGGCGGGCTGCTTGGCCAGAATGGCCAATGCGGATATACGCCCCTGTTCGGATTCCCAGTACTCCACCACCTGGGCACCACTCAATACCTGGCGGGCTTCTGTACTGACGGTGCGCGTAATCTTCTGTTCGTTGGCCACGGTTTGCTGACCCAAAGCATGGCTTACCTGGGCGCTGCTGAAATCCATACTGCTGTCCTGCACCGCCACTTCAAAAATTTTTGCCAGGTTGGCGAG